>Ga0164241_10000421_pt1 | contig 81475 bp, 65 predicted proteins | sample OricomyardsoilBY_FD_108780 | JGI IMG/M metagenome (GOLD analysis project Ga0164241, IMG submission 108780) | Backyard soil microbial communities from Emeryville, California, USA - Original compost - Back yard soil (BY) | ecosystem: Environmental > Terrestrial > Soil > Unclassified | place: USA... | reverse complement strand
GTATCAAGCCAATCCCGAGCGCGTGTACTCCACCGGCGACGGGCGCCGGCGAAGAGCGCCGCACGGACGTCGCTTGCGTCGTCATAGTGCCGGTCGTTGCCGGCTTCGATGGTACATCGTCGGCGTCGGCATGTAGGCGCTTTCGGTGGTGCGCTGGTGTCAGGCCTCGTCATACAATCGACCAGCAGATGATGTACCGGGCTAGCCAGTATCTTGCGTGGCTAGCCCTCGTCCTCGCTTTCAGCTGCAAATCCGGCACCGCCTTGGCTCAGTCGAGCCTGCGGGTGGGGCTCACGTACAGCTCGGATCCGGCCTTGGACTGCCCCAGCGTCGCGGAGCTGAGCACGAGCATTGCGCGTCAGCTCGGCTACGATCCGTTCACGTCCGAGGCTTCGGCGCCTCAGTTACGCGTGGTGATCACGAAGCTGGTCGACGGAGCCGAGGCGCAGATCGAGTGGATTGATCAGGGTCAACAGAGCGAGGGCGAACGTCGTCTAGCGTCGGGCGGCAGTGGCTGCGGCGAGTTGGCGCGCAGCTTACCGTTCGCGCTGGCGGTCCAAATCCAGCTTCATGCCGCTTCCGCAAGCGCGCCGCCGACCCCGGTCGCGACGACCAAGCCGGTGGACCCGCCGGCCAAGCCGCCGCCAGCGCATCCCGTGGCGCCCGCCAAGCCACCGCGCCTCATCTTCGTGGGCGTCGGCGCGCTGGCGCGGCATGGTCTGACCCCCGGCGTCAGTCCGGGCGTGCGCGTGCTGGGCGTCTTGTCACGAAGGGCTTGGTCGCTCGAGCTGAGCGCGCACGCGACGCTGCCCGCCGAGCTGCGACGAGCCGACGCGACCGGCTTCACCGCTCGTGAGCTGGGCGTAAACTTGGTCCCGTGCCTGCGTTGGGCTCCGGTGGGATTGTGCGCCGTCGGCACGCTCAGCCTCCTTCACGTTCGCGGGCAGGGCGTGGACCGCATCGGCAGCCCTTCTTCCACCACGGGTGGCCTTGGCGGCCGCGTACAGCTTCTTTGGCCAGCCCTTGAACGCTTGGGGGTGGTCGTCCAAGGTGAGGCACTCGCCGTCTTGAGCCCTCGCGACGTGCTGCTGAATCGAACGACGGTGTGGTCGACGGCCCCCGTCGCATTTACCGCTATCTTGGATTTTGCAGCGATTTTTAGATAACAAATGTTCGTGGGTCCTCGCAATTAACCATGGTGGCTTTCGAGCACCCGACGGTCGCCACTAAATCCGCAGATTTTTCTGCTGTGGAAGCGGAAGACTGTCTCCAAGTCTATCAGCGCCAGCTCGATTATCTGATCGGCTCGCTGCGGCGCCTAGGTGTCCCCAGCTCGGACATCGAGGATGTTCTACACGAGGTTTTCTTAGTGATGCTCACGAGATGGGATGACTACGACCGAGCCCGGCCAATACGCCCCTGGCTTTTCGGGATCGCGTTTCGGGTAGCGTCCACCCATCGGCGCAAGAGCACGCGCGAGGTCCTGGGCAACGACTACGAGCCCGAAGACACGCGCAAACGTCCGGACGAGAACCTGACTGCGCGGCAGGACCGGGCTCTACTGCTGGGGGCGCTCGGTAAGGTGCCACTCGAGCGGCGCGCGGTGCTGATCATGCACGAGGTCGACGAAACGCCGATGCGCGAAATCGCCGCGCAGCTCGCGATCCCACTTTTTACGGCGTATTCACGCCTGCGCAAAGCTCGCCAAGAGTTTCAGGTCGCCTTCGTGCGCCTTCACAAAGAAGCTCCCCATGCTCGGTGACCGGCCCCTTTCGAGCTTGGCGCGCGAGCTGCTCGAGCGCGAGCGAGACCAGCGTGAAGACGAGGCTTTGAAGGTCCGAGCGATGCAGCGAGCGCGCGCGACGGTCCAGCGCGATCGCCCCTCGGGCGTCGACTTCAAGAGCGTAGGGCCCGCGCCGCTGCCGGCTCGGCCTCGTCGCCTCATGCGCACGCTACCGCTGATTGCGGCGGCGGTAGCGGTGGCGGGCTTGGCAGCCGCGGGGGCGAGCTTCTACTCCGGAAATGGCGAGAAGCAGGCGCCGATGGCGAGCCTGATGAAACTGAAAGTGCCGCGCGCGCGCCACGTGGCGGTTGGAGGGGGCCTGGTGGGAACGGCGCCGCCGAACGACGCCACGCTCGAGCGAGCGCCCGTGCAAACGCGAGCGCCCGGAGCGACCCCCGAGAGCGCGCATGCGCCGAGCGTGAAGCAATACGCGACGGAGTTGGCGCTATTGGAGCCGGCCCGCAGCAGCATCGGGCACGGCAACTACGGTGCCGCCTTGACGGCCATCGAGCAGCATCGTCGAGAGTTTCCGAATGGCCAGCTCAGTGAAGAGCGCGAGGCGCTGCGGGTGCGGGCCTTGTGGGGCCTCGGACAGCGGCCGGCGGCCTTGGCCGCGGCGAAGGTTTTCCGGCGACGCTACCCGCGCAGCGGTCTGCTCAGCTGGTTGAAGAGCCAGAGCGATCAGAGCGATCAAACGCAATGAGCGCGCGCGGCGCGCCAAACCTCTTAGGGCCCTTAGTGGCGCTCGCGCTTGCAGGTTGTGGCGGCAAGCTCGACGCGGGCTACGACGTGCTGCACGGGTCTTTGCCGGTCGACGAACGCAGCGCGGTCGTGATGGTCAACGACGGCGCGCATGACAACTGGCAGGGAGAGTACGCCGCGCTGCTTGCCTCGACGGGGCAGCTCAAGCTCGTGGGCTTGGTCGTCAACGCCAACGCCGAGTATCCGTCGGTCGAAACCAACGTCCTCGGGTACCGTCAAATGCTTCGGGCCGCACGCGACAGCGGTCTTCAGCACCTGCCCGACGCGACCGCCAGCATCGCCCCCGCGCTGATCCGGCCCGAAAGCGGGGTGCTCGAAGACACCGTTCCCAACCGCTCCGAAGGCGCTCGCATCATTTTGGATGCCTCCGCCGCCTACGGCACCGCCGTTCACCCCCTGGCGATCGCCACCGGCGGCGCGCTCACCGATGTCGCGGACGCGTATTTGCTCGATCCAACCTTGGCCGACCGTGCGGTAGTGGTCGCTTCGCTCGGTCAGACGTCGGGGGCGGGCGCGCAGACCCTCGACCCCAACGGCATTCGCGACTCTTGGGCGACCGCGATCGTGACCTCGAGAATGCGCTACGTGCAGGTCAACGGCTATTACGACCAGCTCTTGGACGTGCCCGAAACGCGCGCGACCGAGCTACCCAACAATCCCTTCGGCCGCTGGATGGCCGACAAGCGCGGCGATATCTTGAACCTGATCCACGCCTGCGATCAGATCAGCGTGTTGGCGGTCGCCCTGCCCTGGTTTGCTTTGGACGTGGTGCGCATGCGCCCAGACGCAGACAGGCCGACCTTGCTCGTGGCCGATGCCGGCGGCTCGATCTGGCACGTCGCGGAAATCGACAGCACTCGAGCCCGCGACGAGATTTGGGCTCGGCTGAAAGCTCCCGCCACGTTTCAATAAACGCGGCTTCCCCCGGGGTTCCACCATTGCGCGTCACAAATTGGGCGTGCTCGCGACAATGGAAACGATTGAAGCCCGGTGGCGAGGCGTAGCGCTTGCTTTGTCCTACCGTGGCTCGAGGTGTTTCGCGGCGGGCCTGTGGCGCAAGCGCAAACCGATCAAGCACTTCATGGTCTTCGCGGGCGGCAGCGCCGGTGTCCGTGGTCGCCATGTAACTGGCGCAAGACGCCGTGCAATCGTGATCTGACCCAACGTGTTGGCGACGAATAGTGATCACGATCTTTGCGGATCGAGCACTGGACCTTTGACATGATTTTCTTTCGTGGTCTGCTCGGAGTTGCGCTCGCCGTCGTCCTCGCTGCTTGCACGGTCGAAGACCCGGCGCCATACGTCAGCGGCGCGGCCGGCAGCGCGGGCGCTGCGACCAGCGGGGGCGCGCCTTCCGGTGGAACCGGCGGCGCACCGGGCACCAGTGGCACGACGACCACCAGTGGCACGACCAATGGCGGTAGCGTGACGACGGCCGGAGCCGGAGCGGGCGGCACCGGGACTCCGACCGCCGGGGCGGGAGGTGCGGCCATGGGCGGCGCCGGCGGTGGGGGTGGCACCACCGCCAGCGCGGGCAGCGGCGGAAGCGCCGGCTCGGGCCCTTTGCCGATGAAGAACCCGCCCGTCCTCAGCGCCGGTTGCGGAAAAGCAACGACGGTTACCTCCGGTAAGAAGACGATCACGAGCAGCGGACAGCAGCGCTCGTACATCATCGACATTCCCGCCAACTACGACATGAGCAAGCCGTACCGCATGTTCTACACGTCGCACTGGATTGGCAGCACGTCCGAGGCCGTTCGCGATCAGAATTACTATTTTCTCAAACCACTGGCGACGGCCGCCAATGAGCCTGCCATCTTCGTCGCGCCGCAGTCGGACGGCTCGACCTGGCAAGAGAAAGATCACGCGCTCTTCGACGACCTCTTGGCCTACGTGAAGGCGAACCTTTGTATCGATACGACGCGCGTCTTTGCGACCGGCTTCAGTTTCGGGGGCATGATCACTTACTCGCTGTCGGTGAATCACCAGAAAGACATTCGCGCCGCGGTTGGTATTGCCCCCGCCAACTACAACATTTACGTTCCGACGAAGAATCACCAACCCATCGCGTGGATGCAGACGACCGGCATGGGTGACACCACGTGTCCGTGGGTGAACAACAACAGCACCACGCAGGGCGCCAAGTTCATCGCGATTGAGCATGCCACCGACAACGGTTGCACCGTGCCGACGTCGATACCTACGTGGCAACAAGGCGCGCACGTTTGCTATGACTTTGCCGGATGCGGGTCGGCGTTTCCGACCAAGGTGTGCACGTTCAATGGCGGCCACACCAACATCGCCAACGACCCTGGCAGCAGCGCAAACTGGATCCCCCAAGAGTCCTGGAAGTTTTTCACCCAGTTCTGAAGCGGCGTTTGCTCCAGCTGAGGAGCCGCCCCGCGCTCCTTAGCGTTGTTTGGGGGGCGCGCTCGCAACCGAGTCGCAGACCTGCTTGGCGCGACTCGCGGCCGGCGACTTGGGCGACAGCCGCGCAAGCTCGGCGCGGCCTTGGCCGACGCGCCCCAGCGAGCAGAGCGCTTGGGCCTTGGCGGCTTGCCGCTCCGCACCGAGAATTCCGCGAGGAAATTGGCGTTGATGCTCGTTGAGCGTCGTCAACGCTTCGCCGGCGCGCCCGGCGTTGAGCGCGGCGACGGCCCGGGACAACAGCGCGACCTCCTGAGTCAACGCGTCTTGGCGGCGAGGCGCGGTGGCGGGCGACGAGCTCGGCGGCTCGGCCGATGTGGCCGGAGCCGGCGGGGCCTGCTCCGCGGGCGGCGCTGAAGTCGCGACCATTGACGGCGGATTCACTGGGTTTTCGAGCTGCCGACTGGTCGGAGCTACGGACGCGGTGATGCCTTCATTGGTCCGCGAGCTGGACGCGTAAACCGCTCCCCCGATCACGCAGGCGCCTACGGCCGCACTGGCGATCACGCGCAGGCTGAGCAGGCGCGCGCTCGAGGCCACCGCGGTTTGGGGTGGAAAAGCGTGCGGGCCAAGGCGAGCCGCCAGCGCTCGTTCGATGCGTTCGCGATCGGCGGTCGTCGCGCGCAGCACGCTACGACCTGCGCGAACCACGTGGTTGGCATCGCCATTCAGAGAACCCATCAATCACGCCCCTTACTTCGTTCTCGGCGGCGAGCCAATGCAAGCTCGAACGCATGGCGCGCTGCACGTAGCCGCGAGTACGCCGTATTGAGTGGAATCTCCAAGACTTCCGCGGCCTCGGGCACCGTGAGCTCGTCGACTTCGACCAACGCGAATACTTCACGCTTGGGCTCGTCGAGCTCGTCGAGGAGGCTGACCAACAACGCAAGATCCGCGTTCGTATTCAGCTGCTCGAGCGGTGTCGGCTGAGGTGAGACGGTCTCGCCGTACGAGCCGACCAAGATGCCGGCGGCGACCCTGGTTCGCTGAGCGCGGCGGTACTCGCTGGCCATACGTCTCACGACACCGTAGATCCAGCTGCGCAGCGCCTCGGGACGTTCCAGACCGGCGAGCTTGGCGTGGACAACGATGAATACTTCCTGAACGAAATCGTCGATCGCGTCGGGCGGAACGCCGAACCTTCGCGCGGATGACCACACGAAGTCGAAGTACTGCCGGTAGACCTCATGGAACGGAGCCACAATGGTGGGATCAGCATGCAGGCTCGGCACCGTTGCGTCGAGCGCTGTTAGCGAGCTCGCGCCGAAAACGGGATCCTGCCTCCATCAATAGATGCACTGGCGGTGGACTCCACGGCCCGTCACAAAATCCACTCGGTCCCCAGCCCGAGGGTCGCCGCGCCAGGAGCCAGCGCCTGCACTTGCCCCACGCCGCCGACGACGAACTGTGGCCGAGAAAATCCGAGCTCTCCGTCGACGCTCAACACCAAGCTCATCCAGGAAACGACGTGAAAACGCGCGTGCAGGCCGAGGCCGGCCGCTAGCCACGTCGTCTGGGCGGTGTGCGGTGCGATGTGTGCGCCCTCCCCACGTGCGGACAAGTGCAGAAGCGAAACCGCCGCGCACGGAGCGATCTCGAAACGAGAAGCGAACAGCGAGCGGCACCCCAGAAGAGTCAACGAAGTCCGGCGAATTCGAGCACCGTAGGGCTCGAATTCGTCGGCGCCGGCCGAGTACTGCGAAAGCCAGGCCGCGCCCCTCAACAAGAAGCGCCACTGGTCGACCGCAGCGCCGCCCGCCAAGGCAACCCCCAAGCTGGGAGTCGGCAGCGGGCCGATGCTGACCAAGCCCAGCGGCACCTGAGCGAGCCCACGCCAACGGCGCGGCGAGCCGGGTGTGGGGACCTCGGTTACGGGTGCGGGCTTGGCCGCAGTAGCCTCGGGCGGCTTTGGTTCTTCATCCGATTCATCGGCAGGGCCGGCGGATAGGCCGCTGGCGCCATCCGGGTCTTGCTCACCTGTCGCGGCGACTCCGGCGTGGTCGGTCTCGGTTGGCGGTATGCCACCGGAACGAAACATGAGAGCGACGACCACCGCCGTAGCGCCAGCCAACGCGCGGCACGAGCTGCCTTCGATGTTGCGCTCTTCGACCATATCGCCGGCGTGCAACACCAAGCGCAGGTGCAGCACGCCGTCGTCCTTGCGCACGACGATGGCCTCGGCGCGCAGCGGCACCGCGCTCCACTTCCGGGTGCCCGCGAGCTTGCGTATTCGAGCCTGCACGTCCTCGACTCGCGGGCAATCCGGGGGCGCGGTCCACTCTAGGTCGACGGGCTGGGCGGTCTGAGCCGCAGCGGACGTGGGCCAAAGCAGGACGAGCAAACACGAGAGCGCGGGTGCGAACGGCACCCACGCTGAGCAAGGATCAGAGGGTCGAGCTGAGCGTAACGTCATCCACGTACACGGTGGAAACCGACGGCGAGAGGCCGTTCGACAAATTCCCGACGTACCACTGCCCCAGGGTGGAGTCATCGGTCCGCAAGCCCGTGACGTCGAAGAGCTGCTGCCCGTCTTGGTAGAGGGCCACTTCGCCCGTCATGTCGGCGGCTCGCTTCAGGTAGAGCTGGATGTGGAACCACGAGCCGAACGGCACCGGCGGAGGATCGATCGATTCGCCGATGTCGGCATGGCCGACACCGAAGGCGGCGAGTTGCAGACCCTGGTCCGTCTGCACGAGCGAGACATCCAACACGCCATGCGTGGCGGACAGATTCTCACCGCTACGAAAGTGAAACAGGTTCCAGTTGGCGGTGGGCGTGGTCGGTTCCGGAATGAAGTACCAAGCTCCGTAATACGCGGCGGTGGGTAGCTCGCCTTGTCGTACGCAGCGGGTGCCTGAGCCGCCATCCTCATCGGCGCGCACCGTGAAGGCGGCCGCGTACCGACCCGAGTGCACCGGCGCGGTCACGATCTCTTTGCTGGCGCTGGGGTCGGTGTAGCAAAAGCCCGCCCGCTCGGTGTAGTCGCAGTAGCCGCTCTCGAACCCGGTGGACCACGGCGTGGCCACCGGCGCGGAGCGATCCGCACTCGCGCTGGGCGTGCCGTCGGTTGAGCAGATTCGCTCTCCGATGTCGAGCTGCGGCTGGCAAGCGTCGAGACCGCCGAGCACCAACAGCATCGTGCCGAAACGCACCAGCCCCGACCCGCCCGCTGATGCTCCGTGACGACGACTCGCGCATGGACGCGGCTGGCCGCCAGAGCGCGCGAGGCGAGATTTCACTTCCGCGATTGTGAGGGAGATTGGTGATTTGTCACCTGCCATTCGCCCCCAGGACGGCCGACCCGTGGCTCGGGGCGAGCCGAATTGCCGCTGACGGGCGGGGGTCCGGACCGCTTCGCGCGGGCGCCGTCATCCAATGGCTCGACTGTAAAAGTCGACGAACAGGCGAAAAACCGACGGGGTTTAGCTACAAATCCGGGCCGGGCGACGTCCGCGACGGGTTAGGTGACGGAAACGGGCGGCTCGCGCCAGTGCCTGGTTATGGCAGTCGGTCTGGCCCTCGTCGGCGTGCAAGAAGCGCTTTTCGTCGCGCCTGCCGATCCGAGCTCAGGAGTGAATTTTCGTGCGCGGCACCCCCGCTTGCCGTCGTCGTATCGCGCAGCGCACGCGCGTCCAATCGCCAACCATGTCGCTCGATTGCAGGAACACACGCGTATCTCATCCAATGAAATGAGCGATAGATACATATCGAGAGTGGGCAGATTTGTTGAGTCGTTCATTGATGGTCGCGTCTCCTAGGAGCGGTGGGTCACAACAATGTTCGATAGTGAAACTGCATTCGCCTTCGATGGTTCAACCGCTGCCGAGCAACCGCCGCCGAGCGGCACGTTCGTCACTACTCGTCTGAGCGACGCTTCCGATGAAGAGCTCGCGCGAGCGTTGCTCGTCAATCATCCGGATGCGCGTCACGTCACGTGGCAGCGCTTCAGTCCTTTGGTCGGGCGCATGGCCCGACGCGTCTTCCATCGCAACGAAGATGCCGAGGAAGTCGTCCAGGAAGTTTTCCTTTGCTTGTTCCGACGCGTGCACACGCTGCGCGTGCCGGTGGCGTTCAGAGGTTTCGTGATGGCGATTACCAAGCGAACCCTGAGTCACGAGCGGCGTCGGCGTCGGCTGCGCTTTTATCAAGCATCCGAAGACGAGCAGCGCACGGCCGACGAGCTGAGCGTAGCCGCTGATCCAGCGGCAAAACACGCATTACTCGGCCTGGAACAACTGGTCGCTCGCCTACGCTATCGAGAGCGCAACGCCTTCATGCTCCGGTTCGTCGAAGGCATGGACGCCGCCGAAGTGGGCGCCAGGCTGGGCGTCTCGGCGCCGACGGCGAGACGCTCGTTCGCGCGGGCGTGGAAGCGCATCAACGTCTGGGCCAGTCGCGATCCATTTTTGGCCGACTACCTTCGTACGGGCGTCGTCGCCAACTGCTGAACGGCGGCCCGTTGCGCTGGGGCCAGAATTGTTTTTGACAAAAGGCCGACCCTGTCCGCAAACACTAATCAATAGCCGAGGACTCTGTACTCGCGCGGAGTGCTGCTGCGGAACATTCGAATGGGAGAAGCCATGATGCGGCCGATAGAGTCCTGCGAACGTACGACGACCCTTCACGCGCGCGCGACTCGATTGGCGAGCGTCATGTCGCTGTGCGCCACCGTGTCGCTTGCGGTGGGCTGTACCGGCACGGTCGCCGGTGACCAACCCGGCCCCGGCAACACCGGCGCACCGGGGGGTTCGAGCTCCGGTGGCGCCGGGCAAGGTACGGGCGCTCAGAGTGGAGACCCGTACGCGGTCCCGGCCACGCCGCCCGCTTCGGTGCTGGTGCAGGCGCCCCGGCTGGCTCGACTCAGCCGTCTGCAGTGGTCGAATTCGGTTCGAAACCTGCTGAAATTGACCGATATCGCCGAGATCGACAGCGGCGTCTCGGGCGACGCGTTGATCGGCTTCGACAATCAGGCTGACGCCCTGTACGTGACCGAACAGCTGCGGCAGCAATTCGCGGAAGCGGCCGAAAAGCTCGCCGACAAGGTCACGGCCGACCCGACCGTGCTCGCCAGCCTCGTGCCCGCGGACGCGCCGGCCGACCTGCCTGGTCGAGCGCGGGCGTTCATCACGACGTTTGGCCTACGCGCTTTTCGGCGGCCGCTGACCGAGGCGGAAGTGACGAGCCACCTCGCCCTCTTCAATCAAGGGCCGACGCTTTACGCGGGCGTCGACCCATTCAAGGCCGGCGTCAGCCTGGTGATTCAGGCCATGCTCCAGTCACCGTACTTCTTGTACCGGACGGAGCTGGGCGGTGCCGCCAGCGCCGGCAAGGTGCCGCTCACCGACTACGAGGTTTCGGCCAAGCTCGCGTTCGCCACCACCAACACGATGCCCGACGACGAGCTGTTCACGGCCGCGGCCGCGGGCCAGCTCCATGACCCCGTCGGCGTCGCCGCCCAGGCCCGCCGCTTGATGGACGGTCCGCGCGGCACGGTCGGGCTCAACAACTTCAACTTCCAGGTCTATCGCCTGGGGACGTACGACGGCATCACGCGCGATCCCGCCGTCTTTCCCGATTTTTCGCCGAACACGCCCGCGGCCATGCGCCAAGAGGCGCTGCAGTTCTTCGACTGGATCTTCACCCAATCCAAGGGGGTCAAGGACTTCTACACCGCGCCGGTGGGCTTCGTGAACTCCGCGCTGGCCCCGCTGTATGGCGTCACGAGCCCCGGTGCGGGCGATACCCTCACCAAGGTCGACCTCGATCCAAGTCAGCGTTCGGGCTTGCTCACCCAACCCGGGTTCCTGTCGTCTTACATAACCGGCGACGATCCGGACATCATTCATCGGGGTGTGTTCATTGCCACGCGGCTGCTGTGCTTGGAGCTACCGCCACCGTCTCCGAAAGCCACGGCGCTCATCGAGCTTCAACCCAACATGAGCAACCGCGAACGCGTCGAGATGACGACGGGCAAGGGCACGTGCGGCGAAGCTTGTCACGCCGCTCTGTTCAACCCCTTGGGTTACGCATTCGAGAACTACGACGCGATCGGCAAATACCGGACGACCGATCACTCCAAACCCGTCGACGCTGCCGACAGCTACACGCTGGACGGTGAGCTGAAGAGCTTCACCAACGGCGTCGAGCTGTCGCACTTGCTGGGCGAAGCCAAGCAAACGCACAGCTGTTACGTACAGAACATGATGAGCTACCTGAATGGTCGGCTGCTCGCGCCCGAAGAGCAATCGACCGTCGACTATTACGCCCGGCTCTCGCGCGCCGGAATGGTCTCCCTTCACGATCTGGAGCTCGACATCGTGACGAGCGATGCGTTCCTCAACCGCCTTCCTTGACCGGAGCAACTCTATGAAGAAGCAACACTCGCTCGAGCCGAGACTGAATCGCCGGATGGTGCTGAGAGGAGCCGGCGGCCTGATGTTGGGCCTGCCGCTGCTGGAGGGATTCATGCCCCGGGAGGCGGCGGCGCAGACGGCCGCGCGCTCACCGTTCGTCATCATCGTGGTCAGTGACAACGGCGTCGTGCAGGCGGGCGTCACCCTCGGCGGCGGCGCGGAGCCGGAACGGTTTTGGCCGACCGCGACCGGGACTCTGACCAAGGCGAGCATGCTCGCCGACAAGCCGACGCGGTCGACGGGCGAGCTGGCCGACTACGCCGAAAAGCTGCTCATCGTACGGGGCGTCAACCTCCCCTACGGCTCGAATGGTTGCTCGCATTCCGCCGCCGACGCGCAAATCCTCACCGCCGCGACCATCACCCCCGGCAGCACGAACTGCCTGGCGACCGGCATCTCGGTCGACACCGCCATCGCCAAAGCGAAGAACCCCCCCGGCCGCGACCCGCTCGTGTTGCACGCCGGCATGTTCTCACCGGGCGGAACCGGCTTCGACATCCCAGGCTACGTTTCCTACGTCAGCGCCAAGCAGCCGCGCGTGTACATCGATTCGCCGTACAAAGCCTACCAGAACATCATCGGCGTCGTCGGCAACGGCAGCATGGCCAACTCGGCCGAAACCGAGGCCCTGACCCGCCGTGCCAACCGCAGCAAGAGCATCAACGACTTGCTGCGGGCGCAGATCAAGGACCTTTTGGCGCGGCCCGAGCTGAGCAAGAGCGACGTGGAGCGGCTGGACCAACACCTGACCGCGATCCGCGACATCGAGGTCAAGATGTCGACGACGACGTTCATGGTCCCCGAGGCCGACGTCACCGCCATGAAGCAGATGGACGGAAAGCCGTACGACCAGAGCAACCGCGAGGCCGCCATTCGGCTGCACATGGAGCTGATGGCCTTCTCGGTCGCGGCTGACTACAGCCGGGTTGCGGTGCTGAAGATTGGCGACCGCATCGACGATCATCAGTACACGATCAACGGTCAGAATTTCAAATTCCACGATGCCTCGCACCGCGCCGTCACCAACGGCGAAGACCTGCATCACGCCGTCGATCGCTTGATCTTCGGGCACTACAAGTATCTGCTCGACACGCTGTCGTCGTACAGCACCCCCACCGGGTCGCTGCTCGATCAAGGCGTCGCCATCTGGGCCAACCAGTGCGCGACCGGCGCTCACTCGTTCAGCAACGTGCCGTGGATCTTGGCCGGCTCCGCGAATGGCTACCTCAAGCAGGGCCAGTTCGTCACCGTGGGCACCGGAAAAATGCCCGGTGGCAAGCAGGACGGCGTCGGCGGCGATCCGTCGATCTCGGGCGTGAACAAGATGCTCAACACGGTGCTCAACGCGGCGGGCGTGACCCAAGCCGGCGGCGCGCCCACCGACAATTTCGGTGAAGCGTCGTTGCCCAAGGGGTACTTCTCCGAGCTGCTTGCTTGAACGTGAGCCGATGCGCTTTCGGCGTCGCCTCGCGAAGCCGGGGCCGGTGTGGACCTTCGCGCTCGTCGCGATTGGGCTGTTGACGAGCGCCCGCCCCGCCTTGGCGAGGGCGGGCGGCATCGTCGCCGGCAATTGCTATGGCTGCCACGGAGGCACCGGTAGTATCGCGCCGGAGCTGACGCTCAGCGCCCAGCCGGCTACGTTCCAACCGGGCGACGCAGTGACGTTGACCTTGGCTATCCGCTCGCCCTCGATTCACGTAGGGGGAGCGTTCATCACCGCCGGTGGCGTCGGACTACTGCAGACGATAGCGGGGCAAGGCTTGGCCGTGAATGCTCAGGGCCTCACGCATACGGCGCCGCGTGCCGCCGTCGACGGCGCGGTCACGTTCCAATTCGGCTGGCGAGCACCGGCGAAGGCGGGCAGCGTCGTCTTTGGCGTCGCCGCGGTCGCGGGCAACGGCAACAACGCTTCGACCGGCGACTCACCGGGCGCGGCCGAGTTTCAGTGGGTCTTCGGCTGCGAAGCGCGCGACTTCTATCCGGACCTGGACCGCGACGGCTTCGGATCCCAAGACCTGGGTAAACGCATCGGTTGTACCGAGCTGCCCGCGCCTGTCGGCTACGCGACGATGGCCGGCGATTGCGACGAGAATAGCGAGAAGGTGCACCCCGACGCGACCGAGATCTGCAACAAGAAGGACGACGATTGCGACGGGCAGGTCGACGAAGACGCGCCGCCGGTCATGATGTGGCCCGACGCCGATGGTGATGGCTACTACGAGTCGCAGACCGGTAGCCCCAAGCTAGGCTGTGGCAACGTCGCGGGCTATGCCCCGAACGGCGGCGACTGCAACGGCGCCGTGCCGACGATCAATCCGGGGGCCGCGGAGCTGTGCAACAACGTAGACGACGACTGCGATGGCGACGTCGATGAGCTCGTTCGCCCGAGTTGTGGCGTCGGCTGGTGCTCACGCTACAGCCCCACGTGCGATGCGAGCGATTGCCGGCCCGGTCCTCCCGCATCCGAGACGTGCAATCGTTTCGATGACGATTGCGACGGCGAAGACGACAACGGCGCTTGTCCGGCGGGCATGAGCTGCTCCAATAGCGAGTGCGTCTCGAACGACGACACGTTGGGCCCCGCCCCGGGACCGAGCGACTCGTCCAGCGCGGGTACGGCGCCAGTCACTAGCGGCGCGCCCAGCGCCAACCCTGCCGCGCGGCGGGACAGCGGTTGCACCGTGCAAGGGGGCCAAGGCCCGGCCGGCGGCGTTCGCGTCACGTGGCTTCTGGGCTGGCTGTTATGTCGCTTTCGAGCCGCGGTGCGACGTCAATCCAAGGCGCGAAAGGTGCTCAGTCGCCCCGCGTTGCCTGGTCGAGGCCGCCGACCGCCGACCCGCACCGGTGCCTCCTTCCGCGACGACATGATCAAAAAAGGCGAACGGAAGGCAGCGGTGTCGAATCTCAGCCGAACTTGATCAACAATCACCCAGGCGTGAAGATCAAGATCGTCAATACTGTTGCTCAATGATCAGCTCCCAGGGTTGCGCCACCTGATCCAGATATGGCAGAGTACTTGCGTCAGTGACGCCCTCAGCGTTCAACGCGGGTGCGGCTAGACATCATCATGAACAAAGTCTCCACCGGCGCCGTTGAGGCCGCCTGTGTGAGCGACCATCAGCCGACGCTCGGCTGACTTCGGAGTACGACCTCGTGACTAGCGCTGCCTGCGTCATCGGCATTGACTTCGGCACAGACTCCGTGCGCAGCGTCGTCGTCGAGGCGACGAGCGGGCGCGTTCTGAGCACCTCGGTAAAAGCCTATCCGCGATGGGCCCGGGGACTCTATTGCAGTCCTGTCGAAAACCGGTTCCGGCAACACCCGCTCGATTATCTCGAGAGCATGGAGTCGTCCCTCCTCGAGGCGTTGCAGGCGGCCGGCCCCGCCGCGGCGAGCGCGGTGCGCGGCATCGCGGTGGACACGACCGGCTCTACCCCGGTCCTGGCTGATCGCTTCGGAAAGCCGTTGGCGCTGAGCCCGTCTCTCGCCGAGAACCCGAACGCCATGTTCGTGCTGTGGAAGGATCACACGGCGGTCGACGAGGCCGAACGCCTGAACCACCTCGCCCGCACCTGGGGCGGAGTGGATTTTACGAAGTACGTCGGCGGCATCTATTCGTCGGAGTGGTTTTGGGCCAAGGCGGTGCACCTGCTCGAGACCGACCCGGTGATCGCCGAAGCCGCCGTCACGATCGTCGAGCACTGCGATTGGATTCCCGCGGTTTTGACCGGCACGACCGACCTTGCGCGGTTCAAACGCAGCCGCTGCGCAGCTGGACACAAGGCCCTGTGGCACGCCGACTTCGGCGGTTACCCGGCGGACGAATTCTTGGCGAAGCTCAACGACAAGCTTCCGGCCTTGAAGGCGTCGTTGGGTATCCACACCTTCACTTCCGATCAACCGTTTGGCACGCTGTCCGAAGAGTGGGCGGCCAAGCTCGGCCTTCCGCGCGACACGGTGGTGGCCGTGGGCGCGTTCGATGCTCATATGGGCGCCGTCGGCGGCGGCATCGGTCCCAACCGCCTCGTCAAAGTCATGGGCACGAGCACGTGTGACATCGTCGCATCCGCGCCCGGCAGCCGACCCGATCAACTCGTAGCCGGTATCTGCGGGCAGGTAGACGGCTCGGTGATTCCGGGCACGATTGGCTACGAAGCGGGCCAGTCCGCGTTCGGCGACGTGTACGCCTGGTTCAAGGGGTTGCTGACGTGGCCGTTGACGGCCATTTTGCCCAATTTGAGCGGTATTTCCGAGGACGCCAAGCGCCAGCTCACCACCGCCATTGCCGACCAGCTGATTCCCGCTCTCGAGCAGGCCGCGACCGCGTTGAGCGCCGACGAGACGGTGCCGGTCGCGCTCGATTGGCTGAACGGGCGCCGAACGCCCGACGCCAATCAACGGCTGACGGGCGCTCTGGTTGGGCTTCGCCTGGGCACCGACGCGCCACGCATCTTTCGTAGCTTGGTCGAAGCCACCGCGTTCGGCTCGCGCGCGATCGTCGAGCGGTTCCGCGCCCAGGGCATCCGCATCGACAGCGCCATCGCCATCGGCGGCGTCGCCAAAAAGAGCCGCTTGGTGATGCAGACGATCGCCGACGTCTTGAACATGGAGGTCACGGTCGCCGCCGGCGAGCAGACGGTGGCGCTGGGTGCGGCGATGTTCGCGGCGACTGCCGCCGGCCTCTACCCCCACGTCGAGCAAGCGCAGCGCGCGATGTCGTCGGGTATCGACGCGGTGTACCGACCCGATGCGGCCAGCGCCGAGCGCTATAGCCGCATTTACGAAGACTATTTGGCGCTCGGCGCGTTCGTCGAGAGCCAACAAGAGGCCCAGTCATGAGCAGTGCAAGCAAACAGGAAATCTGGTTTTTGACCGGCAGCCAAGAGCTGTATGGCCAAGAGACGTTGGATCAGGTCGCCGAGCATTCGCGCGAAATTGCCGCGCATCTGAATACGACCCTGCCCGTTCGCGTGGTGTGGAAGCCGACCCTGAAGGGGCCGGACGCGATCGCCCAGCTGTGTCTCGAGGCCAACGCCGCCCCCGAGTGCGCGGGCGTGATCACCTGGATGCACACGTTTTCTCCGGCAAAAATGTGGATTCGCGGCCTGACGCGGCTGACCAAGCCGATGGCGCATCTGCACACGCAGTTCAACAGTGAGCTGCCGTGGTCGCAGATCGACATGGACTTCATGAACCTGAACCAGTCGGCTCACGGCGACCGCGAGTTCGGGTTCGTCGTCGCGCGCCTGCGCCTCGACCACAAAATCGTAGTCGGTCACTGGCGTGATCCGGAGGTCACGGGCGAGCTCGAGGCGTGGTCTCGGGTTGCCTGCGCGATCGCCGAATCGCGTCAATTGAAGATCGTGCGCTTCGGCGGCATGAACATGCGCGAGGTCGCCGTAACGGGCGGTGATCGCGTCGAGGCCGAGATTAAGTTTGGTTGGTCGGTCAACGGCCACGCCGTCGGTGATTTGGTCGAGCGCATCGACGAAGTGCGAGACGCCGAAGTCGAGCAGCTGGTCGAAGAGTACGAGGCAACGTACGTGCTCGCGCCAGACCTACGCCGCGGCGGCGCGCAGCGTGAGAACCTGCGCCACGCCGCGCGGCAAGAGCTGGGAATGCGAGGCTTTCTCACGAGCGGTGGCTACGGCGCCTTCACCACGACTTTCGAGGATTTGTACGGGCTCAATCAATTGCCCGGGCTCGCCTGCCAGCGTCTGATGGCCGACGGCTTCGGCTTTGGCGCCGAGGGTGATTGGAAGACGTCCGCGCTCGTGCGACTGATGAAGGTCATGTCCAAGGGCCGCCCGGGCGGCGTGTCGTTCATGGAGGACTACACGTATCACCTCGTCAAAGGCGAAGAGAAGGTGCTCGGCGCCCACATGCTCGAGGTGTGCCCCTCGATCGCCGATGGCAAGCCTTCGCTCGAGGTTCACCCGCTGGGCATCGGTGGCAAAGCCGCTCCCTGTCGCTTGGTGTTCAACGCCGCGCCGGGACCGGCCGTCGGCGCGACGCTCGTCGATATGGGTGGCCGCATGCGTTTGATCGTCCACGAGTTGGACGCGATCAAACCCGAGCACGCCATGCCCAAGCTTCCGGTGGCGCGCGCGGTGTGGGTACCGCGTCCCGACTTGAAGCGCGGCGCTCAGGCCTGGCTGCTCGCAGGCGGAGCCCACCACACGTCGTTCAGCCAAGCCGTGACCGCCGATCAGCTCGACGACTTCGCCGGCTTGCTGGGCGTGGAGTGCGTGCGAATCGGGCACGACACGAACTTAGCCGCGCTCAAGAAAGAGCTGCGCTGGAACGAAGCCGCCTTCCGTTTGGCTCGCTGAGCATCGAGACCCGCAGATGAATTCTCGCTACGGAGACCTCAAGGCGCAGGCGTGGGAGGCCAACATGGAAATCCCGCGCCGCGGCCTGGCCATTTACACGTTCGGCAACGTCTCGGCCTTCGACGCGCAGCGCGGTGTGTTCGCGATCAAGCCGAGCGGCGTTGCGTACGAAAGCCTCACCGCCGCCGATATGGTCGTCGTCGATCTCGACGGCCAAATCGCGGAGGGCACCCTGCGGCCTTCTTCCGACACCAAGACTCACGTCGCGCTGTATCGAGCATTCCCGAGTATCGGCGGGATCGTCCACACGCATTCTACGTATGCAACCGCGTGGGCACAGGCGTGTTTACCCATCCCAATTTACGGCACCACGCACGCCGATCACCTCGCGGAGGACGTGCCGTGCACGGCGTTGATGAGCGCCGACGCGGTCGGCGGCGATTACGAGGCGGAGACGGGAGCTCAGATCGTGGATTGCTTTCGAGGTCGCGATCCGGAAAAGACTCCGATGGTGCTCGTAGCCGGTCACGCGCCGTTCACGTGGGGCAAGACGGCGGAAAAAGCCGTGTACCACGCGGTCGTTCTCGAGGAGCTCGCCAAGATGGCGTCGATCACGCGGTCGTTGGACGCGCAGGCCGCGCGCCTGCCCGACTACCTCGTGCGTAAGCACTTCGAACGCAAGCACGGCAAAGGCGCGTACTACGGGCAGTAGCCCCAACCGCAGCTCTTCCCGACGCGCGCTTCCGCGACCGACGGCACGAACACCCTACAGAACGAAACGACCATGCGACGAGCACTGCAGTTTTTGGCCCTATCCGCACTATTGAGCACGGCTTCGTTGTCGGCGCGCGCCTTTGCGCAAGAGCCAACGACAGCTGCGGACGAAGACGCTGCAGACGCGGCCGCGCCGGTCGACGCCACGACCGCCAAAGCCGAGCCGGCCGCGCCCGCAGTCACGCCTGCACCTGCTGCCGCCGCTCCGGCCGAGGTCGCGCCCCGGCCCAAGTTTGGCGACACCACGACGAACGGCTACTTTCGTGGCGGGTTCGGCGTCAGTAGCCAAAAAGGGCGGCAGACGTGCTTCCAGCTCGCGCTCAACGGCGGGCTGCTGTCCAAGTATCGGCTCGGCAACGAGTGCGAGGTTTGGGCCGAGTACGGGTTGAATACGGTGATCTACGCCGGAGACGACGGCGTGGTGGGCACCATGCATTTTACTCCCGCCGCTTTCATTCCGACGAGCAAGCTGGGCTACTCACCCACCGGTGTTACGTCGTCCGATTTCGGCTCGCCCGGGACGGGCGCGACGGTTGCTTTTCCCAACCTTTACGCCGACATCAAGGGCATTTCTTGGTTGAACGGCGGTACGGCGTGGATGGGCACTCGCTACTACAAGCGTGAGTCGATCTACATCAGTGATTTCTTCTATTGGAATCCCTCCGGCGTCGGCGGCGGTATCGAAGACATCAACCTCGGTAAAGATCTGCGGCTGAGCTACGGCGCGTTTGCCGTGGATGGTCAGCCGGGCGGGCTCCCGCAGGTACCGAGTCAAATCGACTTGGGCGTCCGCAATGACCTGCAGCTTCGCGGCATCCGCCCCTACCCGGGCGGCGAGATTCAGATCGGCGCTCAGTACATCCTCGACCTCAGCAACGACAAGGACGTCAACGGCGTGTCCACGACCCACGGCGGGTGGGGCGTCACCCTGCGCCACGTTCAACAGCTGCTCGGCGGGGACAACAAGCTCGTGTTCCAGTACGGCCGCGGTGGCGGAACGGGTTTTGGCACGCTGGCGCGCTTCTACTACCCGGACTTCTCGCTCAAGTGGGATCCCAAGCAGTCACGAGTGCGCGTGCTCGACGTCGTCACCATTCAGCCCGTCGACTGGTTCGGCGCGCAAGTGGCGGGGGTGTACCAACGCGACGACGAGGGCACGGGCGTGAGTGGCGCTGTCACGAATTGGTACTCGGCGGGCGGTCGGGTGGCGGTCGACGCGCTCGAGCATTTCAAGGTGCTGGGCGAGCTCGGCTACGACTTGGTGCAAAAGACCAACGGAGCGCCGTCCCAGACGCTCATGAAGGCCACGATTGCTCCTGCCCTCAGCGCCGGCAAAGGCTTCATGACGCGGCCGGAGCTGCGCGTGTTCGCCACCTACGCCCGGTGGAGTGAGGCGGCCCGGCTCGCGGTGATCGATTCGGCCCGCATTTACACCGACAATTACCCCACGTACCTGAGCGGCTGGTCCTTCGGCCTTCAGGGCGAAGCTTGGTGGTAAGCCAACCTTGAACGGCTTTCGCCGGAGCTCGGGCCATGGCGCGAAGTACCTACCCTTCGGCGCGGGCTGCGCATTGACGATGGCGCCGCTGGCGTTGGCCTGCGCGAGCGCCAACGCCCCGACGAAAGAGAGCACGACCGTCGACATCTCCGTCGATGCGACGCTCGCCGGCGCGCCGCTCCAAAGGGTGTGGGCGTTTCACGGCTACGACGAGGTCAACTACACGACGACGCCCGAGGGCGAAGCGCTGCTCGGTGAGCTGACGGCGGCGCACTGCGCCCCTGTCCACGTCCGCAATCACTTCCTGTTCAACAGCGGCGACGGCACGCCGGCTCCGAAATGGGGCTCGACCAACGTCTACCAAGAAGACGCCACCGGCTCTCCTGTGTACGACTGGGCGCTGACGGACGGCGTTCTGGACGCCCTTACCGGCGCCGGCGCGTTTCCGCTCGTCGAGCTCGGCTTCATGCCAGAGGCGCTCTCGACGCACCCGTCGCCCTATCGCAACGCCAGCAGCTTGGGGCTCAATGGCGGCTGCTTCTATCCGCCGAGTGACTACGCAAAGTGGGCGGCGCTGGTGCAAGCGTGGGCGGCGCACGCGAACGAGCGCTACCCGAACGTGAGCGAGAATTGGCTTTGGGAGCTGTGGAACGAGCCGGACAGCGGCTACTGGCACGGTACCTTCGAAGACTACGCCAAGCTGTACGACTACACCGAGGCGGCTCTGCACGAAGCCATCCCCACCGCGGCGTTGGGCGGACCGGCCGTGATCGCGGCGGACGGGCCATTCTTGACGCAGTTTTTGGAGCACTGCGCGACCGGCGACAACGCCGCCACCGGCGAGCGCGGAACACGACTCGATCTCGTTACTTTTCACGCCAAGGGCGGCGTCACTCTCGAGGGTGATCAGATTGAGCTCGATCTGGGCCACCAGCTTCGGCTTCATCGGGCCGGCTTCCGCGCCGTCGCCTCGTTTCCGCGCTTCGAGCGGTTGCCAATCTACATCACGGAGGCAGATCCGGATGGCTGCGCCGCTTGCGCCGCCGATTTCATTGCCGGCAGCGCCTACCGGACGTCCACTGCTTACGGCGCCTACGAAGTCGCGATGATGAAGCGCAGCCTCGATTTGGCGACGGCCGAGGGCGTCAACCTCGCCGGCGTGCTGACGTGGGCCTTCACGTTTCCGGAAGCGCCGTATTTCGCCGGCTACCGCGAGCTTGCAACGCACGGCATTCATCTGCCGGTGCTCGGGGTGTTCGAGCTGCTGGGCCAGCTTCAAGGAGCGCGCTTGCCGGTGACGAGCAGCGGCGCACGTGAGCTCGACGACATCGTCGAGCTCGGCGTCCGTGACCAACCGGATGTCGACGGCATGGCCACGCTCGATGGCAACGTGGTTCGGGTTTTGATGTGGAACTACCACGATGACGTCGTGGCGGCGGCCCCGACGCCGGTGCACCTGTCGGTTCAGGTGCCGGCGAGCCTGGGTCGCAGCCTGACCGTCTCGCATCTGCGGGTCGACGAGGCCCACGGCGACGCCCATGCCGTGTGGCTCGCGCAAGGCGCGCCCGCTAGCCCGTCGCCGGAGCAGCTCGACGCGTTGCAGGCATCGATGGCGCCGGTGGCGTTGGCAGCCGACCTCACCGCGCCGGTGGGCACCGACAATTCGGTCCGCGTCGACTTCGAGCTGCCGCGTTTTGGTGTGTCGCTCGTCACCATTGCGGGGGGTGCCGGTTGAGCCCGCTGGTGGGCGAAGGCGGCCGTGCTTGATCAACAAAAGTATCTGAGCGTGATCGTGGCGCCGAGTGCACTGTTCAACCTGATCGGCGTGTATGGAGAGAATTCCCGGATGAGAACACGAAGCGTTGTGACCAAGATTTCGTTCGTCGTGCTTTGCGCCGCCTACTGCGGTTGCACGGTCCAGAACACGGGCGGCGCCGGCGGCTCCAGCTCGACCGGTGGCGACGCGGCAACGGCGGGCACGACCGGGTACAGCGGCACGACCGGCGTCGCGGGCATGAGTGATCCGGGAACGGTCGGAAAATGCACGACGGTGACGCCGGCGGCCCCGCCCGCGGCTCCGGCGGAGGGCGTCCCCAAGGCGCCCTGCGATATTTACGCTGCCGACGGCGGCCCGTGCGTTGCCGCGCACAGCACCGCCCGCGCGTTGTACGCCAACTACGACGGACCGCTCTATCAGGTCAAAAAGGCCGACGGAACGACCAAGGACATCGCGCCGTTGATGGCCGGAGGTTTCGCCAACTCCGCGGATCAGGACACCTTTTGCGGGACCGACGCTTGTACCATTTCGGTCATTTACGATCAGTCGGGCTGGGCGAATCACCTCACCAAAGCGCCGGCGGGCGGCGCCAAAACCACCCCCGATAACGAAGCAAACGCGAAAGCCATTCCGGCCACCTTCAGCGGGCACCAGGTGTACGGCGTCCACGTCGTGCCCGGCGTCGGCTATCGCAACAACAACGCCTGCGGCGCGGCCGAGGGCGACAACGCCGAGACGATTTACATGGTCGTCGCGGGCGACACCTTCAACGGTGGTTGTTGCTTCGACTATGGCAACATGGAGCGCAATAGCCGTGACAACGGCGAAGGCACGATGGAGGCCGTGTACTTCGGCAAGTGCACCGTCTGGGGCAAGGGCGCGGGGGAAGGCCCTTGGGTCATGGGCGACCTCGAGAACGGTCTGTGGGCGGGTGATTCGAGCCCGTACAACATGAATACGCCCATCACCTTCAAGTTCATCACGGCCATGGTCAAGGGTGATGTGGCCGGTAAAAATCACTGGACGATCAAGACCGGCAACGCCCAAGCGGGCATGCTGAGCGTGCCGTTCAACGGCAATCGGCCCAGCTCCAAATACAACCCCATGCGCAAGGAAGGTGCCATTGGCATGGGCACCGGCGGCGACAACAGCAGCAGCGCCACCGGCAACTTCTTCGAAGGGATCATGACCGCGCACTACGCTTCGGACGCGGCCGATGACGCCGTGCAAGCGAATATCGTGGCGGCGTACGCGCAGTAGCCATGGCTCTCGCGAGGATCTGCCGCTCCCTCGCGCGCCGCAGCGCAGCGGCGGTCGTCCCTCTGGCTTGCGCTTGCTCGATCTATGACGCCTCGCTTCTGTCACGCGCCGACGGAGCGAGCGGGGGCGCTTCGGCGGGTAGCTCAGCAAGCGCCGGCGTCCCCGGCGCCTCGGGCGGCAAGGCCGGGGCTCCGGCTACGGCTACGGCCGGCCTCGGCGCGACCACGGCGGGGGGCTCCGTCGCCGATGGCGGTGAAGCCACGGGGGGCACCGTTTCACCCAGCGCGGGCGCGGGCGTGACGCCTGGTGGGCCAATGGGTGGCGCGGGCGAAGGCGGCGCCGGTGAAGGCGGCGCCTCGTCCGAGCCCGATGCGTGTCCCGACGATGCGGGCAAGGTCAGCCCGGGCAAGTGCGGCTGCGGTATCCCCGACGTCGACACCGCGACGCTGGCGGGCTGTCAAAAGCTCGTCGCCAAGCTGCTCCATCGCTACGATTTCGAAGGCGCGGGCACCGTCGTCACGGATCGCGTGGGAACGGCCCACGGCTCGCTGAAGGGAGGGTCGCTATCGAAGCTCGATGGCGCGGGCGTGGTCCTCCTGGGAGGCGGCAGCGCCGGCGCGTACGTCGACTTGCCCAACCGCCTGCTGTCGTCCCTCAAAAACGCGACCCTGGAGTCTTGGGTGACGTGGGGCGGAGGCGCAGCGTGGCAGCGCGTCTTCGATTTCGGAGATTCGACGAACGCGAGCCCCGAGAACAACCCAGCGGAGGGAAACACCTACCTGATGCTCACGCCGCAGTCGGCCGCAGGCGTCGCGACGATTGGCTTTTCGCTGCTGGGGAACGCCTCCGGTCAAGAGCAAGACGTCAACGCGACCTTGCCCTTGCCCACGTCCATCACGCACGTGGCCGTCGTCGCGAGCGCGACCGACAGCAAGCTGCGACTCTACATCGACGGAAAAAAAGCCGCCGAAGCCGCGTGGTCGGGCCCGCTCTCGTCCATCAACGATGTCAACGCTTGGCTCGGCCGCAGCCAATACAACGGTGACCCGGAGCTCAGCGGCGTATTTCACGAATTTCGCATCTACGGCGCGGCCCTGAGCGACGCGGAAGTCGCGACCAGCTTCCTCGCCGGCCCCGATCCGGCGTTCCTCGCCTACTGACGTCCCGAGCTCCTGCCTGACGTCGACGCACGCCTGGCTCGAGATGGCCGCCTTCACATCGAGGTAGCGACTCTCGTCCGCCTGCATGTTCCAGCCGGTCTTGTTCGCCGTCGTCGGCGGTTGCAGCGTGAAGACGCGCTGGTGCAATCACAATGACCCGAGCTACGGCACCAGCAACCACGGCATTCCTTGCTTTGGGGCGCGGGCCATCTACGACTTCTTCGAGTCGTCGTAGCCAGGTAGCCCGGGCGCCGATGCACGGGGTGGTGGCAGGCGCACCCAAACCGTGATCAACAAAATGGTCGGGCGCGACCAAAAGCAAGGATCTTACAGTCGAGGCACCACCCATGTCGTTTCCGTGTTCGTCCTAGCCCGGTGCCGTCACTACTAGTCCTTGGCGAACGGCCTCCGTCAGCTCTTCGCTAGTCGTGCCCCCCCTGCTGGTTGTTTTTGGAGACATTCGATGAAGGTGCAATCTGCTTTCTTTGCGGTAGCGACAGTGTTCGGAGTCAGCTTCGGCGCGTGCACGGTCAGCACTCCGGAAACGCCCGTCGGCGGCAGCGGCAGCGGCAGCACCGGTGCCAGCGGCAGCGGGAACGCGGCCGGGACGACGGGTGCCGCGGGCAGCGCTTCAACCGCCGCTTGCACCAACATCACGGGCTGCGGCGGCAACGTCACCGGAACGTGGACGGTCGGCTCCTCGTGCTTGAAGCTGAGCGGAAGCCTCGACCTGGCGTCGGCCGGTCTCGATCCCAGCAGCTGCACCAGCGCGACCATCAGCGGTAGCCTCACCGTGAGCGGAAGTTTCATCGCCAACGCCAACGGTACCTACACCGACAACACGACCACCACCGGCACCTCGAAGGTCGAGCTCGCCGCGGGGTGCTTGCTGATTTCCGGAACCACCATCAACTGCCAAGGCGCCGCGACCGCGGTCGAAGCCGGCGGGTTGGGGGTCGCAACCTGCACCGACGCTCCCGGTGGCGGCTGCAGCTGCACGTCCACCGTCAATCAGAAGGGCGGCATCGGCATCCCGACGCCCGTACCGGCAACGAGCGGCAACCACATGAGCGCGGCCAACGTGCTCTCGCTCACGACGGACTCAGGCGACACGAAGCACGCGTACTGCGTTTCCGGCACCAGCCTGACGATGACTCCGCAGTCGAGCACCCCGATGATCGTCAGCGGCTCGATTGCCCTGCAGCAGGGCATGCCGAACGGCAACGGCGGCGCGGGCGGGGCGGGCGGCGGCGGCGGCAGCGGCCCGATGGGCGGCGCCAGCAACGGCGGCGCCGGGGTTACGGCGGGCACGGGTGGCATGGCTGGCAGCGGCGGCAGCGGTAACCCGGGCACGCGCACCGACGGCCCTTGCGACGTTTACGCCGCCGGCAACGCGCCGTGTGTGGCGGCTTACAGCATGGTTCGTGGCCTTTCGAAGGCGTACACCGGTCCCCTGTTCCAAGTCAGAAGTGGCAGCTCGGCCAAGAACACGGGCACGGGCGGCATGCTCAAAGACATCCTGATGACCGCGGACGGCTACGCCGACACCGCCGCCGTCGACGCCTTCTGCGCAGGCACGATCTGCACGGTGGCGAAGTTGTACGACCAGTCGGGCAATGGAAATCACATCGGTGCGGCCAAGAAGGGCAACACCGCAGGCGGCGCCACCGGCGCCGAGGACGACTACGAGTCGAGCGCCACGAAGGGTGCCGTCACGGCCGGCGGTCACAAAGTCTACTCACTCTACATGGCCGCCCACGAGGGGTACCGTCTGCAAGCCGTCGGAGCCAAGATGCCGCTCGGTACGGCCTCGCAGAGCATCTACATGCTCGCGGACGGCACCCACTACGGCACCGCTTGCTGCTGGGACTTTGGCAACGTGACCACTGATCCGACGAAGTACGGCTTCATGAACACGCTGTTCTTCGGCAAGGCGTTCTGGGGCAACGGCGCCGGTACCGGGCCTTGGATGATGGCTGATTTCGAGGGCGGCGTTTGGGCCGGCGGTGCGATGAAGGGCGATCCGGGCTGGGGAGCGCTCAGCGATCCCCATCCTTCGAACCCGAAGGCTCCGGCGCTGGCCGTGCCGTTTGCGATGGGCATCAGCACCACGACGGCCTCGAACTGGACCCTGCGCGCGGGCGACGTGAAGACGGCAACGGAGCTTGCCACGGCGTACGACGGCGCTCGGCCCGTCAAAGGCAGCAACTTGGGCGGTATCGTGCTCGGGGTTGGCGGCGACAACAGCAACAACTCTTGGGGCACCTTCTACGAGGGCGCCATCGTCGCGGGAGCTCCGACGGCCGCCACCGACAACGCCGTGATGAAGAACATTCAAGCCGTCGGTTACACCAAGTAACCCGCCGCTGAGCCGCAACTTCGGAAGACCTGCATGCGAAACCGATATTTGACGTTCTTCGGTGTGTCGGTGTGCGTCGTGCTCGGCGCCGGCGCCGGGTGCAGCATCACCCCCGACGACCCGGGCGGAGCTGCCGGAAGCAGCGCCGCCGGCGCGAACAACACGGCCGGCGTCACGGGGGTGGGCGGCTCCGCCGCGCCGGCGAGCTGCACGAGCGTGTCGGCTTGTGGTGGCAACGTGGTCGGCTCGTGGAAGGTCGCGTCGTCGTGCTTGAAATTGTCGGGTGACATGGACGTGTCGCTGCTGAGCCTGGCGTGCCCCACCGTCCCCGTGACGGGCATGATCTCGACGACGGGAACTTTCGTCGCCAAGGCCGACGGAACCTACACCGACAACACGAGAACGACCGGCTCCGCGACGTTCCCCGTGGACGCGTCGTGTCTCTCCATTTCGTCCGTGCCCGTCACTTGCGACAAGGCAGGCAGTGTTTTCTCGGCGTTGGGTTGGACCACGACCACGTGCACCGACACGAACGGCAAGTGCAGTTGCACGTTGGGTGTCGATCAAGCGGGCGGCTTTGGCCTGGTCTCGGGCCTCGTTACGGCTCAAGGCATGTACTCGACGGCGGCCAACACGCTCACCACCGGCGACGTCAACTACTCCTATTGTTCGGCAGGTGACACCCTGACCGTCACTCCGCAGAGCTCGGCGCTCTCCGGCACGGTCGTGCTGACGAGAGAAGGCGGCAGCGGCGGCGCGGGTGGCAGCACCGGCAGCGGCGGCACGCCCGCGGTCGGCGGCTCGACGATGGGCGGCGAGTCAACGGGCGGCACTGGTGGCGCCGCCGGTAGTGGCGGCGCCGGTGGCACCTCCTCGGCGGGCGCGGGCTCGGTCAATTTGCCGTGCGATATCTATGCAGCTCAAGACGCGAACACGAAGTGCGTGGCCGCCCACAGCACGATTCGCTCGCTATTTCGGGCATACAGCGGGCCGCTCTATCAGGTGAAGCGCGCCTCCGACGGCATGACCAAAGACATTCCCGTCTTGGCCCCCGGCGGGTTTGCCGACTCGGTGCAGCAGGACATGTTCTGCGCTCAGACGACGTGCACCATCCTCAAGATTTACGATCAATCCGGCAAAGGTAACTTCCTCGAGGCCGAGACCCCCGACAGCATGGTCGGTGGTCACAGTGGCATGACCGCCGCGAGCGCGACGAAAGAGTCGCTGATGGTGGGTGGTCACAAGGTGTATTCGCTCTACACGAACCCGAGCCAGGCCTACTGGCGCGACGGCTCCAAGTCGGGCATGCCCTTGGGCGCCGAGCCACAAGGCATTTACATCGTGACGAGCGGCAAGCACTTCAACGGCGGCTGTTGCTACGACTATGGCAACGGCGAAACCAGCCGTACCTACGTGCCTGGCAATTCGATGGACGCTCTCTACTTCGGCAACTCGACGACGTGGGGCTCCGGTAACGGTACGGGGCCTTGGGTCATGGCCGATCTCGAAGGCGGCGTCTTCTCGGGCGCCAGCACCGCGAAGAACGAGTCGCTCATGAGCCACACGTCGACGTACGTGACGGCGGTCGAAAAGAACAACGGCACGTCGATGCTGGCGCTCAAGGCTGGCGACGCCACCAGCGGCGCGCTGACCACGTATTACAACGGCAAGTTGCCGAACGGGAAATCCCCGGGCCAAAAGCAAGGGTCGATCGTGCTGGGTAGCGGCGGCGACTGTTGTTACAGCAACAACAACGCAAGCCAGGGCACCTTTTACGAAGGCGCCATCGTGGCCGGTTACCCCTCGGATGCGACCGACGCCGCGATCCAATCCAACATCGTGAGCACCGGCTACGGCAAGTAGTAGTAGCCGAGCAACAGCCGAGTGCGCGAAGCTCGAAGCTCGCGTGTTTTCGGTCAAGAAGCGGTTCTTGGCCATGTACCAGAAAGCGAATGCCGGACACATCGGCAGCTCGCTTTCTTGCGCCGAAATTCTGGTCTTTCTGCGGTTCGCCTGGATGACGAACGAGGACGTCCTCGTGCTGTCCAAGGGGCACGCCGCGGCGGCCCTGTACTCGGTCCTGGCTGAGGCGGGTGTCCTCACTCCCGAACAAATCGATTCGTTCTACGAGAACGGCACTCAGTTGCCGGCGCTCCCGCCCGTGAACGCGATCGCGGATATCCCGTTCGCCACGGGCAGTCTCGGCCACGGCCTTTCGCTGAGCGCAGGCATGGCGCTCGGAGCCAGGCTCAGCCGACGCGACCGGCGCTACTACTGCGTCACCTCCGACGGGGAGCTCGACGAAGGCAGCATTTGGGAAGCGGCGCTGTTCATCGCTCACCACCGCCTCGCCAACGTGGTGTGGGTCATCGACCGCAACCACCTGCAGGCAATCGGTCGCACCGAGGACGTTCTGGCGCTCGAACCGCTGGACGCGAAGCTACGCGCCTTCGGCTTCCACGTGATCACGGTCGACGGTCACGACTTCCGATCGCTCTTGGCTGCGCGCGACGAATGCTCCGCCTTCGTCGACGCCAGCGCGCCCGTCGCGATCATTGCCAACACCCATAAAGGCAATGGAATCAGCTACTTACAGGACACGGTCGACTCCCATTACCTGCCGATGAGCCCGGCCCAATATGCGCAGGCGCTCGACGAAGTCACTCGCGCCTTTATGGCCGCAAACGGAGGCGATCCGAATGCGGACTGAGTTCGCCCAAGCGATGATCGCGCTCTTCGAAACGCGCGACGACCTCGTGTTCATCACGGGTGACCTCGGATACCTGGCCTTCGAACGGCTCGCGGCCGTGTACGGTGAACGCTTCGTCAACGCCGGCGTCGCGGAACAAAACGCGGTGTCGCTCGCCGCCGGTCTCGCTCGCGCCGGGCACTTGCCGTGGGTGTACAGCACGGCCGCCTTCACGGCGTTTCGACCCTACGAGCAGATTCGCAACAACGCTTGCCTTCATCGGCTGCCCGTCAAGCTGGTCGGCAACGGCGGCGGCTACGGCTTCGGCATCATGGGCGCGACTCATCACGCGCTCGAGGACGTTGGCGTGATGCGCGGGCTGCCGAACATGCGGGTCTACGTGCCGTTGGTCGCGGCCGACGTCGCCGCGGTCGTGAGCATGATGGCAAAGGATCCACTGCCAAACTACCTGCGCCTGAACGCGCCGGCGGCGGTGCCGACCGCGCTTCCCGCCTTCGCGCCGTGGCGAAAGCTCAAGCCCGGGCGTGGCGCCGTGGTCGTGGGCGTGGGCCCCGTCGTTCAAGCACTGTACGAGCTGAGCGCGCCGGCACTGCTCGAAGAGCTCGAGATCTGGAGCGTCGGCACCTTTCCGCTCGAGAGCATCCCCGCCGAGCTCGCCGCCAGCATCACGACCAAGCCGCATCTCATCACCATCGAGGAGCACTACGCAGCGTGCGGGCTCGGCGAAGCCCTCAGCTACTCGTTGCTGACTTCGGGAGTGGTACCGAGAGCCCTCACCTGCCTGTCCGCCGCCGGCTACCCTTCTGGGCGCTACGGCAGCCAGCGCTGGCATCAGGAAGAAAGCGGGCTCGCGGGGCCGAGACTGAAAGAGCGCCTGGAGCAAATTCTGAATGGCTGAGCGGCTGCTCTCCGCGGTCGTCGTCTGCTACCGAGACGCACCGGCGATTCCGCAGATGCACGCGCGCCTCGTCGAGGTCTTCCGCTCGCTAGCGATAGACTACGAGATCATCTTCGTCAACGACGGCAGCCCCGACGACGCCGCGGCGGTGCTGGCGGAGCTCACGGCCAAAGACGAGCATGTGATAGCCGTCGAGCATTCGCGCAACTTTGGCTCACAAAACGCGTTCTTGAGCGGGATGCAGATCGCGGCGGGGGACGCCGTCGTATTGCTCGACGGCGATCTTCAAGATCCGCCGGAGCTGATCCGCGAGCTGTACGCGAAATGGCGCGACGGGTACGACGTCGTGTACGGCCTGCGAGGTGAGCGGGAAGGCTCGGCCCTGTTGGCGCTGCTATGCCGGTTCTTCTATCGAATTTTTCGCCGTATGTCGTACGTCGCGATACCGCTCGACGCCGGTGACTTTGCGTTGATGGATCGCAAGGTCGTGAGGGAGCTGCTCGCTCTGCCCGAGACCGATCAATTCTTGCGCGGGCTCCGCGCCTGGGTCGGCTTCCGGCAAACCGGGGTCCCCTACGTTCGACCGCAACGACCGTTTGGGCGCTCGACACATAGCTGGTTGGCCAATTTTTGGTGGGCCAAAAAGGGCATTTTTTCGTTCACCTTTTTGCCCGTCGAATTGCTCGGCTACCTGGCAGCGGCTCTGACCGTGCTGTCGATGCTGGCGGGCGGCTACGAGGGCATCGACACCTTCCGCCATCCCGAGGTCGCCCACGACCTTCCGCTCACGCTCGTCGCGATCGCGTTTTTCGGCAGCCTCAACCTGCTCGCGATTGCCACCATCGGCGAGTACCTAATCAAAGTCTTCGAAGAGACGAAACGGCGCCCCAAGTTCATCCGGAAGGCGATACGCCACCGCGCCGAGCTCTTTTACGCCGGCGCCGAGCTGGACGACTTTCTGCGGCGCCGAGCGCAGCTGCGCCGCGAAGGCGACGTCTCGGCGCAACGCGTGAGCGCGCTGTCGAGTAAGGCCAATGACGCCTGACCGCGTTCTCATCACGGGCACGACCGCAGGCCTGGGACGGGCGCTGCTCGAACGCTATGTCCAGCGCGGCGCGAAGGTCATTGCCGTGAACCGCCGTCACGTGCCCGAGCTCGAGTCTCGTTACCCCGAGGCCCGCTTCGAGTGCGTGGACGTGCGCTCGCCAGACGCGGTCGCTCGCTTGATGAACGGCTTGCACGAGTCGGGCGAGCTGCCCAATGTCTTGATCTTGAACGCGGGCATCAACCGCATCGACAACGACGAATCATTCCAGCTGGCCGATTACAAGGACGTCGTCGACACCAACTTGTTCGGAGTCCTCAATTTCGTCCAGCCGCTCACCCTGCTGCCACCGAGCGGGGTGCCACGCCACGTCGTCGCCATCAGCTCGATGGCAAGCTACGTCGGCAATCCCTACGGTCTCGGCTACTTCACGAGCAAGCGGGCGTTGACCGCGTGCTTCGACGTTTGGTCGCGAATGTACGCGGACACCGACTTGATCTTTCAGCAGGTCATGCTGGGCCCCGTGCGCACCGCGATGTACACGATGGGCTCGAGCTTCCCGACCTGGATGGTGTGGCTGAAAAATGCATTTTCGGCGTCGCTCGACGGCACGGTCGCGGCCGTGTGCCGGCTCGCCGGCAGCCGCCGCCGGAGGCTCTTCCATCCGCCGCAAAGCATCCTGCTGTACCTCGGAATGGGCGCGTGCCAGTCGCTGATTCCCGGCTTCTTTCGTGGTCGCAAGACTTTGAACGGCGGTGCTCGTCGCCGCGATTCGCAGTCCGACCCTCACGCCGTATCGGCCGCTCGAACACGATGAGACGCCCGAGCGCCATGCTGCCGAGCCTGACCGTGACCTATAGCAAGCGCGATCTGCTCGCGGTCGCGCTCGTGGCGGTCGTGGCCACGGCGTGGCTGACCAGCGCCGCCGGCGCCTTTTCGGTGCTTGCCCTGGTCGCGTGCGAAGCCGTGTTCTTTGCGTTCTACCTGGTCGGCTCGCTCGTCGCGAGCATTCGACCGTTGGCGGCGGGTGTGTTGTTCGACCTGCCGCTGCGCTTGCTGGTCGGGTACGGCGTCGTGAATACGGCGCTGCTCGGCCTCGCCTGGCTGTCGCCGCTCGGGGTCATCGGTAACTTTGCGGTGATCAGCGCGCTGGCATTGCTCGTATTTCTTTCGGCGGGCGGCCGGGAGCACGCCCGAGGGCACGTTGCCAGTCTTTGGGTGATCGCGCTGTGCGCCGTCGCTACGACCCTGTGGTGCCAGGACTCGATTCGACCCCTCGACGTGCGAGAAGGCGGCGTCGTGTTCAAGCCGTGGGTGGACGGCTTTTACCACGCCGTTCACGTGCGAATCTTCGGCGCCAGCCACGGCGCCGAGTCGATTCAGGACTTCCGTCTATCGGGGGTGACCGCGCGCCCCTACCACTATGGCATGTACATGCTGCCCGGCTTCGTGAAGCAAGCGTCGGGGCTCGACTCGTACGCCGTCTTCGCGGGGCTGCTCGCGCCGGTCGGAGTCTTCTTCACCGGGCTCGCGGCTTATTCGTTCATCGGCTCGTGGTGGGGGGCTTGGCCGGGACTAGCGGCCGCCGCCGCCCTGCTGCTGCTGCCGGACGGAGCGCAACAAGGCATGAGCAACACGTTCATGTCGTATCATTGGCTCACGCAAATTTCGCCGAGCGCTACCTACGGCCTGGCGCTCTTGGGCGTGGCCTGGTTGTTCGTCATTCAGGGCTGCGCGCGTGGCAGTCGGGTGCAGCTGGGCGTCGGCTGGCTGAGCGCGGCGGTCGTGACGACCTACAAGTTGCATTACGTCGTGGCGAGCGCGCTCCTACTGCTGCTGGTGCCGGCGCTCTTCTACCGCGGGGCGGTGAGCGGGCGCAGGCGTGCGGCGTGGGTGGTCGCCGCGTGCGCCGTCTACGCGCTCGCTCTCGGCCTGGGCCAGAAGGTGCCGGGCGTACCTCGGATTCGATTCGATGGCTCGAGCGCCGGCGAGATTCTGCGACTGGTGCAGGACTTCGCCAAGCCCGGAGTCATTCGCGATTTTTTCCGGTTGCGCATGGGCGCCCACTTTTCGTGGCCGGCTAACCTAGGGTTCGGCATTCCGTACGTGCTGTTGGCGGTACTGGGCGCCTTCGCGCCTTTGCTCGTCTTCGTGCTCGTTCGGCTGCGCCAGCGCATCTCGCGGCTCGAGCTGCTCTTTCCGCTGCTGCTCATCACCAATTTTCTGGCGATGTTCTTTGGCCTCGCGCTCGACTTCGAGAGCAGCACGCCTGACGAGCTCTCGCATCGGCCGCTCCTGATCGTCTATTTCTTCGTGTCGACGTTCGTCGGCGGAGGGTTGGGGTTATTGGTGCGCGATTCCGAGCGCGCCCGTCGAGTCGCCGCCCCGGCTGCGATTGGCTTGCTCACTTTACTGCTGGCCGTGCCCGCCTACTTTGGAGCCGGCGTGCAAGCGATGTGGGCGATGCCGCGCATCTCTCCCGTGAAGGTACCGAGCTCGTTGCTGCGCATCGCCCAGCACATGCGCGACCATGGCCGTCGCGACGACGTCTTCCAAGACTCTCAGTTCGACCGAACCTGCATCTTCGCGGCCTTGGCGGAGCGAGAACCGTTCGTCGCTCATACGCTCACACGCATGGCCTTCCGCAGTGAAATGGTCGAAGCCCGCACGAACGCCATCGACCATTTCATGGGAATTCGCCAGGCGAAATTGGTCAGGGGCACGGCCCAGGCACTGGGCTTCCGCTGGTTCGTCCTGCAGCGCGGCGACCGCGTCGATTGGCCGCCCGAAATTGCCGACCATCCGGTGTTGGAGGCGGGCCCGTTCAGATTGTACGAATTCTAAAAGTCTCGATGCGCCAAGCGCGAGACCCGAACCAGCACGTCGGCATCGTTTTGGAATTCGAGCACGGGCTCGAGCTTGCGATTGGGCCAAAGCTCGTAGCCAGGTCGGGGCTGGCCCGTCGACAGCTCGACCTGCTGAATGACGTAAATGTCGTAGAACAGATGGCGCGCGAAGGCGGTGAAGATGTAAGGGTCGCGGCGCGCTGCCTCGAAGCTCATCGCGCCGTAATCCATGATCGTGAAGTGGTTGGGGCGGTCGGTCACGATCAAGATACGTTTTTCACCCAGCCGTTCGAAGAACCGCCAGGTGGTGGCGCTCTCCCTGGTTTGCGTGAGTCGGTTGAGGAACCGATGCTGTGAGGCGATCGGCAGCTGCGTGACCAGAAGCGCGGACGCCAGCAGCACGGGCGCGAACGGCCGCCACCGCTCGAGCGCAAAGGTCACGACCCACGCCGCAGCGAACGAGAAGAAGGTATCGAGCGCGATCAGCAGTCGCGCCGCCGACGGATAGTGCGCCTGCCCCCAAAAATACGTAAACGAGATGACGGCCTGCGCTCCGATCCAGGCCGCCGCGAACACACCGAAGCGCAGCCGTGGCAGGGTCCACGCCCGCTCGCGCACCCGGGCCACCAGCCAAGCCAGCCACATCGCGGTGCCGAGCACCCCCGCCGCGATCAGGATCGTGAAGTGCGCAGGATACGAATCGCTCGGCGACCAGAGGGGACGAAAGTACTCGGCGGCGTTCTTGAGGAAGTTGTCGAGACTTAACGTCACCGTGCCCGGCTCTTGCTCGGGGATGTTGCCGCGCAAAATCGACTGCCAGATACGCGGCAGCAGGAAGGCCGGTGAGATCGCGTAAACGAAGGCGTACGGGCGCAGCGTGCTCCACGTGACCATCTTGAAGAGCAGCAGCACCACCATCACTACCGGAATGAAGAGCGCAGTTTCGTAACGGATTTGCGCGAACAACAACAGGTTCAGCCACAGAATCGCCAGCTTGGCGGGGGCTTGCTGGCGACAGAAATCGTGCAGGCTCTTGACGACGAGCAGACCGAAGAACGCGGCCAAAAAGTCGAACCCGCCCGACCGCACCGTGAGCAGCGTGATCGGGTGAGCCACCACCAACAGCGCCGCCACGACGCCGAAGGTTTCGCCGCCCAACGACTTGGCGAGCCGGTAGGCAACCAGCAAGAAGGCGGGCAAAATGAGCAGATTGAGAACGAATGCGTTGCGATACGAATAGCCCAACAGGGCGTGAACGAGGCTGAGCAAGAACGGGAACAGCGTCGGCCGGCGGTCGATGCCGACGTCGATATCCCAATAGCTGTCGTAGTAATTTTTGCCGGAGACGGTGAAGGTGGCGGTCCGCGAGGCGAAGAAGTTCTTCGAAGTCCCGATCAGGTTCGCTTCGTCCGAGAGCATGCGCAAGGCGGGCGCTATCGCCATCGCCGCGACCGCCGTCACGAGCAGCGCGATGACGACGCCGGGCCAATTTTCCTTCAGCCACGCGGCGACGGCTGCGCGGCTGGTGTCGCGCGCGGCGTGCAGGTACGTGCCGACCCAGCAGACCATCGCCGCGAGCAGCAGGTAGTACGTCGCGCTGACGAAATATCGCTGCGTCGTGCTCGAATCACGGACGCTGACCGCGCCCAGCAGCACCGGCGCCATCGCCAACAGCACGACGCCGACTTGCTGCGGCCACTGCTCGCGTTTGGTCAAGTTTCGACTCCCACGCCCGCGGACCATTCCCACCTTGGGTGGCCAGCGGTGATACAGTCGCGCGCGTGATCGACGGCCGCAAGCTGGTGCTCGTGATGCCCGCCTACAACGCCGAGGCCACGCTGGAGCGGACGGTGACCGAAGTGCCGAAAATCGTCGACCACCTCATTCTGGTCGACGATGGCTCTACGGATCGCACCGTCGAGGTCGCGCTGCGCTTGGGGTTGCACACGATCGTTCACGACCGCAACCGCGGCTACGGAGCCAATCAAAAGACCTGCTACCGCGAAGCTTTGAAGCATGGGGCCGATATCGTCGTGATGGTTCATCCGGACTACCAGTACACACCCAAGCTGGTGCCCGCGTTGGCGGCCTGCATCTCGAGCGGCTTGTTCGACGTGGCGCTGGGCTCGCGGATTTTGGGCGGGCGGGCGCTGGCGGGGGGCATGCCGCTGTACAAGTACGTCGCTAATCGCGCGTTGACCGCCATCGAAAACGTCTTCGTCGGGCAGAAGCTATCCGAGTACCACACCGGCTACCGCGCGTTCTCGCGCAAGCTGCTCGAGACTCTACCGCTCGATGAGAACTCCGATGGCTTCGTATTCGACAACGAAGTTCTGGTCCAAGCCGCGTACTTCGGCTTCAACATCGCGGAGGTGACCTGTCCCACGTCGTACTTCGCAGAAGCGTCCTCAATCGGCTGGTGGGGCGGCGTCATTTACGGGGTCGGGGTTTTGCGCGTCGCGTGTGACTACCGGCTGGCAAAGCTGGGGGTTGCCCACCCGCGATTTCTGTCGAGCGCGGGTCGCCGGCTAGGTGACGAGAAATGGCCGGGTCAGGACGACGAAGCTCCTGGTCGATGAGTTGTAAGTGTGCGGCCCCGCCAATCGGCGTCAGAAAAGTGAACACGGGGCGGGGTCACCGCCTATTTGCCGCTGTTGCTGGAGGATTTTCGGTCGCCCGAGGCCTATTGCGCGATGCACTGCTGCTGCATGACCGCCCAGATGGCGGCGGCGCTGGCCTGAGCGCCGGCGCTCGTGGGCGTCGTGCCTTCGCTGTCGAGATAGCTGGCTTCGTTGCCGGCGAAGGCGGGGCGCAGGTCGACCCAATGGCAAGCGGTCCGGCTGCCCTCACACGCGGCCTGCAGTAGCGGTCGTAGCGCGTCGACCTCATCACGTAGGGTGGCGTCGAACGGGTCCGGGTAGAAAACGTACACGATGTGCTCGACGCCATCGTTGGCCATACGCTCGAACAGCGCGCTGGCGGCGTTGGTCGCGTCGACGAGCAACGGGCAGTCGGCCGAAATCACGTCGCAGGAGCCAATCAAAACGTCGGCGCCGCCTCCGGTCATGATCACGACCTTGGCCGGGCTCTCCGCGGCGGCAGCGGCGTACTGGTCGGCCAGACCGTTGCCGAGCAGGGCCAAGGTGTTACCGGTGACGCTCGAGAAGTCGCGGTAGCGCTCGCCCGGGGACAAGACGCCGCTTTGCCGCGCCGCATCCTCGACGAAGGCGGTGATGCCGTGGGTGATGGCGAAAAAACTGTCGCCGAGCAGCACCACTTCGTTGGCAGTCACGCCGCTGGCTTCGCAGGACGTTGGCACGGGCTCGACGCTACGACACGCCCCGTTCACACACACGTGCGAAGGCGACAGCGCCGCGCACTCGACGTCGGTGGTACACCCGACCTCGCAATAGCCGGGAGTCGCTTGCCCGCACGCCTCCGCGGCGGGCGCGCTCGCGCAGGTGGCGGACGGAAAGCGCGCGCAGGTCGCGGCCTCCGAACATGGCAGCGAGCAAACGTGGCACACGCAGACCAGCTCGCTGCCGCACGCGCTCGCGTCATCGTCGCACAGGGCAAGAAAGTGAGTTTCGCCCCCGGTCGGGTCCTCACGCGTGTTGGCGCAGGCGAAGCCGGCGAGCCCCAACGCCAGCAGCAACCCGCGCGCGAGTCGCAGCACGCGACGCACGTCATTCGGCATGATCGCTACCCTCGTGGATCAACGATTGCCCCACGTAGATGACGACCCGGTTGTGCGCGTCGGGTACGTCCTGCTCGGTGTTGCAGGCAAGCACTCGGGTGCGGAGCTCGCTGAGCTGAGCGCGCATGCGGCCGAGCGCGCCGTAAACTTCGTCGGCCAGTGGGTGACCGTCCCAAACGTCGATTGTGTAGGTGCTACCGCCGATTTGATCTTCCAGAGCGGCGGGACGGTCTTCACGCAGCCGTCCCAAGATCGTCGTCACGAGGGCTTTGAAATGGTCGAACACGGCTGCTTCCCAGCCCACCGGCGCTCCGAGCGGGATCACCAGCTGTCGCGCCTGGTAGCGCGGCTCGCTCGCGCCATCGGGAAAAATGCGCTCGATGCGCCCGGCGGCCACGAGTCGGGCCAACGTTGCTTCTACTTCAGCCAGCTCGGCTTGCACCTTTTGAGCGGTCTCGCCGACGGTGAGCGGGGCTTCGCGAAACATCAACGCCAGCAGCAGCTCGTCGGCGCCTTCGACGCCTTGCTTGCGCTTCAATGATGCCAGCTCTTCGTCAGAAGCGGCGCGGTACGAGGTGCTGGAGCCGACGCCGGACGAGAACAGCAGCTGACTTTCACACAGGTCGCGTAGCACGGCGCGGACCTGTGACTCGTCATCGCTCGATAGTCTCGTCAGCAGCTCCAGCCGCGTGACGAGACCCTGAGCCTTGACGTACTCGAGCGCCACCTCCCACAGCGAGCGCCCTCGCTCGGTCGCGCTCTCGCTCATGCGCTGGATCTTGCGGCGGTACGTGCGTAGCCCGAGCCCGAACATGTCCGCGCTGACTTTGCGGCTGACCCCTTGGCGCTCGAGCTCACGCACCAAGTCGATGAATACCTGGTCGGCGACTTGCGCCAGCGGCGCCCGCGCGCCGCGCGAGGTAGCAAGGTGGGCGATCAAGATCGTCGTTTGTCGGACGATGGCCTGAATCAAAAGCTCGATGGTCATGCGTTGCCGCTTCGGGCCACTACAGCTTACGTGACCCCGGTCGCCACGTTAGGAGGACAAAATCGACCTCCCCGCCCCGGGTGCGCGCACGTCCAGCGTCGCTAAGGGCCCGCGAATGGCTAAGTCGATCGATCTCGCGGCCGATGCATCCCGCCTGGCTCCGTTGCTCCTCGGTTACATACGGCAGTATGCGCCTTCGGCGCGCCTCGCCATCCGGGCGCCTCGACCACGATCTTCGACCGACTTAGCCATTCGCGGGCCCTAACGCGGAGCGATCCACCACGTGGCGCCGTTTTTGTAGGCGTCGGTGGTCGCGGTTTGGGTCAGCGTCGCCGTGTTGTCGCTGGTGCGTAGGATGAAACGGCCGGGGTAGTTGAAGGATTCGAGCCCGCGGCTGAGCGGGTGAGCGCCAATGAACGGGCTGGCGTAGCGGAACGTGGCGTCCTTCTGAAACACCGTCGACCCGTCGTTCTTGTCGGCCCAGAGGCGGAAACCGGCGTGGCGCAGGAAGCGTCCCGGCTCGTTGCGGGACTGGAAAGAGACGCCGCCGATGTCCGCCAAGCCGGGTACGACTTTCCAATGGGCGCTCGCAGCGTCGTCGTCGGTTACGGTAACGGCCGAATCGCTGTGACGCAGGCGGATGGTTTGGTCGTCGTAGGGAGAGAGCGCAAGGAAGGCGGCGCCGGAACGCTTTTCAGCGTGCCACAACTTGTCGGGGCTGTTACCCGCCAGACCTTGCACGATACCCTGCAGGTTTTTGGCAACGTTGTCGCCCGATACGTCCAATACCAGCCCGCTGTGTTTGGCGGTCAGTTGCATCAGGGTCGAGTCGACGCGGCTCGGCTTCCACAATTGTTCGGGCACCAACGAGCAACTTTGCTGCTCGACGGTGGCGCCGTCGACTTTGCTGCCGCCGCGCACGTGCAAGCATTTTCCGCTGAGCGCGTTGCGGAGGGCGAAGTAGCCATCGGGCTGGGCCATCGTCCAGAAGGTTCGGTGCAGCTCCAACCCGCAATCGAAGAGCAGCATGCCGGTGCCGTCGGCGACCGACTGGCCGTCGTCGTCGACGCACTTGGTGGGGGCGTGACTCGGCGAAAATACGTACGGCGTGTTGTCCGCCAGCAGCGGGCAGCCGTCTTGCAGTACTTCGTCGCTGCAGCTGGGCGTGACGCAAACGTTGTCCTGGCAGGCTTTGCTCGCGCAATCCGCGCTTTTCGCACAATGCTTGCCATTTTCGCACGCCGGGCAGCCTCCGCCGCAGTTGACGTCGGTCTCCGTACCGTTGAGGGCCAAGTCGGCGCAGGACGGTGGCTGACAGATCTGATTGGTGCAAATCGCGCTCTGGCAGTCGCTGCCCGTGACGCACTTTTTGTCCGCTTCGCACGGCGCACAGGTACGCCCGCCACAGTCGCGATCGGTTTCGTCGACGGTGGTGTCTCCGTCACTGCAATCGGGGAGCTCGGGTGCCATGCCCCCCGCCCCCGCCTCGCCCATGCCCGGATCACGGCCAGCCTCGCTCAGGCTGCCGGCGGTGCTGGCACCGGCAGTGCTGGCACCGGCGCCGCCGGTCGTGGCGCCGCCGCTGCTGCCCGCGCTGCCGCCCTTCTCGCCCCCCGCGGCGCCCGTGCCGATGGCGGAGCCCGCCTCCAGGTAGTCGAGCGAACGTAGCGAGCAGGCGCCACACAAAACCAACGCGGCCAGGGCGGCGCGTCTCAAAACGCACCCCCATAAGTCAACGTCGCGGTGCGCGGAGTGGCGGAAACGCTGACGGTCGGTGCGTCGCCTGCGTCTTCGCGAAAGAAGAAATACGCGGCCACCGCCAGCGAGGCGACGCCCACGCCCAAAGATACGTCCGCCAGCAGGTACTTCGTCTTGACGGCAGAGACCTCGCCTTGGCGGCAGTGCGGTGAGCACGAGCGCTCGAGCTTGGATTCGTTCGTACGCCCCCAAGCCCCCAACCCCACGAAGCCGCCCAGCCCGACGGCACCAACGCCCGCGAAAATACCCGGCAGCAGGAGCGACCGGGGACGCGGAGGCAAAGGCGCAGGAATGACTTGGTCGTGGGCCGTTCCCAAAGGCACCAGCTCCACTTCGATCAAGCGGTTGCGTTCGCCGGGCACGAGCACGAAATGCTTCGTCTGCGGCTCCATGCCCGGGCTTTGGAAGCGCAAGTCGTACGCACCCGGATCGAGCTCCAGCAGCTGGCCGTCGATGCGCGACGCCAGCACGCGCGAGCCCAGATAGACGCGCACGTCGGACAAGTCACGCCCTTGGCTCTTGGCGGCGAACACCAAAGAAGGCACGTCGTTTTGGACTTCGGCGAACCAACCCAGGCAATCATTGCGAATGAAGTCGGGGCACTCGTCCTGGGCGCACTGCTGTAACGTGATGCGCGCCTGCAGTAGCCCGCCCGACTTGCGTTGGACCTGCCCTTGCTCGTAGGCCTGGGCGCACTGCGCGTTCACGCTCGGCGCCTGTTGCGACGCCGGTTCCGAAGCCTCTTGGGCGCGAGCGACTGCGGCGGGAAACGAAACCGCAGCTATCGCGAGCACGTTGATGATCGCACGACGATTCAAAGACATTCCGGCTTGACGCGGCGAACGCCCGCGGCGTCGATTCGATAAGGGGGGTTACACGAACGGGGACGTCCCGTGCTGGTCGCGGCCGCTGCCGTCGTTGGTTTCTTCTGCACCCTCGGCCCCACGGACGGGGCCGGAGGCAAGACCGGCATCGACTCAGCCGCGACCACCGGCTCGCTCGGTTCCGGCTTGGGCGCGGGCAACGGGGGCGCGACCAACGAAGCGGCCGCCACCGGCGGACCGGGCAGATTGGGGACCTCGGTCGACCGCGTGAGTAACCAAACCAAGAAGGCACAGGAAACGCCGGCCACCGCCACCAGGAGCGGTGCTCGCCGGCGCAGTGGCGACGCGGGCGGGTGCGGCAAAATCGACGTCGAGGTCGTGAGCGCCTGAGTGTGCGTGCCTTCCGGGACGGGTGCGGCTTGCGGCGACGAACCGGTGACGACCGGCAGCGCCGCCGATATCTGCGTGTGAATCGCGCTCGCCTCCAGCGCTTGCAAGAGCTCTAGCCGGTGCTCCAGGGCTTCTTTGGCGACGCGCCCCACCCACTCCACGACCTCGCGGCGCGAGCCTTCGCCCGCCACCCTGCGCAACGCTTCGGCGAAATCATGGGCGCTGGCGAATCGCTCTTCCACGTCGCGGGCGAGCGCCTTGAGCACGACGGCATCGAGCTCTTCGGACAAGTGCGGCGCGACCGAGCTCGGCGCCGGGATCGGCGACGTGAGCAGCAGGTCCACGGCGTCGCGCGAATCAGGCGCGAAGAACAAGCGACGACCGGTGAGCGCCTCCCAAAGTACCACCCCCGCCGCGAACACGTCGGTTCGCGCATCGACGGGCCGCGACTGCACTTGCTCGGGCGACATGTACGCGATCTTGCCCTTGATGGTGCCGGCGCTGGTGACGTGGGAGCGCAGCGCGGCCTGAGCGATTCCGAAGTCGAGCACGCGCGTGTTGCCGTCCGCTCCCACCATGATGTTCTGCGGTGAGACGTCGCGATGGACGATATTCAGAGGTTTGCCGGCCAGGCTCGCGGTGTGGGCGGCGTGCAGCCCTTCCAGGGCATCACAAAGCACGCGTATGACCACCGCCGCCGGCGGCTTGTCGTCTTTTTGTCGAGACAAACGCAACAAGCCGGCGAGGGTCTCGCCGTGGACGTATTCCATGACGACCAGCAGCTCGCCCTGCTCCGCCACGACGTCGAGGGACGCCACCACGTTGGGGTGGTGGATGCTCGACGCCAGGCGTGCCTCGTCCAGGAACATGGACACGAATTCGGGCTCGAGCGCGAACTGTTGGTGCAAGCACTTGATGGCGACCAACTTGGAGAAGCCGGCCGGGCCCAGCAGGCACCCCAAGTGGACCGTGGCCATCCCACCCGAGGCGAGCTCGGAGTAGACGCGGTAGCGTCCCACCACGCGGTAGGGGCTGCTCGTGGAACTTACCTGGCCCATCGGAACACTCAAGGGTAGCAGTGCCGCTCGACTTAACCTCGCAGGGTTAGTCGTTTTTGTGAGCGAGGTCCCGACACCTGCGCACATTTAGGGAGGACGGATTTGCCCGCTCCCTAGATGCCGACGTCACACCTAAGCTCGCAGCACCACTCATGTTCCGCGTCCGTTCAACATCAGCTGCTCTGACTTTGGCCGGCGTCGGTTTGGTCGCGCTTCCGGGGTGTGACGGCGCAAACGGGGGCGACGGCACTGCCTTCACCGCCGGTAGCGGCGGCGTCACACCCGCGGTCAGCGGCGCGGCGGGCAGCGTCTCGAGCGCAGGAGCGGGAAGCGCCGCGGGCCCGGGCGGCGGCGCGGGCAATGCCGGCGGCAACCTCGGCGTGGCGGGCAGTGTGAGCAGCGCCGGGGCGAGCCCCACCGGCGGGGGGGCGGCTGGCAGCGGCAACGCGAGCGCCGGCAACGCGAGCGCCGGCAACGCGAGCGCCGGCAGCGCGCCGACGCCCGACGCGACGTGGGTGCCGGATCCTTCATGGAGCTGCGGCATGCCCGACGGCTTGGTCCCGCCCACGCGCGGTGAGCTCGTGTTCGACGCCACCTTCGACCTCGGCGACACGCACGACGTCGGAGCGACTCAATACGGCCACCGGCGCGTGGTCGACGTGCGGGGCGGGTCGCTCACGGGTCCGAAGCTGAAGGCAAGCGTGCTGACCGGCGGCCTGGAGCTCGAGCTCACCCTTGCGAACGGAGCGGTGGAGCTGGAGCAGCTACACATGCTGCGGGCGAGCGACAATACGCTCATCTATCTGCGCGGCTGCGGCTTGGCTCCTGCCGGCGAAACCACGGTGCGGTTCGTGCCTGACTTCGAGGTCGCGACCTCGAGCGCATTGGCTTGGCTCAACACCGGAAAGTTCGTGGGCACGCGCACCGTGGACACGGCTGCCAAAAAGCTCACGCTCGCGGTGTACGACGTATCGAAGGTGACGGCGGGCGAGCCGCGCACGACGCTGAAGGACCCCGCGGGCGTCGCGAATCAACCTTGGGAGTGTTCCACCATGACCGGCGCGAAGGGCGAGAGCGTCTTCACCGAGTCGGTTGGCATCGGCTCGTCGCTGGCGGTCGGCGCGAGCAAACGCGGCACCCGCAACGTCATCCCAATCACCGGCGGCAGCGTGACGGGGCGGGTCACGGGCAAGGTGCTCGCCGGCGGGGCCGATTTTCAGATCGTGAGCGGTGCCGCCAAGCTGGACGCGCGCTACACGTTGGCGTCGGACGATGGTGAGCTCATCGTGATCAGGAACTGCGGTCCCTTCGGCGCGCTCATCCCGCAGTTCGAGACCCGAGCCGACGGCCCGTATGCGTTCCTCAACGCCAACACCTTCGTCAGCTCGGATCCGGGCTCGGCCGCGGGCGGCGTCAGCATCACCATGTACGAGCGCAAGTAGTCACTCGTCGTTTCGCGTCAAACGCAGCTGGTCGAGCAGGTCGTCCAAGTCTTTACGAGACGCCGGCAAGCAAGAAAGGATGCGGTGGAAATTTCGCCAAGCCCACGCGGGCGAGCGGGGCCCCAGTGAGGCGCGTTGACTGAGGCCGAGAAGCTCCCGCCACTGCAGAGTGCGCCCGGCACTGTAGTCGTCACCAAAGCTGTCAGCGGACGGATTGCGCAGAGCTTCGCCGATGCCGAGGGCAAGCTCGCTGGCCTCATCGAGACCGACGTTGAGGCTCTGCACCCCGAGCGGCCCCGTCGAGTGGGCGGCCTCGCCCGCGAGCCAGACCCGGCCTCGTCCGAAATCACTGACGATGGCGTGTCGGAACTCCGCCACCCCACCCCATTCGCACGTCTCCACCTGCTCGTGGTGCCAAGGCATTCGCGCCGTGATGAGCTCGTCGAGCGCGTTCAGGTCCGGGGCTCGGTGGAGAGCTCCGGTCAGCTGGAAGCTGAAGCGAGCGAGCCCACCTTGGAGCGGATAGAAGGCGTTGCATGACGACTCCGAGACCGCGAGTTGGGCTTCGCTGCCGGCGCGACGGGTGGTCGCGTCGAAGAACGCGTAGCCGTGCAAGGAGCCGTGCTCGACCAGGGTGATGCCGAGGGCTTCGCGCACCACCGAGTCGTAACCATCGCAACCAATCACATAGTCTGCTTCGAAGCTGGACGCGCGCGGCGGGGTCGCCTCGTCGATGGCGTGCCGGTGAGGCAGGCTTGCTTCCAACCACCCGCGCACTGCCTGCGCGTCCTGCTGCAGCGAGGCAAGGCGCGTATTCCATTCGACCGATACGCCGCGGTTGCTCAAAGCGTTCGTGAGCGCCTTACGCAAAACGTCCTGCGGCAAGGTCAGTGCCCCTGATGAGAGCCCCGCCACCTCGGGTAAATCGAGCACGGCCCGACGTTCACCCTCCGTGTAGATGGCCAGATGGCTCACGGGACGTCCGCGCCAGAACAACACGTCCGTCAAACCCAGGGACGCGAGCAGTCGGAGCGTCATGGGGTGGAGCACGACCGGAAAGATATGGGCGGCGTGCTCCGATTGCTGTTCGATGATGCGCACGTCGACGCCCTGCTCTCGCAGGCGCAGCGCCGCCATCAGCCCCACCGGGCCCGCGCCAACGACGAGAACCTGCGTCCGTGTAGAATGGATAGACATAGAGGTCCTTTCTCTGGGAATGGCTCAGCTCTCGCGATCGGGGGGAACGAGAACGACCGGGATGCGAGAGTGTTGCAGGATGGCTTGCGCTTGTGAGCCGAGCACGAGGCTAGTCGCCGCGTCTCGCGAGTGCGTCGACATGCAAATCAAGTCCGCGCCGGCTCGCCCAGCGTGCTGCCAAATCGCCAGCCAGGGCGTTCCGGCCGTTACTACGTGGACCTCCGTCGCGATGGCTCGGGACTCGGCGTCGGCGGGGATGCGGCTCTGCAGCTTTGCCGTCAGCGCCGCCTGCTCGGCTTTGGACACGTCGCCGGCCACGTGCACCAGATGGAGCGCGCCGCCGCGGTCGAGCAGGGCGTAGCCGATAGCGATGGCACGATCGGCGAGCGCCGAGAAGTCGGTGGGTACCACGACCACGCGCGGGGCGGCCGCGACGTGTGGGGCGGCTTGGCGCTCGGGTACGCACAGCACGCTGCAGTTGGCTTCGTGGATGGCGCTGCGCGAGACCGAACCATGCCAAACGCGCTCGCCGAGGTTTCGTTGGTGACTGCCAACCACCAGCAGATCGGCTTCGTTCTCTTCGGCCAGTTGAGCTAGGTGCGAGTCAATCCGCCCCCAGCCCGGCGCTACGCGCAGCTTTGGGGTGGTAAGACACGGAACTTCTGCAACCCAGCGCCCGAGATCTCCCAAGAGTTGATGGTGAACCTCGGGCCGGAGGTGATCGAGCGGCATCGGGCCCGCTACGCCCAGCCGATAGTGCTCTCCGTAGGGCCACGCAACGTGCGCGACCGTGAGCGCCAAGTCGGGCCAGGCGCCGACGCAAGCGAGCGCACTTCGCGATGCTCCGCCGAGCCCCGAGCCGACCAGCGTACGCAGCGGCCGAGAGCCCAGGCTCCAGCCCGTAAGGCCTTCGGCGCCGCGCACCACCAGCACGGGGACTTCTGCGGTCTGACACAGATGCTCCGCCACGCTGCCCAGGCGGCGCGAACGCTTGGAGGCGCCTTGGGCACCAACGACGACCAACGACACTCGGCGCTGACGCGCCAGCTGCAACAGCTGCTGCTCGGGAACACCGTGCGCCACCACCGTTTCGACGGAGATGTCGAAGGTGCGGCGTAGCTCAGCCGCGTCCCGTTCCAGCTGAAGCTCGGCGTTCATTCGCGAGCTTGGATCTTCGTGCACCAGCACCGTGGCCAGCAGCAGCTCCTTGCCCTGTTTGCGCGCAATCGCGGCCGCGGCTTTCAAGACCGAGTCCGAAACGGGCGCGAAGTCGGTGCCACAGAGGATCATGGCCACCACAAAGCAGATTTGGTGCCAGGCCAAAGCTCGCCCGCTTCTAGCTAGAAATCACGGGCGTCGCGCCGCGAAGGCGCGGGCTTCGCGAAAATTATGCGTTCCGGCGCAGGAGCTGCGTCGGGAACGGGCTCGACTGCGCTCAGGCGCGGGAACGGCGCCCTGGCTCGGAACCTGCACCGAAACCTGCACCCATAGGTCGCGACGGTCCGAGCGCCAGGAAAGACACGATGGCAAAAGGCCTAAGCTCCGCACAAGCCGCCGAAACGCTGGCACGCGTCGGCCCCAACGCTCTCCAGGGCAAGCGGCCCCGGTCGATCTTTGCGCGCCTTGGAGCACAACTACGAAGCGCGCTCATTTACGTACTGCTGTTCGCGCTGCTCGTAGATGTATTGGCTTGGGCCCTCGCGGGAGCGGCAGGCGTGGCGCTGGAGGCGGTGGCAATCTTTGGAGTCATTTTGCTCAACGCGGGGCTGGGCGTGCTGCAAGAGTTTCGTTCGGAGCGCGCCCTGCTGGAGCTCGAGAAACTGGGCGCCCCCCGCGCCTGGGTGCGGCGCGACGATTGTTTCGAGCGCATCGACGCCGCCAACATCGTGCCCGGTGACATCGTTCGGCTCGAGGCCGGCGATCGCGTTCCGGCCGACGGCGCGACGAGCGAGCCGGAAGCACTCAATGTGGATGAGTCCGTGCTGACGGGGGAGTCGCTACCGGTCGAAAAGAACGACGGCGACGAGCTGCTCAGCGGCACTCTGATCTCACACGGCCGAGCCTTGCTCCACGTGCAGCGCACCGGCGCCGCAAGCAACATGGGCAAGCTGGCCGCGACCTTGGGCGCGATCGATACGTCAAAGACCCCTCTGGAGCGCCGCGTCGACGAGCTGGGCCGGCGCATCGCGCAGCTCGTGGGCGCTTTGTGCTTGCTGATGATGCTCGGGGGCTTCGCGGCGCGCGGCTTTTCGCAGCCGCTGCCGATTCTCATGTTCGCGGTGGCGTTTGGCGTCGCGGTAGTTCCAGAAGGCATGCCGGCCATGATGACCCTTGCCCTCGCCCTCGGCGTGCAACGCATGGCGCGACGGCGAGCCGTCGTACGGCGCCTTGCCGCGGTCGAGGCGTTGGGCTCGGTCACGGTGATAGCCACCGACAAAACCGGAACGTTGACGGAGAACCGCCTCACGGTGGAGGCGCTCGACGTGTCAGCCGGCAACGAAGCCGACGCGCTGTGTGCCATGGTGCTAGCGAACGATTCCGACCCGAGCTCGGGCGCTGGCGATCCGCTAGAGCTTTCGCTCGTGGCCTATGCCACGCGCCGTGGCACGGACGCGGCGGCCCTGCATCGCGCCTACCCGAGGCTTTCGAGCCGAGGCTTCGACAGCCATTGGCGCTGCATGCGCGCGACCGTCGTCAGCCCGGGCGGCGAGCAGACCGCCTTTCTCAAGGGCGCACCGGAAGCGATCGTGGCTCGTTGCCGGATGAACGACGCAGAACGTGTCCAAATCCTGGCGCACGTCGAGGACTCGGCCCGCCGAGGGTTCAAAGTTCTCGGCCTGGCCAAGGGTCCCGCGACCGCCGAAGAAGGGTTGGCGTTCCTCGGCTTGGTCAGCTTGTGGGATCCGCCCCGGCCGGAAGCCAAAGCCGCCGTCGCCGCCGCGCGAGGCGCAGGCGTGCGCGTGCTGATGCTCACCGGCGACCATGCGATCACGGCTCGCGCGATTGCAGAGGCGGTCGGCATCGAAGGCGAACGCGTCGTCGAGGGCGCCCAGCTCGGGCTTTCGGATGGCGAGGTCGATGCGATGCTACGCAGCAGCAACGTTTTCGCGCGCATGCAGCCGCAACACAAGCTACGACTAATCGAGCGCCTGCAGGCCATGGGCGAGGTGGTCGCGATGACGGGCGATGGCCTGAACGATGCGCCCGCCCTCAAGCGCGCGGACGTCGGAGTCGCCATGGGCGAACGCGGCAGCGAGGTGGCACGGGAGGTGGCAGACGTCGTGCTGCTGGACGACAACTTCGCCACCATCGTCAGTGCGGTCGAAGAGGGCCGAAGCATTTATGCCAACGTGCAAAGCTTCGTGCGGTTCAGCTTTTCGAGCAACGTCGCGCTGATGATTCTGGTGCTCGGGGCGGCCTTTGGCTCGTTGTTCTTGGGTTTGCGTACGCCCGATGGCTCTCTGTTGCTGCCGTTCACGGCCTTGCAAATTCTATGGATCAACTTCTTGGGTGACGGGCCGCCCGCCCTCGCCATCGCGCTCGACAGCAGCCGCCAGGTGCTGCAAGAGCGACCGAGGCCGCCGGGGGCGCCGCTGCTCGGTGGCCCCGCGACCCGGTTCATCGCCGCCGATGGCGCATTGAAGGGTGGCATTGGGCTGCTGCTATTGCTGTTGCTGCCGGCGCTCGGTGCCAGCACTCCGGCGACCGCGACCGCCGTCTTCCTTTACGAAGGCGTGGCCAAGCTGCTGAGCATGTTCCCCGCGCGACGACTTGGGGGCTCACTCCGTCCCAACGCGTGGATCGCGGCCGCGACGGCGCTGTCGATAGCCCTGCAGCTCGGTTGCGTCGTCTTGCCGCCCGTACAGCGCGTGATGGGCCTGGTTGCCCTCGACCCCCTTCAGCTCGCGGTCGTGGGCGCGGCCATGCTGGCCACCTTCCTCCTTGGGGAGGTGATCTTGTTCGTTCTACGTCGGCCCTCGAATCTATCGACCCTGGCAGGCGCGACGTGACCCAGCGCGGCGTTTGCGCGCTCGATGCGTGAGCGACGCCAACTTTGCGCCCGGCGCCCGCGCAGCCATCCCAATCAGTCGGAGAGAGAGCGGCACGCGTCGTGCAAACCCACGGCTTCAAAGGCAGCCCCATGATGATCAAACATATCCTCGTGCCCACGGACTTCGCCCCCGCTTCGGCCAGCGCGCTCGAGCTCGGCGTACAGATGGCTCGTGCGTTCGACGCCAAGCTCACACTCCTTCACGTCTGGGAGCTTCCGATTTATCCGTACATGGACTTCATGCTCAACTCGGCCGTCATCTCCGAGATCGAGGACGCCGCGACCAAAGGTCTGGCTCGAGCACTCGCGGAGCTGCAAAAGGCGGTGCCAGGCGCACAGAGCCGGCTCAAGACCGGCCTGCCCTGGCAGGGCATCCTGGAGGCCAGCGACGAGCTAGGGGTCGACTTGGTAATCATGGGGACACACGGCCGCCACGGGTTGAGCCGGGTCACGCTGGGCAGCATTGCCGAAAAAGTCGTGCGCCTTTCGAAGGTCCCGGTCTTGACCGTGCACGCACCCGCCGAAGGTTGAGTGGCGGAGGCTCGGCGCCTCAGGTAGCGTCCGACCAGTCTAACCATGGCGGATGAATCGGAGGCGCAGCCCTATATTCTCGTCGTCGACGACAACGAACAGAATCGCGCACTGGCTCGCGCGACGCTCGAGCTCGAGGACTACGCGGTCGAGCTCGCTAAAAACGGCGAGGAGGGCCTGCGCGCATTTACGGAGCGAACACCGGATTGCGTGCTGCTCGACGTGCGCATGCCGGTCATGGACGGCTTCGAGACTTGCCGGCGGATGCGAGCGTTGCCGGGCGGCGCCGATGTTCCGATCATCTTTCTGACCGCGTCTCGCGACGTCGACACCTTCGATCGCGCTCAGTCGTGCGGCGCGGACGACTTCGTGACCAAGCCCGTGCAACCGACGGAAATGGTCTTGCGCGTCCAGGCCGCGATGAAGGTTCGCCGGCTCGACGCGACGAACAAGGAATACTTCGAGCTGGTTCGGCGGCAACGCGACGACCTGATGCGGCTGCAGCTGCAAAAAGAACGGCTCTCGTCTTTCGTCGTGCACGATCTCAAAAATCCCGTTTCCAGCATCGATTTGCTCGCGCAGCTCCTGCAGCGCGACAAAAAGCTGCCCGCCGAAGCGCGCGGCACGGCCGACGCCATTCGCGTGGAGGTCGCTTCCCTGTTGCGACTGATCCTGAACCTACTCGACATCAACAAGAGCGAGGAGGGCCAGTTGGCGGTGGCCATCGCTCCGCTCGATGTTCCGGCATTGGCCGCCAGCGTGCTCGAGACGACGCAGGTGCGAGCACGCGCCAAAGAAATCGAGCTAACGAGCGATCTCGGCGGGGTCGAGGTGCTGGCGGCGGATCGGGACCTGATACGGCGAGTGCTGGAAAACCTGCTCGAGAACGCGCTGCGCTACGCCCCGAACGGCAGCCGCGTATCGCTCTCGACGATGGCGCACGCGGACGAGATCGAGCTACGGGTGGCTGATCAAGGCAAGGGCGTGCCCGAGAACATGCGCGACGGTATCTTCGAGCGCTTCGTGCAGCTCGACTCTGGGGACCGAACCGCGCCGCGCACCGGCCGCGGCCTAGGCTTGACCTTCTGCCGCTTGGTCGTGGAAGCGCACGGTGGCCGTATCTACGTCGAAGACGCGGCCCCGGGCGCCGTCTTCTGCATCAGGTTGCCGCGCCGTGAGTGACTCGACCGCCGTGCATTCCGACGAGCTGTTTCGACAATTGGTCGAAGCGGCGCCCGACGCCATGGACGTCGTCGACGACGCGGGTCAAATTGCGCTGGTCAACCGGCAGGCGGAAACCTTGTTCGGTTTCGAGCGGACCGAGCTCATCGGGCGACCGATCGAGGTGCTCATTCCCGAGCGCTATCGCGACTCGCATCCGACCCACCGCAAGCGGTTTACGGCCTCGCCAAAGCTCCGCCCCATGGGCTCCGGGGTTGAGCTGTTCGGCCGGCGCAAGGACGGCAGCGAATTTCCGCTCGAGATCAGCCTGAGCCCGCTGCAGGTTGGCGACAGGCGCTTGGTGTCGAGCGCCATTCGCGATGTCAGCTTGCGACGTCGCGCGGAGCAAAAGTTTCGCGCGTTGCTCGAGGCCGCGCCCGACGCCATGATCATCGCGGGTCCGGACGGGCGCATCGTGCTGGTCAACGCGCAAGCCGAAAGGCTCTTCGGCTACACGCGCGACGAGCTGCTGGGCGAGCTCGTCGAGCGTTTGATTCCGGCTCGTTTTCAAGCGGGTCACGTTGGCTACCGGACCGAGTACGCCGCCGATCCAAAGACGAGGAGCATGGGCTCGGAGCTGCAGCTGTACGCGCGGCGTAAGGACGGCAGTGAGGTACCGGTCGAGATCAGCCTGAGCCCGATCGCCACCGAAGATGGACTACTGATTTCCAGCGCCATTCGTGACATCACCGAGCGGCGAAAAACCGAGGCGGCCGCGAAGCTCGCCAGCGAACGACTCCTCAGTGCCGTGGAGAGCTTCCACGGCGCCTTATCGCTCTACGACGCCGACGATCGACTGATTTTGTGCAACAGCACGTCGCGCGCCTTGTTCGCGCCCGCCGTCCGCGGCCCGCTGCTCGGCGTTACTCATGGCGACCTGGTGGACGCTTGCTTGGACTACGGGCTGTATGGAATCGTGGAGGATCCAGGCGTTTTCAAGGCCCGGCTCCTCGACTATCACCGCGACCCGCACGGTCCCTTCGACCTGCCGCTCAGCAGTGGCCGCACCTTACGGCTCACCAGTCGCCGCACGTTCGAGGGCGGCGTCATCTCGACCGCCATCGACATCACTGACGACGTGATGCGCGAAGCCGAGCTGCGCAAGGCGCGCGCGGAGGCGGAGGCGGCCAGCACCGCCAAGAGCGAGTTCCTTTCGTCCATGAGCCACGAGCTGCGCACACCGATGAATGCCATCCTCGGGTTCGCTCAGCTGCTGCAGCGTGACAAGCGCGCGCCTCTCTCTTCGTCACAGCTCGAAAAGGTGGGTTACGTCCTGCAAGGCGGCGAGCACCTGTTGAAGTTGATCGACGACATCTTGGATTTGTCGCGCATCGAAGCAGGCCGGGTGGTGGTTTCCACGGAGCCCGTCGGCGTGAACGAGGTGCTCGACGAGGTTCGACAGACGCTGGAGCCACTGGCGGCCCGCGCCGGCATCACGCTGTCGGTGCAGCCCGCGACGACCCGACCGCCGCCGGAGGTTTTGGCTGATCGTACCCGCTTCACGCAAATTCTCATCAATTTTGGCTCTAACGCCATCAAGTACGGCACGCCCGGGGGGCGAGCCGAGATCGCGGTCAGAACGACCGAGGACCGCGTGCGCCTACTGGTGCGGGACGACGGCATCGGGATCCCGCTCGAGAAGCACGAAAAGATCTTTCAGCCGTTCCAGCGTGCGGGTCAGGAGACTGGTCCAATCGAAGGCACCGGCATTGGGTTGTCCATCACCAAGCGCTTGGCCGAGCTGATGGGGGGCAGCGTGGGCTTTACGAGTGCTCCGGGCCAAGGCTCGGAGTTTTGGGTCGAGCTGGCGATCCACCGCAGCTCGCAATCGGAGCCAGACGCGACGCTGCGGCCAGCGCTCGGCAGCTCGAGCCTCTCGACCGAGCACGGCGATTCGTTCTTGGTCGTATACGTCGAGGACAATCCGTCCAACATCGCCTTCATGCGCGGCGTCATCGACGAATTGCCGCGCGTCGAGCTCTTGGCCGTGTCGAACGCGGAGCAGGGCATCGAGGTCATCCGCCAGACCCGCCCGCACGTGGTGATCATGGACATCAACCTGCCCGGAATGAGCGGCTACGAGGCGGCCCAGCGCTTGCGCGATTGGCCCGAAACGCGAGATATACCCGTGATCGCGCTGACCGCCGCGGCCATGGTTGGCGACCGCAAGCGCCTGGAGCAAGCGGGTTTTGCTCGGTATTTGACCAAGCCCGCGAAAGTTGCAGAGCTGCTCGACGCCCTCGAAGCGTTGCTGACGACGCAAAGGGCACCTGGCGCATGCTGATCGGCTCGTGAGGGCGCCGGCCACGCAGTTCCTGCGCGTCCACCGGCACAAGCTGCGCTCGTTGCTCGCGACCAGCGCTAACGACGGCGCTGCTCGCCAGCTATCGTGCGCGCGGCTCGGGCGATAATCAGGTCTTCGTCGGTAGGCACGACGCGGACCCGACAAGCGGCAGAGTCGCGACTGATGATGTCGGCGTTAGCGGCGTTCCGGGCCGCGTCCAGCTCGATGCCGAACGCGGCTAGGCCGTGGCACGACAGCTCGCGCACCAACGGCGCATGCTCTCCGATACCGCCGGTAAACACGAGGCAGTCCAGCCCGCCCAGCACCGCCGTGTAGGCGCCGATCTGCTTTCGGACGGAGTAGGCGAAGAGGTCGATGGCGGCTCGCGCTGGGACGTCACCGGCTTGCGCCCGCGCGATCAGCTCGACCATGCCCGAGCTACCCGCGACCCCCAAGAGCCCTGACCGGTGGTTGAGCAACTGCTCGAGATCGGAAGCGGTACCGCCGGGATCGCGCAGCAAGTGAATCATTACGCCGGGATCGAGATCGCCCGAGCGGGTGCCCATCGGCAAGCCACCGGCCGGCGTAAAGCCCATGCTCGTGTCGATCGAACGGCCGTCCCGAATGGCGGCCATGCTCGCCCCATTGCCGAGGTGGGCGACGATCAACCGAGCCGGCAAGCGCGCGCCGAACGTCGACACGATGTACTCGTACGAGAGGCCATGAAAGCCATAACGCCGAATGCCGCGGTCATAGAGCGCCGCGGGTAGCGCGAAACGCTTGGCGACGTCAGGCAACGTTTGGTGAAAAGCGGTATCGAAGCAGGCAACGTGTAGCGCGGCCGGACAGCGCGCCCGCGCGCCTCGCACCAAATCGAGCGCCGGTGGCAAGTGGAGCGGCGCGAGCGGGGTCAGCTCGGTCAGTTGCTGCAACACGGCGTCGTCGATGACCACCGGCTTCGTGAAGGTAGCCCCACCGTGCACGATGCGGTGCCCGACGATCGACGGCTCGGCCCCGAACGTCGCGCGGGCCCGTTCGACAGCCGCATCCAGCGATGCGGAGCTACCAGCCTTGCCAGCCGCGAAAGTTTCGGCAAAGAGCCGATGGTCGCCCTGCGCGTCACAGCGATACAGGGTGTACTTCAACGTCGACGAACCGGCGTTGAGGGCAAGCACGGTTTCGATCAAACCGCCTCGGTCGACCAACGAAAGTCGCGAATCTCGGGCAGATCTTCGAAAACGGCGCGCACGTACTCGTGGTGTCGAGCCAGCGCGGCCCGACACTCACGGGTGAGCAGCTCGTGTTGAGCGGGCTTTCGGCGGGCGTGCTGCAACGCCAACATTACCAGGTGAAAGCGGCTGGTCTCGTTCAACACGACCATGTCGAACGGCGTGGTCGTCGTGCCCTCTTCGCGGTAGCCGCGCACGTGAAACCGCCCCGGATCCGGCCGCCCATGGAGCAGCTGGTGCACGGCCCCGGGGTAACCATGAAACGCGAAGACGACCTGCGCGTCGGTGGTGAACAGCTCGTCGAACCGAGCCGTGCTCATGCCGTGCGGATGAGCATCGGGCGTCGCGAGCGCCATCAAGTCGACCACGTTGACGACACGGACCGCTAGCTCGGGCGCGTGCTGCCGAAGCCAAGCCGCCGCCGCCATCGTCTCTTGCGTCGCGGTGTCGCCGGCGCACGCGAGTACCACGTCGGGCGTTTGCTCGGTGTGGGTGCCGGCCCAGGCCCAAATCGACGCGCCCGCCTCGCAGTGGCGTTGCGCGCTCGCAAAGTCGAGCCACTGCAGCTGGGGCTGCTTGTCGATGATGATCAGATTGACGTGGTCCTTGCTGCGCAGACAATGGTCAGCCACGGCCAAAAGACAGTTCGCGTCCGGAGGTAAATAGGCGCGGGCAACGCTGCCTTTTTTGGACAAAATGGTGTCCATGAAGCCTGGGCCCTGGTGGCTGAACCCGTTGTGATCATTGCGCCAGCAGGTCGAGGTGAGCAGGTAGTTGAGCGACGGCACGGGAGCCCGCCAGGGCAGCTCGGCGCACGCCTCCAGCCATTTGGCGTGCTGGGTAGCCATCGACGCTACGATCAACGCGAACGCCTCGTAGGTCGCGAACAGCCCGTGGCGACCGGTCAGCGTGTAACCCTCGAGCCAGCCTTGGCAATTGTGCTCGCTCAAGACCTCCATCACCCTGCCCTGGGGCGAAACCCGCTCGTCGCCCGGCTGCGGCGGCGCCACCAGGCAGCGCTCTTGGGTCTCGAACACCGCTCCGAGCCGATTGGAGCTAGTTTCATCGGGGCACACCAAGCGAAAGGTCTGCGGATTGTCGCGGTACACGTCGCGCAGCAAAAGGCCGAGTTGACGCGTCGACTCATGCAGCTCGGCGCCGGGGCGCGGTACCGCCAAAGCGTAATCACCAATCGCGGGGAGGCGCAGCGGCTGACAATCGAGCCCGGCGTTGGCTAACGGGTTGGCGCTCATGCGGCGCGTCCCCCGAGGCGCCAGCGCCGCCAGCCGCGAAATGAAAGCGCCCTGCTCGTCGAACAGCTCTTCGGGTCGATAGCTTTTGAGCCACGTCTCCAAGATCTGCAAGTGCTGGGGGTTCTTTCGCACGTCCGAGACGGGGACCTGATGCGAGCGGAACGTGTTCTCGACGGGGTGACCATCGACCTCGCGCGGGCCAGTCCAACCCTTGGGGGTGCGCATGACGATAGCCGGCCACCTCGGCCGCGCGCGCACGCTGCCCGCTTGCCGGGCGCTCTGTTGAATGTCGCGGATGCGCGCCAGGCAAGTTTCGAGCGTACACTCGAGCTCGGCGTGAACGAGCCCGGGCTCGCTGCCGCTGACGAAGTGCACATCGTAACCGTGTCCGGACAAGAGTCGGTCGATGTCTTCGTCGCTCGATCGACCTAGCACCGTCGGACCGGCAATTTTGTAGCCGTTCAGGTGCAAGATGGGCAGCACCGCACCGTCGTGGATGGGGTTGAGAAAGCTGATGCCCTTCCAGGCGCCTTCGAGCGGCCCCGTTTCGGCTTCACCGTCGCCAACGACCGCGGCGACGATCAAGTCGGGTTGATCGAACGCGGCCCCAAAGGCGTGCGACAAGACGTAACCGAGCTCGCCGCCTTCGTGAATCGAGCCTGGCGTGTGAGGACCGGCATGACTGGGGATGCCGCCGGGCGTGGAGAATTGTCGAAACAGACGGCGCAGGCCGGCTTCGTCGCGGGTGACGTGGGGGTAGATCTCGGAGTAGGTGCCTTCGAGGTAAGCGTTGGCGACGACGGCCGGTCCGCCATGCCCGGGACCGGCCATGAAGAGCACGTTCAGGTCGTCGCGCACGATGAACCGGTTCAAATGAGCGAACAGCAGGTTCAGACCCGGCGACGTTCCCCAGTGGCCGAGCAAGCGCGCCTTGACGTGCTCCGGGCGGAGCGGCTCGCGCAGCAACGGGTTGTCTTGCAGGTAGATCTGCCCAACCGTCAGGTAGTTGGCGGCGCGCACGTACGCGTCCAGGTCAGCGTGCTCGGGCTTCATGACTGGCTCCTTTTAGCTCGTCGCACTTGCGAGGGTGAGATGGGGTCGTGCAGGGCGCGTACCGCGGGCGTCTTCAGGTCGTCGAACTGACCACCACCGGTCGCCCACCAGAACGCGGCCACGGCGCCCAGCGAGAGCAGCAAAGTGATGGGAAGGATCAGGAAGATGATGCTCATGTTTCTTCTCGTTCGAAGGTCTTTGCCCGCAGGGCCAGCGATACTACGGAGATCGAGCTGAGGGGCATCATGACTGCCGCCACGAGCGGGCTCAACACGCCGAGCACGGCCAGAGCGACACCCGCCAGGTTGTAGGTCAGAGAAATGACGATACCGCGCCGAATTGCCGCGAGCGTTCGGCGCGAGCCTTCAACCGCTTCGAGGATGGGAGCGAGGCCGCCGCGCGTGGCAAAAACGTCCGCGGCACGCAGGCAGGTCTCGGCTCCACCATGCACGGCGATGCCGACGGTGGCCGCGGCCATGGCCGCAGCGTCGTTGACGCCGTCGCCGACCATGATCACCCGTTGTTTCTCTCGGCGCAGCGCCGCGACTCGTTCGAGCTTAGCTTCTGGGGTCTGCCCCCCACGTGCGTCGTCGATCGGAACGCCCAGCTCCAGGGCCACGCGGTCGACGACGCTCTGGTGATCGCCGGACAAGATGTGAAAGCGGAACCCGAGCTGCGCCAGTCGCTGCAAGCTCGCACGGGCTTCGGGTCGGATGGTGTCTCCAAACGCGGCGACGGCTCGCACGGCCCCGCCCGCCGCAACCAGCACCGGCGTTCGGCCGGCATCGGCGTGAGTCTGCACCAGCTTTTCAGCCCACCCGGGCAAGCGTCCCAGTCGCTCCGCGACGAGGGCGGGCGAGCCGACGAGCAATTGCTCTCCCGCCACCTTTGCCGTAATTCCGCCCCTCGGCAGCTCTTGGAGCGCCTCGATCGGCAAGTCATTGGCGGGGAATGCTCGCTGGATCGATCGCGCCAGGGGATGGCCACTCTGGGCTTCCACGGCGCGCAAGGGCGCCTGCCAAGCCACGTCGCCTAGCCAAGCCACGAGCTCGGGTTGGCCGAGCGTCAACGTGCCGGTCTTGTCGAAGACGATCAGCCCGGGCTTGGCGAGCTCTTCCATGAACTCGCCCCCTTTGAACAGAACGCCAAGCTTTGCAGCACGGCCGAGCGCCACGCTCACCGCAAGGGGCGTGGCCATGCCGAGCGCGCACGGACACGTGACCACCAACAGCGCCACCATGTGGTCGACGGCGTGGGCGGGGTCCAGGTGCAGCCAGGTTCCGAGCGTCAGCGCGGCGACGACCAAGATGCCGACGACGAAGTGACCGGCCACGCGATCTGCCAACCGCACGATCGGAGCCCGTCGTCGCTGCGTCGTCTCGACGGTGGCCATCAGGCGCCCCAAGCGTGTCTCGGTGCCGGCGCTCTCGACGCGCAGCCAAATTTCGCCGCTTTGACACGTCGTACCGGCGTAGACGCGATCGCTCACCTGCGCCTCGACCGGCATCGGCTCGCCGCTGAGCAGGCTGGTGTCGATACTGGCGGAGCCGCGCGTCACCACGCCGTCTACCGGGATGCGCTCGCCGGCCCCGACCCGCACCGTGGCTCGAGGCTCGACGCTGCCCGCCGGTACGTCGCGCTCGGCGTTGCCTTCGGATAAGTGGGCGGTTTGCGGCGCCAAGGCCAACAGCAGCTCGCTTTGACTCGACGAGCGCCGGTGGTGACTGTGCTGCAAGTAGCGACCGACCAGCAGCAAGAAGATCAAAGTGCACAGCGAATCGAAGTAGATTTCGCCGCGTCCAGTGACGGTGTTGATGGCGCCACCCGCGTAGCCGGCGAGAATACCGACGCTGACGGGCAGGTCCATGTGCGGCGTACGAGTGCGGAGCGCGGCCCAGCCGCCGCGTAAGAAGACCGCGCCAGCCCAAAACACGGTCGGCGTTGCGATGGCAAGGCTGGCCCAGCGAAACAAGGCTTGGTAGCTCGCCTCCATGCCGCTGAACGCGCCGCTGTACAGCGCGAACGCCATCAGCATGACGTTGCCCGCGGCGGCACCAGCGCAACCGAGCCGCAGCAGCAAATCGCGGTCGCGCGCGCGCGTCAGCGCCGTCGCCGACTCCCCCACCGCATGAGCCGGATAGCCCAGCGACTCGAGGCCACGCGCGATGGCGCTGAGCTGAGTCCGAGCGCCATCCCAAGTCAGCGCGACGACGTTGCGCGAAAGGTCCAGCCTCGAGCTCGTGACCCCTGGCACCACCCGCCCGACTCGTTCCACGAGCCAGACACAGGCAGAGCAATGCACGCCCTCGAGCAGAAGCTCGACCGCCTGGTCACCGCTGGCTTCGATGCGACAGTGCTGGGCCTGAAAGCTCGCGTCATCGAGCTCTTGGTACTTGCGACCGGCGGTCGCGGCTCGAGCCGCAACCGCGCGGCCCTGCTCTTGATGCGCGTAGTAGCCGGTCAGACCGGCGGCGTGAACGATTTCGTAGACCGAACGGCAACCCGCACAGCAAAAGAACGGCGCGCTTCCGGTCACGTCGGCGGGTGCGACGGGCAGGCTGCAGTGCGCGCAGCTCACGGCCTCGGGCGCCGCTTCGGGTACACGGCGGGCCGCGCCGTTGGTCATTGAGCGTGTCTCTTCTTGTGACAGGGGCAATCGTCGGCGCTGGGAGCGCGTGCCGCAGGAGTCTTCGCCGTCGTGGTGCCGACGATGCTCGCCATGGCGAACGCGGGCACGTTGACGCGGCTGCTCAGCGTCACGACACCCAGCACGAGCACGCAGGCGGCGCTCAGCAACGGAATGTGTCGCTTCATCCGCGACAGCACGCCCGCGAACAGCAAGCCGAAACCCAACAGCGCAGGCAGGTTACCCAGCCATAGAGCCGCCATCACCAGCGCGCCACCGACCGGGCTCCCGGTAGCGGCCGCGGCGAGCGCGAAGGCGTACAAAAAGCCGCACGGCAGCAGCGCCGAGGCGCCCCCGAGCAACACGGCGCGAGCCAAGGGCGGTCGCTGACGAGCGCTGGCGAGCCAGGCCACGGCGCGCGGGGGCAGCAGGCGCAAGCTCGGCAGCTTGCGCTCGAGCGCGCCGGTAGCTTCGAGCATCGCCATTAGCCCCCACGAGCTCATGGTGATGCCAGCGAGCACCGCCGCCGCCTTGCCGAGGCCAGCGGCCTGCCCGGCGAGATCCAGCGCCTGTCCGACCGCACCGGCCACGCTGCCCAGCACGGCGTAGCTCGCGAGTCGCGCCGCTTGGTAGCCCCCCTGGACGACCAGGCGCTGCTTCGTGCCCGTCGCTCCGTCACTGGCGACCGCGATCAGGCCTCCGCACATGCCGACGCAGTGCAAGCTGCCCAAGAGCCCGGCGCTCACCATGGGAACCAACCAGCTCAGCGTCACGCCGCGTCTCCTTGAACGACGTCGCGGCGTATGCTCTGGTGAAAGCGCAAGCGCCCCTTGGCAACCGTGAAGCGCAGCTCCCACAGCCCTCGCGATTGGCCCCGCAAACGCGCCCGATAAACGCCCGGCGAAGTCTCGCTGAGTGTCACGCGCTCGACGCGGCTCGCATAAGCATTCGGAAACGCTTCGAGCTCGACGACGGCGGGGCCGAGCAAGGCTCGCTCGCGCTCGGTGATGCGAACCTCGACCTCCAACGCGCCGTCGACGGCCAAGGCCAGAGGCTTGGTCAGCGCAACCTCGAGACCGAGCGCGGCGCCCTCGCGAGCTTCGCGCTGCGTGCGGTCCCAGTGCACGGCTTTGTCGTAGTAGTTCGGCTCGAGCGCAAAATGCGGGTCGTCGATGGCGATGTACGCCAACACGCCGAGACCTAGCAGCATACTGCCCAACAGCAGCGCGGGCACCCAAGCCCACACGGCACCACGGCGCGGGTTGGCTGGCTCGGAAGCAATCATGGCGTGGCATCTCCTTCGGGACCAAGTAACGTGTAAGGAACGAGCTGAGCCTGCGCGCCTTCACCGATGCGCAGCTGCACGTGCCGACTGCCGCGCAACACCGCGCGCGGCGCGACGACGAATACGTTGGCGACGGCTTGCTCCGACGCGGGCACGACCAGCGGCAGCTCCGCCGCCACGACCCGTGCCTCGGGCATACCCACGAGCACGAGCCCAAAACTGGCCGATTTTTCCGTGCGATTGCGCACTTTCAAGCGCAGCTGATTGACGACCTCGTCGCCGTTGACTTGAAAAGGCGCGCCCAAGCCGCGCAGAATCGTCACCTCGGCGGTTGGGCTCGAGCTACCCAATACCAGCAGGGTCGAGATGAGCCCGACCAGCACCAGGGCGTAGATAACCACGCGTGGCCGCAGCAGCGACGCGGCCTTGCCACTCGCCAGCGCCTCCTGCGACGAATACCGAATCAACCCCCGGGGCTTGCCGATGCGATCCATGATCGAATCGCAGGCGTCCGCGCATTGTCCGCAGGCGATGCATTCGAGCTGTAAGCCCTGGCGAATGTCGATGCCGGTTGGGCACGTCGTCACGCAGGCTTGGCAGTCGATGCAGTCGCCGTGGCCCGCGACCTTGGCCTTGCCCTTGCTGCGCGGCTCGCCTCGCGTCGAGTCGTAACCCACCACGAGCGAGCGCGTGTCGAGCAGCACGGCTTGAATCCGCGCATACGGGCAGGCCACCGTGCACATTTGCTCGCGAAAGTAGGCAAAATCGAAGAACACGAGGCCCGTCGTCGCCATCACGACGATGAAGCCGCCGAAGTGCTCGGACGGCGCGTGAAAGATCCACTGGCGGAGCGCGTCCGTGCCCACGAAGTACGACAAGAAGACGTTGGCGAGCCCGAACGACAGCCCCAAATAGACGACATTTTTGGCCAACCTCCGCGCGTTGACGCCCTGGCGGTCGATGCGCATCTGCGCTTCGCGCGGGCCCTCGAACAGCCGCTCCAGCGGACGGAAGAGAAATTCCATGTACACGGTCTGGGGGCATGCCCAACCGCACCACGCGCGCCCCACCAGCGCCGTCGCCAACACCACGCTCACGAAAATGCTCAGCATGAGCAGCATGAGCAAGACGCCGTCGGTCGGCAGGAAGGTGCCGCCGAACAACACGAACTCGCGCCGAACCACATCGAGCAACACCGCGGGCTTGCCGTGAATGCGCAGGAACGGCAGCGACACGAACAGCGCCATCAAAGCGTACGCGACGATGCGGCGGCCGCGATGCAAGCGGCCGGGATAGAGCCGCGGTCGGATGCGGTTGCGCGTACCGTCGGCGTTCAGGGTGGGTAGCACGCGTTCGGGAGCTATCGGCACTGACATGGCGGCCCTCAGGGAACGGCAGTGACGCCCTCGGGCGACTTGCCCGGGACGTTTCGACCACGCTGCGTGCCGACGAACGCGGCCAGCTTGCGCACCTCGATCGGCGACAGCTGCTTGCCCCAGGCCGGCATGCCTTTGGCCAAGACACCCTGGTCGACGACCTCGAAAATCTCGACCAAATGGCCGCTACCGTGGAGCCAAGCCGAGTCGGTCAGGTTGGGACCAATCAACCCTTGGGCCTTGTCGCCGTGGCACGGCATGCAGCGCAGCCCAAACAGAGCTTTGGCGTCGTTCATGAGCGCCGCGTCGCTCATCAGCTTGCCGAGCGACTCTTCACTGACCGGTTCGGCCAAGCTGGCCTTGGCTCGAGTCTCGCGTGCTTCGGCGACTTCGGCCTCGTACGAGGCCGCCACCGACTGACCATTGTGGGAGACGTGATAGTGAAAGAAGTAGGCGACGGAGAACCAAAAGCTTCCCGCGAACATCCAAACCCACCAACGAGGCAGCGGGTTGTCGTACTCGCGGATGCCGTCGTATTCGTGCTCCAGCAGCTCGTCGTGGCCGGAGACGGACGACAGCTCGTTCGGTTCACGGCTGCCGTCGCTCATGACCGACCCCGATGTGGCCGCGTGCCCTCGTCGCGCAGAGGCAGCGCGCCAATCTGGCTGAAGTGCTCGCGCTTGCCGAGCAGGTGCGCCGCCACACCGATGAAGATCCCCATGAAGATCAGCAGGGGTACCTCGGCAAAGATCGTGAGATGCATGGCGGAAACGATGTCGCTGAGCTTCATGTTCAGTGGCCTTGTTGTTTGATGTCGGTGCCGAGACGCTGCAGGTAGGCGACCAACGCCGTGATCTGCTTCGTTTCGAGGTGCTTGGGCCCGCCCTGGCTGACGATGCGCTGGGCAATCTCCTGGCTTTGGCGGCGCGCCATCGGTTCGGCGTGCAGCACGGCGTCGCCGTACGGAACGCCCAACATGGCCATGGCGTCGACGCGCTTCTGCGCGGAAGGGAAGTCGATCTCGGAGGTCTCCAGCCAGGCGTAGGCGGGCATGATCGATTGCGGCGTGGTCGAGCGAGGGTCCTGCATGTGGCGCACGTGCCAGAGGTCAGGATATTTGCCGCCAATGCGGTGCAGGTCGGGCCCGATGCGGCGCGAGCCCCACTGAAACGGCCGGTCGTAGATGAACTCACCCGGCTTCGAGTACTCGCCGTAGCGCTCGGTCTCGGCCCGAATCGGCCGAATCATCTGCGAGTGGCAGTTGTAGCAGCCCTCGCCAACGTAAATGTCGCGCCCCATCAGCTCGAGCGGCGTGTACGGCTTGACCGACGCGATCGTCGGTACGTTGGAGCGAATCAGGAGCGTCGGCACCATCTCGAAGGCCGAGGCGATCAGGACGGCGGCGGTGGCCCACAAGCCGAGCTTGAGTGGATTTCGCTCCCAAACGCGATGCCACTGCGCTTTGGCAAAGTACACCAGGCGATGGCCCGTGTCGGTCATCTGGCTGTGGCGAGGGATGACCAGCCGCGGAGTAAATCCAACGTAGGGGCCGAGCGCGGGCGCTTCGTCGGTGCTTTCTTCGTATGCGGCCGGGCGGGCGCGCCAGGTCATCACGATGTTGACCAAGCACATCACCATGCCGCTGACGAACAGGCTGCCACCTAGGACACGCACCCAGTACATCGGGATGAGTCGCACGACCGTCTCGACGAAGTCCGGATAGGCGAGCCGCCCGGTGGCGTCGAACGCGCGCCACATCAACCCCTGCGTGACGCCCGCCGCGTAGATGGCCACGATGTACAGCAAAATTCCGAACGTACCGAACCAGAAGTGAGCCTCCGCGAGCTTCTTGGACCACAGCTTCGTTTGAAAGATGCGGGGGGCTAGCCAGTACAACATGCCGAACGTCATGAACCCGTTCCAGCCGAGCGCGCCGCTGTGCACGTGCGCAATCGTCCAATCGGTGTAGTGCGATAGCGCGTTGACGCTCTTGATCGAGAGCAGCGGGCCCTCGAACGTGGCCATGCCGTAGAAGGTCACGCCGACGACGAAGAACTTGAGCACCGGATCCTCGGCGACGCGGCCCCACGCGCCGCGCAACGTGAGCAGACCGTTGATCATGCCGCCCCAGGACGGCATCCACAGCATCAAGCTGAACAGCATGCCCAGAGTCGAAGCCCACTCCGGCAGCGCCGTGTAATGAAGGTGGTGAGGTCCCGCCCAGATGTAGATGAAGACCAAGGACCAAAAGTGCAGAATCGAAAGCCGGTACGAGAAGACCGGGCGATTCGCGGCCTTGGGCAAAAAGTAGTACATCAAGCCCAAAAACGGCGTCGTCAGGAAGAAGGCGACCGCGTTGTGGCCGTACCACCACTGAATGAATGCGTCCTGCACCCCCGCGTACAGCGAGTAGCTCTTCGTAGCGCTCACCGGCAGCGCCAAGTTGTTCACGACGTGCAAGATCGCGACCGTGATGATGGTCGCCATGTAGAACCAGACCGCGACGTAAATGTGGCGCTCGCGGCGCCGCGCGATCGTGCCGAAAAAATTGACGGCGAAAGCTACCCACACCACCGCGATGGCGATGTCGATGGGCCATTCGAGCTCCGCGTACTCCTTCGATTGCGTGATACCGAACGGCAAGGTCAACGCCGCGGCGACGATGATCAGCTGCCAACCCCAAAAGTGAAAGTTGCTGAGCGCGTCGCTGAACATGCGAGCCTTGAGCAAGCGCTGGCTCGAGTAGTAGATGGCCGCGAAGATCGCGTTACCCGCGAAGGCGAAGATGGCCGCGTTGGTGTGCAGCGGGCGCAAGCGCCCGAACGTGAGCTGCGGTAGGCCGAAGCTCATTTGCGGCATCACCAGCATCACCGCCAGCCACAAGCCGACCAGGGTCGCGACTACACCCCAGATGGCGGTCGCGAACGCGAACTTGCGCACGACAGCGTCGTCGTAACTGAACTTCTCGACCTCGGTTGACATTCCGGGCGCCCCCATCGCAAGACGCATGCCGCCGCGGACCTCGGCGATTTTCTTGCGGTAAACGATCCGTGGGCGCAAACCTTGCGCGCACGCGAAATTTCAGCGCCAGGGCGGGTTCGCGCTATCGACGTTAGGTGCGGGCTGCGCGCGATCCGACGGGGGCAGACGCTTGGCCGGCTCCTTGCAAAGCTCGGTTCTGCCATGTCCGGCTTGCCAGGCGCCCGCCACAACAAGGTCCTGATCGTCGACGGAGACTTCCGCTCGAGCCAGCGACTAGCGACGTTGCTGGGCGAAGACGGCTACGACGTCGACGTGGCGCGCGACGCCTCCGCGGCCATCGTTCGCCTGGGCCGCGGCCCGCTGCCCAACATCCTCATCACGGAGCTGAAGCTGCCGCTGGGGGACGGGAGCGCCCTCGCTCGCTATGCTCATTCACAAGCCAGTGGGGTTCGAGTCATCGTGCTCACTCGCTATCCCAACCTGTTCGTGCCCGCCGCATTCGGCGCCGTGCCGCCGGCGGTGTTGACCAAACCGCTGGACTACGCGCGATTGCTGGAGATGCTGCAAGGCCACCCGCTCTCGGGCGAAAGCGGCGCGGAGGCCGCTTCTCCCAGGATCTAACGGGTGTTAGAACACACTCTCGTACCGATGCCCCTCGAGACACGCTATCAGGAGATCAAGCGCTACGTGCGTCTCGACGAACGTGACGCGCAGCTGCTGCGTGCGTTCGGGCAGCTCGCGGCTCCGGAGCTACCGCGCATCGCGCGCGAATTTTATGATCGTATCCGCGAGCACGAGGAGGCGCACGCCGTGCTCACGGGCGAAGAGCAGATTCAGCGTTTGCAGCGCTCGCTGGTGGCCTGGATGCAGCGCGTGTGCAGCGGCCAGTACGACGAGCGCTATCACGAGCAGACTGCGATCATCGGCCGGGTTCACGTACGCATCGGCTTGCCGCAGCGCTACATGCTGACCGCGATGGCGCTGATTCGCATCGAGCTCTTGCGCATTGCCGACCGAGCGTTGGGGGTCGAAGCGGGCCCGACGCGCGAAGCCATCGTGCGCATCCTCGACCTAGAGCTCGCGGTCATGCTCGAGGCGTACAAGGACTCGTTCGTCGAGCGTATCGAGCAGGCGGCGCGTCAGGAGCGCAGCCATCTAGATTCGGCTTTGGTCGAGGCCGAGCACCGCTACGTCAGCGCCGTCGAGCTGGCCGGCTTCCTGATGGTCGGGCTCGATAATCAGGGGTGCATTCAGCTCTTCAATCGCGAGGCCGAACGCGTCAGCGGGTACGCTCGCGACGAAGTGATCGGTAAGCAGTTCGGGGAAGCCTTGGGCCTTGAAGACGGCGCACCGTTGAAACGGTATCTGGGCGAGTTGCTGGCCGGTGGCGCGCCCAGCCGCGTCTTGCAAGCGTGCCTGCGGACTCGCGCCAACAAATTGCGCGACGTCGTCTGGACCTTCAGCACCGACAAATCCGAAGATGACCGCATCGTCGTCTTGGTGACGGGCCGTGACGTGACCGACGAAAAGGCCAAAGAAGAGCGGTCGAGACAGAACGAACGACTCGCCGCGATCGGCACCCTGGCCGCGGGCCTAGCCCACGAAATTCGCAACCCGCTGAATGGGGCGCAGCTGCACGTATCGTTTCTCGAGCGAGCCATCAAGCGCAAAGCTGAGGAACAGGACATGCTCGAAGCGACGCGGGTGGTGGGCGACGAAATCAAGCGTCTCGCCAACCTAGTCACCGAGTTCTTGGACTTCGCACGGCCGAGGCCCCCGGAGCTCAAACCCACCAGCTTGAGCAAGCTGATGGAACACGCCTGCGGGCTCGTCGACGCCTCCGCGAAGGCGGCCAGGGTCCGACTCACGTGTGATAAGCCGAGCTCGGACGTGGAGTTTCCGGCCGACACCGCGAAGATGACCCAGGTTCTGCTCAACCTTTTGTACAACGCGGTGGAAGCTGCGGGCGCCGCTGGTGGCGGAAACGTGATGCTGCGCGGCCGGCGCGGGCCGCGTCAGGTCTTCGTCGACGTCGAAGACGACGGGCCGGGCCTGTCGAGCCCCGACGCGCCGATTTTCGATGCATTCTACTCGACCAAAGAGGGCGGGACCGGCTTGGGGCTGGCCATTTCCCACCGCATCGTCACCGATCACGGCGGCACCATCGACGTCACCAGTCGACCCGGCAAGACCAACTTTCACATCACGCTACCGATAGAGATCTCATGAGCAAAGTAAGAATTCTGGTCGTCGACGACGAGCCCACCGCCCGCAACGGCCTCGGCAAATTGCTGGAGCAAGAGGGCTATCAGGTCGATCTGGCGGGCGACGGCGTCGAGGCGTTGGCGTCCGTGGCCGAGAACCCGCCCGCGCTCATCATCAGCGACCTCAAAATGCCGAACATGGACGGTATGGAGCTCTTGAAGCAGCTCCACGAGCGCGGCGTCGAGACGCCCACCGTCGTTGCCACCGCGTTCGGCGAGGTCTCGACGGCGGTAGCGGCGATGCGGGCCGGGGCCGAAGACTACCTGACCAAGCCGATCGATTTCGACTCGCTGCTGCTGGTCGTGGAACGCACCCTGGCGCGCGAAGAGCTGAAGAGTGAGGCCGAGAATCTACGCCGGCAGCTGCGAGCTCGCGACAAAGAGGGACTCGAAGGCCTGCTGGGCGCCAGCGCCGCCATGCAGCGCGTTTATCAGGTGGTCAGGCAAGTCGCGCCCGCGCGCGCGAGCGTGCTCATCACCGGCGAGAGCGGCACCGGCAAGGGCGAAGTCGCGCGGGCGCTACACGCCTTGAGCCCGCGCGCCGCCAAACCCTTCGTATCTCTGCACTGCGCGGCCTTGGCGGAAAGCCTGCTCGAGAGCGAGCTGTTCGGCCACGAGAAGGGCGCCTTCACCGGAGCGGACAAGAAACGCATCGGGCGCTTCGAGCAGGCGGACGGCGGCACGCTGTTTCTGGACGAAATCGGTGAGATACCGGCCGGAACTCAGATCAAGCTGTTGCGCCTGCTGCAAGAGCGCAGCTTCGAGCGTGTGGGTGGCAACGAGACGATCAAGGTGGACGTGCGCGTCGTGGCTGCCACCAACAAGAATTTGCCCGAAGAAGTTCGTGAGCGTCGCTTCCGCGAGGACCTCTATTACCGCTTGAATGTCGTGCATTTGGAAATGCCGCCGCTCCGGCAGCGTGGCAACGACATCGTGCTCTTGGCCGAGCATTTCTTGCGCCGATTCGCGCGTGAGAACAATCGTCGCATCGACGGGTTCAGCGACACGGCGCGCTCGAAGCTCGTCGCGCATCGCTGGCCCGGCAACGTGCGTGAGCTCGAAAACGCCGTGGAACGCGCGGTGGTGTTCACCGAAGGCGAGCTGGTCGAGGCCGAGGCGCTACCGTTCGACGCCGCGCCCGCCACCATCGAAGGCGGGCCGCGCGTCCCGGGCGCGACCATGGCCGAGCTCGAGAAACACGCCATTCTCACCACGCTCGAAGCAGTTGGCGGTTCGACGAGCAAGGCGGCCGAGATGCTCGATATCAGCGCCCGCACCATCCAATATCGCCTGCACGAGTACGGCGTCGCGGCGGCGCGCACCAAGGGCTGAGAAGAGCGATGGCCACGCCGCAGGCCAGCGCCTGGCCAAATGATTCTGGTCAGTGGCTGAGGCGCGTTCCCAATAGGTCGGCGAACGCGCTGCAGGCGTCCACGGTGGTGAAGATGCCGACGACGTGTCCGTGATCGGTGACGACAGCGGACCCGTACTTCTTCGACGCCATCGTCGCCACGACCTCGTTGAGGCTGGCGTCGGGTGTGACGACGTACGTATCCATCGTCATCGCCTCGCTCACCGCGATCTTCCTCGGGTCGACGTCGCGCAACGTCTCGACGAGATGCAAGTCGCGGTCGCTGACGACGCCGACCAGCTTGCCCTGGTGAAGCACCGGCAGGTGACGAATGTGTTGGTCACGCATCATTTGATGAGCAACCGACATCGGTTGTTCGTCGCCGATGGTTTGCACGTCGGTGGTCATGTACTTCTTGATCTGGGGGATGCTCTTGGTCATTCGTTCTTCTCGTCGTGATTTGCGATCTCGTGCAGGGTCTTTGCACCGTGCGTGCCAGGGCGACCGTGGGCGGGGCGCACGCAAATTCCCCCAATACCTGTGCCACCGCCTGCGAACGGATTGCGCCGCGACGCACGCGCTGCGTTTGTCGATCGAGTGCGCGCCACGCTCAGCCACCGCGGCCGCGGCGCCTTCTGAATCGAGCGAGGCGCCGGCAGCGCTGCTCTTGGCCCAGACCGACAGCGTGTAGCTGCCGTTGGGCTCACCGGTACATCACCGTTCGGCCGCTACGGCCGAGCATGCTCGGCGGCCGCCCGGAGCTTCTGTCTAGCTCGGTGAATTCTCGCCCAAACCGTGTTGAGGGGAATTTGCTGCACCTCGGCAATTTCCGCGCCGGTCAGTCCATCGAGCTCGAACAGCACGAACGCCGCCCGCTGCTCGGGTGGCAGTCCGTTCAAGATGCGATCGAGCAAACGCTGCTTCTCACCGTTTTCGAGCTGCGTGAGCTGGTCGGCGCGTACGGCCGGTGATTCCATCGTGCCCGCCGAGCGTCCGGTGAAGAAGTGCTTCACCCACGCCAGACGTCGATAATCACGCATTTTTCTCCTGGTAATCTGGTAAAGCCAGCCCCCTACGTTCTGGCCGTCGAAATCAGAAAATCGTCGAAATGCCACCGTGAAGACTTCTTGGGCAAGGTCGGCAATGTCGGCAGAACGACCACCGAACGCTCGAATCCATCGCTCGACGTCTCCGAAGTGCTCATCGTAGACACATTCGAACGTTAGCTCCTTCGTTCGTGGCCCAACATCGACGGCGAGCACCTCGTCTCGCGGCGTAACAACCACACGTGCGGTAGCGCATAGCGACATGAACGCGTCCTGTCAGATCGAGCGGACCCGACCCGTCCTCGTGCGGAGGACATACTCCGCGCCACGGTCTTCAATGGATCGCGGAGCCGGAAAACGGACGGAAGTTTCAATCGTCGATGGGGCCGCCCACGCCGGACGCGTCAACCAAGGGCGTCTTCTTGCACTGATCGATTGTTCCGACCGTCGCCAGGCTCTCGAGTACATGGATGCAATTGCGGCCCCCCTGCGATCAAAAGCACCGGTCGCCGGCTCCCACCTCGCGCCGCCAGCTGGATGTGGGATTTCATCACCCAATTTCAGGCAAACGAGCGCCGCCCTCCGATTGCGAGCGGTATTCCTTGAAAAGTGGAACTGGTTCCGTAGACTTAATCGTGCGCAACTTCCTGGCCTCGACCTGCCTCCTGTTGACCTTTGCTTGCTCCAGTAACGGGGCCGCTCCGAGCCCGACTCCATCCACGGGCGGCGCGGGTAGCGGGGACTCGAACGGCGCGGGTGCCAGCGCGCTTGGGGGTCAGGGTGGTCTCGTCACGACGCCTGGTGGCGGAGCTGGCGCAAGCGGCACTGCCGGCAGCGACACCGCCGGCAGTGGTGGCTCCGGCGGCACCGCCACGGGCGCCGCCAGCAGCACCTTCCATGTCGACGGGCGCTTCCTGTACGACCGCTGCAACGAAAAGGTCGTGCTGCGCGGCGTGAACGAAATGGTCGTCTGGACGGCAGGCAAAGACGGCGCGCCCGAATTCACCGACATCGCCCAGACGGGCGCCAACAGCGTGCGCATCGTCTGGAACGAGGAGGGTAGCGCGGCCGAGCTCGACACTGCCATCACCAACGCGCTCACCGCCAAGCTCATCCCCATCGTCGAGCACCACTCCGCCACCGGCAAGCTGCCCGACGTCGGCGCCAAGGTCGTCCCCTACTGGACTCAGGCCGACGTCGCCCAGGTTCTCGTCAAGCAGCAGGCCAACCTGCTGCTCAACATCGCCAATGAGGCCGGCGACGACAAGGTCACCCAAGATGCGTTCGAGTCCACGTACACGGCCGCCATCACCGTGATTCGCGGCATCGGGTTCAAGGGGCCGCTGGTGATCGACGCGCCACAATGGGGCCAAGACATCGACCGCCTTCAGGCGAGCGGCCCGGCCCTGATCGCGGCCGATCCGCTCCACAATTTGATGTTCAGCGTGCACATGTGGTGGAGCGACCCGGAGGGAGCACGCGTGAAGCAAGAGCTGCAGCAATCCGCCGACATGAACCTGCCGCTCGTGGTCGGCGAGTTCGCCCAGCACGCCGTGTACTTGTGCGATCAGAGCCCGTTCGCGTACTCGGTGCTGCTCGACGAAGCGAACACCCGTGAAATCGGCTGGCTGGCGTGGTCCTGGGGAGGAGTGACCAACAGCGATTGTAGCGGCATGGGCACCTTCGATATGACGACCGGGGGCAAGTTCGGAATGTGGACCGGCAAGTGGGCGAGCGACGTCGCGGTGGATCATCCTCAAGGGCTCAAGACCGCCGTGAGGCCGAAGTCGATGGTTACGGGCGCGTGTGAGTAGCGACCGACGCTCAGGCGGGATGCGTCGGCCGCGAGATCGATCGACTTAGCCATTCGCGGGCCCTAAGGCAGGGAGAATTGTTTGAAGAAGGGCCACGCGTTGTCAGGAACCAAGTAGTTATCGGGGTTGTTGGCGTAAAAGAAATTGTGATCGCCACGCGGACGACAATCCAACACCTGCGTCCCCGCTTCGCAAGATTTGTAAGCTTTGCAAACGCCGCTCGTCGTCACCTGGTCCTTCGCGCACTTGTCGTTCGTCAGCCACGTATTGATGTCGGCGTCGGCGGTATTGATCGTTACGGTGCCGTCATTCAGTCCTCGAATTGCCAAAACCGGAATCGGCCTCGATGGCTGGCAGGGTCCGGGGCTCATCGAAATCCCACACACGGGTGCCACCGCCGCAAAGATATCTGCGGCCTGGCAAGCCAAGGCGTACGTCATCATTCCGCCATTGGAGTGCCCGCTCACATAGACACGCTTACTGTCGATACAAAGCTCCGCCGTCGCCTTGGCGACCATGTCGCGGAAGAACTTCACGTCATCTTGCTTGTTGCCTCCGCAACAGCTGCCCGCGTTCCACGATTTATTGACGCCTTCAGGGTCGATGAGCACGAACCCTTCCTTGTCGGCCATCTTGTCCCACTTGCTGCGCATCATTTGCTCGCTGGCAAACGACGTGTAGCCGTGGACATCGAACACGAGCGGCAACGGTTTGGTGCCGTCGTAACCGGGTGGAATGTGCAAGAGATAGCTGCGGTTGACGCCACTGGACTGGAGGTTGACAGTGGACGTCCCGGCCGCGTGAGGACGGGCGGGAGAACACGGCCCCGTCGTGCCACCACCGCCGGTGCCAGCCGCTCCGCCCGTACCAACGCCGCCGGCTCCACCGCTACCGCCCCCACCGCCGGCGCTCGAGCCAGCGGCTTGTCCACCACCGCCCGCTTGTCCACCCCCGGCGACGGTACCGCCGGTAGCTACACTACCCGCACTGGCTCCGTTTCCGCCCGTCGCCTGGCTGCCACCTGTCTGGTTTGGGCCGGTGCCGCTCGTGACCGCTCTGCTCGAGCCGCCATTGCCGAGAGAGCCGCCACCAGCATCCACTCCTGACGGTGAGCTCGCGCAGCCGGCAAGCGCCAGCACTGCGGCTGCCGCCCGCCAAGCGACAGTGGTGTTCCTGGCGGGCCGATGATTGACGGAGATCTTGGACGTGTCCACTCTCCCAGATGGAGCTGGGCAGAGGGGGACGGTCGGATTTATTAGCGCGGCATCCAATGAGACGAGACCGGCGGTTCAGGAGCGTGCGGTGGGCTGAAGAGGACCGCCCACGCCCGAGCGGACCTTCCATGGAAGGGCAAGGGCGCTCGTGAACACGGAGTCATCAGCCACTTTTGACGGCCGTAGCTGCACCAAGCCGATCCCCGACGGGAGCGGGCGCCCCGCACGGCACCGTCGTCCTCTTTAGGTCCTTCACCGTCCCGGGATGGTCGGAGCAATCGTTTCGACTCGTGTCGATTCCCGAGCAGGTCCGTTGAATTCGAGCCCTTACACCCTAGGAACGATGGCCATGCTGCTCGTCGCCGTTGGGCTCGTCGCCGCTGAAGCGAAGGCAGAGCCGCCGGAGCGCGTGGCATCCGCGACGTCGCCCGCCCGAACGGAGCTGGTATTCGGAACCATCGGTATCGGCGCGGAGCACGTACGTGTCAGCCTGGTTGGGCTGCTCGAGGCCGAGCTTCGCGGCATCAGGCTGTCGCTCGTCGAAAGTCAACCGGCGGAGCCCCTCGCCGAATGGGCGCACAAAGCAACCCGCTCAAAACACGCGCTCGCGGTGATCTTCCTCGACGGCAGAAGCGAGCAAGGTTGGCGTCTCGTCATCATCGACGCCGCCCGCGGCCGCGCCATCGTCCGCGCTCTGCCGGGCGGCATCCGCGACGACGCCGCCAGCGTCGAAGCGGTCGCGAGCATCGTCGTCTCGGCCGCCAGCGCGCTACGCGAAGGGCTCGAGGTGGCATCGTTGCCGCTCGCCGTGGTGGTCGGAGGCTCTTCCGAGTCACCTTTGCCGCCACCCTCAGCGGTCTCCGTACGCGAGCAAGCGCCCACGCCGACTCCGCCCCGCCGTGAGCCCTGGCGAATGCGAGGGCAGGTCGCGGCTAGCGTGGCGTCGTTTTCACCCTCGGCGCCGACGATGGAGGGCCTCGCGCTGGCGCTAGGAGCGAGCTTCCATGATCGGGTCGAGGCTCGCGTGTTCGGCACCGCGTTTTTGCCAGCGTCGATTCACGGCCCGCTCGGTGAGTTTCGCGTGGCGCGCACGTCCCTCGGCGTCGCCGCAGGGCCAGTCTTCCGGGCGCCGACGTTCTCGTTCGCGGCAGAAGCCGGCTTCGTGGGTGAACGCTTGGGGCGCCACGACGCGACGCCGGCGGCGGGATTCTTGGCGACGCAACCGCGGGCGCTCTACCGTTTCGGCGGTGTGCTCGCGCTCCGGCTGCGGCGCACGCTGTTACGCCCGCTCTCGGTCGAGCTCGTGACCGGTGGCATCTATTTTGGGCGGCGCCTGCAGTTCACGGCCAGATCCGCCGACAGCTCCTGGTCCGAAACGGTTTGGCCCACGGTGGCGTTTGCTCAGCTCGGCCTGGAGATTGCGACCAACTGAGGTCGGGCTGATGAAAACTTACAACTTCTCCGACCGTCCTGACCCTGTCGACGGCATCAGGGATCGAGTTGAAAGCTTGGTCACTCTCCCCAATGCCCAAGCCGACGTGGAGCTCATGGCTGCCGTAGCCGCCAATGAGCCTTCCGCGCAGCGGGTGGTGGCTCAACGGCTGGCCCCGCGGGTGCGCAAAGTGGCCGGCCTATTGTGTCGAAGCGGCGCGGACGCCGACGATGCCGCGCAGGCGGCCCTCATCGAAATTCTCAGAAGCGCGGCCAGTTTTCGCGTGGCCACGAGCCTCGAGCGTTGGGCCGACCGCGTCACGGTGCGCACGACGCTGCGCACGGCGCACCGCGAGCGCAGCCGACGGGGCTTGCTCGAGCGCTGGGTGCCGGCGGACCTGCTGCCGTGGGGCGCGCCCCTCGTTCGGAGCCCCCTGGAAGAAGTGAGCCTCGACGCGCTTCTTGGCCGACTCTCGCAGGAAAGATTTCAGGCGTTCGTGCTCCATCACGCGCTCGACTACACCGTCGAGGAGATCGCCGAGCTTACGGGCGCCCCCCTTGGCACCGTGAAAGATCGCCTCGTCATGGCGCGCAAGCAGCTACGTAAGCTTCTATGCGCCGAAGCTCGGACACGCGGAGGCGATCGATGACCGGTCATGACCGCCGCTGGGACGAGCTGCAGACTCGCTGGGCGCAAGGGGAACGCTTGAGCGCGGAGGACGAGCGGGCTCGCCTTGCCCACGCCGAGCACGACGCGATCGCCCGAAGAGAGCTGGAGCTATTTGCCGAGATGCGTGCGCGCGGCGCCGCCCCCGGCGATCCAGTCGCACCGGCTTTGATCGGGCGCGCGCTCGAAGCCCTCAACGGCTCACCTCGCCTTCGCCTCGTGACCGCGACCAGCGAGCGAGCGGCGCAAGCGCCAGTGTCGCCGGGCCCCCGGTCGCGCGTCCCCCGCCTCGCGGTGGCGGCCCTCGGGCTCGCCGTTGCGAGCGCTTTCATCCTATTTTTTGGCGCTTCTTCGCGTTCCCGCCCCACGCCTCCGCCCGTGGTGCGCGCCACGATGACGCCGCGCCTCGCCCGCGCGGAGCTCGTGCTCGCTGCGGGGCAGGTGCAGGTCACGGGGCGCCGCTCCGGCGTGGGGCAGAACCCTCTCGACCAAGGCGAAAGCGTGACGACCGGTGAAGGGCGAGCGTGTCTCACGATCGACCCTGGCATCGACGTGTGCCTCGCCGCTCACAGCGCCGTCCAGCTCGCGTCGCTCGCGGCCGCGAGCATCCGACTGCGCGTCGAGCGCGGGACCGCGCTGGCGACGCTGTCGCGTCGAGCGCCCGGAAGCTCGTTCTCACTGGTGACGGGCGACGTCTCCGCCGTGGCCCACGGCACGACGTATGCGGTGCGGCGGGAGGGCGACGTGACCGACGTGATCGTGGTCGAAGGGATCGTCGAGGTCACGCGCGGGCGTGACACGCGGCAGCTCGTCGACGCGCATTCACGCGTGGTCGCGTCGTTACCGTCGGGAACGTTGGTAAAAACTGCAGTCGGGCGCCGCGAAGAGGCGCGCCTGGTGGCGCTGGGCGCGCCGCGCGGACTTTGGTCGGGGGCGGCGCTCGGGGTGCTCGAGCTCACTCCCGCACCGCCCGGAGCCCTTCAGGCAACCATCGACGACGAAGAGCCGCTACCGCTACCCCTGCAGACCTTGGTCGGCGCCGGTACCCACCGCGTCCGCTGGCGAGAATCGGGCGGCGCCGAGAGCACGGTGCTGACCGACATCGTAGCTGGTGAAACGCGCCGCCTGACGCCGCCAGTGGCCGGTAGCGTCGCCACCGCCGTCGTCGCCCCTATCGAAAAGCCGAGCGCGACCTCATTGCTCGAGCTCGCACGCCGTGAGCTGGTTCGCTCGAGGCCACGCCAGGCGCTCGTGTTGTACGAGCAGCTCCGTACCACCTACCCGACGAGCGCCGAGGCTCGCACCGTGCTCGTCACGATGGGCAAGTTGGAGCTGGATCTCGGGCGATCGCAACGCGCTCTGGGGCGGTTCGAAGCGTACCTGCGCGACGGCGGGACCCTCGTACCCGAAGCGCTCGCGGGAAAGGCGCGAGCCCTTCGCGCGCTCGGACGGAGCGCGGACGAGCGCCGCGCCATCCAGCAATACCTTGCCATGCACCCTGGCGGCTTCGAAGCCCCGCTGTTCACCAAGCGCCTAAGTGAGCTCGGTGGGCCATGAAGGGGTGCTGCCAGCACGGGTGCGCTGCCCTGGTAGCACTCGCGGCCTCGGCTTGCGCTCCGTTGACGGACGAAGTGTTTACCGCGGTCGGGTTGGTCGAAAGCTCGCCCGTAGTGGTCGACGAGGGCGCGGGGCTCGTGGAAATTCCCCTCCGGCTCGCGCAGCCTCGTGAGCACGCTTTTTCGCTCGCCTACCAACTGGTCGGTCTCGACGCGCAAGACGACTGCCAGGAGCCGGACTTCGGGGCCGCGGACGGGCGGGTCGAGTGGGCGGCCGGCGCAAGCGAGGCCCGCGTGCCGATCTGGATCGCCGACGATGGGCTCGCCGAGCGCGATGAACGCTTCGAGCTCCGCTTCGAAGCCGTAAATAGCACTGACCTCGCACCTTTCAGCAGTCTCGAAGTCGTCATCACCGACAACGATCGCTCGGCGCTGCTCCATGCCCGCGAGCTGGGCGTCGTTCCCGACCGTACCGGTGATCAGAGCGTCGCGCTGCAGGCCACGCTGGACCAGGCGGGCGCGCTCGGGCGCGCCGTGGTCGTGATGGACCCCGGTGACTACGACATCTCCAGCGTGAGCCTGAGACCCGGGACGACCATCTCGGCCTACGGCGCACGTTGGCATCGCCCCGCCCTCTCGGCCGCGACGACGGTGTCGTTGCGGGTGCAGCACGCAGGGGCCGAACCGTCGCCGCCCAGCCTCGTCGAGGGCCTCACCATCGACGGACGGCGCGATGAGCAGGGGCCGTACCGCGAGCACCAGCTCGACGACGCCCATTTGGTGACGCTTAGCGGTGACTCGAGCCAAGGCGGTACCCTGCGCGCGACCTTGGAACGCGTGGGCCTCACCTCGGGCACCAGTAGTGGTGTGTTCGTGGGTCCCGATTCGGAAGTAACCATATGTCACCTGGGCGCGAGCGAGCTGTGGCGGGACGCCCTGACGCTGTACGGGGGCGCGAGCGTGCTGCGTGTTCGAGACCTCGACGCGACGGCGACGCAAGGCACTGGCCTTTGGCTTGGCGCTCGGACTCCGGCATTTGGCGGCAGCTATCGCGTCGACGTGGAGGTCGAAGACGTACACGCCGGCGCGGGTGACGTCGAAATCGAAGTGAGCGACACCTCGCGGGTGAGCCTACGCCGACTCACGATGACCGAGCCAACGTTTCGCCTCGATGCGCAGGGTGGCACCGTACGTATCGAGGATTCCGTGTTGGCCCTCGGCCCGCCCGGCCTGCTCAGCGCTTGGACCATCGCGCACGACGTCGAAATCAGCCGTACGATCCTGCTGGCTTTCGCCGGTGCTCCGAGCGAAACGCCGACCACCTCGTCAGCGATTTCCCTCGTGTCTTTCGGCTTCTCGCCGGGCGCGCCGTCACCGGGCAGCGGACATCTCGCCTTCGTCGACTGCCGCTTCGAGCGAGCCGGAACGGTGGGACCGGGCGACACCGCCTACGCCATCAAGAATCCTCTCGTGGACACGACCGTCGCCGTTACCTCCAGCGAGCTCGGCGCGGGCTTCACGGACTGGTTCGCGCCCGAGTGCAGCGGCTGCGTGCACACCCCCTAACCCTTCTTTCACGGCCGCGCGAGGCCAAGGCAAGGAAGGGGCTGGAGCAACAGCCACGAAGGAAAGATGGCGTTTCATCGTCACGCCGAGCGTCGACCACCCGCGATATCAGCTATTCGTGGTTCCAGCGCGATGTGAGGCTCGCGCATTTGTGGCAGGTCGTCGCGAGGTCGCGCAACTTCCCAGACGATGCGCACTCTCATTTGGCCCAGCTTGGTGGCCGGCAGTCTGGTCGTAGGCGCGTGCGGTTCCCCCGACGATGCGACCCCCGGCCCGTCAAGCGCGGCGGGCACGGCCTCCACCGCCGGTGGCATGCCCGCGACTGGTGGCAGCCTCGCCGCAGTCGGCGGAACGGTGGCGAAAGCGGGCACCGGCAACGCCAGCGCGGGACAAGCGGGCGGCCTCGCTTCGTCGGGCGCCACGAGTGGTGGGGCGGCCGGCGCGAACGTCGGTGGGGCGAGCTTGGGCGGAAAGGCGGGCTCGGGCGGAAGCGCGGGTACGGGTGGCTCCGCAGGTGCCGGCGGTACGGTCACGACCACCGGTGCCGACCAGTGTAAGCCCATCGGTTGGGCGACTCGCGCGAGCCGCACCGGCGGCGCCGCCAGCGTAACGGGGGGCGGCAGCGCGGCTCCGACGGTCGTCAACACGTTCGCTGACCTCGCCAAATATGCGTCGGACGATCAAGCGCGGGTCATCCACATCGACGGCACCCTGGGCGCGGGCTGGTCCGGCAGCTCCGGCGATCGTCTCGAGATCAAATCGAACAAGACCATCATCGGCTTGCGCGCGCAGACACAGCTCAAGGCCGCTATTCACATCAAGGGCGCAAGCAACGTGATTTTGCGCAACATCGTGGTCCGCGGCCCCGGCTCCAACGAGGATCAAGCCTGGGACAACATCAACATCGAAGGCAGCTCCAAGAACATTTGGGTCGACCACGCCGAGTTCTGGGACGGCCAGGACGGCAACGCGGACGTGGTAAAGGGAGCCGACAACGTTACCTTCAGTTGGAGCATCTTCGGCTACACGAAGAACGGCACCCACAATCTATCCAACCTGATCGCATCCTCTGACGACGAGCCCGAGAGCGAGGGCAAGCTCGACGTCACGTTCATGTTCAACTGGTGGAAGGCGGCCGCGCAACGGCAACCTCGCTGCCGTTACGGCCAGATCCACGTCGTCAACAACCTGTACACCGGCGACGACGCTATCGGGGCGTCGGTGCTCGGCGTCTCCAACGGCTTTTCGTGCAATGTTTTGACGGAGAACAATCACTTCATCAAGCAAGGTCAGCCGATCGATCTCGGTAAAGAAGCGGGCGCGGGCTCCGTGCAGCAAGCCACCGGCAATATCTTCGAGAGCTGCAGCGGCAACCAAAAGGGTAGCGGCACCGCCTTCACGCCACCTTATGAGTACAAGTCGTTCATGGTGCCCGCCTCGGAAGTAAAGGCGTTGGTACAGAAGAACGCCGGCGCGACCTTGGCGAGCCCGACCGCTTGCGCCTTCCCTTAACGGTTCGGGGCGCGTGGCGGCTACGCTTTCGCTCGCTTTGCCCGGCTGAGCAAGGCGACAATCACGCCGCCCAACACCGCCGAGCCCGAGCCGAGCAAGCGCGCGCTCGGCCGCTCGTCGAGGAGCACGACCGCACCCAGCGCCGCCAGAACCGGCACCGTGAGCTGCACCAGCGCGGCCCGCAGAGCCGTGAGCCCGGGCAGCGCCGTGTACCAAAACGTGTACGCGACACCCGACGCCAAGGCCCCGGACGCTAAAGCCAAGGCAGCGCCGCGTGAAGTTGCGTGCGCCACACCAACCAACGACGAGCGACTGAACAGCGCGACGACGATGAGAACCAATGCCAACGGCACGCTGCGCAGAAAATTTCCAGCCGTCGCGCCCAGGGGATCGCCGCTGCGGCGTCCTCTCAGTGAGTACGCACCCCAAGCGATGCCGGCCATGGCCATCAAGAGGAACGACGCTGGATCCGGACGCGCATTGCCAGGCAGGGTCAGCGCCGCCAACCCCGCGAACGCCACCACCAAACCGAGCCACTCACCCGCTCGCGGTCGCTCACCGCGAATCAATCCCCAACCGATCATCGTCAGCTGAACCGTGCCGAACAAAATGAGCGCGCCCATTCCCGCGCCAATTCGCAAGTAGGCATACGAGAACGGCACGACGTAGGCGAACAGCAAGAGCGCGGAGGTCCACGTTCCCTGGCGCAGGTCGGCGGCCGGCCGCCGCAGACGTGCAAGCACTACCAGCGCAGCGGCGCCGGCCGTTAATCTCAGCAGGGTGAAGCTTGCCGCGTCGATCAGACGAGGCCGCAACGCCAAGCGCGTGAGCAGCGAATTCGCGGCAAAGCCAATCAGGGCGAGGACGCAAAATATTGCCGTGCGGAGCACGGCTTCGCACGCTAGCCCGACACGGGAGCCAAACGGTGGCTCTTTTGCCGCTGGCTTTGCAACAGCGTGAGTTACTCGAGCAAGCTGCGCAACATCCAGGCCGTTTTCTCGTGCACCTGCATGCGCTGAGTGAGCAGGTCACAGGTGGGCTGATCGTTCGCAGCCTCGGCGGCCTGAAACACCTCGCGCGACGTGCGCGCCACGGTTTCGTGCCCCTCCACCAGGCGTCGGATCATGTCCTGAGCCTTCGGTATCCCGTCGTCTTCTTTGATCGCGGAGAGCTGAACGAATTGCTTGTACGTCCCCGGTGCCGGCAAACCGAGCGCGCGAATGCGTTCGGCCACGAGATCCACGGCGAGCGCGAGCTCCGTGTACTGGGTCTCGAACATCAGGTGCAAGGTCTGGAACATGGGACCGGTGACGTTCCAGTGAAAGTTGTGCGTCTTGAGATAGAGCGTGTACGTGTCGGCGAGCACACGCGACAGCCCGCCCGCAATCTGCTCACGCTTGTCGGCGTCGATGCCAATATCGATGTTCATCTTGTTGTCCATGGTTCACCTCACTCGTCAAAGACGTCGTTCGCGGCGCCTCGGCAAATCTCTCGTTTGGTGTAGGACCGCGCGCCCCCGGCAGCAAGGCTGGCGCAAACCGTCCGGCGCCCAGCTCCAAGCCGCCTTTTTCGGCTCTGTTCCCGCCCCCGCTACCCCGCCCTCGCCCCCATAATCTCCCCAAAAAACGATCCGCTAGACGCGCCCCTTACCCCCGCGCTATGCCTGCCGCCTCCTCATCGCACGAGTGGCGGAATTGGCAGACGCGCCGGATTTAGGTTCCGGTACCGCAAGGTGTGGGGGTTCAAGTCCCTCCTCGTGCACTAC
>Ga0164241_10000420_pt1 | contig 81578 bp, 81 predicted proteins | sample OricomyardsoilBY_FD_108780 | JGI IMG/M metagenome (GOLD analysis project Ga0164241, IMG submission 108780) | Backyard soil microbial communities from Emeryville, California, USA - Original compost - Back yard soil (BY) | ecosystem: Environmental > Terrestrial > Soil > Unclassified | place: USA... | reverse complement strand
CCCAAAAGGCTTACTCTTATCTATTAATAACTGTACATCGTCTTGCTCCTCTACAGATTAAACGCTCGGCTTCTCTTAATGAAATTGGAACAAGTACAGCTTCATCAACATCGTCTTCTACATCAAAAACCGCAAATGCTTCCCCACCCACGATTAAAACACAAATGAATTCTACTTCTAAATCATCATGAGACCTAGGAATACAATTAGAAATAGTACAACGTTGAATACCCCCTGCTAACAATGTTCTAGCTTCTTGCTCAGATATTCGAATAAAAACAAATTCCTCTATGGCTACATTTCCAAATTCCACTTCAATTTCTACTAGAAGAAAGAATCTGTTTCTAATTCTCACTATACAATTTGCCCCAATTGAAATAATATCTTCATTCATTCTTTTCACCTCCTTTAATACTATATAATTCATAAAGAGGTGAAATGGTGTGGACAAGCAAACAAAAGAGTTGTTTTTTTTTGAAATGTGAGACATCAGTTAACAACTATCATCAAAAAAACAGAAAAAACAACCTACACAACTGGAAGTTTTTTCTGTTTTTAGTCTGTATACGATATTCAAATTTAGTTAACATAACGTCTCATTATTGGTAGCAAGAAACCTTCTTTTTTTGTTCTATGGATCTATGCATTTTTTATACATTCCTATCCTAGCGAGGTTTTAGGGTTCCTGTTTGTTACTGGAACTGTATAAAATCTTGCACACTCTTAACGTCGTTTTTTCCAAAATGCTGTGATACCCCTAGACTAAAAAAGAAATAAGCAATGATTAGATTTTAAACCTAGTCATTTCTTTATCCATTGCATCTTGGTTAACACCTATATAACGTAATGTGACCTTCTCTGAAGAGTGATTGAATATCTCCATGAGTAATGCTATGTTTTTCGTTTGCATGTACATGTGATACCCATATGTTTTTCTTAACGTATGTGTTCCTATTTCATCTAACCCGAACTCTGCCGCTGCTCCGCTTAATATCTTATATGCCATGCTACGACCAATTGGACGATTATTACCTTGTCTGCTTTGCAATAAATACTCATTGTCTTGTCTTTCTATAATAAACCATTTAAGTTCTCTTTTCAGTGCTGCAGTAATTTGTATTCGTTTCTGTTTCCCTGTTTTCTTTTCCCGCATAGATATATGACTGCCTTTAACATCCCCTACTTTCGATTTCAAAATATCTGAGATTCTAAGACCTGTATTAATACCCATAATGAAGAGAATGTAATTACGTAAGCTCTTTTCCTTAAAATACTCTTTTAACTGCTGTATTTGCTCTGGATTACGTATTGGTTGAACAAAATTCATTATTCATTACCTCCATTTTCTTCTGCCTCATATACTTCTAATCTAAGAGCAAAAGCTAAATTATAAAACGCTCTAGACTTCCAACGGCGATAAGTGCGTTCAGCCATTCCAATTTCGTTATAAATCATATAATCACACACATCTTCTTCTAAATAACGCTTATTAATAATATCCCTTTGAATCTTTCCCGATCGACCATTACCTAAACGAATTAAAAACTGATTGATACGGAATGACATATCTTTTAGGTACTGTTCGCGTTCGCTACGCTTTAAATGTTCTAAAGCTACATCTTCTAATCGATTTACTACCGTATTTGTAGGACCATGATATCGCACCTCATATGAAGGTGTTACTTTCATTTCTTCCCGAACCATACCAAACTGTTTATAAATCCTTACTTCTTCAAGTAATCGTTCTAGTTTTGATTGAGTAGCTGCACGATCTATTTTAGATAAGAAAGTTAATTGATCCATATATACAAACGCTCCTTGTCTATTTTTCAAATAAAAAAGCGGACACTAAACTACAGAGCAATCTCATTAATGCTCTTTGCAGTTCAGTGTCCGCTGGTTCTTCCAGTAGGACAAAATGTGTAATTGGGATTATGATATTATCTTTTCATATTTTAGTAACTTTTTATTAACAAAGGATTATTTTGTTTAAATTCTCATAAAACACTTTTTAAATTCCTCAACATTGGTAATAGCTATATAATAAAAAAGATTAAATGTTAGGAGTGCTATAAATGTCTGATATAATTAAGCTCTGTATTGTAATAGTCGTTGCCTTATTTTTAATGTTTTCCATAATATCAGAGTTTAAAAAACCTCAAAAAGATATGTTTTGGTTCTCGATTGACGTAATGTTTCTTCTTGTAGCTTTTTTATTAATAAAAGACTATATCGTCAAACATGTAACGTAATTACCTGAATAAAAATCAATATTTCGTCAATCCTATAAATACAGTTTCTTATTCCCTTCATATCCGAGGGTTTGGCTGTTAGCTTTTGTTAGCTGCTCTTTTTATGTTTTACACGAATAAAATTCTAAGTATTTTCCGATACTATGGAAGAATTTAAAAGGTAGTTTTAAATTCTTCCACTCTTGCTCTCTTGGTCGAGAGGCGAGCAGTTAGCTTTTGTGCTATCTGCTCTTTTGTTTCGTCCCTCCTCCTTTTTCTTAAAGACATCTTTACTCCTTCTAGAATAAAGTCAATAATTCAGCATATAATATCTATGCATCTAGATCATTACCTTTGTGTCGAGTAGTTAGACTGGGCTAGCTACTCTTTTATTTGTGACAAAATGAAAGTTTTTTAAATCATTATTATTTCCACATAATACTGTTAATTCTGCTTATACTATAGCTGTAACTTAAAGTTACATATCATTTACTTGTAGGGCCTAATTTTCTTTTGTACAACAAGTAGTTAGTTAACAAAACTAACTGCTTTGTTGTGTAAAATGTAGTTTTTATATAAAGTTTTCTCAATATCTATATTATGGAAATGAATTACCTTTTATGGTAGCGTATTGGTAATCCCATAGAGTTCTATTGTTCCATTAAAAAGGACCCATACCCCTTTTCGGGTCCTTTTTTAATGTTTTCTAATAAAATAGCGTTTTTATTAGAAATGTTTCACACTCATAAAAACATCACATATAATACCCTGTACCCCTTACCAACAAGAGGGATAGGCATTTTACCCAGAGCACTTCTATAAGTGCTCTTTTTATTTCACGATTAAATAACGATTTTATTTAAACTTGCACACACACACTAAAAACATACATACGATATAATCGTGGTCATCTTTTCAATCAATTCTTGGTCGTTGAGCGTCTTTCTTCCAAGGCGCTCTGTTTATATTCAGGATGTTATTGAGCTTACTTTACATCATTCTTTATCTCTTTCAGTTGCTCCATTTCTTTCTTTACCGATTCATCTATCATTCTTTTTTGCATGTCAGCTTTTTTGCTTTCTTCAGATCTAAACCCCAAATAGAATAGCCCACAAGTAATAACCGAACCTACAACGCATCCTAATAAGCCCCTCCAAACGGACTGATAAATACTCCTTAATACGAGGGATTTTAAAATCTTGCTCTTTTTCTAATTGCAAACAGGTTTCATAGAAATCAACTAGAAAATCCTGGTCCTTCACAGATTGAATCTCTTTTAAAACACACTTTTCAATGTTTACATTTTTAATTGGATTGAATTTCAACCAATTGATTAAGAACAATTCTTTTGTTTTTTGGTTGTAATTAATTTTTCCATACTCAGCAAAACGTTCTAATAGCTTCATAACAGTTTCACGGTTATATCCTGTATCAGTTTCAATGATACGAAGTGGAAGCTCATAGATTCCTGATTGAGACGTCTTACTGTTTGTCATCAAATATAAGTAGAAATACTTCTCCTCCGGTGTAAGATCTAAAACAAATGAATCCTGCCAAAATGAAACGTGTACTGGTCTATAAACTGCCATATTATTCATCCTCCCGTTTACATATCGCGAATCCGTCCTCTACACGTAATAAGCGATAATTCTTGTATCCTATTTTGAGATATTGTTTTACTAAGTAAATTAGGTGTTGCTCTGATGTTGCTTTTTGAAACACTTCAGGATTCAGCAACACTCTATGTAATGATTTGTCTAAAAGCATGTAGCACACTCCGTTGTTATACGAATGCTAATTTGATATAATTAATCCTAAGATCTTTGCAAGACCGTTTGTCTATCACTCTGCCAAGTGATAGATCTTTTTTATTTTCTACGTGTTACTAACGAAGCGTTAACTTCTCTTGCTCTTAAATCTTTAATTACTACACGATAACTCATAGACGCCTCATGTTCCTCTTTTGTATCACGAAGCATTTTAAATTCCCTTATACATCGCTCCAGCTCTTCTTCCCAGTGATTTGATTCTTCGGTTGATTCTGCATTAAACATGTTATAAATACATTCACTCATACAGTTACGAAGTTTATTAGCGAATGAGAAATCTCCTGGAAGAACTAGATCATGAAGATAATTGTTTTTATCATTCATAAATTACATCTCCTTTCTAATTAAATTAATGCTGTACGCATCGTTACAACCAGAAAGGAACATTGTAGAGGTATGGGAGGAACAATCCCTTTCTGGTCATAACGACAAGCACAGTGGCTTGTCCAAATGATTTATATAATGTTATAATTGCTTTACGATATTTTTCAGAGCTACTGTTGTCTAGACGGTAGCTTTTTTATTTACCCATTTATGCTTCAAAATAAATGATGCCTCTATAATTTTGATTCGAATCCCCAATAATTTCTTCTCTTGCTTTAACTCAACTGTTTTTGAATCTTCATTAAGTAATTCTGCTATTTTAATTTCACCAGTTAGTTTTGCATCATAACGAATTAATTCCTTATATTCTTTTAAACTAGGTTTCTTATAATCTACTGTCATTTTCCTTCCCCCTTTACAGCACCTTTGTTAAATTCATTAAGCTATCCACCGATTGAATAATAACGTTCTCCGCCATAGCCTTTTGCAACCAACTTCTTTGTATTTGTTCCATAATGCCAAAATGAACTTGTTCAAGAGCTTGAACTACACATTGAGTAGCTTGGATTGTATCGAAGATTTCTTTTGCATGAACTGCATATTCATGTTTCTTTTTTTCATCATGCTTCCATGACCTTGTTGTAACTTGTAAGTTCATGATTTCCTTTGCTGCCGCAATCCCCTCTTCGGCCTGTTTAATGTAGTTCATCAATTGTAGATTTAAATCTTGAGTTAAGCGTGGATCTGTAGGAGGTAACCCAACACCATAAATATGTTTGATTGCTTGTTGATTCAACTTTGCCCCTGTTGCATGGCACCAATCCATCGCAAGTTCAAATTCTGGTTTAGAAAGTCCAGATTCAATACGGGTTAATCTTTCATGTGTAATACCAAGGTACTTAGATAGCCCTTTCTTCGTTTTCAGCTGAACATTGTCACAACATTCTCTGGCATTCTGTAATAATTCTCCTATCGCTGAATTGCAGTATGTGCTTGTTCCCATATCTGTTCGCCTCCATATTTAGTTTTCAAATGGTTACAATGAACTTAGTACATATGTAACTTGTCTACTTTTCGTATAAAAAGAGAGGAACTATTCCTCAACGTTTGCTTTTACTTGTATCTCTTTGATGATGGCCCAACCAGCCTTGTAATATGCTTGACGGATTTTATCAATATCCTTTTGTGATTTTGGCTCAGGAGCCACAACATGGACTTTCGTTTTTCCAAATTCATAAGTCGCCGCATATTCTTCTTGTTGGCTCATGGTGTCACCTCTTGAAGTGCTTTCTATATTTGTATGCCACTAATTTGTTAGTACTGCCATATTAGTTGCTAACCATTTCAAAGCAGACCAATCATCGAAATATTAAAGCATCGGAAAACGACGAAGAATCTTAAATGCTTTCTTAAATCAAACATGTCATGACTTTCGCTACCTCAAATAGCCGTTTCTACTTCTTATATATACATTTCTCGTATATGAATTAACTATATAAGGAGGTCTAACCATGAAAACCGCAATCTACCTACGTAAGTCCCGTGCCGATCTCGAAGCTGAAGCTCGCGGCGAAGGCGAAACATTAGCAAAACACCGCACTACCCTGCTGAAAATAGCAAAGGAAATGAACTTAAATGTTCTAGCCGTCCGTGAGGAAATTGTTTCTGGTGAGAGCTTAGTGAAACGACCTGAGATGTTAGCATTGCTTGAAGAAATTGAAGATAACAAATATGATGTTGTTCTTTGTATGGATATGGACCGTTTAGGTCGTGGTGGTATGAAAGAGCAAGGAATCATTTTAGAGACGTTTAAACGCTCGAATACGAAGATTATGACACCTAGGAAGACTTATGACCTTAATGATGAGTGGGATGAAGAATATAGCGAATTTGAAGCGTTTATGGCTCGTAAGGAGTTAAAGATTATTACACGACGTATGCAACGAGGTCGTGTCGCCAGTGTAGAGGCTGGGAATTATCTAGGTACACATGCACCATTCGGATATGATATCCATCGCTTAAATAAGCGTGAACGTACTTTAACGATTAATCCAGAAGAAGCTTCAGTTGTAAGAATGATATTTGATTGGTATGCAAACGAGGATATGGGCGCTAACGCAATCCGAAGCAAATTAAATGATCTTGGCTACAAAAGTAAGCTAGGTAATGAATGGAACCCCTACAGCATCTTGGATATATTAAAAAACAATGTGTACATCGGAAAAGTGACTTGGCAAAAGAGAAAAGAAGTAAAACAGCCTGATGCCGTAAAAAGAAGTTGTGCTCGTCAAGATAAATCAGATTGGATTATTGCTGATGGCAAACATGAGCCAATCATACCGGAAAGTTTATTTGAACAAGTACAAGAAAAATTAAACTCAAGATATCACGTTCCTTACAATACGAACGGAATTAAAAATCCTCTAGCTGGCATTATTAAATGTAGTAAATGTGGTTATAGCATGGTCCAACGTTATCCGAAGAACCGAAAAGAAACGATGGATTGTAAACACCGTGGCTGTGAAAACAAATCAAGTTACACTGAATTAATTGAGAAGCGTTTACTCGAGGCATTAAAAGAATGGTACATCAATTATAAAGCTGATTTTGAAAAACATAAGCAAGATGACAAATTAAAAGAAACACAAGTTATTCAAATGAATGAAGCTGCATTACGCAAGCTTGAAAAAGAATTAGTGGATGTCCAGAAACAAAAAAATAATTTACATGATTTATTAGAACGTGGCGTTTACACAGTCGATATGTTTTTAGAACGCTCGAATGTAGTTTCTGACCGTATAACTGAAATTACTTCCACTATGGAAAACTTAAAGAAAGAAATTAAAACCGAAATTAAGAAGGAAAAAGTCAAGAAAGATACAATACCTCAAGTGGAGCATGTTCTTGATTTGTACTTTAAAACAGATGATCCCAAAAAGAAAAACAGCCTCCTAAAGTCGGTTTTAGAAAAGGCTGTTTATAAAAAGGAAAAGTGGCAAAGGCTCGATGATTTCGAACTTGTGCTTTACCCTAAGCTCCCTCAAGATGGCGACATATAAGCGTTTATGCTTTGTCGTCACCTTGTTGGTGTAATTAGATTTACTCCATTAAGCCCTAGAGCATCATTCGTCGAAACAGCCAATACGACAGGCTTGCCATTTCTTAACGTCGCTTTCGCTGCCATTAATACTGGAGAGTCTGTCATTGCATTTGCAAATTTACTCATAGAATTCCCTGTTAGTGGTGCAATTACCATACAATCTAGTGGAATTTTAGGTCCTAGTGGTTCTGCACCAACGATTGAATTAATTGCTTTAAAACCTGTTATTTCTTCAATCTTCTTAATCCACTCTGCTCCCTCTCCAAATCTAGTATTTGTTGATTGAACAGTGTAAGAAACAACAGGACGTACTTCTGCTCCCTCAGCAATTAATTTTTCTAAATGAGGCATTACTTCTTCGTACGTACAATGTGAACCTGTAAATCCGAAACCAATTCGTTTCCCCTTCAAACTCATTTCTTTTCCTCCTCCTTTGCAATTGCATCTGCTGCTAATAACTGAGAAAGAACATTTGCTAAAATTTGCCCAGCCGTTTTTGGGGCAACAATACCTGGTAATCCAGGTGCTAGCAATGCTTTGACTCCTCTTTTTTCCGCATATCTAAAGTCAGTACCGCCTGGTTTAGAAGCTAAATCAATCACTAACGTATGAGCTGGCATTTTTGCAATAACATTCGCTGTTACAACGAGATGCGGAATCGTATTAATTACAATATCGATATTTCCTACTTCTTTCTCTATGTCTTGCATATGAAAAGGAGAAAACATCATTTCTGTAATACGTGCAATATGTTCAGATCGTCTTGCTCCAACTTTGACATGGGCTCCTAATGATTGAAATGCTCTCGCAACACTCATTCCTGTTCTCCCAAATCCTAGAACCATTACATTGGACCCATGAATTGTATAGTCGGTATGTTGAATTACCATCATTAATGTACCTTCTACCGTTGGAATAGAATTGTATATTGCTACATCATCACGATCAAATAATTTAACAAGTTTTCGATTCGTAGTAGATACGAGATTTTCCAAGTAAGGTGTACCAATACCTGAATATATAGTAAAGTGTTCTGGTGTATTTTCAATTTGTTCTTTCGTTATTGAAACTTTTTCATTTGAAAAAATAGTATCTACTTCTCCTTTGGCATTTGTACCGGCAACCGGCAAAATAATTGCGTCTACAGAAGTGAAATCTAAATTTTGTATACTTTCTTTTGCTGCCCCTGTGAAACCATGATCTAACTGATCAAAACCTATCAAAGAAAGTTTCGCATCCAATTCAACTAGCTTACGAATTACTTCTAGCTGCCTTGCATCTCCTCCTATGACAGCAATATGCATCTCAGTCAACATTCCCTAATTCACCTTCTTTTTCTGTCATTTATAAGAAAAGTGCCTACTTTTTCTTTTTCCTCCACATCATATGTAATGTACGAGTTTATGGTGATTGAAAATCCAAATGCACATATGATTTATCAGGTTTCTATGTAGATACAAAAAAAGATGACCAAAATGGCCATCCTTCACTCCGAATTTGAACGATCTATACTATCACAAAGAAGCATATCGTGTCCGACTTTCTTTATTTGACTCCATGCCACTCTTACTTCTTGTGGTTCCTTTTTAAAACCTCCCCACTTCCCTACAGGTATTATAAGTGTTTGTATTTGTCCGTCTTTCTCATTAATCTCTAAATCCATATAACCTAGGGCTCCCATTTTTTCCGCTTTTTCTATATCTACAACCTCTTTACCGCTTAATTCACTTAATCGCATACTCACTCCACTCCCCTACTAAATTTTTCATTTGCATTGTCTATAATTAGTACCTATTCTATATGTATAAAAAAAATAACCTTCTCTCATTTAAAAAGAGAGAAGGTTATTTTCAGATACATCGTAAAAGTTGATTATAGTTTTATTCCTTTTGGAAGTTTTCCATCTGGACTAATTAATGCTGCAGAGAATTCATCTGTAAACATGTTACGAATTAACCCATCTACATTTTCTTTTGTTACAGTGTTTACACTTTCGATAATCTCATCAAGTGAACGATGCTTACGAAGTAGCAATTCATTTTTACCATTACGGCTCATACGACTATTCGTACTTTCTAAACTTAACATTAAGTTTCCTTTTAATTGCTCTTTACTATTAATAAGCTCTTTTTCTGTAATACCTGTATTTTTCAATGTTTCTAATGTTTCTTGCATTGTTTCATACAGTGTATCTAATTGTTGACTACCTGTTCCACCATACAGTGTTAACATACCTGTATCTTCATAAGAAGAATGGTAAGAAAATACTGAGTAAGCTAACCCACGTTGCTCACGTACTTCTTGGAATAAACGGCTACTCATACTACCGCCTAAAACGTTATTTAATACAATTAAGTTATAAATATCTTCGTGTCCCATTTGTAAGCCTTTATATCCTAAACATAAATGAGCTTGTTCTGTTTCCTTTTTACGTGCTACTTTGTTAAAATGGAAAATTGGACTATGTACTTGTTCACGGTTTGTTGTTCCTTCATAACTACCGAAATATTGCTCTACCGTTTGTAAGAAGGCTTCATCAATATTTCCTGCAACTGAAACAACTACATTTTCAGGTGTATAATGATCCTTAATATATTGGCGTAGCGTATCACCTGTAAACGTATCAAGTGTTTCTTCTGTTCCTAAAATAGGATATCCAAGCGGATGCGTTTCATATGTTGCTTTCGTTAACATATCATGCACAATATCGTCTGGAGCATCTTCGTACATTTTAATTTCTTCACATACGACATTCTTCTCTTTTTTCAATTCTTCTTCATCAAATGTTGAATTAAAGAACATGTCAGCTAATACATCTAAAGCATATTTAGCATGTTCATCTAGCACTTTTGCATAGTAACAAGTGTACTCTTTTGAAGTAAAAGCATTCACTTGCCCACCAATACTATCAAATGATTCTGCAATTTCGCGTGCACTACGTGTTTCTGTCCCTTTAAAGAACATATGCTCTAAAAAGTGAGAAATCCCGTTATTTTTTTCATTTTCATTTCTTGATCCCGCATGGATCCAAATACCAATCGCAACCGATCTTACAGTTGGTATATTCTCCATAACTATTCTTACACCATTTTTACAAGTATATTTTTTAATCAAAAACTTTCCTCCTACTGCCAGTTTCTCTAAATAAGTGCTATTATTTAATGATAACAAGTTTAAGGATGAATGTCATGCAAATGTATTTAATCCACACGTTTTTCATCCAGTAATTCTGTTATATTCCCTACTTTATATCCTTGTTCCTTCAATTTTTTAATCATTGTATCTAATGCTTCTGCCGTTGACGAAGTAGGATGCATTAATACGATAGCACCTGGGTGTATTTTTCTCATTACTCTCTGCAATAGTACATCTGGCTCAGGTCGCTTCCAATCGATTGTATCGACAGTCCACATAATCGTTCCCATTTGGAAATCATCAGCGATTTTCACGACTTCATCCCGAAAACTTCCACTCGGCGGGGCAAACCATCTCACCTTTTGATTCGTAGCAGCTTCAATCATTCGATTTGTTTTTTGTAACTGCTCTCGTATTTCATCAGACGATAGCGTTTTCATATTAGGGTGCGTATAAGAATGATTTCCGACTTCTTGATTTGCATCGACAATCATTTTTGCAAATCGTAAATTTTCTTTCACCCAACGTCCTTCTAAAAAGAAAGTCGCCTTCACATCATGCTTTTTCAATATTTCTAATATACGAGGCAAATACTCGTTTCCCCATGCCACATTTATTGTTAATCCCACCATCTTTTTATTCGGATGCCCCCTATAAATTGGAGCAGGTGATAAATCTTCTAAGTGGACACTCGGTGATACTTCCTTAAATTCAAGGTGTTTTTGATCAAATTCCTTTAGCTTCTTCATATTGTTATAGGATGCTTCCATATCAACTTGTCTTCCATTATATCCTGGTGTTGCTTTCCATATCTTATCAATCATCGCATTTTGAGGTGCAATCTCATATTGTTTTGCATGCTTTTGAATTTCTTCATATAAGTTATCCTGTGCAAAAACAGAATAAGAGCCTAAACTGACATATAAAGAAAATATACATATGTATGCCAATATACGAACTTTCATATAAACCCTCCCAAATTAACTATATAAAAAAACATTTTTCTTCTTATCTTTGTTAATTTGAGCGTTATAATGAAAACTATACCTATACTGACATAAAAATATATATAAATCATATTTTTACATAACAAAAAAAGCCAGTTAAACTGGCTTTCGCTTATTGCTGCTCTTGTTTGTTTTCTTCTTTAGCAGCTTCTTTTTCTTGCTCTTCTTTTAGCAATACTTTTCTAGATAGATTAACACGACCTTGCTTGTCAATCTCGATAACTTTAACCGTAATTACGTCACCGATTTTTACAACGTCTTCTACTTTACCTACACGCTCAAGTGCAAGTTCAGAAATGTGAACTAATCCATCTTTACCGCTGAATAATTCAACGAAAGCACCGAATTTCTCAACACGTTTCACTTTTCCTTCGTAGATTTCACCTACTTGTACTTCGCGAACGATATCTTCGATAATTTTCTTAGCTTTGTCGTTCATTTCTTGGTTTATTGAAGAAATGAATACTGTGCCATCTTGCTCGATGTCAATTTTAACGCCAGTTTCTTCAATAATTTTATTGATTTGTTTACCGCTCGGTCCGATAACGTCACGGATTTTATCTGGATTAATTGTCATTGTAATAATCTTTGGAGCGTACGCTGATAATTCAGTGCGTGGCTCTGGAATAACAGATAACATATGATTTAGAATGTGCACACGACCAACTTTCGCTTGTTGTAATGCCTCTTCTAAAATCTCACGAGATAGACCATCGATTTTAATGTCCATTTGTAGTGCAGTTACACCTTGTGCTGTACCTGCTACTTTAAAGTCCATATCACCTAAATGATCTTCCATACCTTGAATATCAGATAAAATTGTGTAATGCTCACCAGTTTTAACTAGACCCATTGCAATACCTGCAACTGGAGCTTTAAGTGGAACACCAGCATCCATCATTGCTAAAGTACTACCACAAATACTTGCTTGTGAAGTAGAACCATTTGATTCTAAAACTTCAGATACAAGACGTACTGTGTATGGGAAATCTTTTTCAGATGGAATTACAGGCTCAAGTGCGCGTTCTCCTAGTGCACCGTGACCGATTTCACGACGACCTGGTCCACGCATTGGTCTAGTTTCACCAACACTAAATGATGGGAAATTGTAATGGTGCATAAAGCGTTTTGATTCTTCTACACCAAGACCATCTAAAATTTGCACATCGCCTAATGCACCTAATGTACAAATACTTAATGCTTGTGTTTGTCCACGAGTGAACAAACCAGAACCGTGTGTACGAGATAAAATGCCAACCTCTGATGCTAATGGACGGATTTCGTCACCTTTACGGCCATCTGGGCGGATTTTTTCAACTGTAATAAGACGACGTACTTCTTCTTTTACAATTTTATATAAAATCTCATTTACTTGTCCTAATGTATCAGCGTCAGCTTCCTGCGCTTCGTAATGCTCAATAACACGCTTTTTCACTTCGTTAATTGCATCTTCACGTGCATGTTTCTCATGTACTTGAATTGCTGAATGCATATCTTCTTCAGCCATTTCACGTACAGCTTGGTTAAGATCAGCGTCAACTTCATAAAGTTTCACTTCTGATTTCTCTTTACCTACAGCTTGTACAATCTCTTCTTGGAATGCAATTAGACGTTTAATTTCGTCATGACCAAACATAATTGCTTCTAACATTGTTTCCTCAGGCACTTGATCTGCTCCTGCTTCAACCATGTTAATTGCATCTTTCGTACCAGCTACAACAAGGTGAATATCACTTTGTTCTTGCTGTTCTACTGTTGGGTTGATAACGAATTCGCCGTTAATACGACCAACTGTTGCACCCGCGATTGGACCTTCAAATGGAATATCTGAAATCGATAACGCTAATGAAGAACCAAGCATAGCTGCCATTTCAGAAGAACAATCTTGATCAACACTCATTACGATGCTGACAACTTGTACTTCGTTACGGAAACCATCTGCGAAAAGTGGACGGATTGGACGGTCGATTAAACGACTTGCCAAAATTGCTTTTTCACTTGGACGACCTTCACGTTTAATGAAACCGCCAGGAATTTTTCCGACTGCATATAAACGCTCTTCATAGTTTACTGTAAGTGGGAAGAAATCTACATTTTTTGCTTCTTTTGATGCAGTTGCTGTAGATAGAACCGCTGTATCGCCATATCTTACTAATACTGCTCCGTTCGCTTGTTTTGCAAGCTGACCAGTTTCAACTGTTAGCTGGCGACCAGCTAAATCTATCGAGAAGACTTGCTTTTCTTGACTCATTTAAGTACCCCTCTCAATTTAAAGTATTCAATTCTTCTATGTAAATGGATAGTATATCACAATATTCTACCTCTAGTATTGCCTAAAATTAAGTAAGCTATAAAGCGTAGAAGATATATTTTTACCTAACAAAAAAGCGGGAATATTCCCGCTTCTTTGACTATCGACGTAAGCCAAGCTTTGTGATTAATTCACGGTAACGTGTGATATCGCTATTACGAAGGTAAGTTAGTAAGTTACGACGTTTACCAACCATCTTTAATAGACCACGACGTGAATGATGATCTTTCTTGTGAGTACGTAAGTGCTCGTTTAGAGTGTTAATTTGCTCCGTTAGGACAGCAATTTGAACCTCTGGAGAACCAGTATCAGTCTCATGAGTTCTAAATTGTGCAATGATTTCATTTTTACGCTCTTGTGTTAAAGCCATCCTATTTCACCTCCTATTAATTAAACCCCCAATTACCTAGCAAGCGTCGGTGAGTCGCAATGCCAAGCAATGGTTGTCATAAAGTACATAACATAGAATACTACTTTTCATTTGAAAAAGCAAGTATATTCTTTTCGCTCACAAAATATTCTTGGGCTGTTTTCTTATCTTTTGCGATTTGTTCAACTAACTCATCAATACCGTTGAATTTCTTTTCTGCTCTTATACGCATATGCCACTCTACTGTAACATTTTGATCGTATATATCTTTGTTAAATTCAAATAAATGCACTTCAATTGATAATTGACGCTCATCTTCTTTAAAAGTCGGTTTATATCCAATATTACATACACCATCGTACCATTCATCGTGAACTTTTAATCTCACTGCATAAACACCTACAGGTGGCAATAAATACTCATCACTTAAACCTACATTAGCTGTTGGAAAACCAATTTGACGTCCACGTTTGTCGCCGTGTATAACTGTTCCCGCTACAGTATAGGCTCTACCTAAAATAGATGGAATTTGCTCCATTTCGCCATTTCGAATTAACTTTCGTAATGCTGTAGAACTTACTTTCTCTTCTTGAAATTCAACTTTTTCAATCACAGTCTGTGTAAACTCCCCTCTTGCATGAAATGGTAAAGTCTCCATCTTTCCTTTTCCTAAACGTCCATATGAATAATCAAACCCTGCTACTACATGCTTTACATTTAAACCAATAATATAATCATCTACAAATTGTTGCGGTAATAACCCTGCAAATGATTCATCAAATTTAATTACATATAATATATCGATTCCTAAGCTTTCGACTATTTTTTCTTTATCGCGCATCGGTGTAATATACTCCACATGCGCATCCTTTTTTCCTAAAACAACAGATGGATGAGGATGAAATGTCATAACTGCACTTTTATATCCTCGGTCGTCCGCTATTTTTTTCGCAGTTCGAATTACACATTGATGTCCTAAATGAATGCCATCAAAAAATCCTAATGCCATTACAGTAGGTGGTAATTCTAATTTATTTTGTTCATGTGGATGAGTTAAATGAATAAGTTTCACGCTTGAATTCACCTTTTTCTGTAATAATCCTTCCAATAATTCATTATAGCTTTAGTTCTTGATTATTCACAAGTACTTTCATCGGCTTTAACATACCAGGATGTTTCGGATGATGTTCATAAATTGCTAAGCAACGATCATTTTTATCAAACACTGTAATAAATGGTGCTGTTATTTCTAATTCATTTTTTAAGAACATACCATTCTTTATTTTCTCTGCTTGCTTTTCATCTACAACCATTTTTGGAAACTTACTTAATGCTTCATCAATTGAAATGAAGATAGACTCTACTGTTCCATTTTGCACGTTTTCTTCAATTTCTTCAAATGATATGCAATCTTCTAATAAAAATTCACCAGATGCCGTTCTTATAAGGTGCGACATATGTGATGGGAAACCAAGTTTTTCCCCGATCATTACAGCTAACGTTCTTACATATGTTCCTTTACTACACGTTACACGGAAACGGAATGAAATATTTTCTCCTTCAAAAACTTCACGATCATCAAGTAATATGAATTCATGAATTGTAATTGTACGAACTGGACGTTCCACCTCTTGCCCTGCTCTTGCATATTCGTATAATTTTTTCCCGTTTACTTTTACAGCCGAGAACATTGGTGGCATTTGTTCAATCGTGCCTGTTAATTCCGCAAGGACTTTCTCTACTTCCTTACGAGTAATAGTACGATCTACATTTTTCGTTTCAACAACCTCACCAGAAGCATCTTCAGTTGTCGTTGAAAACCCTAATGTTACTTCACCTTCATATGTTTTCGTTTCACTTGTTAAAAATTGTGCAATTTTCGTTGCTCTTCCAACGCAAATTGGTAATACTCCTGTTACATCAGGGTCTAATGTTCCCGTATGACCAATTCTCTTTTCTCGCAATATCTTTCTTAATTTAAATACACAATCATGTGATGTCATGCCTTTTGGCTTATGTAATAATACTACACCTTCCATATATGTTCACCTCATCATAATTCTCTCGTAGTAAATATCCAAAACTTATTTTGCATTGAAAAAATGGATAGACAAATGTCTATCCATTATTCTTCACGTTTACCGTCTTTATTAATTTCATGTAAAAGTGTATCAATTCGATGACCATATCCGATAGACTCATCAAACTCAAAGGTAATTTCTGGTGTTTTACGAAGACGAATACGTTGGCCAATTTCTGAACGAATAAAGCCTTTTGCCTTCGCTAAACCTTTTAAAGTATTTTCTTTCTGTTCTTCATCACCTAAAACAGAAATATATACTTTAGCAATTTGTAAATCACCACTCACTTGTACATCAGTTACTGTAACAAATCCAATACGTGGGTCTTTAATTTTACGACTGATAATGTCGCCTAATTCTTTTTTCATTTGCTCGCCCACACGGTTCGCACGTAATTTCATAACTCTTCACCTCATTCAATACCATTCCAAATGTGTTATTGTACGTTCAATTTCAGGAAATGAATCGATGTACTCAAGTACACGATTCATTTCTTTCTCACAGATAACACGATTTGAGGATACGGAAACAATTGCAATTTCTGTACGTTGCCATACATCTTGGTGCCCAACTTCAGAAACAGCTACATTATAGCGCTGTTTTACACGAGTTAACACACGTTGTAAAATTGCACGTTTCTCTTTTAAAGAATGCACATCGTAAATCATACACTCGAATGAGAGTGAAGCGATAATCATCGCTTCACTTCTTCCATAATGTACGCTTCAATGATGTCCCCTTCTTTAAGATCATTATATCTCTCAATTGTAATACCACACTCATAGTTTTGTGCAACTTCTTTTACGTCGTCTTTGAAACGTTTTAACGTATCAAGTTGTCCTTCGAAAATTACTACGCCGTCACGGATAATACGTACGCCACTATCACGCGTAATTTTACCGTCTGTTACGTAACAACCTGCGATTGTTCCAACTTTTGTTACTTTAAACGTTTGACGAACTTCTGCTTGACCGATTACTTTTTCTTCGAATTCTGGATCAAGCATACCTTGCATAGCTGCTTCAATCTCTTCGATTACTTTATAAATAATACGGTGTAAACGAATATCAACGTTCTCTAATTCAGCTGTACGCTTCGCGTTCACATCTGGACGTACGTTAAATCCAATTACAATTGCATTAGATGCAGAAGCTAAAATGATATCAGATTCTGTAATCGCACCTACACCAGTGTGAATGATTTTAACTTTTACGCCTTCAACATCAATTTTACGAAGTGATGCTGCCATCGCTTCAACAGAACCTTGTACGTCTGCTTTTACGATTAAGTTAATTTCTTTTACATCGCCCTCTTGGATTTGTTGGAATAAATCTTCAAGGCTTAATTTAGATTTCTCACCACGTTGTGCAACTAACGCTTCTTGTGCACGTGATTCACCAATTTGACGAGCTTTCTTCTCATCAGCAAATGCCATGAAACGATCTCCAGCCTGTGGTACTTCGTTTAAACCAGTAATTTCAACAGGAGTTGATGGACCAGCAACTTTTACACGACGACCAATATCACTTACCATTGCACGAACACGTCCGAATGAAGTTCCAACAACGATTGGATCTCCAACTCGAAGCGTACCATTTTGAACAAGTAATGTCGCGATAGTTCCTTTACCTTTATCAAGCTGTGCTTCGATTACTGTACCAGTTGCATAGCGGTTTGGATTTGCTTTATATTCTTCTACTTCACTTACAAGAAGGATCATTTCTAGTAAGTTGTCAATGCCTTCGCCTTGAATTGCAGAAATTGGTACGAAAATAGTATCTCCGCCCCAAGCTTCTGGAACTAATTCATATTCAGTTAGTTCTTGCATTACGCGATCAGGGTTTGCAGCTGGTTTATCCATTTTATTCACAGCAACAATAATTGGTACTCCTGCTGCCTTCGCATGGTTAATTGCTTCAACCGTTTGTGGCATAACACCGTCATCCGCTGCAACAACAAGGATTGTAATATCCGTTACTTGTGCCCCACGAGCACGCATCGTTGTAAATGCTGCGTGACCAGGTGTATCTAAGAATGTAATCTTCTTATCGTTTACTTCAACTTGATATGCACCGATATGCTGAGTAATTCCACCCGCTTCGCCTGCAGTTACTTTTGAGTTACGAATAGAATCCAGTAATGTTGTTTTACCATGGTCAACGTGTCCCATGATTGTAACTACAGCTGGACGTTCTTTTAAGTTCTCTTCATCATCTTGCTCATCAATGAATGTTTCAAACTCAGTCTCGCTTACAATTACTTCTTCTTCTACTTCAATACCGTAGTCGTTAGCAATTAACTCAATTGTATCTTTATCCAAGTCTTGGTTAATTGTTGCCATAATTCCAAGCATGAAGAGCTTCTTAATAATTTCAGATGGCTCTTTGCTTAATTTTTTAGCAAGATCTCCTACTGTAAGGCTTCCAGAGAAAGTAATTTTATCTGGTGTTTCTACAATTTGAGTTTGTTGTCTACCAGCAAAGTTCTCTTGACGTTTGTCTTCGTTTCCTTTGCCTTTTTTCTTTTTCTTATTGCTGTTCTTTTTACTGCGAACAACTTTTTCTTCTACTTCAAACTCATCTGCAACAGAAGGTTTTTCAGTTTGATATTCATTATCTAATTTATTTACTACTTCATCGTCTAACATTGTCATATGATTCGAAACCTCGATATTCATTTCTTTTAGTTTTGTCATAAGATCTTTACTTGAGATATTATGTTTTTTTGCATATTCATGCACTCGAATTTTACTCATACCTTCACCCCCGGTAATTTGTATCGAGCATGCTACGCAGCTTTTTCGCAAAGCCTACATCTAACACAGCTACAACGACTCGCTCATCTCTCCCAATCGCATGCCCTAATTGTTGTCGATTTTCGACCTTTCTCATTGGTACGTTGTAGTACGTAGTTTTATCTGTGATGCGTTTTGTAGTATTTACTGACGCATCTTCAGATAGCAATACAAGTTTTGCTTTGCCACTTCGTACTTCTTTTAAAACGAGTTCTTCACCCGAAATAATTTTCCGAGCCCGGTTTGCTAGTCCTAAAAACGATTTCCAATCGGACACTTATTTCGACTCCTTCTCAACAAGCTCAAGAAGCTCTTCATATAAAGAACCGTCGATTTTCGCTTTTAGATGATGTTCCAAAACATTTTTCTTTTGAGCTTGAAGAATGCTCTCCTTGTCCTTCGACAAGTAAGCACCTCGTCCTGATTTTTTCCCAGTTAAATCAATGGACACTTCTCCCTCTTTGGAACGAACAATGCGAACGAGCTCTCGTTTTGATTTCATTTCTTGCGTTGCAACACATTTTCGTAACGGAACTTTTCGATTGCTCATACTCATCACCTCTATTCGATTTCGTCTTCCACTGAATCGAATCCAAATGCGATTACCCTATCTTCTTCTGTTACAATACCAAGTTGTTTCGCATCAGACTCACTCTTAATATCAATTTTCCAGCCTGTTAATTTAGCTGCAAGACGTGCATTTTGTCCACGCTTACCGATAGCTAATGATAACTGGTGGTCTGGAACAACTACTGTTGTCGCTTTTTCTTCTTCATCTACAAGTACTTTAACAACTTGTGATGGGCTTAATGCATTTGCAACATATTCAACTGGATCATTTGACCAGCGGACGATGTCAATTTTTTCACCTTTTAATTCGTCTACAATGCGTTGTACACGTTGTCCTTTTGGTCCTACACAAGAACCAACTGGATCAACATCAGTGTTCTCTGCATATACAGAGATCTTAGAGCGATCGCCAGCTTCACGTGCTACAGAACGAATTTCTACAGTTCCATCATAGATTTCAGGAACTTCCATTTCGAATAAACGTTTTAAAAGACCAGGATGTGTACGTGATACGTAAATTTGTGGTCCTTTTGTCGTTTTTTCTACTTTCGTAATGAATACGCGAATACGATCATGTGGTTTGTATTGCTCATTAGGCATTTGCTCACTTACAGGTAATAAAGCTTCTACTTTTCCTAAGCTTACATAGATGAAACGAGCATCTTGACGTTGTACAATACCTACCATAATATCTTCTTCACGGTCACTAAACTCAGAGTAAATAACACCGCGCTCTGCTTCACGCACTCGTTGTGTGACAACTTGTTTTGCAGTTTGTGCTGCAATACGACCAAAGTCTTTTGGTGTTACTTCAATTTCTAGTACGTCACCATCTTGGTAGTTTGGATTAATTTGTCTTGCTTCCTCTACAGAAATTTCAAGACGTGGATCAAACACATTGTCTACTACGTCTTTACGTGCTAAAACTTGAATTGTTCCCACTTCTGGGTTAAAGCTCACACGAACGTTTTGTGCTTGATTAAAATTGCGCTTATAAGCAGAGATTAAAGCTGCTTCAATCGCATCAATAATAATGTCTTTGCTAATGCCTTTTTCAGATTCTAATACGAGCAAAGCATCTAATAACTCAGTGCTCATGAAGATCCCCCTTCTAACTAAAACGTAACAGCAAGTCGCGCATTTGCGACTTTATCCATCGAAATTTGGATTTCTTTTTTACGTGTTTTAATTGTTAATAATAATGTTATTGTTGTACCATCGTAAGAAAGCAGTTTTCCTTCAAACATCTTTTCACCATCAATCGGCTCATATGTTTTAATTGCCACTTGTTTTCCTACCGCTTGCTGGAAGTCTTTTTCTTTCTTTAATGGGCGTTCCGCTCCAGGAGATGATACATCCAAAAAGTAAAGATGAGGAATTGGATCCTCTTTATCTAAAGCTTCGCTTAAACGTTCACTTACCGCACCGCATTCTTCAATGTCGACTCCCTTTTCAGAATCGATGAATACGCGTAAGAACCAGTCTTGTCCTTCTTTCACATACTCTACATCTACAAGTTCAAGATTTAACTCTTCAACGATCGGCTGCGCAAATGCTTCTACAACTTCTGTGACTTTCTTATCCATAAACAGCCTCCTTCCTGCCGTCATGTACCATTTAAAAGAAGAAGACCCCGCCACTTTAAAAACGGTCTATCTTATTCTTTCTCGTTAGCTAACAAAAGCCCCTGCTGTTCAGCAGGGATTATCTGTCTTAGTATTACCAAATTTAAGAAGTAAAACTTGTAACAAAATATGTATATACGACAGAAATCTTTTACCTATCTACGTAGAGAAAACATAGATAGTAACACGAAAGAGTGGGTTTCCCCACTCTTTTCTTTACACAATATACATGACATGGTTATCTCGGTTAATAGTATATCATAGGAAATGTTGATTTGCAAAGACTTTTCCTACCTACTAGAACAGTGATAACTGGTTTTGATCCGGTAAATCTCCTAAACAACCTTGACTATCTAAATACTCAATAATTGTTTTCGAGACCTTACTACGCTGCTGCAAGTCCTCTTTTGATAAGAAGTCTCCATTTTTACGTGCTTCCACAATACTTAAAGCTGCGTTTGTACCAAGACCAGGTACCGCATTAAATGGAGGAATTAATGTGTCTCCATCAATAATAAATTCTGTTGCATGTGAGCGGTATAAATCCACCTTTTGGAATGAGTATCCTCGCTCACACATTTCAAGTGTCATTTCTAGTACTGTTAATAAACTTTTCTCTTTCGGCGCTGCATCCAATCCTTTTTGAGCAATTTCATCAATTCTTGCACGTATAGATGCTGAACCTTTCGCCATTGCCTCTACATCAAAATCATCTGCACGAACTGTAAAATATGCGGCATAGAATAACAGTGCAAAATGTACTTTAAAATATGCGATACGTACAGCCATAAGTACGTAAGCAGCCGCATGGGCTTTAGGGAACATGTATTTAATCTTCTTACATGAATCAATATACCAACCTGGTACATTATTATTTTTCATGTCTTCTTCCCATTCTTCCGGTACACCTTTACCTTTACGAACCGACTCCATGATTTTGAAGGCTAATGATGGATCTAGACCTTGATAGATTAAATATACCATGATGTCATCACGACAACCGATAACTTCGCTCAGCGTACATGTACCGTTATAAATTAACTCGTTTGCATTACCAAGCCATACGTCAGTACCATGTGATAGTCCAGAAATTTGGACTAACTCTGAGAATGTCGTCGGTTTTGTCTCTTCTAACATCTGTCTTACGAATTTTGTACCAAACTCTGGTATACCAAGTGTACCTGTTTTACAGTTAATTTGCTCTTCTGTTACCCCTAACGATTCTGGACCAGAGAAAATTTTCATTACTTCTGGATCATCCGTTGGGATTGTTTTCGGATCAATACCACTTAAATCTTGTAACATACGAATAACGGTCGGATCATCGTGTCCTAGTATATCAAGTTTTAATAAATTATCATGAATCGAGTGGAAATCAAAATGCGTTGTTCTCCATTCAGCACCAATTGAATCAGCTGGGTACTGTATTGGTGAGAAATCAAAGATATCCATGTAATCTGGCACAACGATAATACCGCCTGGATGCTGTCCTGTTGTACGTTTTACACCGGTACACCCTGCTACTAAGCGATCAATCTCTGCATTTCGAATCGTTAAGTTATGATCATTTGCATAACCTTTTACATATCCGTAAGCAGTTTTTTCCGCAACTGTACCAATCGTTCCTGCACGATATACATAGTCTTCACCGAACAGTACTTTCGTATAGTTATGGGCACGTGGTTGGTATTCCCCGGAGAAGTTCAAATCGATATCGGGCACCTTATCTCCTTTAAATCCAAGGAACGTTTCGAAAGGAATGTCATGTCCATCTTTTACATATGGAATATTACAAGCAGGACATTCTTTATCTGGTAAGTCAAAACCAGAACCTACAGAACCATCATTAAAGAATTCTGATTGCTTACACTTCGGACATACATAGTGTGGTGGTAATGGGTTTACTTCTGTAATTTCCATCATCGTTGCAACAAATGATGACCCTACCGATCCACGCGAACCTACTAGATATCCGTCTACTAACGATTTTTTCACAAGCTTATGTGAAATTAAATAAATTACGGCGAATCCATGCCCAATAATACTTTTTAATTCTTTTTCTAAACGTGCTTCTACAATTTCCGGTAGCTCTTCACCATAAATGCTACGCGCCATTTTATAACTCATATCACGCGTTTCATCATCAGCACCTTCAATTTTCGGTGTGTATAGATCGTCTTTTACTGGATGCACATCACCAATTAATGACGCAATCTTTTGTGTATTTGTTACAACAACTTCTTTCGCTTTGTCTTCACCTAAGAATGAAAAACATTCTAACATTTCATCAGTTGTACGGAAATGTACTGGCGGTAATGAATGTCGATTTAACGGATTGGCTCCGCCCTGCGAACTGACTAAAATTTTACGATACATCGCATCCTCAGGGTCTAAATAATGCACGTTTCCTGTAGCAACAACTGGTTTATCTAACGTCTCACCTAGTTTTACTAAGTTAGAAATAATTGTTTTTAATTGACCTTCGTCTCGAACAAGCTCACGTTCTACTAAATGACGCAACACCTCTGGAGGCATTACTTCAATGTAATCATAGAACTGGGCAATTTCTTCTACCTCTTCAGGTGCCTTTTGCATCATTGCCTCGAACACTTCACCTTTATCACAAGCCGTTCCTACTAAAATCCCTTCACGATATTTTTTTAATAGTGATCTCGGCACACGTGGTACACGGTAAAAGTAATTAAGGTGAGAATATGAAACAAGTTTATATAAATTTTTCAATCCAACATCTGATGTGGCAAGTAACGTCATATGACTTGGACGGCCACGCTTATACGCATCCCCTTGTCCCATGCTATCATTTAATTGATCGTGATATTCAAATCCCTTTTCAATTACGTCTTTCAACATTTTCACAAGTAAATATCCCGTCGCTTCTGTATCATAAATCGCACGGTGATGTTGTGTTAATTCAATATCAAGTTTTTTACACATCGTATTTAATCGATGATTTTTCATTTCTGGGAATAAAAATCGTGCAAGTTCTAACGTATCAATAACTGGATTATTCGTTTTTTCTAGTCCAGCCTTTTTAAAACCTACGTTAATAAAGCCCATATCAAAGCTCGCGTTATGGGCAACAAGTGTATGGTCGCCCATCCATTCCTCAAACTTTTTAAACACTTCGTCCACTTCAGGTGCATCAGTTAACATATCATCCGTAATACCTGTCAATTCAATAATCGTCGCTGATAATGGTTGATGTGGATTTGCGAAAGATTCAAAGCGATCAATAATTTCGCCACCCTTTACTTTTACGGCAGCCAACTCAATGACTGTATCGTATACAGCTGATAAACCTGTCGTCTCAACGTCGAAAACAACATACGTTTCCTCTGCAAGTAAACGATGCGCTTCGTTATACGCTATCGGTACACCATCATTAACTAGATTTGCTTCTACACCATATATAACTTTAACACCAGCCTTCTTCCCTGCAGAATACGCCTCTGGGAAGGACTGAGCCACGGCATGATCTGTAACCGCAATAGCCTCATGTCCCCATTTACCAGCTTGAGCAACAAGCTTAGAAACTGGAGTGACAGCGTCCATTTGACTCATCGGAGTATGGAGATGCAGCTCTACTCGTTTTTCGCCTTCTGGTGCTTTATCTTTACGAGACGGTCCTGTTATTTCATTAATATCATTTGCAATCATTACTAAATCTCGAACGAATGTATCATTTTGAACAGAACCACGCGCTTTCACCCACATTCCTTTTTTCAAGGACTGCAGCATTGGAATATCTTCTTTGTCACGTGAGAACATTTTGATCATAATAGAATCCGTATAATCCGTTATTTTTAAAGTTAATAACGTACGCCCACTACGAAGCTCTTTTGTTTCTACATGGAAGACATATCCTTGAACCGTTTTTCTTCTTTCTTCATCTTGAATTTCTCGCATCGGTGTAATCTCTTCATCTGGCTTAATAAGATACCCGAGTGTAATCGGTCCTTCATACACAACGCTGCTTTCTTCAGCTTGCTTCTTCGCCATTTCTTCCATAGCTTGTATAACACGCTCACGGTCTTCTTGCTGCGTTTGTTCACGAAACTTTTGCATTTCTTCTGTATTTTGCTGTATATGTGTGTCTAACTGAAAACGCGGGAATCCAAAAACTTCGTATTGATCCCCTACTGGTTTCGCAACGTTTTTCTTTAAAGCCGTAGACTCCAGCTCGTTATTTACATTTATTAGCAACTTCACTCCATTCACCTGTGGAAGCTGCTTCTTTAAGTATGCGAACATAGGTGAAAATGTAATTCGTTCCGTACAAAGCGGCCAATACGCCCTCACTTCTTCTTCTGTAAATTGTTTATTCTCTGTTTCTAATGCAAATGTTGTTCTTGCAATATGAGAAAATGATTGCTTAAGCTTTGTTTCTAGCAATTCATATAATTCTGTAGGCAAAATACGTGGCACTTGTAAATCAAAATGCCAACTTTTATTCGCTTTATCAATAACGAGCCTTTCAATACCACCGCCTTGTAAATATTGATTTATAAGGTCGTCTGGTATTTGCAACTGCTGGAGCAAAATTTGAAATCGCTCTTGTTGTTCATTTGTTAAAGACATAAGCACTCTCCTTCCATTTGCTATTATAAATTGAAACGTACCACAAAGAAAGATTTCTCACCTCTTCTTTTACAAAATACGTTTACAAAGAAAGAGAAGGTACCCCATTACGAGGTACCTCTTCTTATTTTAAAATATTTGCAATATATGTTTGAAGTTCTTCTACTTTTACTTCTTCAGACTCACCTGTAGCACGTACTTTCACTTCTACAATACCTTCGTCTGCTTTTTTACCAACTGTAACACGAACTGGAAGACCGAATAAATCTGCATCTGCAAATTTAACACCTGCACGTTCTGCACGATCGTCTAATAACACTTCATAGCCTTGTTCTTGTAATGAGTTGTAAATATTTTCACCCATTTCACGTTGTGCATCAGATTTCATATTTACTGGAATTACATGCACATGGAACGGTGCTACCGCTTTTGGCCAAACTAAGCCGTTCTCATCGTTAAATTGCTCTGCAATTGCTGCTACTGTACGAGATACACCGATACCGTAACAACCCATAATAAGTGGTTGTGTTTTTCCATTTTCATCTAGGAATGTTGCGTTCATTGCTTCACTATAACGAGTTCCTAATTTGAATACATGACCAACTTCAATTCCGCGTGCGAAAAGAATTGTTCCGTTTCCATCTGGAGATTGGTCTCCTTCTTGAATAAAGCGTAAATCTGTATATTGACTTACTTTAAAGTCACGTTCTGGATTTACATTTACATAATGGAACCCTTCTTCATTCGCTCCTGAACATCCGTTAACAATTGATGCTACAGCGTGATCAGCAATAATTTCGATATCACCTGTTACATTAATCGGTCCTAATGAACCAACTTCACAATTTAATAATGCTTTTACTTCTTCATGAGAAGCAAGCTCAACAACTGAAGCGCCGTATACATTTTTCACTTTCACATCGTTTACTTCGTGATCACCACGAACAAGTACAACTACTAATTTCTCATCTACTTTAAACACCATAGACTTAATGCACTTGTCAGCTGCAATGTTTAAGAATGCAGATACTTCTTCAATTGCTTTTTGGTCTGGTGTTGCTACTTTTTCAAGTGCTTTTTCTGCTTCGTCACTCTTCGTATACGTAGCTACAACAGGAGCCATTTCGATGTTTGCTGCATAATCAGATGTGTCAGAGTATGCAATTGTATCTTCACCAACATCAGATAATACCATAAATTCATGTGTATCTTTTCCGCCCATTGCTCCAGAATCAGCAATAACTGCACGGAAATTCAAGCCACAGCGAGCAAAAATGTTAGAGTATGCTTTATATAAGCGATCGTATACTTCATCTAAGCTCTCTTGTGTAGCATGGAAAGAGTATGCATCTTTCATTAGAAACTCTCTTCCACGTAATAAGCCGAAACGAGGTCTTTGCTCATCACGGAATTTTGTTTGAATTTGGTATAATGTTAACGGTAATTTTTTATATGATTTCACTTCATCACGCACAAGATCCGTAATTACTTCCTCATGTGTCGCTCCTAATGCGAATTCACGAGCGTTACGATCTTTCATACGCATTAATTCAGATCCGTAAGAATACCAACGACCTGATTCTTGCCATAATTCTGCAGCTTGCATAGCTGGCATTAATAATTCTACAGCTCCTGCGCGCTCCATTTCTTCTCGAACGATACGTTCTACTTTGTGTAATACTTTTAATCCAAATGGTAGAAAGCTATAAATACCAGAAGCATTTTGACGCATAAAACCTGCACGAAGTAATAGCTGATGACTCTTAATTTCAGCATCAGCTGGAACTTCACGTAATGTAGGACTGAATACCATACTTTGTTTCATTTATTTGCACCTCTTCATTTTACTCTTACACGCAGTAAAACCCCTCACCTCGAGTTAGGTGAGGGATTTTATTCTACGAGCTCTATTTCATTATAAGTTTCACTTTATTTTACAAGAAAAACTTACGAATGTCATTCCAAGTTACAACTAACATAAGTAACATTAATAATGCAAAACCAATAAAGTGAACCATTCCTTCTTTTTGGCGATCAATTGGTTTCCCTCGTAACGCTTCAATTAAGAAGAAGAATAAACGGCCACCATCTAAAGCAGGAACTGGTAATAAATTAAATAAACCAAGATTAATGCTTAGAACTGCAGCTAAACTTAGTACACGCGTAAACCCATAATCTACAACTTGATCTGTTAGATTATAAATTCCTACTGGACCTGACAACTCATTAATAGAAAATTGACCAGTTACTAATTTCACAAGAGACTCAAAAATTAGTTTCGTCCATTGGTACGTTTGTTCAAAACCTGATTTAATAGAACCCATCACTGTTTTCTCTACAGGAGAATAAACACCGATCCTACCAACTTCGTCTTTTCCTTCTTTATCGAGTGTTGGCGTTACTTTCACATTAAACTGTTCATTATCACGCTTTACTTGTAACGTAATTTCTTTATTTGGGTTTTCACGTACAATAGTAACAACATCTTTCCATGTACTTGTGTTTTTCCCATCAATAGCTTGAATTGTATCATTCTCTTTCAATCCAGCTTGCTGTGCTGCACTGTTATCCATCACTTTTCCGACCATTGGTTTGTCAATAGGGACCCCTTGTACAAATCCAAGAATCACAAAAATAACAAATGCTAAAATGAAGTTCATTGCAGGACCCGCAAAGATTGTTAAAGCGCGTTGCCCTAGTTTTTTCGAGCCAAATTGTCTATTATACGGGGCAATTTGAATTTCTTCCCCCGCAGTAATAATACGAGCCTTTTCATTCACTCGGAATGTTTGAAGCTCTTCCTCGTACTCTTCATAGCCCGAAATTGTTAAATTATGCTCCAAATCAGCTTGTTCGACTTCAATAACACGAACATTTGGATACTTTTCATATCCATCAAAAACTAATTTCACAACTTCGTCTTTTTCATTTAATACAAGGCCAACCTTTTTCCCAGGCTTTAACTCAACTGTGTCCGCATCCTCGCCAGCCATTCTTACATAGCCACCAAGGGGCAGTAATCGAATCGTATACACCGTTTCATTCTTTTCAAATGAGAATATTTTCGGACCAAAACCAATCGCAAACTCGCGGCATAAAATACCTGCTCTTTTTGCGAAATATAGATGCCCTAGCTCATGGAAAAATACGAGTGCACCGAAAATTAATATAAAGGCAATCGCTGTATTCAATTCCATAACCACCTTTGCTAAATTTGTTCCATCACAAACCGTCTTGTGGCCGCATCAATTTCCAAAATTTCCTCTAAGCTCGGTCGTGCAATGACATTGTGATGGTTCATTGCTTTTTCAATGAGGTCTTCCACTGTTAAGAAATCAATTCTCTTTTGTAAAAAGGCTTCAACAGCTACTTCATTCGCTGCGTTCATTACAGCTGGCATACTTCCACCTGCTTTTCCAGCTTCATACGCAAAACGTAAACAACGGAATCGTTCTTGGTCCATTTTCTCAAAATGCAACGCCCCTATTTCCCATAAGTTTAACTGTTTTGTGTCTGAAAGAGGCAATCTATCAGGATATGTAAGTGCGTATTGAATTGGTACTCGCATATCAGGTGAACCAAGCTGCGCCATTACACTACGATCTTCAAATTCAACCATAGAATGGATAATACTTTCTTTATGTAAAACAACATCGATTTGCTCATAAGGGATACCAAAAAGCCAATGTGCTTCAATTACTTCTAGTCCCTTATTCATCATTGTAGCAGAATCAATTGTAATTTTCGAACCCATTGACCAGTTTGGATGTCGAAGCGCATCTTCTACGGTCACACGATGCAATTCATCCCTCGTTTTATCGCGGAAACTTCCACCAGAAGCCGTTATAATAAGACGAGAAATTCTTTTTTCATTTTCACCATTCAAGCATTGAAAAATAGCCGAATGTTCACTATCAACTGGAAGTAACGAAACATTATGTTTTCGTGCTGCTTCCATTACAAGATGTCCTGCAGTTACTAACGTTTCTTTATTTGCAATTCCAATTGTTTTTTTCGCCTCAATTGCACGAAGTGTTGGTAACAACCCTACGCTACCTACAACAGCATTTACTACAATCTCCGCATCTGGATGTAATGCTACTTCTAAAAGTCCTTCACTACCATATACAATTTTTGTATTACCAGAAACAGATTGTAATTTTAAAACATCTTCCTCTCTTTGCACAGAGACGATTTGCGGAGAAAATTCTTGAATTACCTTTACTGCGTAGTCAATATTTTTCCCTACAGAAAAAGCAACGAGACGGAATTGGTCTGGGTGCGAGCGTAATACATCTAAAGTTTGTGTACCAATTGATCCGCTTGCACCTAATAAACTAATGTTTTTCATGACTCCAACCCCTCGTTCATTTATTAATTGTATTGTAATAAGAAGTAGAGAATTGGTAAAACGAATAACCAACTATCTGTTCGGTCTAATATACCACCATGCCCAGGTAAAATTGTACCTGAATCCTTTACGCCATAATGACGTTTAAAAGCAGATTGTACTAAATCACCAATTTGTCCAAAAATAGAAATGATAATTGTCAGCACAATTAAAATTACTACATTCGATTCGACTGGGAAGAACACGTTGTAAACAAGTGCCACAATAATTCCACAAACGATGCCCCCTAATGAACCTTCAATCGTTTTATTTGGACTGATTTCTGGCCACAATTTTCTCTTGCCCAATGCTTTTCCTACGAAATATGCGCCTGAATCAGTAGCCCATATAACAAATAATGCGCAAAATACATATTTAATTCCTAATATTCTCGTTTCATTTAAATATAAGAATCCCATTGCCACATATGTCGTTGCCATCAGTAAAAATGAAGCATTATCAAAAGTAAATGTATTCTTAGAAAGGACTGTATATGATAAAAGTAATAAAACAATCACAAATGTGATTTCCAATTTACCTAATCCAATCCATGTAAACAGTTCTGATGCACTACTTGGAATTAAAAGAATCCACAATAATACTGCAGCTAAAACTGTCGGTACTGAAATAAGCGTAAGCTTATTCATACGAATTAATTCATATAAACCTATAGAAGCAAGTGCATACACTAAAACCGTAAAAGGCACGCCACCGTATATTACGATGGGAATGAATAGCGCGGCAGCAACCACTCCAGTAATAATTCTCTGTTTCACTACCAAACCCTCTCTTTCTACACGCCTCCGAATCTGCGCCCTCTATGTTGAAAGTCAGTAATCGCATTTAGCAAATGTTCTTCTTTGAAGTCTGGCCAATACACGTCTGTAAACCAAAACTCCGAATATGCAATTTGCCATAACATGAAATTACTAATACGTAGCTCTCCACTTGTTCGGATTAACAACTCTGGATCAGGTAAAGAACTCGTCATTAAGTAGGAGGAAAGCATTTCTTCACTTACCTCTTCAGAACGAATTTTTCCTTCCTCATTATCTTTCATCATATGTTGCACAGCAGAAACGATTTCATCTCGACTTCCATAGTTTAACGCGAAATTAAGAATTAATCCCGTATTCTCTTTCGTATCTTCCATGGCTTTCTCCATCGCTCTGCGTGTATGCGTAGGAAGACGATCTTTTTGCCCTATTACTCGGACTTGTACGTTTTCTTCAATCAATTCTGGTAAAAATGTACCTAGAAATTCTTCTGGAAGCTTCATTAAATAATCAACTTCCTTTTTCGGTCTTTTCCAGTTCTCAGTTGAAAAAGCATAAAGAGTTAACACTTTCACATTAAGTTTACTTGCAAATTTTGTAATTTTCTTTACAACTTGCATACCTTCATGATGTCCCGCAATACGAGGCATTGCTCTCCTCTTTGCCCATCTTCCATTCCCATCCATAATGATGGCAATATGTTCTGGGATATATCCTTTTTTCACTTCTTCAACGAGATGATCAAACGATGTGTCCTTTTTACCTTTAAAAAAAGGAAAGTTTTTAAACATCATTCATACCCTCCAGCAAGCAGACGTATGCCTAAAAGTGTAAAAAGACCCCCTTAAGAAGAGGGTCATAATTGCGAAGTTATCGCTATTACACTTCCATGATTTCTTTTTCTTTGTTTTTTGCGATTTCGTCAACTTTTGCAATATATTTATCTGTTTCTTTTTGGATATCTTCAGTATATCCTCTTAAATCATCTTCTGTAATCTCGCCAGCTTTTTCAAGCTTCTTAAGATCATCATTTCCGTCACGACGTACGTTACGAACAGCAACTTTAGCTTCTTCAGCATATTTTTTCACAACTTTTACAAGATCACGACGACGTTCTTCTGTTAATGCAGGGAATGCAATACGAATTACAGTTCCATCATTAGAAGGATTTAAGCCTAAATCTGCTTTTAAAATTGCTTTTTCAATATCACCGATAGAAGTTTTATCATAAGGTTGAATTACTAGTAAACGCGCTTCTGGAACTGTAATGTTCGCTAATTGCACAACTGGTGTTGGTGCACCATAGTAATCAACTTGTACCTTATCTAATACAGACGCGTTTGCACGGCCAGCACGAACTGTTGCTAATTCACGAGAATAAGCAGCAACTGCTTTTTCCATTTTTTCATTTGAAGACTTCAATACTTGTTGTCCCATATTTATTTCCCCCTTACCACTGTTCCGATATTTTCGCCTAAAACGGCACGTTTAATATTACCTTTTTCCATAACTGAGAATACAATTAATGGAATATCATTATCCATACATAGAGAAGAAGCTGTAGAATCCATTACACCTAAACCTTCTTTTAATACGTCTAAGTAAGTAAGCGTTTCATATTTCGTAGCTGTTGGATCAATAGATGGATCCGCATTATATACACCATCTACATTGTTTTTCGCCATTAAAATTACATCTGCTTCAATTTCTGCCGCACGTAATGCTGCTGTTGTATCTGTAGAGAAGTATGGGTTACCTGTACCTGCTGCAAAGATAACAACACGTTTTTTCTCTAAGTGACGAACTGCTTTACGACGAATGTAAGGTTCTGCAACTTGACGCATCTCAATTGAAGTTTGTACACGAGTTTGAATTCCGATATTCTCCAAGCTATCTTGAAGAGCTAATGAATTCATAACTGTCGCTAACATGCCCATGTAATCTGCCCCTGCACGATCCATGCCCATTTCACTTCCAATTTTCCCACGCCAAATGTTACCGCCACCAACAACAACAGCAACCTCTACATCAAGTTCTGCAATTTCTTTTACTTGTTCCGCAACTGACTTAATAACAGTTGGGTTAATTCCAAATCCTTGCTCTCCAGCTAAAGCTTCTCCACTTAGCTTTAAAACGACACGATTATATTTCGGTTTACTCATAATGAACCTCCAATTGCTTACATCTTTATTTTAAAAAAGGGAACACAATGTGTTCCCTAATCTGTATTAGTTGCTACCTTTTACTTGGTTCATTACTTCTTCAGCAAAGTTGTCTTCGCGTTTTTCGATACCTTCACCAACAGCGTAGCGAACGAATCCTTTTAATGTTCCGCCTTTAGACTCAACGAACTGACGAACTTTCATATCAGGGTTTTTAACGAATGCTTGGTCAAGTAAGCAAATCTCTTCGAAGAATTTGCCTAAACGGCCTTCAACCATTTTTGCAACGATTTTCTCAGGCTTGCCTTCGTTTAATGCTTGTTGTGTTAATACTTGACGCTCATGCTCAACTTCTTCAGCTGTTACAGCATCGCGGTCGATGTATTTAGGGTTAACTGCAGCGATGTGCATTGCAACATCTTTAGCAGCAGCTTCATCAGTAGAACCTTCAAGAACTGTTAATACACCAATGCGTCCACCCATGTGTAGGTAAGCGCCGAATGCATCTGCATCAGTTTTTGATACGATTTCGAAACGACGAAGTGTAAGTTTTTCACCAATTTTAGCGATTGCTTCGTTGATGTGCTCTTCAACTTTTTTACCGTTTTCCATTGTTTGAGCCATAGCTTCTTCAACGTTAGCTGGTTTGTTAGTTAATAAGTGAGCAGCTAATTCTTTAATTAGTGTTTGGAAACCTTCGTTTTTCGCAACGAAATCAGTTTCAGAGTTTAATTCTAAGATTAAAGCGTCGTTACCGTTTGTTTCGATGAAAGTTAAACCTTCAGCAGCAATGCGGTCAGCTTTTTTAGCAGCTTTCGCAATACCTTTTTCACGTAAGAAGTCAATTGCCTTCTCCATGTCGCCGTTAGTTTCTGTTAAAGCTTTTTTGCAGTCCATCATACCTGCGCCAGTTTTTTCACGTAATTCTTTTACCATTTGAGCAGTGATTGCCATACTTTTCATCCTCCTAAAATATGTATTTATACCTTTTATAAAGGTGTTTATACCTTAAAAAAGGTGATAAAAGGCCGAACCCCTTATCACCTTTCCAACTTTGTTACGCAGTAACAGTTTCTTCACCTTGTTTTGCTTCAAGGATCGCGTCTGCCATTTTAGATGTAAGAAGTTTTACAGCACGAATTGCATCATCGTTTGCTGGGATAACGTGATCGATTTCGTCTGGATCACAGTTTGTATCAACGATACCGATGATTGGAATGTGTAATTTGCGTGCTTCAGCAACTGCAATACGCTCTTTACGAGGGTCTACTACGAATAATGCACTTGGAAGACCTTTCATATCTTTAATACCGCCTAAGAATTTCTCAAGACGCTCTAACTCTTTTTTAAGTTGAACAACTTCTTTCTTAGGAAGTACTTCGAAAGTACCATCTTCTTGCATTCTTTCGATGTCTTTAAGACGCTTGATACGCTTTTGGATTGTTTGGAAGTTTGTTAAAGTTCCGCCTAACCAACGTTGGTTAACGAAGTACATACCAGCACGAGTTGCTTCTTCTTTAATAGCTTCTTGTGCTTGTTTTTTAGTACCTACGAATAAGATGTCTCCGCCTTCAGCAGCGATGTCGCGCATCGTTCTGTAAGCTTCCTCAACTTTTTTCACAGTTTTTTGTAAGTCGATGATGTAGATACCGTTACGCTCTGTGAAAATGTAACGCTTCATTTTTGGGTTCCAACGACGAGTTTGATGTCCGAAATGAACACCAGCTTCAAGCAATTGCTTCATAGAAATTACTGACATAATATAGTTCCTCCTAAATGGTTTTTGATATCCTCCGTTTACTTCATCTCTAAGCGAAACTACAAACGTAGCACCAACACTTAAATCAGTAAACGTGTGTACTTTGTACTGACACCACTGCTTACTATATCATACTGAAATATTACAATCAAGTCGAAAATGCGAACAATGTAAAACTTTCTTTGTTCATACTCGAATTCTAGTATTACCAACCTTCATTTCTTTTAAGCAAAAAAATAAATACAATTAATAGTTTTCTCAGAAAACACGCTTATGACACTTTTCACAAGCACCATCTATCCATTGCACATAAAAAAACTCTCCTCGATTGAGGAGAGTTTTTTACAAATTAGTTTGTTTTTAATTTAGCAAGTTCCTGTAGAAACTTGTCGTTTAGCACTTTAATGTATGTTCCTTTCATACCTAAAGAACGAGACTCAATAACACCAGCACTTTCTAATTTACGTAGTGCATTTACGATTACAGAACGAGTAATTCCTACGCGATCAGCAATTTTACTTGCAACAAGTAAACCTTCTGTTCCATTTAATTCTTCGAAGATGTGCTCAATCGCTTCTAACTCACTGTAAGATAATGAGCTGATCGCCATTTGAACAACAGCTTTACTACGTGCTTCCTCTTCGATTTCTTCTGCTTTTTCACGTAAGATTTCCATACCTACAACAGTTGAGCTGTACTCAGCAAGGATTAAATCATCATCTAAGAACTCTTGACCAAGACGAGCTAATACTAATGTCCCTAGACGCTCACCGCCACCAACGATTGGTACGATTGTAGTTAAACCTTGACCAAATAATTCTCTGTTTTCTACTGGGAATGCTGTGTAAGCACTGTTCACATCTAAGTTTGAAGATGTTTCTGTAATGTTGAATAAGCTTTGTGTATATTCTTCTGGGAATTGACGTTCTGCAAGCATTTGCTTCATGCGTTCGTTTTCGATTTGTTGGTGAATTGCATAACCTAGTAATTTACCACGACGGCTAACTACGAATACGTTTGCTTCGATTACTTCACACATTGTGTCAGACATTTCTCTAAAGTTTACAGGCTTCCCTGCTGCGCTCTGTAATAACGCATTTAATTTTCTCGTTTTTGCTAATAATTCCATTTCAAAAGTTCCTCCTACATGTTACTCACATATTTTTTCATCACTTGGAAACTAGGGCGAGTCACCTGATGACACTATTACAAAATAAACTGGCTCACATCTTTATTTTTAGCAATTGTTGCTAATTTCTCCTCAACGTATTGAGGTGTTATCGTTATTTTCTCTAACGTAATTTCAGATGCTTCAAACGATAAATCTTCAAGGAGCTTCTCCATAATTGTATGAAGTCTTCTTGCTCCAATATTATCTGTATCCTGATTAACTTGATAAGCAATCTCAGCAATCTTACGAATAGCTTCGTCTGAAAATTCAATTTCTATACCTTCAGTCGCTAATAATGCCATATATTGTTTAATTAACGCATTGTCAGGCTCGATTAGTATTTTAACAAAATCGTCTGTCGATAATTTTGTTAATTCTACTCGAATCGGAAATCTCCCTTGCAATTCCGGAATTAAATCCGACGGTTTAGACATATGGAACGCTCCAGCTGCAACGAATAAAATATAATCCGTTTTTACTGATCCGTATTTTGTCGCAACATTCGACCCTTCTACAATCGGCAAAATGTCACGTTGCACACCTTCACGTGATACATCTACGCTATTCGACTGCTTACCAGCAATTTTGTCAATTTCATCGATAAAAATAATCCCGAGCTGTTCAGCACGATAAACAGCCTCTTGTGTAACTTCATCCATATCAATTAAGCGCTGTGCCTCTTCATTTGTCAAGAGTTTTCTTGCTTCTTTTACAGAAAGTTTACGTTTTTTCGTTTTTTTCGGCATAAAACTTCCTAGCGCATCTTGGAAATTCATTCCCATTTGCTCCATGCCAGTTCCTTGTAACATATCAAACATGGAAGACTGTTGTTCAGTCACTTCAATCGATACAATTTCGTCTTCAAGAAGCCCTGCAGCAAGCTTTCTCTCCACATCATGACGCTTCTTTTCGATTTCAACATCTTCTTGTGTATCAGACGTTTGATTCGAATTTTGAGTACCTCCAAAAAGCATCTCTAATGGATTTTTGAATCCAGATTGTTTCTCTGGACTCGGTACTAAAATTTCAACAAGACGTTGATTCGCTTGCTCTTCGGCTTTATCTTGAACTTTCACTACCATTTCTTCTTTTACGATACGAACCGATGTTTCCACCAGGTCACGTACCATTGACTCTACATCTCTACCCACATATCCAACTTCTGTGAATTTTGTAGCCTCAACCTTAATAAAAGGTGCTCCAACGAGTTTCGCCATTCGTCGTGCTACCTCTGTTTTCCCAACACCTGTCGGTCCAATCATTAAGATATTTTTAGGTGCAATTTCGTCACGTAAATTTTCAGCTAATTTACTGCGACGATATCGATTTCTCAACGCTACAGCAACCGCTTTCTTTGCGTCTTTTTGACCGATGATGTATTGATCTAATTTTTCCACAATTTGGCGCGGAGTAAAATGTAAATGCATATAAAATGCCTCCCTTACGATTCTACAATTCTTCAACAATTATGTTGTGATTCGTATAAACACAAATATCGCCAGCAATCTCTAAACTCGCTTTCGCAATTTGCTTCGCTGTTAAGTGTTCACTTGCATATTGCTTTAAAGCACGACCTGCAGAAAGTGCATAATTCCCACCAGATCCAATTGCTAAAATACCATCATCCGGTTCAATCACTTCTCCTGTACCTGAAACAAGGAGCATAGTTGTTTTATCCATGACAATGAGCATTGCTTCTAGCTGACGTAACATTTTATCGCCACGCCATTGTTTAGCCATTTCAACAGCAGCACGCTGCAAGTTGCCATTATACTCTTCTAATTTCCCTTCAAACATTTCAAAAAGAGTAAATGCGTCAGCAACTGATCCTGCGAAACCAGCTAAAACTTTACCTTGGAAAAGTTTACGAACTTTACGAGCTGTATGTTTCATTACAACAGCATTTCCCATTGTCACTTGGCCATCTCCAGCCATTGCACATTCTCCATTATGATGAACTGCAAATATCGTTGTAGCGTGGAAATTTCCCATAGAAAAAACTCCTTTATTTGTTTTTATAGCTTTTAAAGCAATTTATGCCCGCGGGTGATGCTTCATGTAAACAGAACGCAATCTTTCTTTAGAGACATGCGTATAAATTTGTGTCGTCGACAAATTTTCATGGCCTAATAACTCCTGTACAGTACGTAAATCCGCCCCTTCATCTAGCATATGTGTAGCAAATGTATGCCTTAACATATGGGGACTTATCCGCATTGTCAGCGAAGCCTTTTTAATGAGTTCATTTAAAACATAACGAACTCCACGACTTGTTAGCGGTTTACCTTTCGCATTTAAAAATACCATATGAGAGTCTTCGTCAGTCTTATTAACTAACTGTTTTCTCCCATTCTCTATATAAGTAATTAAAGAATCTTGCGCATAGCTTCCGAACGGAATATACCTTTGTTTTTTTCCTTTTCCCATTACTAAAATTGTTCCCACCGCAAAGTCAATATCGGTAAGTTGTAAATTGACACATTCACTCACACGGATCCCAGTCGCATACATCAACTCTAACAAAGCTTGATTCCTTTGACCTAATGGTGTTTCCGTGTCAGAAACTTCAAATAATTCCTCTAACTCTTCAGCATATAAAAACTTTGGGATTGACAATTCTTTTTTGGGGAGTGACGCAAGTGCAAACGGATTATCCTTTCGATAACCTTCACGCATCAAAAAACGATATAAACTTCGTAAGCTTGATACTTTTCTTGCGACAGATTTACGGGCTAACTTCTCATCGTGCAACGTCGTTAAGTACAAACGAACATCCGCGTATGTAACGTCTAAAAAAGAGGATATGCCTTCTCGTTCCATAAATTGCACAAAATGTTCTAAATCATTTTGATAACTTGCAATTGTATATTTTGAATAATTTCTTTCAATTTGTAAATATCCAACGAATAATTGTAACAATTTCTTCACATTCACACAACTCACCTCAATAAAGGCTACTAAATCGTATCACAACTTAGTAGCCTTTGCAAGAAATTTAACTAAATATTTACAAAATTTCGAATCGTTTCTAAAGCGCGTGCTGCGTACGCTTCATTTCGTTCTGCTTTCTTTTTAATCTTCTTCTCTAACGGTGCAAATAGACCGAAGTTCGCATTCATCGGTTGGAAGTTTTTAGCGTTCGTTGCCGTAATGTAATTTGCCATGCTACCCATCGCAGTTACTGGCGGTAATACAACTGGCTCTTCACCTTGCACAAGACGCGCAGCATTAATTCCTGCTAATAATCCTGATGCTGCTGATTCAACATATCCCTCTACTCCAGTCATTTGACCAGCGAAGAATAAATCATCCCGTTGTTTATATTGATATGTTGGACGAAGCAAATTAGGTGAATTAATAAACGTATTACGATGCATTACACCATAACGTACAATCTCTGCATTTTCCAATCCTGGAATTAACTGTAGCACTTCTTTTTGCGGTCCCCACTTTAAATGTGTTTGGAAACCTACGATATTGTATAAAGTTCCCGCTGCATCATCTTGACGTAACTGAACAACAGCATATGGCGTTTTCCCTGTTTTTGGATCTTCCAATCCAACAGGTTTCATAGGTCCAAATACTAACGTCTGTCTCCCTCTACTTGCCATAACCTCTACTGGCATACAACCTTCAAAGAAAATTTCTTTTTCAAACTCTTTTAAAGGCACTGTCTCAGCAGCAATTAGAGCCTCATAAAAACGATCAAACTCTTCTTCTGTCATTGGGCAATTTAAATATGCAGCTTCACCTTTGTCATAACGCGATTTTAAATATACTTTATTCATGTCAATGCTGTCTTTTTCTACGATTGGGGCTGCAGCATCATAGAAGTAGAAATAATCTTCTCCTGTTAATTCTTTCAATTTTGCAGAAAGATCAGGAGATGTTAATGGACCTGTAGCAATAATTGTCGGTCCCTCTGGAATATCTGTAATTTCTTCATTCATTACAGTTACATTTGGATGGTTCTTTACGTATTCTGTTACTTTAGCTGCGAACTCATGACGGTCTACAGCTAAAGCGCCTCCAGCTGGTACAGAGCACTCATCCGCCGCACGAATAATTACAGAATCCATTAAGCGCATTTCCTCTTTAATAACTCCAACCGCATTTGTTAAAGTGTTTGCACGAAGTGAGTTACTACATACTAATTCAGCGAATTTATCTGTGTGATGAGCTGGCGTTTGCCTTACCGGTCTCATTTCATATAATCTAACTTGGACACCACGTTTTGCAATTTGGTAAGCTGCTTCACTTCCTGCAAGACCTGCGCCAATGACGTTTACTACTTGTGTTGTCATTTATATCACCTTTCCTTTTCTTCCCGAAAAAAATGTGAGCAGTTACGCTCACATTTGTTGTTCTTCTTCATAATCGCACGAAATACATTGTACTTGCACGCCTTTTTTCAACTTTTTCTCTACAAGCATGCCTTCGCACTTCGGACACTTACGACCAATTGGCTTATCCCAAGATACAAAGTCGCATTCCGGATACGTACCGCACCCATAGAAAAGACGTTTCTTTTTATTACTACGGCGTTCAATAATTTGACCCTTATCACACTTTGGACAAGTAACACCGATTTCTTTCACAATCGGCTTTGTATTACGACAATCTGGGAAATTCGAGCAAGCCATAAATTTCCCGTATTTACCCATTTTAAAGACCATTGGGTGATTACATAGTTCACAATCTTCCCCAGCTGGTTCATCTTTAATTTCCACTTCACGCATTTCTTTTTCCGCTTTTTCTAAACGCGGTTCAAAACCTACGTAGAAATCATCAACAATTTTTACCCAATTCGCATTTCCTTCTTCTACTTCATCAAGGCTTTGCTCCATATTGGCAGTAAATTCAATGTTAATAATTTCTGGGAAAAACTCTAAAATAAGTTCAATTACTATTTCACCAAGTTCAGTCGGAACGAAGCGTTTATTATCCAAGCCTACATACCCACGCTTTTGAATCGTTTCAAGTGTAGGTACATATGTCGACGGTCTTCCAATTCCAAGTTCTTCAAGTGTTCTTACTAGGCGAGCCTCTGTATAGCGCGGAGGAGGTTGTGTAAAATGTTGCTTTGGTTCTAAATCCTTTGAAAATACAGTTTCCCCTACTTCTAAAGGCGGCAACATCTTATCCTTTTCTTCTGCACCATCATCTTTTGACTCTACATACACTTTCATAAATCCTGGGAACTTTACAACCGATCCACTTGCACGGAACTGAACATTGTTATTAATGAGTCTCGCTGTCACAGTATCCATTATAGCAGACGCCATTTGACTTGCAACAAATCGCTCCCAAATCAATTTATATAATCGAAGTTGATCACGACCTAAGAAACTTTTTAGTTCCTCTGGCTTTCTCATTACCGAAGTAGGACGAATTGCCTCATGCGCATCTTGTGCATTTGACTTTTTCGTTTCTTTCTTCTTTTCTGTTCCTATGTATTCCGTACCATACGCTTCAGTGATGTAAGTACGAGCCTCTGTTTGAGCTGTTTCTGAGATACGTGTTGAATCAGTTCTCATATACGTAATAAGACCTACAGTTCCTTGTTTTCCAAGATCTATCCCTTCATACAATTGCTGTGCAAGCATCATTGTTTTCTTTGCTCGCATGTTTAACTTACGGGCTGCTTCTTGTTGCAAGGAAGATGTTGTAAACGGTAATGCAGGGTTACGTTTTCGCTCTTTGCGCGTTACATTTTCAACTGAAAACGCATTCTCTTTCATCTGTTCAATTATTTCATTCACTTGCGTTTCATTTGTTAATTGAACTTTTTCACCATCTACACCGTAAAAGCTTGCTTCAAATGTGTCTTTTCCTTTTACAAATTCTGTTTTAATTGTCCAGAATTCTTCAGGTTCAAAGTTTTGAATTTCCCTTTCACGCTCGATGATTAAACGAACTGCTACAGATTGTACACGTCCTGCACTTAATCCTTTTTTTACTTTCTTCCATAATAAAGGACTAATATTGTAACCAACAAGACGATCAAGTATACGTCTTGCTTGTTGTGCATCCACTAAATCCATATTAATTGCACGAGGATGTTTAAATGATTCTTTGATTGCATCTTTCGTAATCTCATTAAACACAACCCGACAATCTGATTCAACGTCCACATTTAACGTATTCGCTAAATGCCAAGCAATCGCTTCCCCTTCACGGTCTGGATCGGCCGCGAGATAGACTTTCTTTGCTTTTTTGGCCGCTGATTTTAAATCTTTTAAGACGGGACCTTTACCACGAATGGTAATATACTTCGGGGTGAAGTTGTTCTTTACTTCTATCCCCATTTGACTTTTTGGCAAATCGCGAACATGTCCCATAGACGCGACAACTTTGTATTTTTTCCCTAAATATTTCTCAATGGTCTTCGCCTTAGAAGGCGACTCCACGATTACGAGGTAATCTGACATGCTAGTGCCTCCTTAAGAGGTGGATTCAAGTCTTCATTAATCTTATTGATTTCTCTTGTTTTTGTCAATCAAGAATGAATATACCATACAGTGCCAATCTACCATTTGTCAATAATTGTTTAATAAAAACATAAAAATATAAGGTTAATTTAAAATCTCTTCCAAGATATCTTCTGCATTTCTTACTAGTTTTGCTCCTTGCTGAATAAGATGATTCGTTCCCGATGCCCCCTCTATAAATATAGGTCCAGGAAGCGCAAATACCTCTCTACTTTGCTCTAACGCAAGGTCCGCAGTAATAAGTGTTCCACTTCTCGATTTCGCTTCTACAACTAAAACACCTTTACTTATACCACTAATAATCCGGTTTCTTTTTGGAAAATACCATTTTTTCGGTGCATAGTGCGGCGGATACTCTGTCAATAACAATATATATTCCTTCCACATTTCATATAAAGGTCTATTTTCTTTCGGATACATAAAAGACAATCCATGCCCTAATATCGCAATAGTCGGGCAATGATGCCTTACTGTAATCTCATGAGACATTGTATCTATCCCTTTTGCAAACCCACTGACAATAAGCCACTCTCTTTCTAATAAAGGGTGTAAAATAAACTTCAAACTCTCATGACCATATAATGATGGTTCTCTCGTTCCAACAACTGCTAATTTATTTACTTTATTCAGGAAATCTTTCTCTCCTTTTCCATATAAAACGAAGGGAGGATCTTGTATTTCACGTAATAATTGCGGATAATTTTCATCCCATATCGTTATATAAAAAATACGATTTTTCTCTAAATAAGATATATATTGCGGAAGATTTGAACTTTGAAGAAATTTTACTAGTTCTGAAGATTTTTTCGAGGATATTCCAGTGTAGTGTTCCATTTGTTTTTCGTTAAAATTATATATGTTCTCTAATTCTGGATCGACATATAGTAGCCTCTCCATCGCTTTCCAATAATCTGCTAGCAAGTAATGAAGATGTAATAATCTCTCTCTTTTCATCTTGATTCTCCTTACCCATAATTTTTATTATGTAAACAGAAAAAGTCTAAAAAGACACCCTCAAGTAAGAAGGTGTCTTTCAACAGATTAATAGTTTTTACAAGTATCAAATAAACCTTTTTCTTTTAAAACAGAGATTAGCGTTTCTCCCATAACTGCTGGAGTTTCAGCTACTTTAATGCCACAAGCTTCCATTGTTTTAATCTTTTCAGCAGCAGTTCCTTTACCGCCAGAAATGATTGCACCAGCATGGCCCATACGTTTGCCAGCAGGCGCTGTTTGACCACCAATGAAGCCTACAACAGGTTTTGTCATATTAGCTTTTACCCATTCAGCTGCCTCTTCTTCTGCTGTACCGCCGATTTCACCAATCATAATTACAGCATGTGTTTCTTCATCTTCATTAAATGCTTTTAAAGCATCAATAAAGTCTGTACCGTTAACAGGGTCTCCGCCGATACCTACAGCAGTAGATTGGCCAATACCTTCTTGTGTTAACTGATGTACAGCTTCATACGTTAATGTACCAGAGCGAGATACGATACCAACATGACCTTTTTTATGAATATATCCTGGCATAATACCAATCTTACATTCATCCGGTGTGATTACACCTGGGCAGTTTGGTCCAAGTAAACGTGTATGTTTACCCGCCATATATCTCTTTACGTTTACCATATCTAATACAGGAATCCCTTCAGTAATACATACTACTAAATCAATTTCTGCATCAACAGCTTCCATAATTGCATCTGCCGCAAAAGCGGGTGGAACGTATACAACTGAAGCGTTTGCCCCTGTTGCTTTCACTGCATCTTCTACTGTATCAAATACTGGTACACCTTCAATATCAGTGCCGCCCTTACCTGGTGTTACACCACCGACAATTTTCGTACCGTATTCAATCATTTGTTTTGTATGGAATAAACCTTGAGAACCTGTAATACCTTGAACAATAACTTTTGTATCTTTATTAACTAATACGCTCATTTTTCTCCCCCGCTTTCTATTAGCCCACTAGTGAAACAATTTTTTGTGCACCGTCTGCCATAGATTCTGCTGCAACAATATTTAAGCCAGACTCATTTAAAATTTTCTTACCTAGTTCTACGTTTGTACCTTCAAGACGTACAACTAAAGGTAACTCAAGACCTACTTGTTTCGTTGCTTCAATAACACCTTCTGCAATAACATCACACTTCATAATGCCACCAAAAATGTTAACGAAGATACCTTTTACATTTTTGTCAGAAAGGATAATTTTGAATGCTTCTGTAACTTTTTCTGCAGTTGCACCGCCACCAACATCTAAGAAGTTAGCTGGGTCACCGTGGTAATGTTTAATGATATCCATTGTAGCCATCGCTAAACCTGCACCATTAACCATACAACCGATATTTCCATCTAAAGGAATGTAGTTTAAGTCGTATTTTGAAGCTTCAATTTCTTTTGAATCCTCTTCATCAAGATCACGAAGCTCTAAAATGTCTTTATGGCGATATAATGCATTAGAATCAAAGTTTAATTTTGCATCTAATGCCATAACTTTACCTTCACCTGTTGTAACAAGTGGGTTAATCTCAGCGATAGAGCAATCTTTTTCGATAAACGCACGGTATAAGCCCATCATAAACTTCACAGCTTGTCCTACAAGCTCTTTTGGAATATTGATGTTAAATGCGATTCGGCGCGCTTGGAAACCTTGTAAGCCTACTGCTGGATCAATATATTCTTTAAAGATTTTTTCAGGTGTTTTTTCTGCTACTTCTTCAATTTCTGTTCCGCCTTCTTCAGACGCCATTAAAACAACTTGAGAAGTTGCACGATCTAAAACTAGACCTACATAATATTCTTTTTTAATATCGCAACCTTCTTCGATAAGTAAGCGTTTTACTTCCTTACCTTCAGGACCTGTTTGATGTGTCACAAGTGTAGTTCCTAAAATGCTTTCTGCATATGTACGAACTTCATCTAAATTTTTTGCAACTTTTACTCCGCCAGCTTTGCCGCGTCCACCAGCGTGAATTTGTGCTTTCACTACACATACATCTGTTCCTAATTCTTTCGCCGCTTCTACAGCTTCTTCTACTGTAAATGCAACCTTCCCGTTCGGAACGCTAACCCCATAGCTTCTAAGGACTGCCTTACCTTGGTACTCATGGATATTCATGGTCCCATCCTCCCCTGTTTTCCTGTTTTACTCGAAAAGTTTTTTAATGTTTAAAAAACATTACATTGCCATTGTATAAGATGATTGGCACGCTGTCTACAATAAAGTGTCAGAAAACTGAAATCGCTTTATTCTTTTTCGGAAATAGTAATGTTTATATGCCAAAATAAAAAAATAAGCTGTATATTTACAGCTTATTTTTGAATCATATCTTTAATTGGCGCGAATGACTTTCGGTGTTCATCTAATACTCCATGCACTTGAATTGCCTCTAAATGTTGCTTTGTGCCATATCCCATATGTTGCTCAAATCCATATTGAGGATACTTCTCTCCCAGTTCTTTCATCATACGATCTCTCGTTACTTTTGCGATAATGGATGCGGCTGAAATCGAAACACTTTTCGCATCACCTTTAATAATTGATGTTTGCGGAATTGGTGTAGGAAGTTTCATCGCATCAATTAATAAATGTTGGGGTGTACAAGATAAATTCGCAACTGCATCTAACATCGCTTGTTTCGTTGCTTGGTAAATATTAATGTCATCAATAACTTCTGGTGATACAATTCCTACTCCAATTGCAATTGCTTGTACTTTTATTTCATCATAAAAACGCTCACGTTTCGCTTCACTCAACTTTTTCGAATCATTTAACCCTGGAATATAAAAATCCTCAGGAAGAACGACAGCTGCCGTCACAACAGGCCCAGCCAATGGCCCGCGCCCTACTTCATCAATACCCGCGATATATGTGACCCCTTTTTCACGCAAAGCATTTTCATACTTGGACATTTCAAAAAACTTCTCTTTTTCTTTCTGTTCTAACTCTTTTTGTTTATACCACTTCAAAACGAGCTTTTGAACACCTTTTCGATCATCTTTCATTAACAGTTGAAAGCGATCATCTTCTTCATTCATAATTTCTTTCAATACATTTTCCGCTTCTTTTATCGTCATAGTTTGCATTTATACAAGCTCCTTTTTAAACGTATCCAAAAAGAAAAGACGCACAAACGCACGTCTTATACTTCTTCTATTTTTTCCACATCTTCTACTTGCTCTGCAAACTCTTCCGGTGTTTCAAACGTCATTTTTCCAAGTTTGCCACCACGAAGCTCACGAAGTATAAGCTCAGATGTCTTATCATAATCAATCATTCCGCCGCCCATTAAGCAGCCTCTATTTTTTCCAATTGCATCGAATAATTCCACAATATCTTCTGGAATCTCATTTAAATTATAGCGTTCTTTCAAGCGTTCTGGATAATGTTTCTCCATAAAACGTAATGCGTAAACAGCTACATCTTGTAAATTTAAAATTGAATCTTTAATTGCACCCGTTGTCGCTAAGCGAAGACCCACTAATTGATCTTCAAATTTAGGCCACAGAATACCTGGTGTATCTAACAATTCCATTTCCTTCCCAACTTTAATCCATTGTTGAGCTGTTGTCACACCTGGACGATCTCCTGTTTTAGCAATATTTTTCTTTGCCAATTTATTAATCAATGTAGATTTACCAACATTTGGTATACCTACAATTAATGCACGAATCGCTCTCGGTCTAATACCTTTTGCAACCATTTTATCAAATTTTTCTTTAACAAGCACTTTACAAGCTGCTGCAATTTCCTTCATACCTTGTCCAGCTTGCGCGTTAATCGAAATTGCCATATGGCCTTTTTCTTTAAAATATGCGATCCATTGTTTTGTTAAACGATCATCCGCCATATCCGCTTTATTTAAAACAACAAGCCTTGGCTTATGTGTAATGATTTCATCAATCATTGGGTTTCGAGATGATAATGGTAATCGAGCATCTACAAGTTCAATTACAACATCAATTAATTTTAATTTCTCCGTTACTTGGCGTCTAGCCTTCGCCATATGCCCTGGAAACCATTGAATTACCATGTTGCCACCTTCTTTTTCATTTATTTCACAATACGTGCGTCTTCTAACGGCCAATATAACATATTAGCTTTACCAATTACTTGATCCATTGAAATCGTACCGATTGAACGGCTATCTTTACTAAAACGACGATTATCACCTAAAACAAATAATTGATCTTTTGGAACGGTTTTCTTGCCTGTCATTTCTTCAAGATTAAAATCATATGTAAGCGGTCCGTCAGCAATTTGCTTTTTCTGCTTGTCTAAATACGGCTCCTCATAAGCCTTTCCGTTAACATACAGTTTATCATTACGATACTCTATTTCATCGCCTGGCAGGCCTATAATGCGCTTAATGTAATCTTTATCTTCTGTTGCTCGAAATACGATAATATCAAAGCGTTTTGGATCTCCAATGTGATAACCAATTTTATTCACAATCATTCGATCACGATCATGTAAAGTAGGTGCCATCGATACCCCGTCTACGAGAATTGGCGCAAAGAAAAACTGTCTAATAACACCAGCTAATACAACAGCAATCAAAATTGCTTTAATCCATTCCCAAAGTGAACTCTTCTCTTTTTTCATGCATTTCCCCTCCACGGTTATGTAAACTGCTCGTATTATACCAAAATTTCATATAGATTGGAAAAAGGGAGCTTGTGCATTTACAAGCTCCCATACATGTCTTATCGAATTTCTTTAATACGTGCTTTTTTACCGCGAAGGTTACGTAAGTAGTATAACTTAGCACGACGTACTTTACCACGGCGAAGTACTTCGATTTTCGCGATTCTTGGCGTGTGAACTGGGAATGTACGCTCAACACCTACACCGTAAGAAATCTTACGAACTGTGAATGTTTCACTGATTCCGCCACCACGACGTTTAATTACAACACCTTCGAAAAGCTGAATTCTTTCACGAGTTCCCTCAACAACTTTTACGTGTACACGTAAAGTGTCACCAGGACGGAATGAAGGAAGGTCAGTTTTTAATTGGCCTTTTGTAATTTCTGCGATTAATTGTTGCATATTAAATTCTCTCCTTTAAACAGATGCTCTTATAAAGTCTTAATAAATTACAGCGGAACATCGTTAATACGGCTACTGATTTCAGTAGCACAAATGTTATAATAGCATATTACTAGGCCTGTTGCAATAGCAAATATATGAAGTTATTACTGCTCTCGCTTTATTTCCTCAAGCCATTTTTTCTCTTGTTTAGATAACTCTCTCTCATCTAATAAATCAGGTCTACGCGTATACGTTCGGCGCAAAGATTCCTTATGTCGCCATTCATCAATGTTTTTATGATTCCCTGACATTAATACATCCGGTACCTTCATACCACGAAAATCAGCTGGACGTGTATAATGAGGATGCTCTAATAAACCTGTACTAAACGAATCCTCTACTTGTGAAGCATGATTTCCTAGCACCCCTGGCAAGAGACGTACCACACTATCAGTAATAACCATAGAGGCTAATTCTCCGCCCGTTAATACATAGTCACCAATAGAAATCTCATCCGTTACGAGATGCTCACGAATTCGTTCGTCATATCCTTCATAATGCCCACATACGAAGATTAAATGTTCTTCCCCTGCAAGCTCTTCCGCTTTCTTCTGCGTAAATCTTTCGCCCTGCGGACACATTAAGACAACTCTCGGCTTACGCTCTGTCTCTTTCGTCAAATCTTCTACAGCATCAAAAATAGGCTGAGGAGTAAGCACCATACCAGCTCCTCCGCCGTAAGGATAATCGTCTACGCTATTATGCTTACTTGTTGTATAATCACGAAAGTTAACAACACGAAGGTTTACCGCTTCTTTTTCTTGCGCCTTCTTTAATATAGAAGATCCAAATACACCGGTAAACATGTCTGGGAACAACGTTAAAATATCAATTTTCATTATAGCAGCCCTTCCATTACATGAATGGTTACTAATTTATTTTCAATATTAACTTGAAGTACAACGTCATCGATATAAGGAATTAAGAGATCTTGACCCTTCGGGCGTTTAATTACCCAAACATCATTTGCACCAGGAGATAGAATCTCTTTGATTGTCCCTAGCGCTTCTCCTTCTTCCGTTACAACACTGCAACCAATAATTTCATGATAGTAGTATTCACCTTCAGCAAGTTCACCTAACTGCTCTTCTGGTACTTTTATTAAAGAACCTTTAAACTTCTCTACTTCATCTACATTGTTATATCCTTCAAATGTTAATAAATCGAATGTCTTATGTTGGCGATGAGAAGTTACCTTTACCGGAAGATAGTCTGTGCCTTTCTCATTCGATATGTATAGCGTGTTTCCTACTTTATATCGCTCTTCTGGAAAATCAGTACGAGAAATAACACGGATTTCTCCTCTTACGCCATGAGTATTTACAATTTTCCCTACATTAAACCATTTTGTCATAAATAGTATGTCACCCCTGGTTTCTATATAAATTAAGCATCTCCATTTCACAGATGGAACATGCAATCTCTATTTAAATGTTAAAAAAGGGAGAGGAATAACTCCTCGCCCTTTTTACGTTTATTGAATTTCCAGTGTTACTTTTTCATCATTATGATGTCCCACTGAATACAAGAGCATTCGAATCGCTTTCGCAACTCTCCCTTGCTTTCCAATGACTTTTCCAACATCCTCAGGATGTACAGTTAATCGATACTTTATCTCTCCGTTGCAAAGTTCCTGTGTAACTTTTACATCTTCAGGATAATCGACAAGAGGCTTGACAATCGTCTCGACTAACTTCTTCATAGTCATTGCCTCAATTACTTACCTTGTTTAGATAAGTGGAATTTCTCCATGATACCTTGGTTAGAGAATAAGTTACGAACTGTATCAGATGGTTTAGCACCATTTCCTAACCATTTTAATGCTGCTTCTTCGTTGATCTTAACTTCAGCTGGTTGAGCAACTGGATTGTAAGTTCCGATTTCCTCAATGAAACGTCCGTCACGAGGAGAACGAGAATCTGCAACAACTACACGATAGAAAGGAGTTTTTTTAGCTCCCATACGTTTTAAACGAATTTTAACTGCCATTTATAAAGCACCTCCGAATTTATTTCACACAGATAATTATATTAGCAAAAAGACTATTGCTTTGTAAAGTATTTTTTCTTAACAGAGCCATCTTTTTTTCCTTACATGAATGGAAACTTCAATCCACCTAGTCCTTTTTTCTTACCTTTTTGCATTCCCGTCATCGTCTTCATCATTTTTTTCATGTCATCGAATTGCTTAATTAGACGATTGATTTCTTGTACAGTTGTACCGCTACCTTTGGCAATGCGCTTTTTGCGACTAGCATTGATTATTTCCGGTTGTTCTCGTTCTAATTTAGTCATAGAACGAATAATTGCCTCAATATGCCCAATTTGTTTTTCATCAACTTGCGCATTTTTCAGCCCTTTAATTTTATTTGCACCAGGAAGCATTCCTAACAATTCATCAAGCGGCTCAAGTTGGCGCACTTGTCCAAGTTGTTCTAGGAAATCGTCAAGCGTAAACGAAAGCGTACGCATTTTTTGCTCAAGTTCTTTTGCTTTCTCTTCATCAACTGTAGCTTGCGCTTTTTCAATCAATGTTAAGACATCGCCCATCCCTAAAATACGGGATGCCATACGCTCTGGATGGAACGCTTCAATTGCATCTAGTTTTTCACCCATACCAGCAAATTTAATCGGCGTGTTTGTTACAGCCTTAATAGATAATGCAGCACCACCGCGCGTATCACCATCTAATTTCGTTAATACAACACCTGTTAAACCTAACTGTTCATGGAAACTTTGTGCAACATTTACCGCGTCTTGCCCCGTCATCGCATCGACAACAAGGAAAATTTCATCCGGTTTCGCAACTTCTTTCACTTTCGCTAATTCATCCATTAATTCTTCATCAATATGCAGGCGACCCGCTGTATCGATTAAAACATAATCGTGATGATCTTCTTTTGCTTTTGCAATCGCTTGTTTCGCAATTTCAACAGGACTTACTTGATCTCCTAAAGAAAATACAGGCATGTCCAATTGCTTCCCTAATGTTTCAAGCTGTTTAATCGCTGCTGGACGGTAAATATCCGCTGCAACAAGCATCGGTTTACGATTATGCTTTTTACGAAGCAAATTCGCAAGCTTACCTGTCGTCGTTGTTTTACCCGCACCTTGCAGACCAACCATCATAATAACAGTCGGTGGCTTATTAGCAACAGCAATTTTGCTTTGCTCTCCGCCCATAAGTTCTGTAAGTTCTTCCTGTACAACTTTAATTACTTGTTGTCCAGGTGTCAAACTTTTCATTACATCTTGTCCGACAGCACGTTCAGACACACGCTTCACAAAATCTTTTACTACTTTAAAGTTAACATCCGCTTCTAAAAGAGCTAGACGAACTTCTCTCATCATTTCTTTCACATCGGCTTCAGAAACTTTTCCTTTGCCGCGGATTTTTTGCATTGTCTGTTGAAGTCGGTCGGCTAATCCTTCAAATGCCATATTGCCGCCCTCCTAATCTAATTTTTCGATAGCTTCAACAACTTGTTTCATTTCTTCATTCACATGCTCTTCTTCGCTGATTAGCTGTTTTAGCTTTGCAACAAGTCGCTGTCGCTCTTGAAACTTTTGAAGTAATACTAATTTTTCTTCATATTCTTCAAGCATCGCTTCAGTCCGTTTAATGTTATCATACACGGCTTGGCGACTTACATCAAATTCTTCCGCAATTTCACCAAGAGATAAATCATCTAGATAATAAAGCGACATATAACTTCTTTGTTTTTGCGTTAACAACGATTGATAAAAATCAAATAAATAGTTCATTCTCGTTGTTTTTTCGAGCATGTTGGATCATCCTTTGTTAAGTGATTTCCCTTTACATGAATTAGTTTACATGTAGTCCAAAAGAGTGTCAAGTTTTTTTCTTAACATCATATATTTTTTATAGAAAAAGAAGCGGAAATACCGCTTCTTTCGCTTATACTTCTTCTGTTTCTACTAAGTTCGCAAATAAACCATACACATATTGTTCTGGATCAAACTGCTGCAAGTCATCCATTTGCTCTCCTAATCCAACAAACTTCACCGGTACATCCATTTCGTTACGAATCGCTAATACAATACCACCTTTAGCAGTTCCATCTAACTTCGTTAAAACAATACCAGTTACATTCGTTGCTTCACGGAATGTTTTCGCTTGGCTTAAACCGTTTTGTCCCGTTGTCGCATCAATAACAAGCAATACTTCATGAGGAGCACCTGGTACTTCACGCTCAATTACACGCTTCACCTTCTCTAACTCTTTCATTAAGTTCACTTTATTTTGCAAGCGTCCTGCTGTGTCACATAGTAATACATCTACCTTACGTGCTTTCGCTGCTTGTACAGCGTCATACATAACCGCCGCTGGATCAGATCCAGATCCTTGTTTAATCACTTCTACACCAACGCGATCGCCCCATACTTCTAATTGTTCAATCGCTCCAGCACGGAATGTATCTCCTGCCGCCAATAGGACTGACTTACCTTCTGATTTAAACTTATGCGCCAGTTTACCAATTGTCGTCGTTTTTCCTACACCATTAACACCAACAAATAAAACGACCGTTAATTGGTCCTCTTGCATATTAATTTCGTTACTAAAATCGCTGTCACCTTTGTAAATTCCTACTAGTTTTTCTGAAATAACAGCTTGTACTTCTTTTGGATCTTGAATGTTACGACGTTGTACTTCTTCTTTCAATTGGTCAATTAATTCCATTACCGTCGCAACGCCAACGTCTGCACCGATTAAAATTTCTTCTAACTCTTCGAAGAAATCTTCGTCCACTTTGCGGTAACGATACACTAAATCATTCACTTTATCCGCAAATGAATTTCTCGTTTTTTCTAATCCTTGTTTAAATTTCTCTGTAACTGTATCCGTTTGTTTTGAAATTTTTTCTTTTAGTTTTTTAAAAAAACTCATACTTTCCCATCCTTCCTATTCACTTGCAATAAGTTCTTCTCCGGCGTCTAAACGAACCGAAACAAGTTTAGATACCCCCGATTCTTGCATTGTTACACCGTACAACACATCAGACTCTTCCATTGTACCTTTTCTATGTGTAATTACAATAAACTGCGTCTCATCACTGAATTTCTTTAAATACTGTGCAAAACGAGCTACATTCGCCTCATCAAGGGCTGCCTCTACCTCATCTAGTACACAGAACGGTACTGGGCGTACTTTTAAAATACCAAATAAAAGCGCAATTGCTGTTAAAGCACGCTCTCCACCTGAAAGTAAACCTAAGTTCTGCAGTTTCTTCCCTGGCGGTTGTGCTACAATATCAATACCCGTATTTAGTAAATCCTCTGGATTAGTCATTACTAAATCTGCTCTACCGCCTCCAAATAATTCAGAGAATACCGATTGAAACTCCATTCTAATGCCTTCAAACGTAGTAGAAAAGCGTTTTTTCATTTCTTCATCCATTTCGGTAATAAGCTGGTGCAATGTCGCTTTCGCTTCTTCTAGGTCGTCTCTCTGCTCTAGTAAGAATGTATGACGCTCCGCTACACGTTCATATTCATCAATTGCCCCTAGGTTCACTGTACCTAACTCTTCTATGGATAATTTGATTAATTTTACTTTCTTACGCGCATCTTCTGCAGGCATTGTCATTGTATATTTTAGTTTTGCCGCTTCAAATGAAATCGTATATGTTTCACGTAAATGTTGTAATCTATTTTCCAACTCTACATCAAGTCGATTTATTCTCACTTCTTGATCTTTCAACATTTCAAGAATATATTTATGTTTACCTGTCGTTTCTTTCAAATGGTGCTCTAAATGTTCTACTCTCTCTTGCAACGATACACGTTGTTCACGACGAGAGCGAATTAATTCTGAAGTTTGATTACGATCATATGCTTTCTTCTCAATCATATTCGTAATTTGCTCTTCACCACTTGAATTAGATGTCATTTCTTGTTTTAAGAACGCTAAATCCTCTTTCGTTTTTACAAGTGTCGCATCCGTTTCTTCTTTTTCCTTCGTCAATCGTTCAACTTTTTCTTTTTGATTAGATAAGCGTTGTTGCTTTTCAGCTGCCAGCACTTTTAACTCAGTCATTTCTTTTTGAACTTTTTCTTTCGAAGAATGTTGCTCACTTTTTTGTTTTGTTAAATCTACAATTTTACTATCTAACTTAGTGATTTCAGCTTGAAGATTCGTTAAAACCCCTTCTAACTCCTCTTTACGCCCTTGCATTTTTACTCGATCTTGTAAAAAACCTTCAATCTCTAAATCATAAATAGACAACCGATCATTAATACGATGTTCTTCTAATTCTAAACGATTAATCTCTTCTCTTAATTTCTGCTCATCTACACGATCTGCTTCTACAGTTTGCCTTAGTTCGCGTATTTTCACTTCTTTTTCTTGAATCTCTTGTTTTACTGCTTTAACAAAGTTTTCTAACTTCGTTGTTTTTTCTTCCATATCAGTTAACTTGCGAGTCCACTCTTCCAGTTCACGTTGGCGTCCTAATAAAGAAGATTTCGCTTGCTTTACCGCCCCACCAGTCATAGAACCGCCAGGATTCACTACGTCACCTTCGATTGTTACAATACGATAACGGTATTGCAGTTGTTTCGCCAACTCATTTGCTCCACGTAAATCTTTCGCAACAATAACAGTACCTAATAAATTTGAAACTACATTTTCATATTTATTGTTGTACTGCACAAGTTCTGCCGCCACACCTACAAACGATGGGTGTTGATTTGCAATGCGTAATTGCTCAAATGATAACGATCTGCTTTTAATAACAGCTTGCGGTAAAAACGTTGCACGTCCCTGTTTATTTTGCTTTAAAAATGCAATCGCATTACGAGCATGTTCCTCTGTTTGTACAACAATATGCTGCATCGCTGCACCTAGAGCGATTTCCATTGCAACTTCGTATTCTTTCGGTACCGTTAACAGTTCCGCAACAGCACCCTCGATACCTTGCAACCTATTTTCTCTAGCTTTCAATACTTCACGTACACCTTGATAGAATCCAGAATAATCTTCTTGCATCTCTTCAAGCATTTCTTTTCGAGAACGTGCCTGTTGCACAAATTGATATGCTTGATACAGTTTTGTTTCATTTTCACTATACTGCGTCTTACATTTCCCAAGCGCCGCCTCTGTCTTCTGTATGTTTGAGAGAATGCCAGCTACTTTTTCTTTCGCTTGTTCGTAACTTTCTACAAGTTTCGTCTTTTTCGCTGTAATTTCCATACGCATTTCTACATATTTGGCATTCTCTTCATCTAGACGCTCGTTTTTAGACGTTTGCTGTTTCGATTGTTCTTCAATCATAGATAATTCATTACGATGACTAGCTTGTTGATTTAAAAGCTCAATATAGTCACCTTTTAAATTCTCAATCTGTTCCTCTAAATTGTCAGCAAAAGTAGCAAGCAGTTGCTCATTATCATGCAATTTTTGCTCCAACTCTTTTACTTCATTCACAAATTGCATTAAAGCTTCTGTACTTGACTCAATCTCACCATCGTAACTTTTAGCTTTCTCTGTTAATTCAACAATTAACTGCTCAAGTTGCGCACAATGCGTCGTAGCATTTTGCTTTCTCTCTTTTAACAACTCTCGCTGCCCTTCTAGTTTTTCTAGCTCTTTACTAGAAAGAAGAAGTACTTCTTGTAACGAATCTACAGACTCATCTACCGCCTGTAATTGTCCTCGTAATTCCTCAAGCTCTTCTTCACTTTTTTGTAAATTCGTTGACATTTTAGCTTCTTCGTTTTTATTATGCCCAAACTGATTTCGAAGCGCTTCCCATTTCTCATGCAGTTCTTCAATTTCATGGACAATAAGCGCAGCTTCTACTTTCTCTAATTCTTCTTTATTCTCAAGATAATCTTTCGCAATAGAAGCTTGTCTTTCTAAAGGTTCTACTTGACTACTTAATTCATGAATTATATCTTGTACACGATTTAAGTTTTCTTGTGTTTCTGCTAATTTTCCTTCAGCTTTCTTTTTGCGAAGTTTGTATTTTAATACGCCTGCCGCTTCTTCAAATACACCTCGACGCTCTTCTGACTTACTACTTAAAATCTCTTCCACTTTCCCCTGGCTAATAATTGAAAAAGCTTCTCTTCCCATACCAGAGTCCATAAATAAATCGATAATATCTTTCAATCTACATGATTGTTTATTAATATAAAAATCACTATCACCTGAACGAGATACACGACGTGTTACACACACCTCATTGTATTCAATTGGTAAACGTTGATCTTCATTATTTAAAGTTATTGTTACTTCAGCAACATTAACCGCTCTCCTCGTATCACTGCCTGCAAAAATAATATCCTCCATCTTTGCACCACGTAATGATTTTGCAGATTGTTCACCAAGTACCCAGCGAATTGCATCAGTAATATTACTTTTCCCGCTTCCATTAGGTCCTACTACAGAAGTTACACCTGGGACAAAATCAACAGATACATGCTCAGCAAAAGACTTAAACCCTGCTATTTCTAATCTTTTTAAAAACACGAAAGGCCTTCCTCCTATTCTCCGTCGTTATAAATGTTCTCTATATAAAAACAAGTATTATACGGATTTACCTTCTTTTTCTTTATAAACAAAAAGAAAGTTTCATTCTATGCATAAGGAATCCCCCTCATTCAAAGGGGGATTCCTTATAGTTGTTCTTTTAATTTTTTCAATGCTTCTGCAGCAGCTTGTTGCTCTGCTTCTTTTTTCGACTTACCACTACCAAGACCTAAAGCTACGTTATTTAACGTAACACGTGACACAAATTCTCGATTGTGAGCTGGTCCTTTTTCTTGCAAAATTTGATACTCAACATTGCCACTGCCATCACGCTGAATCAATTCTTGCAACTGACTCTTATAATCCATCACATGAGAAAAAGCACCCTCATTAATTTTCGGATATACAATTTCTTTTAAGAATTCCCAAACTGTTTCTAGCCCTTGATCAAGATAAAGGGCACCAATAAACGCTTCAAAGACATCCGCTAATAAAGCTGGTCGTTCACGTCCACCTGTCATTTCTTCACCTTTTCCTAATAAAACAAGGCTGCCAAATGACAATTCGTTCGCAAAACGAACAAGAGATGGCTCACATACAATAGCTGCACGTAGTTTTGTTAACTCTCCTTCGCTCATTGTCGGATATTTTTGAAACAGATACTGTGATACAGTCAGTTCCAATACTGCATCTCCAAGAAATTCAAGACGCTCATTATCTTCATGCGGTTTTTTTCGATGCTCATTCACATACGATGAATGCGTAAATGCTTGAATCAATAATTTTTCATCTGTAAACGTAATACCTATCTTTTCTTGAAACACTTTAAATGCTTCACGATATTTTGTTTCGTATTTTTTTTCTCTATATTTTCGGTACGGCATAGGTCCCTCCAGATATAAGCCAGAAAGCCCCGCTAAAAAACGGGACTTCACTTAAGCATTATAGATGACTCTCTATGTAAGTCACAGCATCGCCAACAGTAGCAATCTTTTCAGCATCTTCATCAGAAATTTCCATTTCGAATTCATCTTCTAATTGCATTACAAGTTCTACTACATCTAGGGAGTCTGCTCCTAAATCTTCCTTGAAGCTTGCAGCTGGTACTACCTCAGTCTCTTCTACTCCTAAACGATCAACGATGATTTTTGTTACGCGCTCTAAAACATCTGCCATTCCATTCACCTCCCCTCAAATATTATATTAAATATTGACCAAAAAAACTAGGTGAAATCGATTCTTTTATTACATTACCATACCGCCATCAACATTTAACGTTTGACCTGTAACATATTTGCTTTGATCAGAAGCAAAAAACGTTACAGCATTCGCGATATCTTGCGCTTCACCAAATTGAGCAGCTGGAATAACTTTTAACATTTCAGCTTTAATATTCTCATCTAGTACATCCGTCATATCAGTCGCAATAAAGCCCGGCGCAATTGCATTCACTGTAATATTTCGACTTGCTAACTCTTTTGCAGATGTTTTTGTTAATCCAATAACACCCGCTTTAGCAGCAACATAATTAGCTTGTCCTGGGTTTCCTATGACACCAACAACAGAAGCGATATTTATAATTCTACCGTGACGTTGACGCATCATATAACGAGATACTGCTTTTGTACATAAGAATACACCTTTTAAGTTTGTATTAATAACTGTATCCCATTCTTCTTCTTTCATACGCATTAATAAATTATCTTTCGTTACACCAGCATTATTTACAAGAATATCAACTTGTCCAAATGTATCTACTGTTTGTTTCACCATATTTGTAACATCATCAGCATTTGCAACATCTGCTCTTACCGCAATTGCATCAGAACCTAATTTTTTAATTTCATCTACTACTTCATTTGCTTTTTGTTCATTGCCAGCATAATTTACTACTACATTTGCCCCTTGTTTCGCTAAATCGATCGCAATCGCGCGACCAATTCCACGTGAAGCGCCAGTTACTAATGCTACCTTCCCTTTTAACATCAGTTTTCTCCTCTCAACTTTGAAATGGTATCTTTTAATGTCTCTTCATCGTATATCGCATATGCTTTTACTGATGAATCAATTGACTTCATAAGTCCAGCAAGTACTTTTCCAGGTCCAATTTCAATAAATGTATCTACTCCCTGCTTCACCATATATTCAATAGACGGGTACCATAATACAGGCGAATAAAGCTGTTCGATTAACTTTTCTTGAATGTCTGCACCACGTGTAATAACTTCCGCCGTAACATTTGCAATAACGGGAATATTCGTGTCATGAATTGTAATTTCATTTAAAACACTTTGGAACTTCTCAGCTGCCGGCTTCATAAGTGAAGAATGGAATGGCCCACTTACTTTTAGTGGAATCGCTCTCTTTGCACCATTTTCTTTCGCTCTTTGAGAGGCAACCTCTACGCCTTGCTTCGTTCCAGAAATTACAATTTGCTTCGTACTATTCATATTAGCGATTTGCACTGCATATCCTTCACTTGTTACTTCTTCTGTAACTTGTTTCAGCATATGTGGGTCAGCACCTAATATAGCTGCCATTGCGCCTTCCCCGCCCGGAACAGCTTCTTCCATATATTCCCCGCGTTTCCTTACAGCATATACAGCATCTTCAAAAGTTAATGCACCAGCTGCTACAAGAGCGCTATATTCACCTAAACTATGACCAGCGACAAAGTCAGGTGTAATGTCATACTCTTTCAAAGCTGTCAAAATAGCAAAACTCGTTGTTAATAATGCAGGCTGCGCATTTGTTGTTAATGTAAGCTTTTCCTGCGGTCCTTCAAAAATCACTTCTGAAAGTGAATCTTGCAACACCTCATCTGCTTTTGCAAACACTTTTGCAACCTCTTTATTATTCTCTGCTAATTGTTTACCCATTCCAACTGCCTGTGAACCTTGGCCCGGAAAAAGAAATGCTATTTTTCCCATTTCAAATCCTCCTCTTATTGGAGTGACTCTTTCTCCATTACGCTTGAAATCGTAGGAATTACTTCTTTCGCTACCATTTCTCTCGTTTGACGAATCGCACTAAATACCGACTGGTCATTAGAAGAACCGTGAGCCTTAATGACAGGTGCTTTCAATCCAAATAATGCAGCTCCGCCATACTCCGAATAATCCATTTTATCTTTTAATACCATAAGTTTTGGCTTTAATACCGCCGCTGCTAATTTGCTCGTAAATGAACTCATTAATTGTTCTTTCAACATAGAGAATAGCGCAAGTGCTGTTCCCTCTAATGATTTCAACGCTACATTCCCTGTAAAACCATCACATACAACAACATCTGCTACACCTTGCAATAAATCTCTTGATTCAACGTTCCCAACGAAATTAATTGGCGCATCTTTAAGCATTGCAAATACTTGCTTTGAAAGCTCGTTTCCTTTTCCATCCTCTGTTCCAACGTTTAATAGTCCAACGCGAGGATTTTCAATTCCTCTTACCTTCTCAGCATAAACAGATCCCATTACTGCATATTGATATAAATGAATTGGTTTTGCATCAACATTTGCTCCAACATCTAACATAACAAAACCTTTTCCATCTACAGTCGGCATTGTAGGCGATAAAGCTGGTCGCTCAATTCCTTCCATACGACCGACAACAAATAATCCAGCTGCCATTAAAGCTCCTGTACTACCTGCGGATATACAAGCGTCTGCTTCTCCATCCTTTACTTGTTGTGCCGCAAGCACCATTGAAGCTTGTTTTTTTCGACGAACCGCTCTTACTGGTTCCTCCGCTGATTCTATTTTTTCGTCTGTATGAAGAATAGTAATTCGTTCATCACTCGTTAAGTATTGACGAATTTCCTCTTCTTTCCCTACTAACGTAATATGTAAATCAGAATATTCCTTAATAGCTTTCATTGCCCCTAATACTACAGCCTTTGGAGCGTGATCTCCGCCCATTGCATCTATTGCGATTTTCATAAGTTGTTACCTTCCTCACTATAATTACTAGATCGATACATTTCAAAAGTGCCTGTAAAAACAAGTTCTTCTCCAACGAAGCTACGCACTTTGACAACCGTCCGTCCCTTATCATTCTCTACATCTTCAACGCGCGCTTTTGCAACAACACGCTCTCCTAATTTTACAGGGCGAATGTATCGAATGGTAGACTTTGCAGTTAAAGCTAATTCTTCATCAATAACCGCAACAGCTAGTGAGTTTGCTTGTGCAAACAGATGATGCCCACGGGCAATTTGATTTCTTTTAAATACATGTTCTACCTTTACTTCAAAGATAGAGATTGCATGTCTATCTAATTCAATATCAATAATTTCTCCAACAACCTCTTCTAACGGTAAAGATTTCACATCTTCTTCATGTTGCTTTGTAGCTACATGTTTAATTCTCTCTCTTAATTCAGGAATAGACAATTCCATACGATCAAGTCGTACTGTTTGTATACTCACTTGAAATTTTTCCGCTAAATCTTCATCCGTAATAAAAGGATTTGATTCGATTGTTTGTTGTAATAACTCTTGTCTTTCTTTTTTACTTCTTCTTTTTTTCATACCGCACCATCCATTTTTATGACTAGGTACTAACAGTAGTATATAATCATTAAAAGTAGAATGCAACAAAAACTTTTGTTGACTCCCTTTAATCGAGCTTCTCTCCTTGGAACACACCTGTCCCATCAAGATACGTACGCAAGGCAGCGTACTGATCATTGTGCCAAAACGCTTCTGAATCTACTAGTATCGCCGCATCTTGCCTTGCTGTTTCTAACGCTCGATAATCATGTACCATGTCAGCAACCTTAAATTCTGGTAAGCCACTTTGCTTACTCCCAAAGAAATCTCCAGGACCTCGTAATTCTAAATCTTTTTCTGACAATACAAATCCATCATTTGTTTCAGTCATTATGCGCATTCTTTCTTTCCCTGTTTCTGATTTAGGGTCTGCTATTAATAAACAATATGATTGTTCACTACCACGGCCGACACGCCCTCTAAGCTGATGAAGCTGCGATAAACCGAAACGTTCTGCATCATAAATAACCATTACAGTCGCATTCGGTACGTTCACACCTACTTCAACAACTGTTGTCGATACAAGAATTTGCACTTTATTTTCACTAAACTGTCCCATTATCTCTTCTTTTTCCTGAGACGATAATCTCCCATGCATCAATCCAACTTGGCATTTCCCTTGGTAATGATGCGTCAGCATACTATGTAAGTCGATAGCATTTTGCACATCAAGTTTCTCAGATTCTTCAATTAGAGGACAAATCACGTATGCCTGTCTTCCTTTTTTTATCTCCTTTTCAACAACACCGAGATCGCGATCTAACATATCATGTTTTGCCCAATATGTTTCAATCACCTTTCTACCTGCTGGCATCTCATCGATTATCGAAACATCCATCTCTCCAAATGCAGTAATTGCAAGCGTACGCGGAATTGGTGTCGCTGTCATAAATAATACATCTGGACTTTCACCTTTCTCCCGTAAAACTCGGCGCTGCGCTACACCAAATCGATGCTGTTCATCTGTAATAACGAGACCCAACCTATGAAATATAACTTCATCTTGAATTAAGGCATGCGTTCCAACAAGAATATCTATTTCTCCTTGTTCTAACTTCGCTAAAATTTCTCGACGTCTCGCACCTTTAACAGAACTTGTTAACAGTTCCACCTTCATACCAAAATGCGAAAACGTTTCAGCAAGCGACTGATAATGTTGCTCAGCTAAAATTTCTGTAGGAACCATTAAAGCACCTTGATAATGAGCTAATTTCGATGCATAAAGGCCAATCGCAGCAACAACTGTTTTCCCAGAACCAACGTCACCTTGCAATAGTCGGTTCATCCGATAAGGAGATGTCATATCTTTCAAAATTTCATCTACAACTCGGCGCTGCGCACCCGTTAATGGAAACGGCAGTGCATCGATAAATTCTTGTAATTCTACTGAGGGAATCTCTTTCTTCGTCCCTTTTGAATTTTCCCTCTCCATTTTCCGGAGCGTTTGCATTTTCAGCTGAAATAAGAAAAATTCTTCATATACAAAACGGCGACGCGCTTGCTTCAAATCTTCCTGTCCTACCGGAAAATGCAATGCCCTAAGCGCTTCATATCTTGGTAATAATTTATATCGCCCTAACAAACCATCCGGTAACACTTCGACTATAGAATCTCCATATTCCTTTAACGCTTGAGCAATAAAACGACGCATCTGTTTTACTGTAAGTTTCCCCTTTACTGAATAAACAGGTTCCACTTCTTGTTGACGTACAACCGGCCCAAAATGAAGTTCTGATACAGCAATTGTTTGACGATGTTGATCCCATTTACCAGTAATCGTTACCGTTTCATCTAACTTTAATTTTTGCTTATAGTAAGGCCTATTAAAACATACCGCCGTAATTAAATAACGACCGACGAGAACACGAACTGTTAAACGCGATTTCTTCTTACCATAATATTGCAGCAAAGGAGCACTATGAATCTTCCCTTCAACCGTTACACGTTCATCATGCTTTACTTCAGCAAGATCTTTCATCGCATAATCTTCATAACGGTATGGAAAATGTTCTAATAGATGAGAAACTGTGTAAATACCCATCTCATGTAGTAACTCAGATGTTTCTCCTCCGATCCCCTTTACATCCGTAACAGGAACTTGTACAACATCATTCAAGATTCTCACACCCCGTCACATTATTTTCTTTATTGCATTTTATTTGAGTACCAATTAGCATCTGTAATCGCTCTCTTTCACCTTATATATTCTATCATAGGCATTCTAAGAGAAACTACTCAAATCCCTTATATAAAACAAGTAAAAAAGAGCCTCACTATTAGCAGCAAGGCTCTTTTCTCTCTTCAATATGCTAGCCTTTTGAATAAAAACTAGTAATAAACTTCATATTACTACTTCTTATCCATTAGCAAGTAAGTAATCCATTTATTTTCAAAACGAATCTTATCTTATTCTACAGAGAAGATGAAAGAATACACTGGTTGGTTTCCAGCATGCACTTCTACTTCTGCATCTTCAAATTTCTCTTCTACAAATTCAACTAACTCCGCTACTTCTTCGTCAGTTGCATCCTCACCTTGTAGAATCGTTACGATTTCAGAATCTTCATCAATAAGCGCTTCTAGTAATTGCTTCGCAGCTCCTACTTTTTCAGCATTTGTAGATACAATTTTCCCATCTGCAATACACATGAAGTCATCTTTTTGAATTGCTACACCATCAATTTCCGTATCACGTACAGCATACGTAATTTGACCTGTTTTCACATGAGATAAAGCTTCTTGCATGTTTTCTTCATTCTCTTCTAACGTTCCAACTGGGTTAAATGCTAACATTGCTGCCATACCTTGAGGAACTGTTTTCGAACGAACAACAATAACTTCTTGATCTACAACTGATGCCGCTTGTTCTGCTGCCATTACAATATTTCCGTTATTCGGTAAAATAATGATTTTTTCAGCATTTGCTTCTTCAATTGCCTTCACGATATCCTCCGTACTTGGATTCATCGTTTGACCACCTTCGATAACTTTCGTTGCGCCGATGCTCTCAAATAAAGTTTTAATACCAGACCCCATAGCTACAGTTACGATACCATATGGTTGTTTTTCTTTCGATTGAGCTGGTTGTTCAGGAACAATAGTAGGTTCATCTAATAAAGCAGTATGCTGTTCACGCATATTTTCTACTTTAATCTTAATTAAACTACCGTATTTTTGCCCGTAGTTCATAGCGTCTCCAGGATGTTCTGCATGGATATGAACTTTTACAATTTCATCATCAGACACAACTAGTAGCGAATCACCATATACACTAATATCTTCACGGAATTTTTGTTCAGAGAAATTATGCTCTTTCACCTTTTCAGCCTCTAATTTCACCATGAACTCCGTACAATATCCATACTTAATATCTTCTGTACTCAATTGGCTTTGTACACTACGGTGATGTTCTGCGCGTACCATTTCATTCATAGATGGTTGCGTCGGTGCATCAGAAGAAATCGTTTCTCCTTTTAAGTCAGCTAAAAATCCTTCGTATACCACTACAAGACCTTTACCACCGCTATCTACAACGCCAACTTGTTTTAATACAGGTAATAAATCTGGCGTACGATTTAACGATGCGTTTGCTTCTTTCACAACGTCTTCCATAAACAAAACAAAGTCGCGCTGTTTTTTCGCAACTGTTACTGCATATTTACCCGTTTCTCTTGCAACCGTTAAAATCGTTCCTTCAATCGGTTTCATAACCGCTTTATAAGCCGCCTCTACTCCAGCTTCTAGTGCTGCAGCAAAATCAACTGTTGTTAATTCTTCTTTTTGTTCAATGGATTTAGAGAAACCACGGAACAACTGAGATAAAATAACTCCAGAGTTACCACGAGCTCCCATTAATAATCCTTTGGCTAAACTTACGCCGACTTTACCAGCATGCTGTGAAGGGTTTGCTTTCACTTCACGCGCACCTGAAGTCATAGATAAGTTCATGTTTGTACCGGTATCGCCATCTGGAACTGGAAATACGTTTAATGCATCAACAAGCTGAACATTGTTTGTTAAATTATTCGCTCCTTGCATGATCATTTGTGATAAACGTTTTCCATCAATTTTTTGAATTGACACAGATTTTCCTCCTTAATGCACATTACAAGTTTATTACTTTAACTCCTTGTACGTAGATGTTTACAGAATCTACTGCTAGTCCTACAGTTTGATCTAATGTATATTTCACTTTCGTCTGCACATTATGTGCCACTTCTGAAATTTTCGTACCATAGCTCACAATAATATACATATCAATATGTACTTCATCTTCATCTTTACGAACAATAACACCTCTAGTGAAGTTTTCTTTTCGTAAAATGTCTGTTAATCCATCTTTTAACTGATTTTTTGATGCCATACCTACGATACCGTAGCAATCTACCGCGGCACCTCCAGCAATTGTTGCAATTACATCTGTACTAATATCAATTTGACCGTACTTCGTTTTAATTTCAATTGACATCTCGTTTCCCCCTTCATAAATGGTGAAAGTGAGCTAGACTACTTTAGTTACTATCATATAATCTTTTTAAAGAAAATTCCATCGTTCTTTCTTTTCACTCTCATATTTTATGTTTTAAATTACACTTTTTTATGATGAGCAAAATAGTCCATTGTTATTATACAACATGTACCACTATAATATGTCAAGCAATTTTTATGGATTTCAACTTTTCTTCATTGACATATAGTGTCAAGTAAATTTTCTTGATTTCTTTTTTCTACGGTGTTGCATTCTCTTTTTAGTTGTGTTAAATTATAGTAGTGTTTTTAGCATCGCATAAAAGACTAACATTGAAAAATTACGTATGGTAAGGTATCAAGGGAGGGAAATATAAATGGCTCGTGTTTGTGCTATTACTGGAAGAAAAGCTCGTTCTGGTAACTCTCGTTCTCACGCAATGAACGCTACAAAACGTAAGTGGGGCGCTAACCTTCAAAAAGTTCGCGTACGCATCGACGGAAAAGTTCAACGTGTTTACGTTTCTGCTAGAGCATTAAAATCTGGCAAAATCGAACGTGTTTAATAATAAAAAAAAGAGCCGATAGGCTCTTTTTTTACTATAACAATGGAAAAAGCACCGGTGATAGGTGCTTTTTTTAATCTTTTTTGAAGGTATTTAACATTGCACGAACTATTCCACCAAGAAATTTAGGTAACTTAATTGTATAAAATCTCATGGTTTCCCTCCTAATCCCCATTACTCCACTTGGTCACTATATGATGTAAGGAGCAAAATTGTTTCTTCAATCAGTGCTTCTTATCAACATTAATATGCCAGAAGTAAATGAAAAAGTACCTTTTTCCTCAACGAGTTCGTTACTAATACAAAGTGTTGATCCCCACTCTATTGTTTTATTAGTAAGAGGGTACTTAAAACCAAACAATGTAATCCCTTCCACTATTTCAGTAACTGGTACAAAAGATACATAAGGAAAATTTTTATTTTCTTCAATTATATGTGTACCCATTTTTTTAACTGTTATTTCATTTTTATTGTCCACAATACACATTTCTATCTCTACTTCTAACCCTTTTAAAAGCATCTGTATATTTGCCAAACCGTGATCAAGCCTTCCACCAGTAGCACCAAAAATACGAATTAGTGCCGGCTTCTGTTCTAATGCCCAGTTGATTGCAATTTCTAAATCCGTTTGATCTTTTTCCCGCGGAACAATATGTAATTCGTTCGTTTGCTGTCCCATCCATACTAATTCTTCTTCAGTAACTGAATCGTAATCTCCAAACGCAACAGCCGGGGTAATCCCTTTCTTTAATAGACGGTATACTCCCCTATCAACCGCTGCCCACACTACTTCCTCATTCTCGTATCGAGCAAAATCTGCGCAATATTCCGAAGGTCCTCCTGCCAAAATATGAATAATCATTTTTTCTTCTCCTTCCATTGTAAAAAGGCAATCTGCCATTCGGTAGATTGCCTTTTTACATATTTTTATCCTATCCTATAAATACCTTACTAGGATAAAAGTTCATCACTACCCACGAATTACGCGAATTGCTTCACCGCGGTCTTTTTGATTGTATACCGCTGACCCAGCTACAAGTACATTTGCTCCTGCTTCCACACAAAGTCTTGCTGTTTCAGCATTTACACCACCATCAACTTCAATTTCCACTTCTAGATTGCGCTCTTTCACCATGTCTGCAACTTGTTTAATTTTCGGTAATACAGAATGGATAAACTTCTGTCCACCAAATCCAGGGTTTACTGTCATAAGTAATACCATATCTATATCTTCTAATACATGCTCAATCACTGAAACTGGCGTATGTGGATTTAATACAACGCCCGCTTTAATACCATGAGATTTAATTAACTGAATTGTACGATGTAGATGCGGACACGCCTCTACGTGAACAGTAATAATATCCGCTCCCGCTTGTGCAAAAGTCGGGATATAGTTATCAGGATTTTCAATCATTAAATGTACATCTAATGGTAATGATGTAATCGGACGGATTGCTTCTACAATTAACGGTCCAATCGTAATATTTGGTACGAAATGTCCATCCATTACGTCAACGTGAATGTAATCCGCTCCGCCCTTTTCTACATCTTTAATCTCTTCCCCTAATTTTGAAAAATCTGCTGATAAAATCGATGGTGCAATTTTAATCATAACTAATACCTCGGCTTTCTCTCTCTAATTTCTTCTACGAATTGTTTATAGTTCTTATAGCGATATTCTGTAATCTTCCCTTCTTCAACCGCAGCTTTCACCGCACATTTCGGTTCAGAAAGATGTGTACACCCTCTAAATTTACAGTATTGGCTCGCTTCTTTCAACTCTGGAAAACAATATGTAAGATCTTCTACTTCTATATCAATGAAATCTAGTGAACTAAAACCCGGTGTATCTGCTACAAGTCCACTCCCAATTGCAATTAATTCTACGTGTCTTGTCGTATGCTTCCCGCGTCCTAAATGGGAGGAAATATCATTTGTTTTCAGCTCTAATTCTGGACGTAGCACATTAAGCATTGAAGATTTCCCAACACCAGATTGACCCGCAACGACAGAAACACAATTTTCTAAGTATGGTTTTAATATATCAATACTTTCTGACGTATTAATAGAAGTAAATAAAACATCATAACCCATCTCACGATAATCATTCGCATAAGCTTCAACAGTTGCTTTCATCTTTTCATCTACTAAATCCATCTTGCTAATACAAATAATTGGCTTAATGTTATGATATTCAATCAGCACTAAAAATCGATCTAACAGTCCAGGATTAAAATCTGGTTCTACTGCAGAGAACACAAGGATCGCTTGATCGACATTAGCAATAGGAGGTCTAACAAGTTCATTTTTTCGATCAAACACTTCAAGCACATAACCTTCAGTTGGATTATCTGCCTGAAAAACAACTTGGTCTCCTACAAGTGGTGTAATTTTATTTTTTCTAAATACACCTCGCCCACGACATTGCGTAACCCCTTCTTCATGCTGCACGTAATAAAACCCACTTAAAGCTTTTATAATTTTTCCTTCTGGCATAGAATTCTCCTTTTTTGTATAAGGTGATGCTGAATTTAAAAATGAATGGATTTAAATTTTCCAAATAACGATTTCAAAACCTACCATATATACTTTCGCTAATATACATTGAATTTCCCATTAAATGCAAAAAAATATTTACAGCTGCATCACTTTACTAGCTTTTTGAATCATATATTTTTGCCTGCTATACCGTCCACTTTGTAGACAGCATAACAGGCAATAATAATAAGTAGACTTTCACTATTATTGAGTTGGATATGGTACTTCTTTATCAATAATCGTTACTCCATCCCGTACAATTTTATAGTGTCCCTTTGAACCTTCTTGAATTACAAATTCTAAAGAAATAGTCGCTGATTCAGTAATCGTTCTCGTTTCAACCGGTCTATCCATTTTTTGCTGCATGTCTTCTTTATAAATTTCTATTGTTTGCGGCTTTTTTTCACCTGTTACAGCAGGCTCATATTGGATAGAGATATTGTCCACTTTTACCGTTTTAGTCACTTTAGGCTTTTGACCATCAGAGATAATAATAGTTACTTTATCTCCCTCTTTTAATGGTGTACCTGGTTTTGGAAATTGCGAAATTACAAGTCCTTTTTCGACTGTATCTGAATACTCTCGTTTTATATCTGACGTTAGTTTTCTCTCATTCAAATAACCAGTTACACTATTTTCAGTCCACCCCGAAAAGTCACCTGGTCTAATTTGATAAGGCCCTTTACTTACCCAGATTTTCAGTTCTTGCTCCGCTTCTATAACCATCTGATCAGGCGTCGGAATTTGTTCTACAATTTCACCTTTCGGCTTATCATTTTCAATATAATTTACCGTAACTTGTTTATATTTTTCTTCTAACTCAGCTTTTACACTCTCAAAGTTTTGACCTGTGAAATTTGCCATCTTACTTTTCTTTTTTCCACCTGATTGATAGATAGTAATTTTAGCGTTTTCTTTTACGACTCTTCCTGCTACAGGATCCGTTTTTATTACATCCCCAACTTCAACATCATCTGTATATACAATATTAGGCTCCGTCACCTCAAAGCCCTTTTCTACTAATGTATTTACAGCTGTCGTGTATTTCATACCAGCCACATCAGGAACTTTCACATCTTTCGGAATAAATAATCCTGGAATAACCGTAAGTGCTAATGTTATTCCTATTGCTAAAAATAAAAATGTTGAAATTAAAACTTTAAGCCACTTGTTACTCCGTTTTTTCTTCTTATCTAACTCAGCTGCTTCTGCTCTTATCGGTTCTTCCACCTTACTCCCTTTTAAAACAATCGTTTCATCACTTACATTTTCAAATAATTGTTCTTGTTGAATAATCGGAATCGCTTTCGTCGCTTCCATATCTTCCGATATGTAAAATGGTTGCTCATTTATCCTCTCTGGATATAGCGCAGTTTCAATATCTCGCTTCATCGCATTGGCAGATTGATATCGGTGAAACGGATCTTTTGCAGTTGCCTTTAATATAATATTTTCAACACTTTGCGGAATATTTTCATTCCATCTTTTTGGTGATGGGATTTCACTTTGTAAATGTTTTAAAGCTATGGCAACAGCAGATTCGCCAGAAAACGGTTGTCTTCCTGTTAACAATTCAAACATAACTATCCCAAGAGAATAGATATCTGATTGTTTATTTGCTATCCCGCCACGTGCCTGTTCTGGTGATAAATAATGGACTGAACCGAGCACTGAATTTGTATGTGTAATTGTTGTTGCACTTGTAGCTGTCGCAATTCCAAAATCTGTTACTTTTATTATTCCATCAGCTCGAATTAAAATATTGTGCGGCTTTATATCACGATGCACAATTTCAAAATGATGGGCATGTGCCATAGCGGATGTTAACTGCTCCATAATATCAAGAGCTTCTCCTATAGGTAACATCCCTCGCTCAATTATGTATTGCTTCAATGTTTGCCCTGGTACATATTCCATGACAAGATAGTATATACCATCTTCTTCTCCGACATCATACATATTCACAATATTTGGATGCGACAACGTTGTAACAGACTGCGCTTCTCGATGGAAACGTTTAATAAACTCTTCGTTATTTGAGTAGTCGAGTCTTAATATTTTTACCGCTACATCTCGGCCAAGTATATCATCATGAGCTAAATATACATTGGCCATTCCGCCACCACCAATCATTTTCAGCAGCTTATAACGGTCATTTAAGCGTTTTCCAATCAGCACGTTGCACTTCACCTACTTTCGTTTGTCGAACCCGCATAATCAATAAGAACAAGTGTGATATTATCTTCTCCACCGCGATCATTTGCCAATTGAATGAGACACTGCCCTTTACCTTCAAGCTGTTCATTTAACTGTAAAATTTGTCGCATATCATCAATAGAAACTTTGTTTGATAACCCATCAGAGCAAAGAAGTAATTGATCATCTTCCTCAATCACCAACGTTTTAACATCTAACCCAACTTTTTCTTCTGTTCCTAATGCTCTTAATAACACATTCTTTTTCGGATGATACTCTGCGTCTTCCTTTGAAATTTCACCATGTTTCACAAGCTCATTTACAAGCGAATGATCTTCCGTTACTAGCGTCATTTCTCCTTCTGATACCATATAGCAACGACTATCTCCTATATGCCCTATTGTCACAAAGCTTGGTGTACAAACAGCTATTATAAGCGTTGTTCCCATACCATTACATTCTGCATTTTGCTGAGCGTATTCATATATACGCTCATTAATAATCCCAACACTAGTATGTAACCATTGTTCTACTTTTTTCGGCTCATTCATATTATGTGTTTGCTTCCAATAATCATGGAATAATTGAATGGCCATCGAGCTAGCTACATCACCAGCTCGATGACCTCCCATTCCATCTGCTACTACCGCTAATACATTTCCATCTAAATTGTGAAAAACTCCTGCACTATCTTCATTATGTTGACGAACTTTTCCTTTATCCGATAGAAATACGGCTTTCATCTCGTCACCTCGTCTCTTCTTTGCGCTCCTTCGCACGCAACTGACCGCAGGCTGCATCAATATCATGACCTTGTTCACGGCGAATCGTTACATTTACTCCACGATCTTTTAACGTTTTCTCGAACAAGAAAATTTGTTCACGTGGCGTACGTACATAATCACGTTCAGGTACGTAGTTTACCGGAATCAAGTTCACATGACATTTTACACCTTTTAAGAGCGCAGCAAGCTCTTCAGCATGCTCTACTTGGTCATTTTCTCCTCCAAATAATCCATATTCAAAAGTAATACGACGCCCTGTTCTATTTACATAGTATTTAATAGCTTCCATTAAATCTGGTAATTTATAAGCACGGTTAATCGGCATTAATTTTGAACGTAATTCTGAGTTTGGAGCATGCAATGAAATCGCAAAATTAATTTGTAGATCTTCTTCAGCAAACTTATAAATTTTCGGGATAATTCCACTCGTCGAAACAGTCATATGTCTCGCACCAATATGAAGTCCTTTTTCATGGTTAATGATGCGTAAGAATCCCATTAAATTATCATAGTTATCAAATGGTTCTCCAATCCCCATAACAACAAGAGAACTTACACGTTCTTCTGTTTCATCAAGCGCGCGCTGAACTTCTACTACTTGCGCTACGATTTCTCCAGCTTCTAGGTTTCGCTTTAATCCACCAAGTGTCGAAGCACAGAACGTACACCCAATACGACAACCAACTTGCGTTGTTACACAAATGGAATTTCCATATTCGTGTCGCATTAATACCGTTTCAATAGAATATCCGTCATATAATTGGAATAAGAATTTAATTGTTCCATCCGAAGACGTTTGTTTTACTAACGTGTTTAAAGTAGTAATATCAAAGGAATTCGACAATTTATCACGCAATCCTTTAGAAAGGTTTGACATATCCTCATAATTTTTTACACGTTTTTTATATAACCAATCAAAAATTTGTCCAGCACGGAACTTCGGTTCTCCTTGTTCCTTTAACCAATCTTGCATTTCATGAAGTTGTAAAGAGTAAATTGATGGTTTCTTCGTTTCTAAATTTTTCTTTTGTTTTCTTACAGTCGTTTCCATGATGCTACACCTTCTTCCTTAAACAAGCAATATAAAAGCCATCCGTCGCAAAATAATGCGGTAAAATTTGTACTTGACCTTCATCAATATACGGAGTTAATTTTTCTGGCATACGCTCTTTAAGCGTAGTATCCCATTCAAATTCAGGATGTTCTTGTAAAAATTTCTCTATTACTTGTTCATTTTCTATTTTCTCAATTGTGCACGTACTATAAACAAGACGACCGCCTTGTTTTAATAATGGTGCTATTTTTTCTAGTATTGCAATTTGAATCGTCGATAATCTTTCACTATCGCCTTTATCTTTTCCTAACTTAATATCAGGTTTACGTCTAATTACACCAAATCCAGAACACGGTGCATCTACCAATATTTTATCAAACGTTTCATTCGCAAAGTGTTCTTGCACTTTTCTAGCATCTAGCGCTTTAGTTTCGACATTTTCTAGACCAAGTCGCTCTGCTTGCTGTTTAATTAAACGTACTTTGTGTGCATGTAAATCAAGGGACATGACCTTACCAGTTCCCTTTAATCGTTCCGCGATATGCGTTGTTTTTCCGCCTGGAGCAGCACAACTATCAAGAACTGCATCTCCCGTATTCGGTTCTAAAGCGCGTGCTACAAGCATAGAACTTTCATCTTGAATAGAAAGAAATCCTTTTTTAAACGCTTCTGTATGCGCTACATTTCCTCTTTCAATCTGAATTGCATCATCTGATAAGTCACCACGTTTTGCTTCTATACCTTCACTTGCCAACAACTCAATCGCTTCTTCTACCGTTACCTTATCAACATTCACACGCGCTGTTGGTACAGGTGGTAACATGTTTACTTCGCACATTTTTTCTGCAGTTTCTAAACCGTATTCTGAAGTCCACTCTTGGACAAGCCAAACTGGATGACTTGTTGTAATTGCAAGACGTTCTACTGGATCCTTGATTTCATCTACAGAAGGTACACCTTCTCTCTGAATCGAACGTAATACACCGTTCACCATACCAGCAATTCCTTTATGCCCGCGACGCTTTGCAATCTCAACCGCTTCATGAATAGCCGCTCTTTCTGGCACTCGGTCTAAATAAATCATTTGATATAAAGATAAGCGAAGCAATACTCTTACCCACGCCTCAACCTTCTTTTTTAGAAAAGGCTGTAAATAATAATCTAATGTGTCACGACGTTGAATCGTTCCATATACAATTTCAGTTAATAAACCAATATCTTTTCTATCAATTGCACTTTTTTCAATTAGATTATTTAAAAGTAAGTTGCTATATGCACCACTTTTTTCCACTTGAATTAAACCATCAAGAGCTAATTCACGAACATTTTGTCTCATGCATTTTCTCCTAACTTCGTTCCAATTTCAGGTTTTGTTCCACGTAAAAATTGTGAACAACTCATACGCTTTTTACCAGAAGGTTGCAATTCAGTAATTTTAACACCTGTTTCATTACTCGTTGCTACAACAAAACCATCTTCTTCGATTGCAACAATCGTACCTGCTTCAGCCGGTTCAGTTATAGGCACTTTTTCTCCCCACCATACTTTAACAACTTGTCCTGCTAAAGTTGTATAAGCAACTGGCCATGGATTCAATCCGCGAATGTGATTGTATACTTCTTCACCTGTTTTTGTCCAATCAATTTTCTCTTGCTCACGTTTTATATTGTACGCAAACGTTACTTCTTCTTCGTTTTGTTTAATCGGTTCTAACTTACCTTGGATTAATAAAGGTACTGTTTTAGATAGAAGGTGTGCTCCTGCTTCACTTAATTTATCAAATAATGAGCCTGTCGTTTCACGCTCTTCAATTTCAACTTCCACTTGCGTTAAGATATCACCAGCATCCAATTTTTCTACCATATACATAATTGTAATACCTGTTTTTTCTTTACCTTCCATAATTGCATAATGAATTGGTGCACCACCACGAAGTTCAGGAAGTAAAGAAGCGTGAACATTAATACATCCATACTTCGGTGCTTCTAAAATTTCATTTGGTACAATCTGCCCAAATGCAGCTGTTACAATTAAATCTGGCTCTAATGCCAATACTTTTTCATATTCATCTTTTTCACGAATTTTTAACGGCTGTAACACAGGGATACCATGTTTTTCCGCTTCAACTTTAACAGGTGTAGGTGTTAATACTTTTTTTCTACCTACTGGACGATCAGGTTGCGTCACAACACCTACTACCTCATAGCCATCTTCAATAAGACGACGAAGCACCGGCACTGAAAAGTCCGGTGTTCCCATAAACACTACTTTTATCATTTAAAAACCGCTCCTTTTAACACCTATTCTAGTTCGTTTTCTTCATAATATCTTGTCACTTTCGATGTAAATAAAACACCGTGTAAATGATCGATTTCATGTTGAATTGCACGCGCTAAAAATCCTTCCGCTTCTAATAAGAATACTTTCCCACGGCGATTTTGTGCTCTTACTTTAATATAATCGGCACGTTCTACTTCACCATAAAGTCCCGGGAAGCTTAAACAGCCTTCGGGACCTACTTGTTCACCACGTTTTTCTAATATTGATGGATTGATTAACTCGATTTTCCCAGTATCATCATCGACATCAACAACCGCTACTTGCAAGCTTACACCTACTTGAGGCGCAGCTAAACCGACTCCGTCCGCAATTAACATTGTTTCATGCATATCTTTCAACAATTTCACTAACTTTTTATCAAAGTTAATTACTCTTTCGCATGGTGTTTCTAACACTTCATTTGGATGCTTTATTATTTCTAAAACTGCCATATTTCCCTCCGCTACATTAACATTGTTGGATTAAAATCAATTGAGATTTGTAGCTCTTTTTGCATTTCTGCTTGATAATGTTCATTTACCATTTTGAGCACGTTCTTTAAGTTTGGTTCCCGTTTGTATTTTATCATGCATTGATAACGATATCTATCTTTTATCCTTGGAATCGCTGAAGCAACTGGTCCTAGCACCATTGTTTGCTGTGAGCAATGCGTTCGTAAATACGAGGCAATTTTTTCCGTCACTTGTACCACTTTTAATAATTCAGGATGAGATACAGTTACGAGTACAACATAGTAATATGGGGGATATTGTCTTGTTCGTCTCATTTGCATTTCTTGGTCAAAAAACACATCATATTGTTGGTTCTTCGCTAACTCTATACTGTAATGTTCTGGCGTATACGTTTGAATCACAACTTCCCCTGGCAATTCATGTCTACCTGCTCGTCCACTTACTTGCGTCAATAGCTGATATGTCTTTTCACTCGCCCGAAAATCAGGTAAGTGAAGCATCGTATCTGCAGTTAAAACCCCAACGAGCGTTACTTTCGGAAAATCTAATCCTTTAGCAATCATTTGTGTTCCGAGTAATATATCTGCTTTTTCTTCCCCGAACGCCTTTAATAATTTTTCATGCATTCCTTTTCGACTTGTCGTATCTACATCCATTCGAATGACTCGTGCCTCTGGAAATAGTTTTGTAATTTCTTCTTCTACCTTTTGTGTACCTGTACCAAAGAAACGAATGTATGTACTTTGACAAGCTGGACACTCAGTTGGCATATTCTCTTCGTAACTACAATAATGACATTTTAAACGATGATTCATTTTATGATATGTCAATGAAATATCACAATGCGGACATTGAACAACATACCCACAATCACGGCACATAACAAATGTAGAATGACCTCTTCTATTTAAAAAGAGTACCATTTGTTCTTTCTTTTCTAATCGATCTGCTATTTTTTCATGCAGCGCCTTAGAAAACATTGATCGATTCCCGTCACGAAGTTCTTCTCGCATGTCAACAATCTCTACCGTTGGTAAAGCTTGTTCATTCATACGTTTTTCCATTGTTAATAGTTCATAAACACCTTTTTTCGCCCTTGCAAACGATTCAAGTGTTGGTGTCGCACTACCAAGAACGATAGGACATTTATGATATTGTCCTCTCCAGACAGCTACATCTCTTGCATGATACCTCGGATTATCTTCTTGTTTGTAACTTGATTCATGCTCTTCATCAATAATAATAATCCCTAAATTCTCAAAAGGCGCAAAAACAGCTGAACGCGCACCAACTACAACTTTCACTTCTTTTCTTAAAATCTTACGCCACTCGTCATACTTTTCTCCAACAGACAACGCACTATGAAGAACTGCAACTTGTGAGCCAAACCTACCTTTAAAACGATCCACCATTTGGGGCGTTAGTGCAATTTCAGGAACAAGAACGATAGCTTCTTTTCCTTTCTTGAGCACTGCTGCTATAGATTGTAAATATACTTCTGTCTTTCCACTTCCTGTAACACCATATAGTAAAAATGGATTATAAGTTTCATTTGTAATTGATGATAAAATCGGTGTAATAACTTGTTTTTGTTCCTCCGTAAGTGGAAATGGTTTTGTTTGTTCAAAATCATCATCGTCATACGGATTTCGGTATACTTCCACATACTTTTCTGAAATGAATCCCTTTTTAACAAGTGCTTTTATTGGAGCATCTGTTATTTGTAACTCTTCTGTAATTACTTTCAACGGTGCACTTTTATAATTTTCCACAAAATAATAAAGTACATCTTGTTGTTTTTTACTTTTCAGTTCAAATGCCGCTAATTCCAATTTATCTTCTGGCAACTCCGGCTGAACCACTCTTTGCTTCTTCTTTTGTACTTTATCTTTCACTTGATAAACGACTTCAACCGTACCATTTTTAATTTCTTGTTGAATAGCTCGGTATAAATGTGGCTGTTGCTCGATTACTTCAAAATCAATTGCTTCTTTATCCTGAAATAAATATAGTATTTCAGGTGCTATTTCTTCCTGTTTACAAAGTTGTAGACGTTTTTTATACGTTGCTTTTATCGCAGTTGGAAGCATCACTTGAAAAGCTGAAATCATGTAGCATAACGTTTCACTTGTAAGCCAATATCCAAGCTTTAATAATTCATCATTTAAAACCGGTGTTACATCTAATATTTCATGGATTGTCTTTAACTTCTTACTTTCTACATCCACCGAATCTTTAATCCCAATAATAAAACCTTGCAATTTTCTTGGGCCAAACGGAACTACTACACGCATTCCTGTCTGTACAATATCTCCCCATTTTTTAGGGATAATGTAATCAAATGGTCGATCTGTCTGACGGGCAGGTACATCAACAATGACACTTGCAAATTTCATAAACGATCATCTTCTAACATCATTTCAATTTGCTTCAATATTTCACGAGCTACCTCTTTTTTCATTAAAAGTGGCAACTCAATAACTTTTCCATCTTTTCTATACATTGTTACAATATTCGTATCCGTGCCAAATCCAGCTCCTTGCGCTTTTACATCATTCGCGACAATCATATCTGCATTTTTCTCACGTAGTTTTTTCGTTGCATATTCCTCTACATTTGTCGTTTCAGCAGCAAAACCGATAAGTAACTGTTTATCCTTTTTCTGACCTAACGTTTTTAAAATATCCACCGTTCTTTCAAGTTCAATGACAGCATCATCATTTTGCTTTTTCATTTTATTCTCATGAACATATTTCGGACGATAATCTGCAACTGCTGCTGTTTTAATGACAACGTCTACGTTTTGATAATGTTGAAGAACCACTTCTAACATATCTTGTGCAGATTCCACTTGCACTGTCGTTACATGTAACGGTGGATTTAATGCTGTCGGTCCTGAAACGAGTATAACATCAGCCCCTAAATTCGCTGCCACTTCCGCAATCGCATACCCCATTTTTCCAGAAGAAAAATTTGTCATAAAACGAACTGGATCAACCTTTTCACGTGTTGGGCCAGCAGTTATTAATATTCTTTTTCCCTGCAATGGTTTGTGTTCTGAGAAAGCTTCCTCTAACCGTGCGATAATTGCTTCAGGTTCTTCTAGTCGTCCCTTCGCTACATATCCACATGCTAAAAAGCCTTCCCCAGGCTCAATAAATGTATATCCTAGCGTTTTCAATGTCATCATATTTTTTTGAACTATTTTATTTTCATACATATGCACATTCATAGCAGGCGCAATCCATACCGGAGCTGTAGTAGCTAACAAAGTAGTTGTAATCATATCATCTGCAATACCACCAGCTAACTTTCCAATACAATTGGCAGTAGCAGGTGCGACAAGTACAACATCCGCCCAATCTGCTAAATCAATATGAGCAATAACAGCTGAGTCTTTCTCATCAAATGTATCCGTATATACATCATGGCGAGAAAGCGCTTGGAATGTAAGAGGCGTAACAAACTTCATTGCCGACTCACTCATCATTACTTTTACAATCGCGCCAGATTGTGTCAATTTACTCGTTAACGCAGCTGCTTTAAAAACCGCAATGCCTCCTGTTACACATAGAAGTATCTTTTTCCCTTTTAGCATATGACTCGTCCTCTTTCTTTTTCAAACTTATAATACTGAAATAGAATTCTCAGCTCGTCAGTACCAATATTTCATTCCTTTCGTAAAAAAATAACAACCTACTTGTAAATAGGTTGTTACCGTTACATAGAAAATTATAAAGTCTATGTTTTATTTTGTCGAAGGCAAAGGCTTATTCAGCTACTTTATCTTCACTTGGTACGTAGCTTAATGCTTCTGCATCGATTTCTTCTAATGCTTTACCTACACATTTATGAGAAACAGGTTTTTCTACAACACAGTTATTAGCAAGTTGCATTTCACGCGCGCGTTTTGCAGCTACTGTTACTAATGTGTACTTAGAATCGATTTTTTGTAGTAATGAGTCAATTGATGGATTTAACATAATTATAGACCCTCCGTCATTTCTTTATAATATTTTGCTACCCTTTCGCGGCGGCAATGTTCGCCAACCACAATTGCTTTAATTCTATCACAAGCTAATTCAACTTGATCGTTTTCTACTACATAGTCGTAAGCGTCCATCATCTCGATTTCTTCTTTCGCTACAGTTAAACGATTTTCAATAACATCTTCAGTCTCTGTACCACGTCCGACAATACGGCTTTTTAGTTCAGATAAACTTGGAGGTGCTAAGAAAATAAATACACCTTCTGGGAAAGCTTTCTTAACTTGAATTGCTCCTTGCACTTCAATTTCTAAGAATACATCTTTTCCTTCTTGTAATGTTTTTTCAACATAGTCAATCGGTGTTCCGTAATAATTACCTACGAACTCAGCCCACTCAAGTAATTTTTCATTACGAATCATTTCCTCGAATTCTTCTCTTTCTTTAAAGAAATAATCCACACCATCTACTTCACCTTCACGCGGCTTACGTGTCGTTACTGAAATAGAGTACTGAAAACGTGTATCCTCATGGCTAAACAGCTCTTTACGAACCGTCCCTTTTCCAACCCCAGAAGGCCCTGAAAGAACGATGAGCAATCCTCTTCTACTTCTCATAAATATGTAAAACCTACCCTTCCTCACTTAAATCTTCTTTATTATTCAAACGATGTGCAATCGTCTCTGGTTGAATTGGACTTAATACAACATGCCCATCATCCATAACAATAACCGCCCTTGTTTTTCTCCCATACGTAGCATCAAGCAAAGCATTATGTTCGCGTGCTTCTTGTACTGTTCGTTTAATAGGAGCTGACTCCGGACTTACAATAGCAATAATTCGATGAGCAGATACAATATTTCCGTATCCAATATTTAAAAACCGCATGGCCATAGTTTGCGCCTCCTAGTAAGTCTATCCGATTTCTCCACCACGTATAACTTTATATATTTTTTGAAAGCTACTCAATATTTTGTACTTGTTCACGAATTTTTTCAAGGTTATTTTTCATTTCTACAACATATTTTGAAATTGTTAAGTCATTTGCCTTAGAACCAATCGTATTAATTTCTCTATGCATCTCTTGCACGATGAAATCCATTTTCCTTCCAACAGGCTCTTCAATCTGCAATGTTTCACGAAATTGCTCTAAATGACTTTGCAAACGAACTAACTCTTCATGAATATCACAACGCTCTGCAAAGATTGCGACTTCTGTTAGCAATCTTTGTTCATCTAGATCTTGATTATGTAATTCTTTTAAGCGATTTTCTAATCGTTCACGATATTTTTGTGTAACAATCGGTGCATTTGGAATAATTCCAT
>Ga0164241_10000419_pt1 | contig 81660 bp, 67 predicted proteins | sample OricomyardsoilBY_FD_108780 | JGI IMG/M metagenome (GOLD analysis project Ga0164241, IMG submission 108780) | Backyard soil microbial communities from Emeryville, California, USA - Original compost - Back yard soil (BY) | ecosystem: Environmental > Terrestrial > Soil > Unclassified | place: USA... | reverse complement strand
CTTCGAGCCTGAATTCGATAGGGTGTTTTTTGTTCGGTTTAGGGGTTGTCTTCTTGGTCATGGGTCACCTCTCGGGTTATTTTAACCGTTTTTAGGGTGTCCACTTTTAGTGGTAGGGATCAGTATCAGTTAATATCGCTGCGCGTATAGAGCGTGGTAGCCCAATTTGATGTGCATCGTTATAGGCAAAATTATAGTCATCAATAATATTCATTTTAGACTTGATGCCCCGCACATCATTAAGTATTCGCCTTATACCAGTCGCCTCAATAATTTTCACATATTCCCGAGCAAGGTCCTGAGCTATCTCAGCAGTTAGCTCCTCTTCAATCTTGCCGACTATAAAGCGATTGCCTTCCGAGATGTGTACGCTAAAGGCCATATAATAAATCCTCTAAGACTAAATGTGCCGAAGCGGGTTAGCTTGCAGCGAATAAAATTGTGCATAAGCACTTTGGGTGGCTTCGGAGTGCAGCGACAATCCACCAGGTCGAAGCAACGGTCTCGCAATCTGAACAATTACTTGCGGCAAGATCAAGGGTAGATTGCTTCGCGAATCCACCCTGCGAGTTTTCTTGGACATTAAATTGATCAGCCTTGCGTGTTTAATTAATCTTGAGGAATAATTTCGTCCGCGCGGGTTGTGCTTGCCCCGCATGCTCTAGCGCCGCAAGCAAGCGCGGCTTTGTTGTGGAGGCGATAGCAGCAACGAAAAAGCCGTCGCCTGTACATTCTTGGATTTTATCCGTAGGCTGAAATTAATTGAATATATCTTGAATCTTTTCCAAGGTTTGGAAGCTGTGGATCTGTAGCTATATTGATTGCCTGCAGCGCCTGAATAGTAATTTGATTGGTGGTTCGTTGCAGAAAGTAAGTCGCTAAACTTTTGTAGCCAGTCCTACATGAGGTTAGGCATATCCTAGATGAAAACTCTCGATCACCAAGCAATGAAACAAATTCTTTCATTTCCGGCTCGCCAAACTTCGACAGCATATTATCGTAATAAGAGGTGGCCATACTTGAAATGCCGTGGCCGTTGCCTATTTTAGCCATTACAACTGTTTTCACATATGATCTTCTAATTGGATCTGGAATGGTGCCCGACTGCGAAATATATGCATCCAACATTCTTGCATGGGAGGGCTCGTTATGGAAGTTATTGAATCCAACGTGTGCGTCATAGAGATTGCTGACTTTTTCGGATATTTCTAGAGCTAGAGTATCTCTCGGTAAGTAAGGTAATCCACCCACCGTTGTTAAAAATTCATGTGCCGCAGCCTTTCGGATGGTTTCTCCATTGGCAGCGTAAGTTGCATATTTTATCCCGCATTCATACCTGGAATCTTCCGGGGCCATGACCCAAGCCTTTGTGCACACCATGCGAATATTGTTTTTTAAATGCGCCGCAGCACTTTGAGCTGTATACATTCCGAAAAGAGTTCTAAGTAATGACTTTGCAATATCAGATGGTAAGTGCTCTAAGCCAGCATTAATATGTTGTGCATCAAGCGGTGTTAAAGTGTTATTTCGAATATTGCCGAGAAACCTTTTGACTTCAATTGCATTGCCTTCAGGTTCTTTTCCTATGACCTCTTTAATACATGTTTCCAGCCAGGAAATTAGCTGAAAGCCAGTTAAGTCGTTTTGATTTGGATGTGCTGCACTTGCCCAATTTCGCATGTCTCGAATATAGTCGAGATGCTTATAGCCAATATCAGATAAGATTCCCGTTAAATGACAACCTCTAACCAGCTCCCATTCATCCAATTTTACCAGGTCATCTTCATCTTTCAATTTGTTTCTGCGATTTTCATCTGTTATCACGCTGTCATAAAAGTATTCAAGATCAAATCTTATAACCTTTTTCCGAAGGCTTAATACCGTTTCATCCCAGATAAAGTTTAGTGCGGCATCAAATAATCCTGCTCCGCACGCAGCGATAAACTTGGATAAATATATTGACGTGCTTCTTTGTGATGGGTCTACCAAAGTTATAACGTCGGGTAGATTGTTTATTACTTTCGCCCTTTCGATGACCGATACTAAAACTTGATTGGTGGGTAACCCAAGCTCGCCTAAATAAGTGGTCAAGCCGTTTGTAAACTGATCGACTCCGCTAGTAACCTGCCCCTGCGAAGTAACTATTATTTGATTTTTCATTTTAGAATTTTCCTTCTACTTCTGGGGTATCAAAATCTAACATTTATATCGTGGTGCTAACGACCACTTTGACCACGATCATTATCATTATGAGCGGAAGAAGCGAAAGTACCGCCGAAGCCGCACTCCGTCAAGTCTCAGGGCGATTATCGCCTACACTTATTGCCAACAAAACGGCCCAAACAACTCATATCTCCGATTTTGCCCTCTGTACCATCTAACTGATTTAACGGGTGTTATTATCTAAAAATGGCTTGCGTCACAATATCGGCCCGCGCGACTGTTTTGCCCTTGCAATGCTAGACCTCGGCACCTAGCGCTCAAAGCTAGCCATCGGGGGGTGCTCCTGGGGGCCTGTTTATAATGAATTAATTATTGTTATGGATTTGCAGGTGTCGTTGTTCGGTTGGGGATTGGTTTGACGTGTTGTTAATTGTGATGGAGCGATCTTCCGGGTCAGGAGCCCCACCCAATGCCATTAAGTTAGCCAATTCTCTTGGCGGATTTTGCCCTCTGTTAGAAACCCCCACCCAACCTCCCCCTTGAAAAGGGGGAGGAGCCAAAAAACCATAAACTAAGAGATTCATTGTATTCAAGGCTATTCTGCTTCCTCCCCTTGTTAAGGGGGGGGGGGTACTTGGAATGCCTAGTGGGTTGTGTCTTGGGAATTGAATGTATTTGGCTGAATGCTTGTTCGTTTCATGGTGTTGTATTTCTCATTTTTGTTTTTTCAGTGTTTTCACACTGGTGTTTTATTTTCGTGGTGTTTGCTTAGCTTTAACCGCTAAAATAGCCTTTAAATTAACGTAGGTTTAGATTGGTTATGGGGCAGGCGAAGAGTAAGCCGGTTGCGGGGCCGCGTTTAAAAATTCAAGCGCGTATTGTGTTGGATGACGAAATTGCTTTTGGGCCAGGTAAGGCGGATTTATTAGAGGCGATAGAATCAACCGGTTCTATTACGGCGGCGGGCAAACAATTGGCCATGAGTTACCGGCGCGCGTGGAGCTTGGTGGATAGTATGAATAGGTGTTTTCAGCAGCCTTTGGTTGAGTCCTCCGCAGGCGGCAGCCAGGGCGGTGGTACTTATTTAACGGCTATGGGGCAACAGGTGTTGCGTGACTACCGGGCATTACAAGCGGAATTATCTGCGCTTAAAGCTGCGCATTTTGTTAAATTTCAGCCGCTGTTGCGCAAAAAACCGCTGCCGCCGGGTTAGGGGTATGCGTTCCCACGCGGAACGAAGGAAGGGGTATGCATTCCCACGCGGAGCGTGGGAACGAGGGAAAGAATGCGATGTTCATAATAATTGAATTGCCAGCATTGCCACACAATAATAATTACAGCGGTTTCAGCTCGCCATCTTCAACCTTTAAACAACTCTGGGTCAGAAAATCAATTTCACTGCGGGCGTGGCTTACGTAAATCATGGGGATTGTGCATTGGCTATAAATGCGCGAAAAAAATGGCAATATCTGTTGTTTTAAGCGCTCGTCTAAGGCGGAGATGGGTTCGTCTAAGAGTAATAATTCCGGTGAAAATAATACTGCTCGCCCTAGTGCTACCCGCTGGCGTTCGCCGCCGGATAATGCATTGGGGCGCCGCTGTATTAAATGGCCCAGCTCTAATAATTCTACAATGCTCTCCAGGTTAAACCTGCGCAGCGCGGGTGGGCAATGTTCATAGCCGTAGAGTAAATTACTTTTAACCGAATAATGGGGCAGCAATTGGCCATCTTGAAATACTAAGCCTATGCGCCGCTTATGGGGTGGCACCCAGATGGTGGGTGTGGCTTGGAAGAGCATTTTATTATTCAGGCAAATGCTACCCTGCTGGGGTTTAAGCAGGCCTGCAATGGCGGATAATAAAGTGCTTTTGCCGCTGCCTGAGGCACCGAGTATACCGGTAATAGGTGCATCAATTGTGTGCTGGGCTTTTAGGCTGTAACTGCCGCGCTGCAAATAAAAATCGAGTTTAAGCACGGGGCGCTCCCAACCAGCGTTCAACCCGTTGGGTTAGGATATTGCTTACCAACAAGGAGAAAAAAGCCAGGCCAATACAGATTAAAATTAGCCGCATGGCGGTTTCATCGCCATTTATTTGGTGCGTGGCGGAATAAATAGCGAGGGGTAGGGTGCGGGTTTCTCCGGCTATATTGCCCACAAAAGTAATGGTTGCACCAAACTCACCGAGTGAGCGGCTAAATACCATAATAGAGCCGACTAAAATGCCCGGCATCATTAAGGGTAAGGTAACGCTGCGCCAGACTTTAAATGGGCTGGCGCCTAAGGTACTGGCGGCTATTTCAATCCGCTGGTCGATCATGCGTGTGGCTAATTTCGCCGCTTGTACCATGAGTGGAAAAGCAATTACAGCGGATGCCAACACGGCTCCTTTCCAATTAAAAACCAATTCAAAATCAAAATGGGTTTTTAACCAGCGGCCTATCACACCCTGGTTGCCAAAGGTAATTAATAATAAATAACCCGGTACGGTCGGCGGCAGTACCATGGGCATAAATAGGGCTGCTTCTAACACGGGTTTGGCAAAAAAATCTCGCCGCGCCATTAGCCAACCGCAAAAAATCCCAGGTATTAAACATAATAGAGTTGCACAGATGCCCACTTGAGCAGACAAACCGAGTACTTGCCATTCTGCATCGGTTAGCATGGTCTAGCGCAGCTTAGGGTTTGCGAGTATTTAGTTAGTGAAGGTGCTAAAACCATATTTTTTAAATACCTCTGCAGCGGCAGGGGATTGAAGATAAAGCCAGAACTTTTTGGCATCTGCCTTGGCCTTATGAATGAGTGCACCGGGGTAAATAATAGGTGTATGGCTTTCACTGGGAAAGCGGGCAATTTGAGTTATTTTTTGGCTGACCTTGGCATCGGTGCTATAAACAATACCCAGTGCACATTCCCCCCGCTCTACAAATACTAAAGCTGTGCGCACATCCTCTGTACCCACTAGGCGATTTTCAATCGGCTGCCACCAATTAAAATAATTCAGGGCCTGTTTGGCGTATTTGCCTACCGGTACGCTGGCGACATCGCCAGTACAAAGTTTACCGGTAAAACTCTTGGCAAAGTCAAAATCTTTACTGATGGATACTTTGGTGCTAGCCCCCAAGGGCGCAATCAGGACTAATTCGTTGGCCAGTAAATTTTTGCGGCTGGGGGTATCCAGCAGATTGTGTTGGTCTAAATAATCTATCCAGTCTTTATCTGCCGAGATAAATAAATCGGCCTTAGCGCCATTGTCAATTTGTTTGGCGAGAGTGCCGGAGCTTGCGAAGGAGTGTTTCAACTGAATGTTGGGTTCTTGTTTTTGATAAGTCTGCCCAAGCTCCGTTAATACGTCCGTCAAACTCGCTGCCGCGAAAATTTTTATCTCTTCAGCACTGGCCCCCACACTTAGCACAACGCTGATGAAGGCTGCTATGGCGGGTGCGCAAAAGCCTGTGCGTACAACACGTATTAGCCCGTGGTAGTTTTTTTTGAATCGCGGCATAAGATCAGCTTGCACAATAAAGAGGTGAAAATCTATTCGTTATGCATGATTGTATATTGCGCGTGTTGCTGTCAACCTTTAAGCGCGACATTGGCCAATTTATTTGGCCGGTGTTTTCGATTTGCACGCTCTAAATCACCTTTATTCTCTTGAACCCTGATAACTCTGGGATTCAGTGGCTGCTGATACTAACCCGGTGGGCTTTAGTGCAGGGCTAATAGATGCGGCCTAGGCCCGCCGGGAGTTCCGCTAAAAAAATAAAGCCCAGGTATCTTCGCTCGTTTTAGTGGGACTAAAACACAAAAGGTCAGGGCGATTTATTTTAATAAAAAGCTTTTTTAATCGGCGCTAATGTAACTTTACAGGCTTGATCCACGCGCTGTTATTTTTATCTGTATGGTTAGCTGCGTGGTCTTTTAGGTTGAGTTAATCATCGCCCTGGGCATTTTCAAACGTCACAGACTTTAAGTTGATTAAGGGCTGTGACCATTGTTCGCTAAACGTATCGCTCTGTTGGTCTATGTATAAAACGGCAATGCCCTGAGCATTGGCAATGGGTATTCCTTGCGCGCTGCCGAGGCATAAGAGGGCGGTGGACCAGGCATCTGCCAGGGTTGGGTCTGGGTTTAATACTGTGGCGGAGGCGCTAGTGTGTTCAATAGGTTTGCCTGTGCGGGCGTCGAGAATATGGCTGTAGCGTTTACCCTCGGCATCAAAATAATGATGATAAGTGCCAGACGGCATCATGGCCATGGCGTCAGCGCTGTTAAAAACGGCTATTTTTTCTATTTTTTGTACGTTGCTTAGGGGTTTTTCTAAGGCGAGGCGCCAGGGTTTGTTGCCGGGTTTGTAGCCGCGAGTTTTTAATTCGCCGCCGATTTCCACTATGTAATTGGTAATTGCCTGCGCTTCTAAAATGGCTGCCACTGTGCTGATGCTGTAACCCTGGCCGATGGAGGATAAGTCCACCCGCAGGTTGGGAATTTTTTTGCGCAAATGCGTTTTATCGAGTGTTTCTAATTTATCCATACCCACCTGAGTTAAGGTTTCGGCGAGGGCGGCAGCATTGGGTGGGGTAAACGTATGGTTCTTAAAACCCCATAAATCAAAAAGAGGCTTTATTGTAAGGTCGTAACAGCCGTGACTGGCCTTGTGTACACCGCGCGCCACTTCAATAAGGTGGACTATTTCTGCGGAAACTTCCAGCGGCTCGGTAGTTATTTGGCTATTAAATTGTTCTATATCGGAGTCGGGCCGGTAATTGGAAATGGCCTTATCAAGCCTGCTTAATTCTTGACTAATCGCTGCGGAAAGGGCCGCTTGTTGTGCGTTGCTAAAGTTGGCGGGCGCTACATAGGTAATGTGGTAACGCGTGCCCTGGGCGGCGCCTTCAATTAAATAAGTAGTTGGTTGGCGGCTACAGGCGCTTAAGCCGAGCATAAGCCCTGCGGTCAATAATTTTTTAAGCTGAGAGGTTTTAATTGTCTTCATCCAATAGGTGGAAATAGGTTGATAACGTGCGAGAGGATCGCCCGGTTGTATCTGTGCATCGCTGTGGCGCGCGTGCTGAAAATGCCGATTTTAGCCTGCTTAAGATTAATTGCGGGAATTTTTATTTACTCGGTGGGGTTATGGCGGGTTAATAAAAGTGGTGTGGATGGCGTGTCGAGGTTTTTTAACCTCACGCACAATAGGTCCTGAGTTCTTGAGCTATGGCTCGATTAAAGCTGTAAAAAGCACGGTTTTTCTCATTTTAACCGGCTCAAGGCGGTGCCCAATCGGCGGTTATTAACCCGAAATAATCTACTAAACCGGCTTCAGTTGCACTTCTATCTTATGAATGTATTGCCTGCCGCGCAGGCGGCTATTGAGTTCGACCGGTCCTTGGCACGGCGCTAATTCCGGTAAATTTTGAGTGACAGGCGTCACAAAATCGCACTGGCGTATTACCGCCTTTGTGGCCGCGCCAGTGCTAAAAAATTCATTTTTATGCAGGGTTTTATTCCCCGGTCGCGGCAGCTGGCATGCCGGGTTTATCGGATGTTTGTAGTCACTAACTGTCGAACTTTTTGCACCCGCCTTTTTAGCTGTCGGCAGGTGCGTTGCGCGGGGTTGGGCGTGTCGTTACTATCCTTAAAACTTACTGTCCTTAAAACTTGCTATCCATATAAAAGTTGCTATCCATAAAAGTTGCTATCCATAAAAGTTATTATCGATAAACTTGAGATGCTCAATAAAGCGGATCGGGCGGTGTTAATTTGGCAAAAAATCCTTGTGCCCAGTTATTAAGTCGGTAATAGCGCATACACGGCGTTAAATTCTTCGCCCATTTTTTGTGTGTTGACAGCGGCTTTTAGCGCAAATATAGGATTTTTGAATATAACCAGTAGTGTCTTTTTATTTGTTTTAATTTCTTCCACTTAACCACACGGATTTTTTATGTCAGTACAGCTTGCGCTTTCCCCCATTGAAGCCGCCTACATTGCCGCCAATGTGTATTTTACTTTGGAGGGCTGGGAGGCCACGTATCAATTCAGAGCCATTCACGGTAGCAATGTAAAAGGTGAGCCAAAACCTAAACCGGGCATGGCAAGCCAGGATGTGATTAAAAATAATGTGACCGGCTCTGGGCCTTTGGCTATGGGAAAAACGGGTTTGCAAAATAGCCAATTGGTTTCATCGCTGAGCGGTTCTACTGGTACTAATTTACCGGGTATTGGGCGCACCCGTTCGGGATTTGGTTATTTATTACAATTTGAGCGCATGGGTAAGCGCCATTTGGTCATTGCCACTCGTGGCACGCGGCCTGAAATGGGTTACCCGGATTTATTAACGGATGTAAATATCAGCAGTAACCGCCATATGCCAGGCGCAGGCCCCATTCATGCCGGTTTTTTTGATGCGTATAATTCGCTAAAACCGCAGTTATTGCAGTTGGAAGCGAGCATTAAAAGTGCGGACGTGGTGCACTGCGTGGGGCATAGTTTAGGTGGCGCTGTGGCGAATTTGGTGGCGATTCACTGTTCGCAATTGGGCGCAGAGGTAAAACTCTACACTTTTGGTGCGCCGCGTGTGGGCTTAAATACTGCGCTGTACGATAAGGTGTTGGTCAATTATCTGGGCGAAGAAAATATTTATCGCGTCTCCCACAGTTTAGATCCTATCCCGATGATTCCGGTGGCACCTTATATTCATGTGCTGCCCAGTATTAAAGATGCGAATAATTTTTTCATCGGCTCGCCCATTAATTCCATTAGTTTAGAAAACCACGACACGGCTAAATATATTCAATCGGTGGAAGGTAGAAGTTGGGATGACGTGCGCTGTGTAAAACTTAAAGAGGGATATTTAAATAAACAATACTTCAACCAGTGGCGCGCCAGTGACAATTGGTTAAAACAGATGGTGGGTGTGTCGGTTAATGCCACTATGTCGGTGTTGCAACGGGTCTTCCAAGGTTTGATTGACTCGGTGGGTGTGGGCCTTAAGGATGTGGCGACATTGATCGACCTGTTGGTGGTGGCTATTCAGCGCGGGGTGGAGATATTTCAGGTGTCTAAATCCTATATCGCCAAGTTTTTATCCGACTGCGCCAAAATGTTTGGCTATGCAGTAGAAATTTCCCACGATATTTTGGTTAAACTGCTGCGCAAACTGAAAGTGGAACTTGCTTTAGCGGCCAAGATGGCGCTGGCGGCGGCGGGTAAAGTGGGCCGTTCTACTGAGTTTAAAGTCATCCTGGCTGCCAGCGGCGCCGGGGCCTTAGGGTGTTTATTGTTATAAGCGAGCGTGTTTATGGGTTTTGCGTGGGTGGTGTTAAGTGTTTTTTTATTGCTGTTAGCCGCAGCCTGCCTGCTCAATTTTCCCTATATCCCGCTGTTTTTTGGCCTGCACGGCGCTAATGGGCAGAGCCTGCGCGGTAAAATTCTGTCCAAGGCGCTGAGCATCTTTCCAGTTTTTGCCCTCACCTGTGTGGGCTTGGGCTGGTTTTTAAGCCCCTTGGCGTTTGTGTTGCCCTTAGCCTGGCTTGCGCTTATTTGGGTTTTGCGTCCGCGCAGTGAGCCTGAGCTTGCCGCCCGCTTTGCCAATAGCGACGAAAACCGCGCCCTGCTGGCGCGTAGCCTCAGCTATGAGTTGGGCCAGCTGGAGTCTACTGAGGCGGCTGGCCATTATCTGTTGTGCCGGCTGCAGTGCCCATCTGAAGCGGTGGCCCAGCACATTTGTATGCTGCTGGCCCACCTGCCGCAGCACAGCGAGCCCAGCATAAAACCCTTTAGCGACGAGACGATCTGCGAGCTGCGCCTTAGCCTTACCAGCCTTGCCCAGCCCGCCTTGGATGAACTGGTGGAGCAGGTCAATCAGTGCGCCTGGGGCAATCAGTCCATCGTATCCTCAGTATCTATTTTGCGAGATTAAATTCATGAGCCTTTCCTCAACTAACCCCTTGTCCAGTCTTGAGGGTTTTTATCTGTACACCCATGTCAGCGGTTTAGCGCTGCAGGCGTTTCAGGTGCAAATGGCGCAGTTTTCCGCCAGCCAAGCGGTGCAGGCGGGGGAAGCTGCCGCAGAGGAGTTGGGCGCCCCAGCGCTGCCGGATGAGGCGAGCCTGGGGGCTTTTTTGCAGGATGGTTATGCCGCCCTGGATTCATTGGGCGCTGAGGTGGCGGTCAAGCTGGCGCAGGTACCCGCTGATCAGTTAGCCGCATTAATCGGCGAGCTGCCTGCGAATATGCCCGCCCTCACGCGTCCTTTAAGTGGTGCCCAGTTTTACGAGTGGCTGCTGTTTATGTTGGAGCAACCCGCCACCGCTGCTATTTATCAGCTACATCACCTGTTTAGCGCAGGCCCTATGATGGATGACGACCCGGCGGAAACCATCCGCGAGGCCATCGCCTTTGATGACCCTAGCCTGTTAGATGCTGCGGCCCCCATTGAATACGAACATCTGCAATTGGCGATTCAGGCCAGCTCGTTACAGGTATTGCCCCATTTATTGAATAACTGCCACCTGAGTGAAGAGGAAAGTGTGAGCCTTTTAGGCCTTGCAGTGACTTTTGATGAGGCTCTGCCGCAGGTGTTAAACGCCCTTAAACCCTCCGCTGAGTTGCTGGCGCGTCTAAAGGCAACTCATCCAGAGGCGGCTGGGCATCCGGCTATAGTGCAATTGGAGGCGAGCTTATGAGCCGTTGGCGACAAATCCTGCTGGGTGCTGTGTGTTTTAGCCTGTGTTTGAGCGCGTGCAGCAGTTCACCTGCCTCACCCACAGAAGCTTATGTGGTGGATGGTGTAAACGAATACCCCTTTGATTTTGCCGAACAGCAGCCCGGCGCCATGATTAGTTTTCATTCCAAGGAGTTTCAAAAATGCACCTTAAGTTTTGCGGCCAAAAGCTTTAATGCCAATTTTAAAGCCAGCGCCCAACGCTTAGGTGAAGGCGCTCTGGATATTCTGTGTTTAAACGAGCAGGGCAATTTTATTTTAAGCCCGTCCGAGCCTACTTCGGCGGCGATGGAAGTGGTAGCGGTGCAACCTAAGCTGCAGGTGCGAGTGGATTTTAACCTCTACAATCCGCGCAAAAAAACCTGGCACAAGGCGGAAAATATACTGCTGAATTTGACGGCGGCGCAGAGCCAACAACTGCTGCATCCCTAATTAACCTCAGCGGTCAAAGGGCCATGGCTGCTTAAAAATAAATTCTGCCCAACCGCCCTAAAAAATTATCTGCACAAATACCGCAGCCACCCCCGCGCCTCGGTGCGGGTTTGTTGCGCTCGCTGAGGGATTGCCCAAATACTCATAATGAGTGCTTCAACGCCCAGGTCTTTCAGCGCTTAGCCCGGTAAGTTTTCAACCCGCTAGTGCAGCTGTTTATGTGCCGAGCCTGGCTAGCTCCTATCGCCGCCAGGCTCATCAATAAATATTTCTTCAATTCGCAAGGCAAAAAAACGGGCAATTTTAAAGGCCAGCGGTAAACTCGGGTCATAGCGGCCATTTTCTAGGGAATTAACGGTTTGGCGGCTAACCTCTAGGGCGTCAGCCAATTCCTGCTGCGAAAGGCCGCGCTCGCTGCGCAGGTGTTTAATGGTGTTATTCATTGGTAGCGTTTTTTCGACCAGACCATGCCGATGGCATAAAACAACAGCAACAAATAAAAGGCCCATTCGGATTTAAATTCCGGCGCGCCTAAATCGCGTAAAAATAAATAGTTAAAACAGAAAAGCCCGGTAACCACGCCTGCAAACGCCATAGCCTCAGTAATGATTTTGCGCTGCAATTCATCGAGCTGAAGCAGCCTGCGCATCACAACGCTGGCAATGTACACAATCGGCACACCGGGTAAGAGGACGAGGGTAAGCTGCGGGCTGGACGACGTGGATTGAGCATAATTAAAGGCCCAGATTCCGGCCGCATAAAGCGTGCAGCCGAGTAGTAACTCCAATGTTAAACCGGTACGCGTGCGCATGGTGCTTGCCCTCATGTCAAATAAGCTTTACATGAGTATGGAGGCCTGTAGAGGGTGTGTCAAGCACGCTTTACAGCTGTGTTGTTTGTGGGCAGTGACTGGCTGTTGGCAGCTGTACCTGTGTTTTACCTTGAACCCTTAGCGAGAGTGCCTAGCTGTTTCCAAAAAATCGGCTGCAGCCTTAGCACTCCTTTGGCGAGCCGAATGTGGCGAAAAAGCCTGCCCATGCAGGCTTTAGGTGCTTGTAGCGGCCAAGGAGAGTGTTAAATTCTCAGGCGGGTAGGGCGCAATAAAGTCGTTCATGCGCCTGTGGGGCTCTGCTCAAACGTGTACAATCGCCGCCCCCTTGCTGGGGCCGCCGCAGGGCTGCGCCTCGCATCCGTCAACTCGCGCCACCGCCCCCCGATCCTATGCGCTTATCGAGCATCCAGCTGGCTGGTTTTAAGTCCTTCGTGGAGCCCACAGCCCTTAAGTTTCCCAGTAGCCGCACGGCTATAGTCGGGCCGAACGGGTGTGGCAAATCCAACGTCATAGACGCCGTGCGCTGGGTAATGGGGGAGAGCTCGGCTAAACACCTGCGCGGTGATGCCAGCACGGATGTCATTTTTAACGGCTCTAGCCAGCGCCGCGCCCAGGGCGCCGCCAGTGTGGAGCTGGTGTTTGAACACTGCCGCGACCGCCTGCCAGGCCAGTTCGCCACCCTCGATAGCCTCGCCATCAAGCGCCGTCTCAGCCGCGACGGCGACAATCAATATTTTATCAACGGCGAAAAATGCCGCCGCCGAGATGTCACCGACCTATTCAGCGGCACCGGCCTTGGGCCGCGCGCCTATGCGATCATTGAGCAGGGCACCATCGCCCGCCTGATCGACGCCAAACCCGACGACCTGCGCGGTTTTATTGAAGAAGCGGCGGGCTTGAGCAAATACAAAGAGCGCCGCCGGGAGACGGCCCTGCGCATAGAACACAGCCAGGACAATCTGGCCCGCCTCAACGACATAGCCCAAGAGGTGCAACACAATATAGAGCGACTGTCGGCGCAGGCGCAGGCGGCAGAGCAATTTCGCAGCCTCAAAGCGCGTATTCGCAGCGCGCAAAGCCAGCTTAAAGCCCTGCACTGGCAAGACCTGCAGGCCAGCCTGCAGCAGTGCCAGCAGCAGTTGGAGACCACTGCTCAGCAACTGCAGGCGCTTGAGACGCAGATTCAGACCAATCGGCAGCGCCAGGAAACTCTGCACGAGCAACAGGCCCAGTACCTGATTGCTCAGGAGGGCTTAAACGAGCAGCTGCTAGCACACAACCAGGCAGTGGCTGAGCACCTCACTCAAACTGCTCAGCACCAGGCCCAGATGCAGCACTGGCGCCAGCAGTATGACGACCTTAACAGCCAGTTGAGTGAACTCAACCAAGCCCTTGCTAAAGCCAGCGCTGAACAGGAACGGCTGCAATCCCAATGGACCCAGCTGAGCCAGGCCAGGGCAACTAAGGCGCAGGCTCTTACTGAGCTTGAGGCTCGTAAAAGCCAATGCCAGCAGCATGTACAAGCGCAGCAGCAGGTGCAGGGCGAGCTAATCGAACAACAACAGGCACTGCAGCAGCGCCATTTGGTTGCCCTCAAGCAGCGAGAATTGCTCGCTGAGCATCTGCAGTTGGCCGCCGCGCAGCTGGCCGAGCGTACCGAGGAGTTGGAGCATCTGCAGGAGGCTGAAGCCAGCAGTGAGTGTGACCAGCCGCTCCAGAACTCGGCGGGCGAATTAGAGGAGCAAGTGCGCCAGCTGCAAGCTGAGTTGAGGCGCCAGCAGGCGGAACTTGCCGATATCGACCGCCAGCGTGCCTACTGGGCAGGCCGTTTGGGTTATAGCCTACAGGCACCTGAGCAGCAGGATTCGATACTGCTCGGCGGCCCCTGCAGCGATACCTGGGCAGCGGCGGAGCCCTGGTTGCACCCTTGGATCGCTGCGCGGCCCTGGGCGGATAGCTGGCAGCAGGCCAGGCGCCAGCTAGCGGGCCCGGCGTTTTTAGTGCGCCCGGCGGCTGACCTGCAACCCCTCACACAATGGCTCGCCTCCTGGCAACCGACCGAGCATATAGAGACCGCGCTCGCCGCCCTGGAGCAATCCCCGCAAGGGGTTTTTTACACCCCGGCAGGTGAGGTCATCGCGCGCGACTGGCTGTATTTACCTCTTGCCGGGCAGGAGCGTTTTAACCTGCACGAGCGTTTGCAGCAGGGCGCAGCTTTGGCCGCCGCCCACGCAAGCCTCAGTGCGCACTGCCAGGCGCTGCAGGCCGAGCTCAACCAGCGGCAGGCTGAGCTTGTTATGGCCCACCAGCGGCAGCTGCGCGCAGCGGTACTCGCCGAGTACCGCCAGTCGCGCCTGGCGTCTGCCGAACTCGCCAGAGCCGAGGCGCAGCGCCACTATCAACAACAAATAACCGCTCAAGCCGAGTTAGAGGCAGAGGTTTCTGCCCAGCAGGACAGCCTTCATCAGCTCCAGGTACACCAGGAGGAGTTGAAACTGGCGCTGCTCGGCCACAACACGGCCTTGGCCCAGCTTCAGCAAGACGAGGCGTACCTAACCGCTGAATTAGAGCAGCTGGCGAGCGCGCTGCAGGGGATTGCGCTGGCGCAGCAGGCCGCAAAGCCCGGCGACCAGCGCTTGGCAGAACAGATCCAACGCCTCGCGGCTAAACACGCGCAGCTCAAGACGCAGCTGGCGCAGGGCAAACAGGCAGACGCCCCGCTTCTTAAGCTGCAGGCGCAATTGGCCAGCACCCAGCAAACCCTCGCCGCCGTCAAAAACCAATATGCGGAAGCGGCAAGAGAGCTCAAAGCGCTTGCGCAACAGGAGCGGCAGCTGCGCGGCCAAACGGAGCAGCTGCGCGCCCATCAAGAGGCTCAGAAGCTACAGGCACAAACCCTCAGCACCCAACTTGATGGCCTGCTGGCCGAAGCATTTGACATAAACGCCGCCTTAGCTATGCTCCCTGCGCACGCCGACAGCGAGCAGTTACACCGCCAGCTGGCTGAGGATAAAACTGCCCTGGAAGCGCTGGGACCGGTTAACCTGGCCGCCTTAGACGAGTACGAGCAGGCCTGCGCGCGGGCGGCATATTTACGCGAGCAGCAAACAGATTTGCATCAGGCACTTGAATGCCTGGAAAATGCCATCAAACAGATCGATCGCGAGAGCCGCCAGCGGTTTAAACACACCTTTGACGGCGCCAACCAAGGCCTGCAGAGCCTGTTTCCGCAGGTGTTTGCAGGGGGAAGTGCACATTTAGAGTTAACCGGTGAGGATCTTTTAACGGCGGGTGTAGCCATCATGGCGCGCCCACCCGGCAAAAAGAACAGCACCATACATTTGTTATCCGGCGGCGAAAAAGCCCTTACTGCGCTTGCGTTGGTATTTGCGCTGTTTCGCCTCAACCCTGCGCCCTTTTGCCTACTAGACGAAGTGGACGCCCCCTTGGACGATGCCAACGTGGGGCGTTTTGCCCGTTTGGTTGAGGCCATGGCTGAGCAGGTACAATTTATTTTTATCACCCATAACAAAATAGCGATGGAGATGGCCGAACACCTATTAGGTGTGACCATGCAAGAGCCCGGGGTGTCCCGAGTGGTCAGCGTCGATATCGCCCATGCAGCACAACTAGCTGCCGATTGAGGAACATAAAAAGAATGCAACGTGAATGGCTCATAATTATCAGTGTGTTATTAATTGCTGGCATTTTGTTGGACGGCTGGCGCCGTATGCGCGCGCCTAAAATCAAAATGGCTCGCCAAGACGTCGCCGCCAAAGATGCCTTACAGCTGGATGAAGACCCACCGCTGAGCAGTGAATTTCCCTCCGGCGGCGCCCGGATTGCCGCTGTGCGCGATGACAATGATGCGGAGAATATTCTGCAAAACGTGCGGCAAAAACACGTGGAATCGAAAAAAACGCGCGGTGTGCGCAAAGATGGCAGCGAGCCGGAGAGCATCGAAAAAATTACGCCCGAACCTGCCGCCGATCCTCTGCCGAATTTAATGAAGGCTTTTACCAAACGCGCCGCTCCGCTGGTGCCAAGCCAGGATGATTCGTTTGTGGCGCCGGACCTAAAAAAACTCGACGCCGAATTGGATGATTTATTCCCGGAAATAAAACCGATCAGTGTCAAAGCTGAGGCCAAACCAGAGGTTAAAACCGCCGCCGCCAAACCCGCTGCACAGGCGGCCCCTGTGCCTCAAGAAGTCTTGGTGATGCATATCATGGCGCCCAAGGGAACAGCGTTTTCGGGCGACGATTTACTGCCGATATTAATGGATTTACACATGCGCTTTGGCGCCATGGATATATTCCACCGCCACGCTCAGGAAAACGGCACCGGTCCAGTGTTATTTAGCCTCGCCAATTTAGTAAAACCCGGCACCTTTGAATTATCCAGCATGAGTGATTTTGAAACGCCGGGTTTAAGCCTATTTATGACCTTGCCCTGCGGTGAAGAAGCCATGCACGCTTTTGCACTTATGGCGCAAGCGGCCAAGCGTATTACGCAAGGCTTGGGGGGTGAATTAAAAGACGAAGCGCGCAACAATATGACGCAGCAAATATTTGAGCACTACAAAGAACGCGTAGCGGAATTTGAGCGTAAATGGCGTTTGCAAAAAGCGCAGTAAATTGCCCGTGAGTTGGTAAGAAATATTCATTTTGTTTTGCGCCCTGTTTAGCAGGGCGTTTTTTATCTGAGGTGTGTATGGATCAGACTGCTGCTAGGGCGCGTGTTGCAGAATTAACCCAGTTAATTAATCAGGCGAATCACGCCTATTACAGCCAGGATAATCCCTCTATTCCCGATGCGGAATACGACCGTTTATTTCGCGAGTTAACCGCCCTGGAGGCGCAATACCCCGAGCTGCGCACGGTGTTTTCGCCGACTCAGCGCGTCGGTGCGCCGCCGTTAAAAAGTTTTGCTGAGGTCAGCCACTTCGTGCCCATGCTCTCTTTGGATAACGCCTTTAGCCAAGAGGATTTATGGGCCTTTGATAAACGTATTAAAGACCGCCTTAAATCCACCGCTCAATTAGCATTTTGCTGCGAACCTAAATACGACGGCATAGCCGTCAGCCTGTTATACGAAGACGGTATTTTAGTGCGCGGCGCCACCCGTGGTGATGGCGCAGTGGGTGAGGATATCACGCAAAATGTGCGCACTATCCGCACTATTCCCCTGTGTTTAAATGGCGAGGCAGTACCCTCACGCATCGAAGTGCGCGGCGAAATTTACATGACCAAAAGCGGTTTTGCAGCTATGAACGAACAGGCGCGCAAAAACGGTGAAAAATTATTTGTTAACCCGCGCAATGCGGCCGCTGGCAGTTTGCGTCAACTCGACAGCCGCATTACACAAACGCGGCCTTTATTTATGTGCGCCTATTCTGTGGGTTTGGTGGAAGGCGGCGTTGTAGCCGATGAACATTTTGCCTTGCTGCAGCAATTAAAAAGCTGGGGTTTTGCCATTAGCGACGAAGTGGCCATAGCCGACGACATAGACGCCTGTTGGGATTATTATCAGCGCATTATGACTAAACGCGCTCAGCTCCCTTTTGATATTGACGGCGTGGTTTTTAAAGTTAATTCCGGCCAGCTACAGCAGCAGTTAGGGTATGTCTCCCGCGCGCCGCGCTGGGCCATCGCCCACAAATTCCCCGCCCAGGAAGAAATTACCCAATTATTAGGTGTGGATTTTCAAGTCGGTCGCACGGGCACTATTACGCCAGTTGCGCGCTTGGAGCCGGTATTTGTCGGCGGTGTAACGGTAAGTAATGCCACCTTGCACAATAAAGACGAAATTAACCGTTTGGGGGTGTGCATCGGTGATAGCGTGATTGTGCGCCGTGCGGGCGATGTAATTCCGCAAATTGTCTCGGTAGTAGTTGAGCGCCGCCCGCAGGATGCGCGCATAATTGAATTTCCTCAACATTGCCCGGCCTGTGGCAGTGATTTATACGAAGACGAAACCGATGTCGCCATTCGCTGCATCGCAGGTAACCTGTGCCCAGCGCAAAATAAAGAAGCCATTAAACATTTTGCCAGCCGCCAGGCTTTGGATATCGAAGGCTTGGGGGAAAAACTGGTAGAGCAATTAGTTGATGCCGGCTTGGTGCGCAGCACGGCGGATATTTTTCATTTATCCCGCGCTCAGTTGGCGGCTCTCGACCGTATGGGGGAAAAATCCGCCGATAATCTACTGGCCGCGATTGAAACCAGTAAAAAAACCACCCTGCCGCGATTTTTATTTGCGCTGGGAATTCGCGAAGTCGGCCAGGCCACAGCGGTTAATTTAGCGAATTATTTTAAAGATATAGACGCGCTGCAAAAGGCGAGCGCTGATGAGCTGCAAAAAGTGCCCGATATAGGCCCGGTGGCCGCAGGTTTCATTGCGGAGTTTTTTGCCGAGGAAAAAAATCGCCAATTGGTGGCCGACCTGCGCGCAGCGGGTATCCATTGGCCAATAATTGATTTTAGTAATGCTGCGGCGCCCTTTGCGGGGCAAACCTGGGTATTAACCGGCACACTGACGCAATTAACCCGCGACCAAGCCAAAGAGCGTTTGCAGGCTCTAGGTGCCAAGGTGGCAGGCAGTGTATCGGTGAAAACCCATTGTGTGGTGGCCGGTGAGGCGGCAGGTTCAAAGCTTACCAAGGCGCAGGAATTAAATATTCGTATTATGAATGAGGATGAATTACTCGCGCTGCTAGAGGATTTGACGACCTAGTCAATAAGCATTTTGTGCCAAATTTGCCTTGCCAGAGCGTCGCCGCCAACTTATATCAACAAGCTGCTAGTCTGTCTTGCGCCGCCACCAGCTTAATAATAGGTGATTGGGCAGAATCGATGTGTTGCCAAGTGAAATGTAGAATTAATTAGGAATGAAAAGTGATTTGTGTTAACCCCGTGCGTTGTGTCGGCATCTTATTGGTTTGTATATTTTTGCAGGCCTGTGCGACAGCTACCCCCACTAATCGCCAAAATATTTGCGCACTGTTCGAAGAAAAATCCGGCTGGTACAAGGATGCCAAAAAAGCCGCCGACAAGTGGCAATCGTCTGTGCCGATTATTATGTCGATCATGTATCAAGAGTCCGCTTTTGTTGCCAAAGCGCGGCCTGCGCGCACCAAAATTCTTTGGATATTCCCCGGCCCGCGCCCATCAGACGCCTATGGTTATCCGCAGGCGCGCGATAATACCTGGGATTGGTATCAGGAAAAAACCGGCCATTACAGCGCGCGGCGCTACGATTTTGCCGACGCGGCCGATTTTATTGCCTGGTATAACTTCCAGTCCAACCAGATGGCAGGTGTTGCATTAAATGATGCATTTAATTTGTATTTGGCCTACCACGAAGGGCAGGGCGGTTATAAACGCGGCACTTACAGAGGTAAAAACTGGCTGCTAAATACGGCTAAAACCGTTGCCGCTCGCAGCGCGAATTATGATGCACAATTAAAAAATTGCCAGGCGGAGCTAGAGCGTAAACGCGGTTGGTTTTAGAGTATTTATTTCGCTTTTTTAACTCGGCGGCCTAAGCCGCCGCGAGCCTCGCTAAAACAAACAAATCCACGTATCCGCGCCGGGTTAACAATTGTCAGTCTAATTGAGATTTTTGTGTGCATCAGGTGCGCTGCTGTGTAGCTGATAACATCATGTGGCTTGCTCTGAGCCTTCTTCGTACAAAAATTTTGCATCTTTTGGCGCCTTTATGGGCTACTCAGTGAGGTTGTGTTATGAATGAATTGATCCATATTGGCGATGCTGATTTGCCGACTACACCGATAAAACTGGTGTATTTTGATATAGATGGCACCTTGTTAAATCAACAGGGTGAATACCCCAGTCAACTGAAAGCCGCTTTGTTGCGTATACACAATATGGGTATTAAAACGGCGGTGGCATCGGGCAGGCCGCAATTTGCTGCCCAGTGGTTAATTGACGATTTAGGCTTGCACGCACCCGGCGTATTTTGTACCGGCGCTCATATTTACCATCCTGCGCAGGGCGCTCATTTGCGGCAAGAGTTTTTACCTGTCTCTACATTGGTTGAGTTGTTGGACGCTATGCGCCAAATGGATGTTTACTACGAGCTATACACGGCAGAGCATTTTTATATCGAGCGCGACACAGCTGCGTATATTCGCGCCACTCACGCACAACATTTACGCGTAGCGCCCTCTGTGCAGCATTTTGATGACATAATAGGCGCGCAGCCGGTGATTAAACTGTTAATGGGTGCCAACCAACCCGCCGATATAGCCGCTGTATATGAGTTAGAGCGCGTGTTCAGTGATCGCTGTGTATTTGCCTATGCCAAACTGCCCGCCTACCCGGACTGGTTGTTTGCCAGCATTATTGATATTCGCGCTGATAAAAAAGCGGCATTTAATTATTTGCTTGAACATCATCAATTAACTGCAGAACAGGTGATGAGTTTTGGGGATGCCCAGTCGGATATGCAATTTTTGCAAGCGGCAGGTGTCGGTGTAGCCATGGGCAATGCGGCGCCTGAGGTTAAAGCCGCAGCGCGGTTTACCACTAAAGCCGTCTGGGACAACGGCATTGCCTATGCGTTAGAGCGGCTGATTCCAGGCTGACCGGTTCGAACTGTTTTCGTGCCCTATACTCAATGAAGAATCCCCAAGGGCCTGCTTGCTAGCAGGCGATCCCGTTTGCTCTGCCATTGCCACAGTTTAAACCGAGTAAGGTGCATTATGATTAATTACACAATCCCCAAGCGCGACATGATGTTTGTCTTGTTTGAGCTGCTGGACTACGACCAACACCTGCAATCCTTAAATGGCCCCGAGGCCATCACGCGGGATCTGGTAGAGGCCATTGTGGATGAGTGCGGCAAGTTCTGTGAAAACGTCATAGCGCCGCTCAATTCCTCCGGCGATAAAGAAGGCTGCCACTGGCAGGACGGTGTGGTGACCACACCCAAAGGCTTTAAAGAGGCCTATCAGCAATATGTGGCGGGCGGCTGGCCCAGTATGACCCACCCGGTGGAATACGGCGGCCAGGGCCTACCGGTCTCCATGGAGACCCTGGTGAGCGATATGGTGGGCGCCGCCAACTGGGCTTGGGGCATGTACCCAGGCCTCTCCCACGGCGCTATGCACACTTTGAGTGTGCACGGCACCGACGAGCAAAAAGCCACCTATTTAACCAAATTGGTGGCGGGCCAGTGGACGGGCACCATGTGTTTAACCGAATCCCACTGCGGCACCGACCTTGGCATGTTGCGCACCAAGGCCGAGCCCCAAGCCGACGGCACTTATAGCATCAGCGGCAGCAAAATATTTATCTCCGCTGGTGAACACGACCTCACCGAAAATATTGTGCATATTGTTTTAGCGCGTATTCCCGGCGCGCCTGAAGGCACCAAAGGTATTTCGCTATTTATTGTGCCGAAATTTTTACCCGATGCAGCGGGCGCCGTGGGTGCACGCAATGCGGTGAGTTGTGCGTCTATCGAACACAAAATGGGTATTCACGCCAACGCCACCTGCGTATTAAATTTTGACGGCGCCAAGGGGTTTTTAATTGGTGAACCCAATCGCGGCCTGCATTATATGTTTACCTTTATGAACAATGCGCGCCTGGGCACTGCGGTGCAGGGCTTAAGCCACGCCCAATTAGGCTTTCAAAAATCCTTAAGTTACGCCAAAGAACGCCTGCAATCGCGCTCTTTATCCGGTGTGAAAAATCCCTCCGGCCCCGCCGACCCTATTATTGTGCACCCGGATGTGCGCCGCATGTTATTAACCCAAAAAGCCATGGCTGAAGGCGGCCGTATGCTGGCTTATTCCACCGCATTATTGGTGGATAAAGATGCCTTTGCCAGTGATGAAGATCAGCGCAAAGAGGCCTCGGAATTATTAGCCTTGTTAACCCCGATAGCCAAAGCTTTTATGACCGAAACCGGTTTTGAATGCGCAAGCCTTGCGCTGCAGTGTTTTGGTGGCCATGGTTATATTCAAGAGTGGGGTGTGGAGCAAAACCTGCGCGATAGCCGCATCGCCATGTTGTATGAAGGCACCACGGGTATTCAGGCGCTGGATTTATTGGGTCGCAAAATTTTAATGACGCAAGGGGAAAGCTTAAAACGCTTTACCAAAATAATTCATAAATACTGCAAGAGCCAGGAAGGCAACGAGCAGATGGCGGAGTTTATTGAACCCCTGGCGGCTAAAAATAAAGAGTGGGGTGAATTAACGCTGCACATCGGCATGAAAGCCATGAGCAACCCCGATGAAGTGGGCGCTGCGGCGGTAGATTATTTAATGTATGCAGGCCTAGTTACCTTCGCCTACTGGTGGGCGCGCGCAGCTGAAATTGCCTTGGCCAAACAGGATGAGCCATTTTATGCCGCAAAAGTCACCACTGCGCGTTTTTTCTATCAGCGTTTATTGCCCCGCACACTCACTTATGCTGAGGCGATGAAAACAGGTGTAGACGTGTTGCAAGCCTTAGATGCCGAGCATTTTTCCTTCGATTAATGCCATCACCTGTGGGTATAAAAATAGGCTGCATACGCAGCCTATTTTTTTGCCCGTTGATTAGCTGGCCAGCTTATCCATGGGGGTAGGTTCTAAATATTTTTCCATGCAGGACAATAATTCTTCACGATTAACCGGTTTGGCTAAAAAGTCATTGCCCTGCGCGCGAAAACATTCGTCTATGTCGCTGGCTTGTGTTCTGGCGCTGACAAACACAATAGGTAATTGCTCCCGTGAGTATAATTTGCGGATTAAACGGCAGGTTTCGATGCCGGAAAGCTTGGGCATCATAATGTCCAGTAAAATTAAATCGCAGCATAAACCAGTATTTAACGCATCTATGGCCTCTTGCCCATTGGCGGCCTCATAAATAATAAAGCCGTATCTTAAGCCTTGGCTGCGCAGTATGGTGCGGTTAATGGCTTCATCATCAACCACCAGTATTTTTTTATAGCTGAGATTGGCTTGATAATTCTTAGGTAAAAACACCGGCAGTGGGCTTTCATAAATGGGCGTATGGGCCGCTGCTGGCTCTGGAGTCGGCGCTATCAATACATCGGGCGCAGCTGAAGTTGCCGCATCGGTTGCGAGTGGGCGAGCTGCTAATTGATTTAATTGCTCTGCATTTGCTTGCTTGAGCAAGACGCTAAATGTGGTGCCTGCACCGGGTTTGGAATGTACCTGTAATGTTCCGCCCTGCGCCTCAACAAAATATTTGGCAATGGATAAACCAAGGCCTGTGCCATTTTTGGTAAGTGCACCGGCGGAGGCAATTTGAGTAAAAGAGTCGTAAATTTTAGGCAGTTGCTCCGCACTTATACCTATACCCGTATCCTGTACGCTGATGCATACCTTGTCGGCCAATACCTCTACATCAAGCGTAATGGTGCCCCGTTCGGTGTATTTAATGGCGTTGGCCAATAGGTTATAAATAATTCGCCGCGTGCGTTCGGCATCGCCGAATAATAAGGGATATTCGCCGGTGGCTTTATTAATGAGTTTTACCTCGCGGTTGGCTATGCTAGGTCTGCATTCGTTTACTACATCAGCAATAACCGAGGTAATATTGAAGTTGGCACAGACTAATTGCAGCGAGGCTGTTTTGGCGGTGGAAAAATCCAAAACGTCATTAATTAACCGCTCTAATCGGCGCCCGCAATTGAGGATCATATCCAGGTGTTTGAGTGTGGCGGTGGATTGATTGCCCGCAATACCCTCTTGCAGCGCTTGGGTGATGCCAATAATGCCATTTACTGGTGTACGCAATTCGTGCGAGGTATTCGCCATAAAATCATCTTTTAAACTATCGAGCTCCTGTAGTTTGGTATTTAGGCGTTTTTCCCGGCGGTATTTTTGGTTTTGTGCAATCACATACCAGGCTATTAAGGCGGCTATGCAGCTGACATAAATACAGTAGGCCCACCAGGTTTTCCAGGGCGCGGGCAACACAATTATTTCGATGGCGGTTTCCTGTTCACCCCACACATTGTCGTTATTGGCGGCGCGCACCAAAAACCTATAGCGCCCGGCATCTAAATGGGTGTAGGTGGCTTTGTTATTGGTCGATTGTTTATGCCACTGGTTGTCAAAGCCTTCAAGCTTATAGGTGTAGGTGTTGTCGGTGTAGGAGCGATAATTGGTGGCGGTAAAACGCAGCGAGAACATGGGGTCGGCGTGGGTGAGAGTAATACGCGGTGTGGTGAGTATATCGCTGGGTATGATGCTGTTGTGGCTGGAGGGTAAAATGGTTTCGTTTAATAACTCAAGTTCAGTAAAAAAAACCTTGGGTTTGGCTAGGTTGCTGGTGACTTTGTTAGGGTTAAGAATATTAAACCCATTGGCACCGCCAAATAATAATTCACCGCTGCTGAGTTTAAAGGCTGCGCCATGGCTGAACTCACCGTTTTGCACCCAGTTTTTATCAGTATAACTATGCAGTTCCAGAGTGTCTGGGTTAAGTGAGGTTATATTGTTGGTGTTGGTAAGCCACAAGAGGCCGTTATCATCCTCCACTATGCCTTGTATATCCTTATTTTTAAGGCCATTTTGTGTATTGATACGGGTAAATGAGTTGTTTTGCGGCTGATATAAATTAAGCCCGCCGCCGATAGTGCCCACCCAAATGCGCGCTTTAGAGTCTTTGTATAACCAGGTTACTAAATTGCTGGACAGGCTGGTGGGTACTGCGGGGTTGTTTTGCAGGTAGGTAAAACGCTTGCTGATGGGGTCAAATATATTGATGCCATTATTGGTGCCGATCCAAATATGCCCTTTTTCGTCCTCTAAAAATGTCCAGCCGATATGGTTGTTCGGCGATTTATCGCCGTCGTGATTGTTTTTGTAGGTAGTAAACTGTTGGTTGGCATAGCTGTACTGGATAATACCTTGATTCATGGTGCCAAAATAAATATCGCCATTTTTAGCTTCTAATATGCTCCAAACACTATCGCCTTCAAATTGGCCGCTGGTGTTGGTGTCGTCATTTGTGTTGGGGTCAAAGTGTTGGTAACTGAGTGTTTTAGGGTTAAAACGCGTGACACCTTGCGCCCAAGAGCCCATCCACACATTGCCATGGCTGTCGTGCAGTAGGGATAAAACGGTGTGCGGGAATTGATGCTCGGCAAAATTAAAGCCGTTATAGGATTGAGAAAAGGTATTGTTTTTTCGATCAAAATAAACCAGGCCTAAGCTGTCAATACCCAGCCAAATATTCTGCTGCGCATCTTCGGCGAAGGCCCAGGTGGTGTTGGCGTATAGGCCCTCCTTGGATTTAATAAAATTGGCGTAATAGGTGAAATAGTTGTTGGTTTGATTGTAGTGATACAGGCCTGTTGGGAAGGTGCTGACCCACAAATCGCCCTCGCGGTCTTCAAATACTGTGCGCACAACTGGCGCGCCCAATGATGAGGGCGATAGGGTACGGGTGTAGGAGCCGAAGGTCTGGCTGCTGGGGTCAAAATACATTAAGCCGTTGCCATCGGTGCCCATCCATAAAATGCCCTTTTTATCTTCGATGATTTTCCAAATGGTGACATTTTTAATGTTTTCCACCACGTTTTTAAGCGGCATTAATTCAAAGGTTTTGCTGCTGGGCGTGAACTTGTACAGGCCTTTTTCATTGCCAATCCAAATGATACCTCTGGAGTCTTTTAATACCGAGCGCGTCAGGCTTAAAGATAAGCTTTTATTGTCTTTAGTGCTGGGTTGAAACTTTGCAAGGTGGTCAGTTTTTTTGTTCCAAATAAATACGGCTTCGGCAGTAACCAGTAAATACTCATCGCCGTGTATGCTGAGCATTTTTAAAATTTGGCCATTAATAATCGGCGAATGGGTCAGGTAGGCGGTAAAGGTGTCCTGCGCTCGGTTGTACATAGCAATGCCATCGCTGCCAGCAATCCAGAGATTGCGCTCTTCGTCTTCGATCATTTCCGTGAAGTCTTGTTGGCGGGCGTTAGTTCTGTCGGATGGCCCTATGACGTAGGTGTGAAAATTGTCCAAGCGGCGATTTAAACGCGCGACGCCTGCATTGGCAGTGGCGACCCATAACTCGCCGAAGGAATCTTTAAATACATCGGTAATGCGATCATCACCCAGGGCGTTGGGATCTTGCGGGTCCGCTTTGTAGGTGTGGATGCGGTAGCCGTCGTAGCGGGCGAGCCCCCTGCGGCCACCCAACCAGAGAAACCCTAAATCATCTTGATTAATCGCCATGATTTCGCCAATCGAATCACTGGCATTAAATGGAATACGAGAGAAATTCGGCGTGTCACCCAGTGGGCCTGTTGCCCAAGCACAAGAACAAAAAAGTAGCTCAAGGATGACAGCAATCACCCCAAGGAATAAAAAACGCCTCATTCTTAACTGGCCAACTGCAGCATGGCAAATTTAACCTACACCTATTTCGAGCTCACTACTGAGCATAGCTGGCAGCTAATGAATTTGCTGAAAATGCCGATAAAGTGCAGCTCGGCGCAATACCTCTGCAGGCTTAATGGAGTGTCGCTAGATATGCAAAATAGTTGGCCGTTTGCCAATTTTTAGAAGACGATTTTTTGCTGTGAGGGGCTAAAGCCATAACGCTTTTAAATAGAGATTTTAAAAATGTAGAGGTGTATTGGCTTCTATGCCGATGCACTTATCAACCCGGCGACACAATAGATCAGGACGATCTATTGTGTCGCCGGGTTGATAGGAGGGCAGCCTTGCGGTTGAATTAACCTACCACGCTGTTAAACACTGCAAAATAAGTAGGAAAGGTTTTCGCCGTGCATTTGGGGTCGTTAATGCGCACCGGCACGCCGGCTAGGCTTGCCAGGGAAAAACACATTGCCATGCGATGATCGTCGTAGGTGTCGATACTGGCGTTGGGTGTGAGGGTTTTAAGCGGCTGAACCGCCAGCCAATCCGGCCCTTCTTCCACCTGGGCGCCCAACTTGCGCAGCTCGGTAGCCATGGCGGCTATGCGGTCCGTCTCTTTTACCCGCCAGCTGGCGATGTTATTCAAGCGGCAGGGGCCGTCGCAAAACAGCGCCACTACGGCCAGGGTCATGGCGGCGTCGGGTATGTGGTTAAAGTCGCGGTTGAAGGCTTTGAGTGGTTGGCCTTTAGGCAGGCTCGCCTCCACCCAGTTATCACCGTAGTTAATCTGTACACCGATGTGCTCGAGCGCTTCGGCAAAGGCTATATCGCCTTGAATGCTGTTTTTACCCACACCCATCACCCGCACTGGGCCGCCGCCCAGAGCCCCGGCGGCGAGAAAATAGGACGCCGAGGAGGCATCGCCCTCTACATGAAGCTGGCCGGGGCTTAGGTAACTCTGGCCCGCCGCGATGGAAAAGGCCTCCCAGCCGCTGCGCTGCACCTGCACACCAAACTGCGCCATGAGTTTTAGGGTGATCTCAATATAGGGTTTGGAGATGAGTTCGCTAGCTAGGGTAATGTGCGCGGCCTGGCCTAGGGTGGGCAGTGCCATCAAGAGCGCGGTGAGGAATTGGCTGGAGACATCGCCGCGAATGGACACGCTGGCCACGTCTTTGATCTGCGCCGGTTTGATCAAGAGGGGTGGGAAGCCTGGGTTTTCCAAATAGGTGATATCGGCACCCAATTGGCGTAGGGCATCGACCAGATCGCCAATCGGCCGCTCGTGCATACGCGGTACGCCGCGCAGCGTATAGGTGCCGCCGCTAAAGGCGAGGGCGGCGGTGAGGGGGCGAAAGGCGGTGCCTGCGTTGCCGAGGAATAAATCGGCATGTTTAACCGGGAACTGCCCGCCGCAGCCGGTGACGCGGTATTGCTGGGGGGTTAACTGCTCGACCTGTACGCCCAGAGTGTTGAGCGCTTCGAGCATGCGGTCGGTATCGTCGGAGGCGAGCAGGTCGTGAATCAGCGTCTGCCCCTTACTCAAAGCCGCCAGCAGCAAGGTGCGGTTAGAAATACTTTTCGAGCCGGGAAGGGTGACGGTGCCAGAGGCGCATCTGGCGGCGGGCAAGTCGAGAAATTCCATAGGATACCGTTATCAAAGGGGCAAAAATAAAAGCCCGCAAGGCTAGCGAACTCACTGGGGAAACACAATGTGCGCCGGGCTAGATTAAAGTGTGGGGCGGCTTTTTATTAACTCGACGGCTTTTAGTGCCGAGTTAATCAGTGCGGCAGGAAAACCTTACCCTCGCCTAAGCCGCTGCGAGCCCGACTAAAACAAGCACAGTCACGCGTTTGTGCCGGGTTAATAAGAGCAATACAAGAATCGGGTCGGCAGGCTAGCTGTATTCCAGCTGGGCAGGGCAAAATGCTTGGCCATCCAGGGCCTTAGCGATCCTCAAATTGTAGGGGCAGCCCTTGTGGCTGCCCAAACGTCTAAATATCTACAGGTTTAGATAGATGAAACCGGGCGACCACAAGGGCCGCCCCTACGCTGGGTACTCGCTGAAAATAATTGCAGGTATTAAAGCGCCTTTAAAACCGCCAAAGCCGCACCTAAGCCCGTTTCCGCCGCGCCTTCCATATAGCCTTGGAAATTCGCCGAGCAGTGTTCACCGGCAAAATACAGATTCCCCACCGACTCACCTTCTACCCCAGCAAATGCCGACCACTGGCCAACCTTATAACAGGCATAGCTGCCGAGGGTGTGGGGGTGCTCCGGCCAATAAAACATGCCGAAGCGCTCGTTATAAAACTGCTGCAGGCTGGGGTAGATTTTGTTGAGCTGGCGCAGGTACACCTGGGCCTGTACGGGTTTGGGGTTGGCGAGCATGTTGGTGGAGTTGCGCCCACCGGTGAACACCGTAAGGCCGCCCGCTTCGCCGGATTGCAGCTGGCTGTTATCCCAGGCCAGTTGCACAGAGGTATCGGAAAATACTTGGCCGCTAAAACCTAACTCGCGCCAGAGCCGTTTATGAAAACCCAAAAAGAATTTGGCGTTGGTGCCATAGCCGAGGGCGTTAATGGCCAGGCGTTTGGTGGCACTGATGCCGTCGATATTGAGCGTTACTTGGCGCAGCTTGGTAAAGGGCAGGGTGCAGATGACATAATCAAAATACACGTCCTCGCCGTTGCGGAATAAAACTCTAAAACCTGGGCCTGCAGTGCTAATGGCTTCTACTTCATAACTTAAATGAATGTTGGGTAATTGCTCGGCGAGTTTATCCACCAATTGTTGGTTGCCACCGGCAATTTTAAAGCGCTCGTCACTCTCGCCGAACATTTCAAAGTCTTTGGCTTTAAGGCTGGGGTCGAATAAAAATAAAAAATTAATCGCCGATTGTTCCGCTGCATCCAAGCCATATTCAGTGGTAAATGCGCTGTCAAATAATGCCAGTAACCAGCCGGAAACACCTTTTTTTACCAGGTAATCAATAATGCTGATTTGGTCGAACTTACGAGCGCTGCCGATATTTTTGTAGGTAATTTCATCGGGCAGCTCATCTATGTCTGCCAGAATTGCTTTGCTAACAGGATGTAATGCCTTGATTAAATCCTCCACCGTGTAGTGATTGTTGTCGAAAAAAAAATCGTATTTGTCGACTTTGGTATCGGTGGCGGTATCGAGCAGATCGAGTTTTAATTCTTTGGCAAGCGCCAGGAGGGTTTTGTGGTTGCTATCGATAAACTCCCCGCCCAGCTCTGTCACCAGGCCATCGGCCAGGAGGTTATGCTGGCTATACACCCGCCCGCCCGTGCGCTCGGCTGCATCATATAAGTGAGCGCTAATGCCGTGTTTCTTGAGCGTGTAACCCGCCATCAGCCCGGCCATGCCTGCGCCTAAAATAGCTATCTGCGGTTTGCGTTTGGTCTTTGTGTTGCTGGCACAACCGGCCAGCGCCAGGCTGGCCAGGCCGCCTTTGATTAATTGGCGGCGCTTGATCGACTCGGCGAGCACTTGGCTCGGCAGGCTCTGCCAGAAGGATTCTCTTAGGTTGTGCAATAAAGGCTGTTTGGGTGCGCGCATAGGGAGAACTCACTCGGATAAATAACGGGCAAAGTACCTGAGTTTATTCCTGTGGTACAGGTGCCCTTGATAAGGAGCCCATCTGCAATGCCATTAGGTTAAGAATTTTGGCCTGTTTCCAGTGCCTGTTTTACCTTCACCCCAACTCTCTCGGCAATTGCTCCTGCATGGCTCTACTTCGATTTCATTTTCGAGGAAATTCTGCCGCCTCATCCATGGCAATGTATTTAAGTTAAGGGACGCTGTAGGGGCGACCCTTGTGGTCGCCCAATGTTGGCCCTCAAAAAATATCAGTATCCGCAGAGGTTTGGGCACCCACAAGGGGCGCCTCTAGGGGAGATTTCTATTCAGAAAATTCTTAACCTAAAGATATTGTCATCAATGAGGTCGTCCTGTATGCATGCTGGAGGTAAAGTCAAGCCGGGAGCAGTTACCAACAGGGCTACGGGTGAGGGGCAATGTCATTAAGTTAAGGATTTTTGCCCCCTGGCGTAGCCCGGATGAAGTGAAACGCAATCCGGGTTTGCATCGAAACACCCCGGATTACGCTGCGCTCCATCCGGGCTACAGTGTAAATTTAATTGATGTAACGACGCCGAAACTCTTAACTCGATGACATTGGGGTGAGGGGCTACGCTTTACCCATAGCCACGCCCCCTCCTACATAGGTCAATCTACATAAACGAATAGGGCTCAAATCCAACACCCGCATGCCTATCCGTCCTTGGTGAGCCCGTTAACCTCCCAGCGGCAAACTTGCGCCAACCCCTGCCATTGCAACCCATTAAATTGCCGTTAAATTTGCCTAGCGGTAAAGCGGGTGCCCACTAATGCGTGCCAGCCATTTTTAGCTCCTATAATTGCCAGCATCCTGCCGCAAGCTGTGCGGCAGTTAGACAATAGATTTAAGCGGCTTCATGTATCATGCGGCCTTTTGTTCGTGCTTGGGGAGATACGTGTGACATCTATATCTGATGCGGCCAAAACCGCCTACGCAAGTTTTTGGCAGGTTGCTAGAGACTTTGGGTTGTGCCGTTTTTATGCTTATCTCGGCTGCTACCTGGTGGTGATTCTGGCGGCCCTGCTGCGCATCGAATACATTATTCAGTACAACCCCATCCACGAAATCTGGAGCGACCCGGCCCGCCACTGGGAGCAGGGTATCGACACCCTGCGCTTTGACCCCATGTCCATGACCGACCCCATCATGTACCAGTTGTACATAGGCATGCTCGGCAAACTCACCTTAAAAATCCCCGCCCTGGTGGCGTTTTACACCTCGATCCTCGCCATCATAGGCCCCTGGCTTTGGTACAAATTCCTGCGCGAATTATTGCCATCCAAATTCCAGGCCCTCTTGGGCTGGGCGCTGATCTCCATCATTCCCTCCTGGATCAGCATCTACGGTTATTTCATGCAGGAAACCCTGCTGATTCCCCTGCTCGGTGCCTCCCTATACGCCACCTGGCGGGCGCGCCGCAAACAAGATGTAGCCTCGTTTGCCTGGATGATTTTTTTCTGGACTATCGCAGGTCTCACGCGTGGCGTGGTGATTCCCATGGCGGCCGTCGCGGGCCTGTGGATCTGGCTTGAACAGGGGCAAAAAGTGCGCAAAGCGGCCGTTTCGCTGCTGATTTTGGGCTTAATTCTCGGGCCATTGACCTATAGGGCCTACAAAATAGTGCACGTATTTGCCCCCAATGGCATGGCGCTTATGAACCAAATTTACGCTCGCTCCGGCAAAAAATGGATCGAAATGACCTACGACCGCGAAGGTGCCGTGTGGGGATATGGCTTTGGCTCGCCGGCTACCGGCAGCAAACCCTTTGCGCCATTTAGTGACTGGAGCACTCAGCGCGAAGGCCCGGTAACCGCGTTTGTGGATTTGGACGAAGGTATGCGCGATTGGAATGCCTTATTCGAGCGTGAAGCCCTCACCTGGGATAAATATTCCTGGATTTTAAAAGAAAACATTATTTTCCTGCTGCAAAGTGAATCCTGGCCGGACTCCAACACCGAGCGCGCCATAGGCTTAATTAACAATGTCACCCGCTGGATTTGGCCACCCTTATTCTTGATCGGCATTATTTGGACTGCATTAGTTGCCCGCCGCTTAAAAGGTGTTTGGTTATTCCCCGCCATGATTGTGGGCTGGTTTTTTGTGCAGGCGATTTTGCCGATTTCGGTAAATGAGGGGCGCTATCGCAAGCCTTTTGAAGGCCTCATTATTGTGCAGCTAATTTTGTTAGCCAGCCGCACCGGTCCTATCAGTTTGCGCAGACGCAAACAGGAACTCCCCGTTACCCAAACCACTGCCCAGGTGAGCGTTTAATGTCCGAGCAATTGCTGTCTATTTTAGTACCCATGTACAACGAATCAGCGGTAATTGACCGCCTGTTTGAAGCCTTGGAGCGCACCCTTGCGCAGGTGGATATGCAGTACGAAATTATCTGTGTGGACGATGGTTCTAAAGACACCACGCGCCAGCAGGTCATTTTCCACACCCAGCGCGATAGCCGCATTAAAGCAGTATTTTTCTCGCGTAATTTCGGTAAAGAGGCGGCCATGACAGCTGCCCTGGATTTTGCTAGCGGCGATGCGGTGATTCCCATTGATGCCGATTTACAAGACCCGCCGGAACTGATTATCGACATGGTGGCGAAATGGCGCGAGGGCTTTGATGTGGTCTACGCCAAACGCGTCTCCCGCGATACCGATACCGCCATGAAGCGCAATTCAGCCGGTGGTTTTTATAAACTCTTCAACGCCGTAAGCGAATTTAAAATTCCGGAAAATGTCGGTGATTATCGTTTAATGAGCCGCCGCGTGGTGGACGCTATTAAACTCTTGCCCGAAAAAGACCGTTTTATGAAGGGCCTATTTTGTTGGCCGGGGTTTTCCAACACCACAGTGGAATTTGAACGCCAGGCCCGCGTAGATGGCGAAACCAAATTTAATTATTGGAAATTATGGAATTTCGCTTTAGCCGGTATCACCTCATTTAGCTCCCTGCCGATTCGTTTGGGGGGTTATTTGGGCCTGTGTGTATCGGCAGTAGCGTTTTTATATGGCTCGTTTATTTTTCTGCGCACCCTGATTACGGGCGTGGATGTGCCCGGTTATGCCTCCTTAATGATCGTGGTGTTATTTATTGGCGGCGTGCAGTTATTTTTTATGGGGCTGATGGGTGAATATATCGGCCGCATTTATAAAGAGGTAAAAAACCGACCAATTTATTTGGTGGAGCAACAAATTGGTTTCCAGGCGGATATACAGCGCCAAAAGCGAAACCCATTAACCGAGCCAATGCGCTAAGGCCAAACAAATACTCGTGCTCTAAATCCCAGCGGGTGTTTACCTACTCGCCTGGCAGCTTGGCCTGACAGCACGGCACCAGCTTACCGGCATAAAAGTACAAGCATAAAATTGCAGATATAAAAGCAATTGACGGCATCAGCGCTTTTCGCAGCAAAAAATTCCTCTCCTCTCTCTGGGGGTTGGTAATGTCATTAGCTGAAGGATTTTGACCCGTTTGCCGCACCTACTCTTTTCCTCACCCCAACCCTCTCCCAGTGGGAGAGGGAGCTAAAAGCAATCTCTCCCGGGTTAGTACACGCTGTTCCCTCTCCCTCTGGGAGAGGGCTAGGGTGAGGGAACTGCGCTTAACTTAATGACATTGGAAGGGCGCAGCCCGACCGGGTCGTTGCAGTGCAAAGCACCATCTTTACACATCAATCTCTTTAGAATTTCGAGGGTGTAGATCCTAAAACTCCTTTTCTTTTGACTCCCCCTAACTTGACGGCGTCATCCTGCGCAAAGTCGCAGGATCCACTTTCAGGCTAGCCGCATTAGCGTCAAAAGCGGCTTAGATTTAAGTTCTGACAAGCCCAAAAAATGCGCATCTATCAACTATCTGGATACTGCGATTTCGCGCAGGATGATACTGGGGCATGTGGGCGAGTTATTTAATGCACGGAGACACTCTTGGGAGCCCTGGTACTGATCAGAAGCCAAGCACCCCGTGGGCCAGTTTTCTAATTTGGGAGGAGTGCAGGCTATCGGCCCCAGAAGGCTTATTTTGGCCCCATTTCTTCCGTCCAAATATCCAATTCCACCGCCGCACCGGCAATCCGGTGGCTCTCATCGGCCCATGCGCCCAGATCAATTAAACGGCAGCGCTCGCTGCAAAAAGGCCGCTGCGGAAAATCAGCCGTCATGAGTACGGGTTTTTTACAGTTGGGGCAGGGGATTGAGAGCGTGGTGAGCGTCATAGTCGTGAGCCAGCGTTAAATAGTGTTGATGCAGGTGGGCAATGGCCTGTTGGGTCTGCGGCCAGGGGCCGGAATTATCCAAGCAGTCATCGGCCAGTGCAAGGCGTTGGGCGCGCGGCATTTGCGCCTGGATAATCGCTTTGAGCGTCGCGACATCACTGCCGTCGCGCTCGGCACTGCGGCTGAGTTGTTGGGCTTCGCTGGCATCCACGACTAGGGTTCGGTTGGCAAGCTTGTGCAGGCCGTTTTCAAACAAGAGGGGCGCCACCAAAATACAGTAAGCGGCTGGGCAGGGCTTGCAAATTTCGGCTTCAATAGCGCTGCGAATTAACGGATGTAACAAATTCTCCAGCCAGGTTTTGGCATTGTTATCGGCAAAAATAATCCTGCGTAACACGGCGCGGTCCAACTGGCCGTCTAGCAACACCTGTGTGCCAAAATGCTCGGTAATGGCTTTAAGGCCTGGGGTGTCACGCGCAACCAGGTCGCGGGCAATAACATCGGCATCAATTAAATAGGCGCCTAGCTCGGCAAAATAATTAGCTACCTGAGTTTTACCTACGGCAATTCCACCGGTAAGCCCCAGCACCCAGCTCACCTTTTAGGCTCCGCCAATTTAATTAACCCGAGGCTAAGCCAGGCCGCTAAATTGTTTGTACAGCGCAATTAATTTATCTCCCCAGATAAAGGCAATTAAACCTGCGCCCGCCAAATAAGGCCCAAACGGAATCCGAAAATCCCGCCCGCGCCCGGCCAAAACCATAGCCGCGCCACCAATAACGGCGCCTACCAGAGAGGACAAAATAATAATCAGCGGCACCGCCTGCCAGCCCATCCAGGCGCCAAGGGCCGCCAGCAATTTAAAATCGCCATAGCCCATGCCCTCCTTGCCGGTGAGTAATTTAAATACCCAATACACGGACCACAAACTCAAATAACCCACCACTGCGCCCCAAACCGCTTGGGTTAGAGGCACAAACAGACCAAAACTGTTGGCGACTAAACCCAGCCACAAAAGCGGCAGAGTAAGGTTATCCGGCAGCAGCTGATGGTCTACATCAATCAGTGTCAGCGCCACCAAAATCCAAACAAACACCATCCCCAACAAACCCGCCCAACCAACGCCCAAATGCCACACCACTAACAGGCTCAGCACCCCGGTTACTGCTTCAACAATCGGGTAACGTGGGGAAATGGGTGTTTTGCAATTAGAACAGCGCCCTTTTAGCAGTAGGAAACTGACTACTGGAATATTCTGCACAGCTGTAATTGGCGCCTGGCAGTGGGGGCAGCGTGAGCGCGGTGTGGCTAAATTGAATCGCTCGGGCAACTCAGGTAGAGCCAGAGCCTCCGCCTCAGCCAGGGATGCCTTCCACTCACGCATCATCATGAGCGGAAGGCGGTAGATGACTACGTTCAGAAAGCTGCCGATTAGCAAACCTAAAATAGCGGCGAGTGCTAGGGTATAACCGGGGGCCAGGTGGTGCAGCTCGGCAAGAGTCATTATAAAAATTAAACCACGTTGCCAAGTTGGAAAATAGGCAAGTACATAGCAATCAGTAACCCGCCAACTAGAACGCCCAATATGGACATTATCATGGGTTCAAGCAATGAGGTTAGGCTATCAACTTGGTTGTCGACCGATTCTTCATAGTAGGTTGCTACCTTATCCAGCATTTCATCCAAGGCGCCTGATTCTTCACCAATTGCTGTCATCTGCAATAAAATCGAGGGGAACAATCGTGTGGCTCGCATAGAAGCATTTAATTGTGTGCCCGTGGATACGTCATCCCGAACTCTATAGGCCGCTTCTTCGTAGACAATATTTCCTGTTGCACCAGCAACTGAGCTTAGGGCATCAATTAATGGCACGCCTGCGGCAAAAGTAGTGGATAGTGTGCGTGCAAAGCGGGCGATAATAGACTCAAAGACAATTTTGCCAATAATCGGAATTCTCAACATCAGCCGATCCAAGAAGTGCGCAAATTTTTTATTAGTGCGTTTAAGGTAAGACACGGCGACAACCGCCCCTACTATTCCAAACAAAATCATGTACCAATATTGCTGTGCAAATTCGGAAAGGCCTAGTACAAACAGTGTAAATGCCGGTAATTTAGCGCCGAAGCTGCCAAAGGTTTCCGCAAATTGCGGTACTACTTTAACCAATAAAACACCAGTAACAATCACGGCTACAATGACTACAGCAATTGGGTACGTCAGTGCTTTTTTAATTTTCGCTTTAAGTTTTTCGGTTTTTTCCTTGTAAGTGGCTATACGGTCAAGCATGGTTTCCAGCGCGCCGGACTGTTCTCCAGAATCAACCAAGCTGCAGAATAAGTCATCAAAATATTTTGGATGTTTTTCTAAGGCTTTGGCAAAAGCAGTGCCTGATGCTACCTCATCCCGTATTGCTCTAATTAAATCCGCCAGGCTTTTCTTTTCAACACCATCCGCCACAATCTCAAAGCTTTGCACTAAGGGCACACCTGCCTTCATCATGGTTGCCATCTGCCTTGTGAACAAGGCTATATCCATTGGTTTAATCGCTTGGCCACCACCGCGTGGCTTGGGCCTTTTCTTCACTGTAGTGGCGCGGATGCCCTGTTTAAGTAACTGTGCCTTTACGCTAGTAATATTACTGCTGGATATTTCACCCGAGACATTTTTACCTTTACGGTCAACGCCTTTGTATAAAAATACGGGGTTGGTTTGGGAGGGAGATGCCATAGGAATTAATCCTTAGTCACGCGGTTAGCCTCAGCGAGGCTGGTTAAACCAAAGGCTGCTTTGCGTAAGGCGGAAATACGCAAATTATTAAAGCCCGCACGTTTGGCGGCATCAGCAATTTCAATTGAATTGCCGCCGCCCATTATAATTCGAGAAATTTCCGGGGTGATGCGAACCACCTCATAAACACCCACTCGCCCTTTGTAGCCGTCGGTGCATTTATCACAGCCTATCGGCTGGAATAATTTTATCTCCTGCCTAGGGATATCAATCTCATCAAACCCTTCTTCGCGCATAATTTCATCGGGCAGCTCTTCTGCGGGCTTTTTGCAATGGGGGCATAATCTGCGGGCTAGGCGCTGGGCAATAATTAAGCTCACGGTAGTAGCCACGTTAAAAGTGGGCACACCCATATTTAACAGGCGGGTTAATGTTTCCGCTGCCGAGTTGGTGTGTAGCGTAGATAGCACCAAGTGGCCGGTCTGCGCCGCTTTAATAGCAATGGAGGCCGTTTCCAAATCGCGGATCTCTCCCACCATAATCACATCCGGGTCCTGTCGTAAAAACGAGCGCAGAGCCTCAGGAAAGCCCAGGCCCACTTTTAGGTTTACATTAACCTGGTTAATGCCTTCTAAATTTATTTCTACAGGGTCTTCCGCTGTGGAAATATTGCGTTCTACCGTATTGAGAATATTTAACCCAGTATAGAGGGAAACCGTCTTACCAGACCCCGTAGGCCCAGTCACTAAAATCATACCTTGCGGTTGTTCTAACGCATCCAGATACATTTTTTTCTGGATGTCTTCATAGCCCAAGGCATCAATGCCCAACTTGGCGCTAGAGGGGTCCAGTATCCGCAATACTATTTTCTCACCCCAAAGCGTGGGCAGAGTGTTGACGCGGAAATCAATCGCGCGGGTTTTGGAAATTTTCATCTTGATACGCCCGTCCTGGGGCATACGCCGTTCGGAAAGATCCATCTGCGACATTACTTTTAAACGTGCGGCAATGCGCGTGGTGAGGTTTACAGGCGGGCGGGCCACCTCGCGCAAAATACCATCGGTACGAAAGCGCACCCTATAGGCTTTTTCGTAGGGTTCAAAATGAATATCAGATGAGCCAGTGCGTATGGCATCCAATAGAACCTTGTTGATAAAACGTACAACGGGGGCTTCGTCAACATCTGATGAGGGTTCATCATCTCTATCGCTGGTTTCATCGCCCACCGCCTCGATATCTAAACCATCCAATCCCTCATTATCTAAATCGCTCAGCTCATCTCCAAGAGCAGCTTCGTCTTGATGTAAAAAGGCTTCAATTTTCTTTTGCAGCTTGTCCGCCTCTACCAAAATTCCCTCAGTATTTAACCCTGTGTGGAATTTGATTTCGTCTAGGGCGTGTAGATTAGTTGGGTCTGCTACAGCAACAAATAATCGGTTGCCGCGCTTAAATATGGGTAGTGCCTGGTGTTTACGAATGAGTTTGGCGTCCACCAAACTCTTATCCACCCCCGTCGGAGATAGGCTCTCGATATCAATAGCGGGCGTACCAAATTCATCTGAGGCCGCGTGTAACAATTTTTGCGCACTGATAAAACCTAGGGTCACTAGGGTATAAGGCAGCGGTGTCTTTTCTTTGTTGGAGTGATTGAGTGCCTGATAAGCATTGTCTTCACTGATGGAGCCGTCGCGCACAAGCCTGCGCGCCAGCCCACTTAAGGGGGGGGCGGTATTCATACATTTTTCTTAGACTAATAGGCCTTTTTTGATTCTAGCCTCTTTGCCGTTAACAGGCCAAATCTATTTTGGTTGCCCATTTTTGTCAGCTTCTGCCCAAGATGGTTTGGGGTTTCTAATGCTAAAGGATCAAAAATAGTGTGATCCATCGCCAATACTCACTTTGAGCATTTTGGCACGTCTCTTGGATTAGCTAACCCACTATCCAACACTCTGAGGAATCACTCCATGAGAAAGCAACAAGGTTTTACTTTAATTGAATTAATGATTGTGGTTGCCATTATTGGTATTTTGGCAGCGGTAGCGCTGCCTGCATACCAAGATTACACTGCTCGTTCACGAGTTTCTGAAGGGCTTGTAATGGCAAACGAGGCCAAGCAAACGGTAATGGATAATGCTGCCAACGTTACCCCTGCGCTGAATGGCGGATTCGCCTCTGGCTTTAATGGCGGCGGCTTGGGTACGCCTTTAGTTTCATGTGTGGCGGCAGGCTGTAATGCTGTTCAAAACATTGGCAATGGTACTATAGGTTCTCCCAATGTAGCGTCAATTGGGGTCAATGAAGCTAATGGCCAGATCACATTAACCTATTTACCACGCGCAGCACCTGCTGGTTCTAATGTATTGTTTTTGGTTCCTACTTCAAATGACGCTCCTTTGGTAATTAACACTCGTCCAGCAAGTGCAATTGTATGGACTTGTTTTTCTCTGAACCGTCCTGCCAAAGGAGGCGCGGCTAACCCAGGTGCAACTTTACCTGCTAACTTAGCTCCAGCCGAATGCCGCGCTTAATTTACTAAATAGTTAAAAAATGGCCCTTCGGGGCCATTTTTTTTGGATAAAACCATGTGGAAAGAAAAGTCAATTGCCTTTGCCGTGCATTTTCTAGTTACCCTTATAACAAGTGGGTTATGCGCTATATGTGTTTATGGGGTTTGGTATTCCGGTGCTTTTGCGCAAATGGTTGGTGGTGCCGATATATTGCGGCTGATCATCTTGGCAGAGTTTTGTTTGGGGCCGGTACTGTCGTTTGTTATTTTCAATTCAAAAAAAACTCGGCGACACTTGATAGTTGATTATTGTGTGATTGGACTAGTTCAGTTATCAGCTCTATTTTATGGCGTATTTACGGTCGCAAACGGACGCCCAATCTATGTGGTTTTTGTTAAGGATCGGCTTGAGGTAATCGCTAGGTCTGAATTGACCGCAGAGGATATTCAGCAGATTAAAGATCCCAAAGTTAAACCGGGCTGGTTGGGGCCAAAACTAATTTGCGTGGCATATCCTGTCGACACCAAAGAACGCTCGGATCTTTTATTGTCTGCGTTGGCGGGCAAGGATATTCAGCTTAAACCCAGTTATTACCGAGAATGTGAAAGTGGCGAGGTGTTGGCAAAAACTTTCCCTAAGTCTCGTCTATTTACCGATACTAAAATTCAATCGAGTGATTTACCCAAAAATGTTGTGGATAGAGACTTCACCTGGCTTCCTTTGGTTACTCGATTTGGTGCATGGCTTGCCATTTATATGGATGGGGAGCGAGAACAATATTTTAATCTCGATCCATTTTCCGGAGAGCGTGGTTAGCTCTAAAGCTGGGGTCTGTTTTTGATTGTGTTAGATAGACAATGGCATTTGCTCTTTTCTGAGTTTATATATTATTGTCGTTTTTCCCGATCGCAGCCCCTAAAAACTCACTTGGCTCATAGGTAACTGGCAAATATCTTTGCAGCCGCCCCCGAGAATCCAACAGAACAATTGTCGGGTAACCCTGCGCATTGTAAGTTGCGGCAAACTGCTCCGCCTCTAGATCCTTCTCATCAATTCGCGCATAAATTGCTTTTTGGGTAAGAAATACTTTTACCTGCGGATTGTTAAATACTGTGCGATCCATGGTGCGGCAGGTGCCGCACCAGGTGGCGGAGAGCTCGGCAATTATGGGTTTGTTTTCCAATTGTGCACGTTGTAAGGCTTCCGCTAGGGTGATTTTGGGTAGGCCTGTATCGGCAAAATTCTGTACACCCCAATAATGTTGTAGGCCTCTTACCGCTGCGTATACCAATGCAAGGGTAATTAAAAAGCCCCACCAGCTATCACTAAAAGCTTTAAATTTATGCATTAAGGGTGATGGCATAGTGTTCTAGCAGTGTCAGTAGAGCGCCAATAGAGGCTACTGCGGCGGTTTCTTCGGTGGTGTGGTAGCCGGTGGTGGGGATTTGTACTGTGGCGCCGTTTATCCAGCCATTGGAGGCAGCCACTATACGGCCCAGCTCCGTGCTGCCGAGGCTTAAGGGCTTTTTGCCTTCTAATTGGCGCAGGTTATTTTTCTGTTGAATATAGTCATCTTTAAAGCTGTAGCTTATGCCGAGTATTTGGCAGAGTTCCTCTAAATGATGAACTGTATCAGTGGCAAATTCGCCATTGCTATCCCTGTGGCGCAGCACTAATAATTGCTCGTCTACTTCTTCTGTTGAGGCGTAGGGGCTGGTGTCCAGCACTAATAATTCTTGCGTGGACTGTGTAAAGCGTTGGAACCATTCCAATAAATAGCGCCAACTGCGGCCGGCTTCTTCTTGAGCGGTAAAAAATGCCGTGCCTTGGTAGCCTTTGCGAAATAAATAAATTAATACGGCTGCGCTGATGACATTATCCAGCTGGGCGCTGATGCGGCCCTCCTGCAATGTGACCTTATCGGCAAAGGCAACCGGTGTGCCCGCTACCACATGTTCTAAGCCTTCCACTTCAAACACCATATTGCCGCGCTGGGGGCAGAGGTAAACGGCGGTGATTAAGCCTTTGCCGCGATATACCCCAGACCAGGGTTCATAGGCGTGTACTGCGGTGTGGATAAAGCGTTCTGAAATGGTGGTGAAGGTTTGTTCCGAGACGGAATTGCCGGTTAAATCGCCGCGATTACTGGCGATGAAGGCGGCGTATTGAAATTCATTCGGGCCGGTGCAAATAAGCCCGTGGCGGTCGATATGGGCGGAGAGGTAGCGGCTGTGGGGGCGGTTGCCCTGTGCCACTAAAAGGCCTTCATACCAGGTAACCGTCACGCCCGTTTCTTCCAGCTCTCGCTGTAAGACTTGAAAAAATGAATGTTCGGCGCTGACCACACTGGGGCTGCGCACCAGTAGTTTTAAAATATCCAGCAGGGCAAAAAAATCTTGGGTCATGGCGTTAGGGCGCGCATAAAAAAGGGCGCTTGGCGCCCCTTTAATAGCTGAAATTAAAAACCGATTGTAAAGCCTAGGCTGAAACCATCGAAGGTGTAGTCGCTATCCTGTACCAACTTGCGGTATTCAATATTGACTAAAGCATCATCGGTTACGTAAAAACCCATGCCTAAACCGAAGGAAAAACCAGACACATCCAAGTCGCGCTCTGTTTTAGCATTTTCGGTGGAGGCGCTTGCGCTGGTGTAGCCTAACAAACCATAAAAAGTAGCGATTTCATTTTTTAATTCTGGTTTTACATACACACTGGCGTAGTTATCCAGCGTTAATTTAGTAGGCAGGGTGCCGTCTTGTTTGTTGGTGACTGTTTCGGTGGAGCCTTCCAGACCTAAGCCTAAACGGCCTTCAATATTAATCATTTCCCAAACATTAAAACCCACTACACCCTCAACCGAGGAAACATTGAATTTTACGTCTTGGCTGCCTTCGTCATAGTTCCAGAAGGCGACGTTGCCGCCGGCGTAAAAACGGTCGTCCGCCGAGGCGGCGCAGGCAAAAGTGGACAGGGCGGCGGCAAGCAACAGCTTTTTCATACCAATTCGTCTCCGAAGGTTTTTTAGGTTATTTTGTGCGAAGTCCTTGGCAGGCCTGAGGCACGCCATGAGGCGGGGGAAGTATTCGAGCAAATGACTGCTTTGTCAAACCGCATTGTTAGGCAATATTCAATCAGTTGCAAAGCAACACGTTTTTCACGGTAATTAACGACGCAACCCGGCCTGATCTAAGCGCTGAGTGGTTTAGTTGGGCCCCGTTGAATTGTGTTGGGGCGGGTAGAGTGTGCTCTACAGAGTCTTAAATACCTGCCGAGCAATGTTTAGTGTTTCGGCAATATCTTCATCTGTGTGAGCAGCCGACATAAAGCCTGCCTCATACGAAGCGGGAGCAAGGTTGACGCCACCGCTTAACATACCGTGGAAGAATTGATTAAAACGTATGTTATTGCAGGCTATCACCTGTTGATAGTTGGTGATGGGGTCATCTTCGGTAAAAAATCCGCCCCACATGGTGCCGCAGTGATTGGTGGTAAACGGGACGCCCGTTTCATTGGCGATCGCTTGTAAACCCTCCACTAACATGCTGGTGTGGCGAAAGAGGGGAGCGTAAAAGCCGGGTTGATTTATTTTCTTTAGGCTTGCAAGACCTGCTGCCATGGCAACCGGATTGCCTGATAAGGTGCCCGCCTGATAAACAGGCCCCAGGGGGGCCAGGTGATTAAGCACATCTGCACGGCCGCCAAAGGCACCCACAGGCATGCCACCACCTATTACCTTACCGAGGGTGGTTATATCGGGCTTAATATTAAAATGCCCTTGGGCACCGGCAATGCCAATGCGAAAGCCGGTCATAACCTCATCGAAAATTAACAGTGCGCCGGAAGCATCGCAGACTTTGCGCAGGGTAGGGAGAAAGTCTGGCAGCGGCGGAATGCAGTTCATATTGCCCGCTACGGGTTCTACTATTACACAGGCGATTTGCTCGCCTATGCTGGCGAATACTTCTTCTATCTGTGCGCTGTCGTTGTAGTTGAGCGTGATGGTGTGGTCGGCAAGTGCTTTGGGTACGCCTGGGGAGGAGGGCACACCAAAGGTGAGGGCGCCGGAGCCTGCCTTGACCAGCAGGGAATCCGAATGGCCGTGATAACAACCTTCAAATTTGATGATTTTATCGCGGCCGGTAAACCCTCTCGCCAGGCGGATGGCACTCATGGTGGCTTCAGTGCCTGAGCTGACAAAACGAACCTTTTCTATGCCCGGAATGAGTTCGACGATCAGCTCAGCCAATTCCGTTTCAATCCGTGTCGGTGCTCCAAAACTTAAACCCAAACGCGCTTTATCAATAACGGCCTGAAGAATATCCGGGTCGTTGTGACCCAAAATCATCGGCCCCCAAGAAAGCACATAATCAATATAACGCTTGCCGTCGGTGTCAAAGATATAAGCCCCATCGGCGCGGTCGATAAAAATCGGCTCCCCGCCGACCGCGCGAAAGGCGCGGACGGGGGAGTTAACGCCGCCGGGGATTACGGCTTGGGCCTGGGCAAATAATGGATTCATGCTTTGGATAGCGCCACTTTATTTGGAGATTACATAACTGTTGACGTTGCCTTCCGCCGCGCGCAATTTTTCAATAAATTCGGGCAGCGTTAACAAAGGCGACTGTGTTTCACTCAGCCATTCACCGAGATTGTTGTAATTCACATAGTCAACGCTTCTAAGCGCAACGTAATCATTTGCATCCGGAGTTGGGATACCTGCAGGCAATTGAGGAAGGGTAAATGAGGTTTTGCCCTTCTCCACCTGGGTGACAAATTTAGTGCTTCCTAGATCAACGCTAAGTTCGAAGAAGTCCACATTGGCCGAAGAATTCAATGACCAGCTCACCACCCGTTGATCAGCATTCCATTTTAGATCGCTGATACTTGGCGCAGGGACCGTAACCGATGGCAACTCGCTTAGAGAGGTAAATGGGCGTGCAAACTCGAAGCGTCCACCCACACCCACGCCATAAGTTGCGAAACCAGACAAGGTGAAACTATTGCCGCTAAGTCGTGGTATCGCGAGTTGAGTAGTTTCTTCTTGATACAGTGATTCACTGTAAATGGTCAGCTGATCAGCGGTTGTGATCGCTGGATTTACTCTAACTATAGGCGCGTCTGAGTTTAGGCTCCAGCTGCTCTGCGAAGGTGCTTGAGGGCTATAGACGAGGCTCGCCGCACCTTGCCAGCTGATGTTAGGCGCATACTGATAACCGGCTTTGGAGGAAATCAATAGGTCGAACTTGCCATCCAGCGGCGCTCTAGCGGCGCAGATGGTGATCGTGTTGCGTTCTTTGTTCAATTTTGCCACCCACTCTGGGTGATTGGTGCGCACCTCAATGAGCTCAGGGTCGAAATCGTCTGGTTCTTCCTCAGGAACTCCGTTAAGAGCGACGGCTTTACTCACGGTGCAACCGCCGTTCGGTAAGTCTGTGTCCAGCTCAACCGCTTCGTTAAACGGTGTGATGACCTTTAACTCGCCTGTGCTTGCGTCGACACCTTGATAAATGAATTGGTCGCCAACTTTATAGCCGATGGCAAATTGTTCTGGTTGCTGGCCGAGATCCGCCCAGCCTTCGCTGTTGGTAGTCGCCGAGCCGACCAGGGTTTTGCCATCTTGAGCGTATAGCCATACTTTTTGGTTGGCTGCGGCCACTTCAGCACCGGACACGTTCTCTTGGGCAAACTTGAGTTTGAACGGACGGGTGATACCTGAAGAGCTAGAGCTGCTAGAGGACGAGCTCGAAGATGAGCTGCTAGATTCTCCGCCAGACGAACTGGAGCTAGATCCGCTGGAGGAACTCGAAGTTGAGCCGCTAGAGCTGCTTGATGTAGTAGAACCCACACCGCTGCTGGATGAGCTTGAGCTGCTAGAGGTTGAGCCGCCGCCAGATGAAGTGGAGCTGCTGGTCTCACCGCTTGAGCTGCTGGAAGTAGACGAGCTGCTAGTGCTGCCGCTGGAAGAGGTACTGGAGCTACCCGTTTCCCCGCTTGAAGAACTGCTGGAAGTAGACGAGCTGCTGGTGCTGCCGCTGGAAGAGGTACTAGAGCTGCCAGTTTCGCCGCCTGAGCTGCTGGAGGTAGAAGAGCCGCTGGTGCTGCCACTGGACGAAGAGCTGGAGCTGCTTGTTTCACCGCCTGAGCTGCTGGAGGTAGAAGAGCTGCTAGAGCTGCCGCCAGATGAAGTACTGGAGCTGCCGGTTTCGCCGCCTGAGCTACTGGAAGTAGAAGAGCCGCTGGTGCTTCCGCCAGATGAAGTGCTGGAGCTGCCAGTTTCACCGCCTGAGCTGCTGGAGGTAGAGGAGCCGCTGGTGCTGCCGCTAGATGAAGTACTGGAGCTGCCAGTTTCACCGCCTGAGCTGCTGGAAGTAGAAGAAGTGCTGGTGCTGCCGCCAGACGAAGAGCTAGAGCTGCTTGTTTCACCGCCTGAGCTACTGGAAGTAGAAGAGCCGCTGGTACTGCCGCCGGACGAAGAGCTAGAGCTGCCAGTTTCACCGCCTGAGCTGCTGGAAGTAGAAGAAGTGCTGGAGCTGCCAGTTTCGCCGCCTGAGCTGCTGGAGGTAGAAGAAGTGCTGGTGCTGCCGCTAGAGGAAGAGCTGGAGCTGCCAGTTTCACTACCGCCAGAGCTGCTGGAGGTAGACGAAGTAGAGGAGCCGCCGCCGTTGGAGGAGCTGCTGGAGTTTGTGCCGCCTGATGAGCTGTTGGATCCGGTGCCGCCGCCAGATGAGCTACTGGTTGATGAGCTTGAGGGTTTTTCGGGATCTGTGCCGCCGCTTGAGGAGCTGGGGGCGCCGCTGGATGAAGAGCTTGATGAAGAACTGGTATTAGCCGAACCGGTTGAGCTTGAGCTTGAGCTTGAGCTGCTAGAGCTTGAACTGCTGGAGCTTGAGCTGCTCGACGGGTTGGGCGGATTCTGCCCGCCATTGTTTTTTGACGAACCTTTACCTGATCCACAGGCGGTAAGGCCGACAATTAAACTAAGTGTAAGAATGGGCAGGCGCATGAATAAATCTCCATCAGATTTTCGGGGTTGAGCAATTCTAAACCAGTTGGCGGCTATGGTTCCGCTAACCATTTCCGTTTTTAGCATTTTCGCAGGTACTGTTGAGCATTTTTGAAGTGAAATGCAACAAAAATTTTGTGATTACTTTGCGAGTTGGCGATGTAAACACGCAGTTTTGGGTGTGCAGGTGAGTCGCAGGTGGCTGCAAAAATGGCTCTGGCAAAAAAATAACGCGTTATTTTAATGTCATTTTAAGTCTGTATTTATAGTGCTTTTTGGATTTTTATGGTTGATGTTGTGGGGGTGTTAGGTCTTCTTTTAATCGCCATAGGAAGAAAGTGTGTGTTTTTGGATAAAATTCCTCAGTTGTGCGCCTCAATCAAGCGCTAAGCCTGCAGTTGAATTTTCCCCTTCAAGTAAGGGCAAACTCACAGTGGCGTGATGAGCAATTTGTATGACCTGGAAAATATAATTAAATCAGATTAGTTGCCGTGGCTTGTTATGCCCCTGCTATTAACCCGGCGACACAATAGATCGCCTTGATGTATTTTGTCTTGGTGCCGCTAAAACGGCCGGAGGTACTTGGATCTCCTTGTATTAGCGTGACGCGCGGCGGCTTAGCCGCCGTTGCGGCATCCATGCAGCCTATTACCCGCTGGTTTAATAAATTGTTTAATACTAAATAATTAATATTCTACTTGGTGCCGCTCAGCTAAATGAGTTGTAAACGTCTTAACACTTTGCACACCCCAAACCTGATTCATGGATTTCCCGTGCTTGTGCTGGAAGAAGACCCGGCTGGTCGTTTTGGCAGTGAACCTGCATAGATTTGTTACCCCAACAAGTAGCCGAGTGATTACTAAGGCTTAAGTCTGGCGTGCGCGCGTCTTTGTCTGGGGCGCTGCTGCATCCTAGCTATAATCTCAAAAACCCTAATTATTCGCTCAGTTGGTTTTTTTGGATGAAGTGTTGGGATCGGCTATCTGTTTTAGCGGGTTGCCGCGATATTTTTGGTCTTGTCCACCTCACGGATAAAATGAATTAGGATTGTTTTATGCCCCATTCGCTGACGGGTTATGCCCTGCTTGCCAACGTAAAATACAGCAAAGGAACGGCTTTTAGCCTAGAGGAGCGGGATGCTTACGGGTTGCGAGGACTTTTGCCACCTCGGGTGTGCAATATGTCGGTGCAAGTGCAGCGTGCACTGGCCAATTTGCGACGCAAAACCTGCGATATAGACCGCTATGTATTTATGCAGCAGTTGCTCACCCGCAGCCAGACGCTTTTTTATCGTGTCTTGATTGACCATATCGAAGAGCTGATGCCGATTGTTTACACCCCGACTGTCGGTCAGGCCTGCCGCGAATTTGCTCATATTTATCGCCAGGCACAGGGCTTTTATATTTCGTTGGCGGATCGCGGCTTGGTGCGCTCTATGTTGAACAATTGGCCGGAACGGGATATTCGCATGATCGTCGTTACCGACGGTGAGCGCATTTTGGGGCTTGGTGATTTAGGTGCGAACGGCATGGGAATTCCCATCGGCAAATTAGCGCTTTATTGCGCGTGCGCTGGTGTGCGCCCGGAACAGTGCCTGCCGGTGATGATTGATGTGGGCACCGATAATGTGCCCCTGCGCGAAGACCCATTTTATTTGGGTACTCCAAGCCCGCGTGTACGCGGCGAGCAGTATTTAGCATTAGTCGATGAATTTGTGCAGGCGGTGCAGGATGCCTATCCCAAAGCGCTGATTCAATTTGAAGATTTTCTCACCCCTAATGCTTATATGTTGTTGCACCGCTATAGGCGCGAGGTGTTGTGTTTTAACGATGATATTCAGGGCACAGCAGCCGTGGCGCTGGCGGGAATATACGGCGCCTGTACGCTGGCGAATTTAGCGTTTAATCAGCTGCGTATTATGTTTTTAGGCGCAGGCTCTGCCGCTACAGGGATTGCCGATTTATTAGTGCAGGCACTTGTGGAGCAGGGATTATCGATAGAGCAAGCGCGCAGTCGATTGTGGTTTGTGGATGTGGATGGGCTGGTGGTGACAAGCCGATCCTATCTTGCTGAACACAATCGTCCCTACGCGCAGGATTATCCAGAAATGGATTTTATGACGGCCATTGATGATATTCGCCCGCAGGTATTAATCGGTGCAACCGGCGCGGCCAATGCGTTTACCCCCGATGTTATAGGCCGCATGGCGCAATACAATGTACGGCCGATTATTTTTGCCCTCTCTAACCCCACCGCCAATGCTGAATGTACGGCCAGTCAAGCCTATGAATGGAGCCAGGGGCGGGCGATTTTTGCCAGTGGCAGTCCATTTCCGCCGGTTACTTATTTAGGCCAATATTTCCGCCCCGCCCAGGGCAATAACGCTTATATATTTCCCGGTGTGGGCTTGGGGGCTATGTTGATTGAGGCGCGCTTGGTGAGCGATGAAATGTTTTTAACTGCGGCGCGTGTATTGGCAAATTGTTTGTCGCCAGCGGATTTAGCCGAAGGCGCTTTATATCCTCCTTTATATAGGATTCGCGAAGTGTCATTGGCCATAGCCGTTGCTGTGGCTGAGGTGGCTTATCAGCAAGGTGTTGCGCGCTTACCGCAGCCAGAGGATTTAACATCATTTATTGCCGAGCGTATGTACGACCCTAATTACGAAGAACTCAGCTAACAGCGTGTTGAATACTATTTTAACTAGTTCTGGCGGCGTTGAAATTGGCAAAAATGCCTATTCGCTGCGTTTTTTGCGGGGGCACCAAGCCCAAAATTGCCTTGCCAGACCACTGCCGCCACCCTATTTCACGCGGCTGCTAGAGTTTATCGGCAATAAAAATAGCTCTGCGCGGAGCGGGGTAACCTTCAATGGTGAGTTGTTTATCCTGCGGGTGTAAAAAATCGCGCAGAGAATTAAACGGCATCCACTCGGTTGTGCGCTGTTCGTCGCAACTGGTTTGATTAATATCCACGCAGCGCGCGTTTTTAAAACCGATTTTGCCAAGCCAATGCAGCAGCGTGGGGACGCTGGGAATAAACCATACATTGCCCATTTGGGCATAACGCTCACCGGGCACTAATACTTGGCCGTATGCTTCTGGAATGATGAGTGTTTCTAAAATTAATTCGCCGCCGGGGCGCAGCACATCGCGTAATTCGCGCAAATGATCCATGGGCGAGCGGCGGTGATAAAACACCCCCATGGAAAAACAGCTGTCAAAAGCCTGTAATTTGTCGGGCATGCTGTCGAGGGTAACCGGCACTACATCCACAGGCGCCTGCGGCCAGTATTTTTTCAGCATATAAAATTGCACCACAAAACGCGGTGAGGGATCTATGCCGATCACCTCGCTGGCGCCTGCGCCGTACATGCGCCAGGCGTGATAACCACTGCCGCAGCCTACATCTAACACGCGTCTGCCGGTTAAATCGCTGATGTGAGGTAAAACTCGGTGCCATTTCCAATCCGAGCGCCATTCGGTATTAATCTTAATGCCAAATAAATTAAATGGCCCTTTGCGCCAGGGCATTAAATTTTTTAATTGTGTTAACAGCGCGGCATGGTCGGCAGCAGAAATTTCCGTGTCGCGGCCAATATCCACAGCATTTAATGCGTGTTGGTATTGAGTGGTTAAATCAGGCAGCGCGTCGTAAGCGGCCAGCCAGGCTGTTAAATCAGCATGGCGTTTTGTGTCTAGGCCGTCGGCTAATTGTTGCGGCAGTATTTTTGCCCAGGGCGCTAAGGGGCCAAGGCTAATGCGTGAGAGAAATTCGCTGTAGTCAATCATGGTTGAAGTTGTACTGCAGGTGTTGGCATGGGGGAATTATTTAAAAGCCAGCATGGAGGCGAAATTAAAACATTGAAACCATAAATCGGTGCTGCGAAACCCAGCGTCGGTTAGGCGCTGTTTGTGCGTAGCATAGGTTTCGGGAATTAAAACATGTTCCAGCGCTGTGCGCTTTTGGGCGATTTCTAAATCGGAATAGCCGTTGGCGCGCTTAAAATTGTGGTGCAGTTGAGTCATCAGCTCCTGGTGTTCGGCGTCTTCAAAGGCGAGTTTTTCTGACAGGATTAACACGCCGCCCGGAACCAAGCCTGCAGCAATACGTTGCAAAATTCCTAAGCGTTCGGCGACGGGAATAAATTGCAGGGTGAAATTCAACACCACCACCGAGGCATTTTTTATGGGGACATCTTGCAGGTTGGCGTGCTGCAAGCTGACGGGTACTTCGCCTGCGTCGGCGGCTATGACCTGGCGAGCCTTTTCCACCATGGCGAGCGAATTATCCACCGCCACAATCTGCGTGCCGCTGCTATTAATGCGGTGGCGCATGGCGAGCGTGGCGGCGCCTAATGAACAACCGAGGTCGTAACAGAGTGTGTTGGGGCGGGCATAGCCTTCGGCAATCTGGCCGATCATACGCAAGATAGTTGCGTAGCCAGGCACAGAGCGGTTGATCATGTCAGGGAAAACATCCACTACCGCCTGATCGAAACAAAAATCACCCAAATGGCTGAGGGGATTGGCAAAAAGCGTGTCGGTTTGGCTGTGCATAGCGGGCCTGCTTGAGCTGCGGCTGGCAATCATACTCCGCCGGGGTCCTGCATCAAAGGTCAGCTACACTTAGGCGAAGGCATGCTCAATTTGAGGGTAATGGCGCGCACGCCAGCCTGTGAGGGCCTACTAGGAGGTTTATGGGTGATATTGATTACGGCAGCATGCGCTGTTTAGTGGTAGATGATTTCGGCAACTTTCGCACGACCCTGGCGAGTATGCTGACCAAAATGGGCTGGGTGCAGGTTGACCAGGCCAGCAATGTCACAGGCTTAATCGCCGCCTGTGAAAAGCGCCAATACGATTTAATTTTGTCCGACTATGACCTGGGCCCCGGCCGCAATGGCCAGCGCGGGCTTGAGGAGCTGCGGCACCGCAAACTCATCGGCAGGCGCACTCTGTTTGTGTTGGTGTCGGGCAATGCCAGCAAAGAAGCTGTTTTGGCCACCTACGATAACGATCCTGATGATTACCTGGCTAAACCGGTCACCGCCAAGGTGCTGCAGCAGCGGCTCGACCGATTGTTTACTCAGCGCCAGGTGCTGCTGCCGGTTTATAAGGCGCTGGAGAATGGCGACTCGGAGCGGGCGGTATTTCTCCTCACGGAAATGTCCATCGCAAACAACCGCCATACCATCGCGGCCCAAAAAGCGCTGGGGCGTCTATTCATTGAGCAGGGCGAGTTGGATAAAGCCGAGCGCGTGTTTTCCTTGGCGCTACAAACGCGGCCCCTCGATTGGGCGCGCTTGGGGCTGGCGCGTGTTAAGGCGCTGCGCGGGGATAAAGCCATCGCCAGTGAATGGATGGAGCAGATTATTTCCGACAGCCCGCTTTTTTTGCCCGCCTATGATGCCCTGGCGGATACCTGTGCTGATGCCGGACAGCGGCAAGTGGAGCAAGCCACGGTACAAAAAGCCGTCAATATTTCCCCCATGTCGATTTTGCGGCAAAAGCGCTTAGCGGAGGTCGCCGAGGTAAACGGTGATTGGTTAACTGCGCTGCGGGCTTGGCGCCGCGCCATTAAACTTGGCGAAGAATCGGTACACGCCCAGGCGCGCGATGGGATTAAATTCGCCCGCGCCGCCGCCGGCGCTTTGCAGCAGGGGGTGCCCATAGAGCCCGCCCTCGCGCAGGACGCTGTGCAGATGCTCAACACGGTCAAAGACCGTTTTACCCTCGTGTTGGCCGAGCAGCTGCATGCCGATCTCTTGCATGGCCGCTTAATGGCGCTGGATGGCCGCGTGGATACTGCCCAGGCGCACATCGACCAGGTTGAACGCGTGTTAGCACAGGAGAATATTCGCGATATAGATATGGATATCGAGCGCGCCTATACCCGCTTGGCCCTCGGTAAAGCCGACGATGCGCAGGCGCTGATCGACTCCCTCTTGCAGACCTACGCCTATGATCAAGAAGCGCTGGAAAAACTCGATAAATTACTCAGTGAACCGGTGAGCGAATCCAACCGCAGCCTGGTGGCGCAAATCAACCGGGAGGGCATCGAACTGTACAATCAGGCTCAGTACGATCTAGCCCTCAATGCGTTTGGCCAGGCGCGAGTCTTATTTCCCAACCATTTGGGAATTCAGCTCAACGTGCTGCAATGTTTGGTGGGCAAGTTGCGCCTGGAGCCCTTGAGCGAGGAGCAAACGACTATGCTGCGCAGCCTGTTGGGGCTGCTCAACAAGGTGATTACGCCTGAGCACCAGCAGTACGAGCGCTTCGCCCGCTTACAGCAGATGGCGCTGAAGGAGTAGAATGCACCGCCGGGGGCGCTGCGCCCCCGTTTATCGTTTGCCTAAAAATAGGCATAAAAACAACAATAACGACAATAATGCATGGTACAAACGGCCCGGCGCCACGCGCACAGGCGGTTGCTTTAGTGTTCAGTGACACCGATGAAGCCGCCACACGCCAGGTCGTCGCCCGCTAAGGATTTCTTCATGACCCAACCGACTGAAAAAGTAGATTTTTCACTCGTGCTCGCCGCCAGCGTACACGACATGAAAAACTCCATCGGCATGTTAATCGGCTCTCTTGAACAGGTTATCGACGAGTTGCCGCCGGTAAACGATGTGCAAGCCCAGCACTTTAATACCCTGCAGTACGAAGCCTCGCGTATTAACGGTGAGCTGGTGCAGCTCTTGACGATTTACCGTATGCAAAACGATTTATTGCCGTTTCGGCAGGATCAGCACTATGTCTTGGACGTGTTGGAAGATCAGATCGCCCGCAATCATGTACTCATTGAAAACCGCCACATCGCGCTGAACCTTGATTGCCCGGACAATTTCACCTGGGTCTTTGATGCCGACCTAGTGGGCAGCGTTGTACAAAATATTATTGTTAATTGTTGCCGCTACACCCGCAGCCGCCTTTTGGTGGCGGCGCAAAAGCAGGATGACATGCTGTGTATTACCATTGCCGATGACGGCGCTGGTTACCCGGAGGCCATGTTGGAATCACCAGCCAATCAAGTAAAAGATGGCGATGTCACCGCCGGTACTACCCATTTGGGCCTGTATTTCGCCGAGCAGATTGCCGCCTTACACAGTCAATTTAACCGCCGAGGCTTTATTCGCCTACATAACGGAGCACCCTATGGCGGCGGGGTGTTTAAAATATATTTGCCATAAATGGTTGACACCCAATCCCTGATCCGTAAAATGCGCGGCTCTTAACGAGGGTGGTTAGCTCAGCTGGGAGAGCGGCAGCCTTACAAGCTGTAGGTCACAGGTTCGATCCCTGTACCACCCACCATTAATAGAGCCTGTGCTCTTAATGGCGTTAAGCCACTACCGTGGACCGGTAGTTCAGTTGGTTAGAATGCCGGCCTGTCACGCCGGAGGTCGCGGGTTCGAGCCCCGTCCGGTCCGCCACTTTTTGAAAAGCCCTGCATTGCAGGGCTTTTTTTTTGCCTTTAATTTGGCCGTTCAATTTATTCATAAGCAAATTACAGGCTTGCGCCGATAGCACCTTTTGATTGGCCGCCTGCAGGCCTCGCTATGCGTTCAGGTTCGTCTAGTCGAGGCTGTTTGCCCGTCGCATACCTCTTTACAAAATCCTCCACACAAAAACCCCTAATTTTGTGTCCTGACCTATGCTTATTTAGATCGACCAAGGAATAGCGAGCCTGGTTAGCAACCTCAATAGGTTCTAACCCGCCTGCGCTGTTAACGCGTGTGTTTTTGGGGGGTGTCATGGCGGTAAAAGGGGTAGAGGCCTGGGTTAAAAAATTAGCCTTGCAATCCATGCCTGTAGCGAGCGATGTAATCGCTGAGCTGAATAAATTGACCGGCTCGGACGATGCCACGCTACAGCAAATGGGCGAGGTTATTTTGCGCGACCCTCATCTCACCTCTCACGTTCTGCGCGCGGCCAACAGTGTGGTGCACAACCAGGGCCGCGCACCGATTAATACAGTGAGCCGCGCCATCGCCTTGCTGGGTGTGAAGGGCATGCGGGCCATTTCGATTTCGGTGCTGTTTATCGATTCGCTTTTGTCCAAAGGCCCTAAAAATCATCTGTTGCAATTGATGGCCAAAGGCTTTCACGCCGCTAATCAGGCGAAAAACCTGGTGCGGCGTTTTGATGAACAGGCCGGTGAGGAAGTATTCGTGGCGGCGCTTTTGCACCACGTAGGTGAAATGGCCTTTTGGTCCTGTGAAAAACTGACCCAAGAGCGCCAGCAATTGCTGGACGCCGATACCACCAAGCGCGAGGATTTTGCCAAGAGCCATCTGGGTACTGGTTTTAAAGAGATATCTTTAGGCCTAGCCCGGCACTGGAAGCTCGGGTCCACTCTGGTGGAGTCTTTGGAGGTGGGGGCTGAGGAGAGTCCTTCGCGCAAGGTGCAGGTGATCTTGTTGGCGGAGCGTATCAGCCAAGCGGCCCCTGGTGGCTGGGAGAGCCCTAAAATGCAGGCGATCGTGCGTGAAATTGCCGAAATGACGCAGGTAGACGAAGGTGTAGCGCTCACCTGGATACTCGACGGCGCTGAACAGGCGGCCGAGATCGCCTTGAAATATGGCGCTCAGGAGCTCTGTGCACTGATTCCTGGGCGCGATCATCGCTTGGCTGCGCCGAGAACTCTGTCTGTGGGCCGAGTGTTACAGGCGGATCCGCAGGTGCAGCTCAATATTCTGCGCGAATTAGGCGCTGCTAATGCCGAAGCCTTGGATGTGAACACCATTTTTAAAATGGTCATCGAGGGTATGCACCGAGGCATAGGGCTTGAGCGCGTAGTGCTGGCGTTTATTCAACACCACCGCGTATCCGCTAAGTTTGTGCTGGGGCAGGGGACGGAGGAGTGGAAACAAACCTTTAATTTTGACGCCAGCCCCTTTTGCGACAATATGTTTACGCTCGCCATCAAAACCGGCGGAGCCTTTTGGTTTAAGGGGGATGAATTAAAACGCCTCTGCGCCACCAGCGACTCCCAACCCATAGTCGATTGCCTGGGCGAGGCGGAGTGCCTGGTGTTTGCGCTAGATGTCAACGGCCGCAAACCGGCGGTGTTTTACGCCGACCGAGGTAGTTTTGGCGGCGCTATTACGCAGGATCATTTCGAGAGCTTTAGGCATTTTGCCCTGCAGGCACAAACTAATTTGTGCCGTGTTTCTGCCCCCAAGGCGCGCCCGGTTAGCGCTGCCAGATAATCAACTGTTTGCCGGGTTTCATATCCTGCTTGGGTTTGAGGTTGTTCCACTGGGCGATTTGATCCATGGAAACCTTATAACGCTTGCTCAGCGACCACAAAGACTCACCCTTTTTTAACTCGTGGGTAATTTTACCGCCCTGCTCCGGCGCAACTTTGGCTGGTTTGGCGGTTGATGCAAGCTGCATAGCTGGCTCGTTTTTCGGCGCCAATTGGCTTTTGTCCGGCATGCTGTTGATGGCGCTGGCGAAGGTTTGCGCCGAGGAGGCGGGCACTAGCAGGCTTTTGGTGATCAATGGATCGGTTGCTGCCCGTGAAAGGGCCGGGTTTAGTGCTTGCAGATCCTTCAGGTCAACCCCCGTGACATTGGCCGCCGCCGACAGGCTGATGGCCGAATCCACATTCACTTTAGCGAAGTAGGGGCGGTTGGGAATGGGGTGCAAGGCTACTTTGTATTTGGCTGGGGTGGTGATGATCTCCCGAATCGCCATAATTTTGGGAATATAGGTTTTGGTGTGAGCAGGTAGCGGCAGCGACCAAAAATCAGTGGGTAAACCCTTCGCTTTGTTGCGCGCAACCGCATTGGTTACATTGAGCTCACCGCAGTTATAAGCCGCTAGGGCTAAGTACCAATCGCCGTTGAATTTACCGCCGAGACGTTGCAGGTAATCAAGGGCGGCATCGGTGCTGGCGACTACATCGTGGCGGCCATCATAAACGGCGGTACGCTTAAGACCGAGCACTCGGCCGGTGCCGTCCATCATCTGCCAGAGCCCAGCGGCACCGCCGGGAGAGCGTGCCTTGGGGTCGTACGCGCTTTCAATGACTGGAATGAGCGCCAGCTCCATCGGCATCTTGCGTTTTTCCAGCTCATCCACCACGTAGAACATAAAGCGGCTGCCCCGTTGGCTGACGCCATTCATAAAAGAGGGGTAGCGACCGTAGAAGGCGAGGTCGTTCTGCAGTTTGTTGGCGGGGATGGGAGCGAGGCTGAAGCCTTTGCGCATACGGCCCCAAAGATCAGAGCTGGAGTTGGCGGTATCGGGATCGTTGGCCAGCGTCACGAGGGAGTTGCTGTTGGGATTTGGGCTTTGCTGGGGGGCTTGCGGAGGTATGAGTGCTGGGGTGTTGTGTGGACTGGGTGCCTGGGCAATTGGCCCTGGCTTCTTCGTCTGAAAAGTACAGGCCGAAAGAAACACTACTGAGGTCAGTAAATAGGGGCGTATCGATAACATAACTGCAAAGCCTACGTTGGGCGACCTTAAAGGCCAATCAGAGACTGAGGTCTACTGCAGGCAACCGCTAAAACACACCGGCAGCGTCGCACTCATCTCCTATGTTCCAAAAGAGGTATTTCCACAGCAACATCCCGTTCGGCTGCGCATCATGGTCAAACTATCGCGGCAGTAACTGCTGCAACAGGTTCCGCCAGGCGGAACTTCAGGCAAAGATCGGGCTAACTTTTGAGCACCCTTTACTTGATGTCTGAACCGATTCTAACCAAGGTTTTTCACATTCGCCACACAGGTTGGAATGATTTTTGTGGATTAAAACACATTTTTCCAGGCCCGGAGGGCAGAAAAAACGTCGCGTTCACAATAAAGGGATGATCCAGATGCCAGCTCGGCCGCTTTTTGCACAGATTTGTGACTGCAGCGTAAAAACGGATTGCGTTTAATTTCATCCTCTAAACGCACTGGCAGGCTTGGCTTGTTGGGGCCTATGTGTGGCAATCGGTCTGCGTAGCTGAGAATAAATGGGTTGGCAGGTTCTATCCCTTTGGCAAAAAGCCAATTGGCGGCGGTGTATTCATGGCTGGGATAGAGCCAGGTGTCGCCCGGTAGGCTGGCGATCCAGCTGATCGAGTCGAAGAGCTGATCGACGTTATAGAACGCGCGGCCACAACCAAAGCTAAATAGCGTGTCGCCACTCAACAGATGGCCTGGTGCGCCGGGTAGGTAAAAGCCTATGTGCTCAGCCGTGTGGCCGGGTAGGGCCACCACCTGCCAGGCGCGTGCAGCCATCTGGAGGCAGGTGCCGGGCGTTAAGCGCGCACTGATTAAGGGGCTAATTGCTGCGGGCATGCCGTCGGGGCCGCAGACCGGCATAGGGTAGGCGGTGAGCAGTTCCGCCACGCCCGCCCAGTGATCTTGATGTTGGTGCGTGAGTAATATGGCTTTAGGTTTAAGCCCATGGCTGTGGCAAAATTGCACCACAGGGGCGGCTTGGCCTGGGTCTATAATCCAAGCGTCCTGGTTGTGCACCAGTATCCAGACATAATTGTCTTGGAGAATGGGCACCGGGTGGATGGCAAAATCCGCAGTCAACATGCTTTGAGAGGTTCTGTATGTTTGGGTCCTGGCTTCAGCGCTGGCGCAATCGCCACCGTCTTGCACCCTTGAGTACTACGCAGGCCAGCCTAGAAGACTGGTACACCACCGCAGTAGGCAAAATGCTGCTCGAAGAGGAGCTTAAAACACTCCAGCCGCTGTTGAGTAATTTATTTGGCTACCACCTTTTACAGCTGAGCATTAACCCCTCAGCCGCGCTTTACGATGATGCGCGGATTTTGCATTGTATTAATGCCGCCTCGTCTAGCAGTGCGCAGACGGGCGTAGCGCTGCACTGCGAGTACGACCAGCTGCCGCTGGAGGATGAGAGCGTCGATGTGACCGTGTTGCATCATGCTTTAGAGTTCTCTGCCAATCCCCATCAGGTGCTCAAAGAAGCCTGCCGAGTGACCATCCCGCGTGGGCACATCATTATCATTGGCTTTAACCCCTTCAGTTTGCATGGGTTGGTTAAACCCTTTGCACGTATTTTCTCCGCTGCACCCATTTGGCGGTATAAAACCCTGGGGTCTGCCCGAGTGGCGGATTGGCTGACATTTTTGGAATGCTCGCTGATTAAACAGGCTACGAGTTTCGTTAATTGGCCCATCAATCAAACCGGTTACCTTTCGAAAACCCAGCGCTTGGCGCGGGCGCTGAGCCGCTTGCCTCTGCCGGTGGGCAACTTTTATTGTTTGGTGGCGCGCAAGGATCTGATGTGTATGACGCCCTTGCGGCCCCAGTGGCAGATGTCGTTTGCTGGCCTGAGCAAACCGGCGGTGGCGGCGCGAGCGGCGGCACGGCTGAGTTTGGTTAAAAAAGTATCCAATACCGGCGGCAACCAATAGGCCGCCTTACGTCCTCTTTCTATTTATAGGTATGGTTTGAAACAGATTGAAATTTTTACCGACGGCGCCTGTAAGGGTAACCCTGGCCCCGGCGGTTGGGGCGCACTTTTGCGCTACAAAGGCCAAGAAAAAGCCCTCAAAGGCGCCGAGGCCAACACCACCAACAACCGCATGGAATTAATGGCCGCTATTTGTGCCCTGCAATCGGTGCGTGAACCCTGCGAAATTACCCTCACCACCGACTCCCAATATGTGCGCAAAGGTGTGACTGAGTGGATGGCTGGTTGGAAGCGCAACGGCTGGCGCACGGCCGATAAAAAACCCGTGAAAAACCAAGATTTATGGCAGGCCTTGGACGCGGCTGCCGCCATCCATAAAATGCATTGGCGCTGGGTCAAAGGCCACGCGGGCCACCGCGAAAACGAAATGGCCGATCAATTAGCGAATCAAGCGATTACGGAGTTGCTGGCATGAACCGTCAAATCATTCTCGATACTGAAACCACCGGCCTTGAGCCCCAGCAGGGGCACCGTATTATCGAAATTGGCTGTGTGGAATTAATAAACCGCAAACTCACCGGCCGCCATTTTCACCACTATATCAACCCGCAGCGGGATATAGATGAAGGCGCGCAGGCGGTGCACGGCATCAGCGCGGAATTTCTCGCCGATAAACCGCTATTTGCGCACTTGGCGGAGGCGTTTTTTGAGTTTGTTAAGGGGGCTGAATTAATTATTCATAATGCGCCGTTTGATGTGGGATTTATCAATCACGAATTTAATTTGTTGGATAAGGGCTTTGGCAAACTAGAAGATCACTGCACGATTATTGATACCCTCGCCATGGCGCGGCACCGGCATCCAGGGCAAAAAAATAATTTGGATGCCCTGTGTAGACGTTACGAAATTGATAATTCCCACCGTGAATTACACGGCGCTTTGCTCGATGCGGAAATTCTCGCCGACGTGTATTTAGCTATGACCGGCGGGCAAATTACTCTGTCTTTAGGCGGTGAAACCCAAAATGCCGACGGCTCCCATTCGGAAAAAATTATCCGCGTGCAGCGCGCGCGGCCCGGTGTTGTGATTAAAGCCAGCGCCGAAGAATTAGCCGAGCATGAGAAAAAACTTGCACAAATTGATAAGGCATCCGGCGGTAACTGCCTGTGGCTGAAGCCGGAATTTAGCCATTATTAAATGGGCTTTTTTATATTAATGCGGCGGCTTAAAGCGCTGCGAGCCCGGCTAAAACAGGGTGGTCACTTGTTAAAAGCTGCGTTAATTCAACCGCACTGTTGCCAGGCTGCTAAGGGCTAAATAGTACAGCGCGATTTTTCTGTGAGGCATTCTTTTGTTACCTGTTAAAACTTCTATCTGGCTGTTTAGCCTATGTTTAATTTTGCCTGGCTGCGGGCATCAAACTGGGCGCGCTGCGGGGCCTGCGGCTGGCCAACACGAGCCTGTTATTAGCGAGGGGCTCAGTCGGGCAAAACAAAGTGAAATTTCCCCCAGCGACGCTGTACAGCGTTTAATGGAGGGTAATAACCGCTTTTTAACCGGCAAACAATTCAAGCGCGATTTACTCGCGCAAGCGCAATCGCGCGGGGTATCCGGCCAGTTCCCGTTCGCCAGTATTGTCAGCTGTGCCGATTCGCGTGCTGATCCGGCGTTGTTATTTGACCAAGGCTTGGCCGATATTTTTGTGGCGCGAGTGGAGGGCAATTTAGTGAATGCCGATGTGCTGGGTAGTCTTGAATATGCCGCAAAAATATCCGGCTCCAAAGCCATAGTGGTGCTGGGGCACAATCATTGTGGGGCGGTAAAAAGCGCCTGTGATGGGATAAAACTCGGCAACTTCACACAATTAATTAATCGCATAAACCCAGCGGTTAAGGCTACGCCCAGTGTTGGCGGTAGCGATCGCTCGTCGAGCAATTACGAATTTGTTGATGCGGTAGCGGTGAAAAATGTTGAGCTGACGCTTAAGGCCATTCGCACGGGCAGCCCCTTGTTAAAAGAATTGGAAAATAAAGGCCAGATTAAAATTGTCGGCGCCATGCTGGATATTGAAACCGGCAAAGTCACTTTTATGGGCGAGCCGATTGGGCCGGGGGTTAAAACCAAGATAAAAGCCAGCAAGGCGACCGCTTTGCCGCCGGTTGATGAAATGGGCAATTAAAAAACTATGATGGCTAAGCCCTCAACTCTGCCAGCACCGCGCGTTGGCCGCTGTTAAACTGCGCGCCCTTTTTCCAGGCCAGGCCTATGCCCATTCGTTTTGCCCAGCAATTTTTAGCCAGTTCCTTAGGTAAGTTTTTAATCGTCGGTGGGCTTGCCACAGCGGCGCAGTTTGCCGCGTTGTTTGTATTGGTGGAGCTGAATCTGTGCCGGGAGCTGGTGGCCTCGGGGATTGGTTATGGCGTAGGCGCCGTGGTGAATTACCTACTCAATTATTACATCACCTTTAACAGCACCCAGAACCACCTGGCCACGCTGCCTAAATTCCTCGCCGTAGTGGCTTTTGGTTTAAGTGTGAATACGCTGGTGTTTTACCTGGCCAACCTGATTTTGCCTTGGTACGGCCTCAGCCAATGTGTGGCCACTGGCGCTTCTTTGGTGGCGAATTACCTGCTGCACCGCTTCTGGATTTACCGCAAAGGCTGAGCCTGCCTATTGCACACTGACTCTTTAAGCCGCCTTCAAGTACAATGGCGCCTTTTTCTTTTTTTGTTGAGCGAGATTCCAACCCTATGCTGATTTTGCCCGGTGCCCCCGCCTTGTCTGCGTTTCGCAGCCACAAACTTCTGCAAACTCTGCAAGCCCTCGACCATGGCGTGACCGGCATCTATGCCGAATATGTGCACCTGGCCGACACCCAAGGTCCCTTAAGCCCTAGCGAAACAGAAATCCTCGTGCAGCTGCTGCGCTATGGCCCCTCGGTAAAAGCCCAGATGGGGGTGGGGCAGTTGTTTTTGGTGGTGCCGCGCCCCGGCACTATTTCACCCTGGTCGTCCAAGGCCACCGATATTGCCCACAATGCCGGGCTCAATAGGGTTGCCCGTATCGAGCGGGGCATCGCCTACCACGTACAGGGCGATTTTGACCTTAACAAGGTGCTGCCTGCGCTGCACGACCGCATGACCGAGAGCGTGTTTGGCAGCCTAGATGAAGCGGCGGCGCTGTTTGCCAAACAGGAACCGCGCGAGTTATCCATTGTGGATGTGCTCGGCGGCGGCCGCATCGCTCTGGAAGTAGCCAATACCCAATTGGGCCTGGCCCTGGCCGAAGACGAAATCGATTATCTGGTGGCCAGTTTCACTCAGCTGGGCCGCAACCCCACAGACGTTGAGCTGATGATGTTCGCCCAGGCCAACTCCGAGCACTGCCGCCACAAAATTTTTAATGCCAGCTGGACGCTCGACGGCGTTGAGCAACCCCACTCGCTCTTTAAGATGATCAAACACACCTATGAGCGGGGCGGTGAGGATGTGCTGTCGGCCTATGCCGATAACGCCTCGGTGATCGCAGGCCCCAGCGCCGGGCGTTTTTACCCCGACCCAAAAACCCGCGAATACGGCTACCACCAAGAGCCGATTCATATTTTGATGAAGGTGGAAACCCACAACCATCCCACCGCCATAGCGCCCTTTTCAGGCGCGGGTACGGGTGCGGGCGGTGAGATTCGCGATGAAGGCGCGGTGGGTAAGGGCTCTAAACCCAAGGCCGGTATGACGGGGTTTACCGTATCGAACTTACAAATCCCCGGTTTTATCCAGCCTTGGGAGCAGAACTACGGCAAGCCAGAGCGCATTGTGTCGCCCCTGACCATCATGCTGGAAGGCCCCTTGGGCGGCGCGGCGTTTAACAATGAGTTTGGCCGCCCCAACTTGACGGGTTATTTCCGCACCTTTGAAGAGACCTTCGACGGCGAGCGGCGCGGCTACCATAAACCCATCATGATTGCCGGTGGTTACGGCAACATCAAAGAGGAACACATAGAACAGACGCCTTTTAGCCCCGGCACCAAGCTGATTGTACTGGGGGGACCTGCCATGTTGATCGGCCTCGGCGGCGGTGCGGCCTCTTCCATGACCTCAGGCACCTCTTCGGAAGATTTGGATTTCGCCTCGGTACAGCGACAAAACCCAGAAATGGAGCGCCGCTGCCAAGAGGTGATCGACCAGTGTTGGCAAATGGGCAGCAACAATCCGATTGCCTTTATCCACGATGTGGGGGCAGGCGGGCTCTCCAACGCTTTCCCCGAATTGGCCAAAGACGGCGGCTGCGGCGGGCGTTTTGAGCTGCGCGATGTGCCCAACGACGAGCCGGGCATGTCGCCGGTGGAAATCTGGTGTAACGAATCCCAAGAGCGTTATGTGATGGCGGTAACGCCTGAGCGTTTGGCGCAATTCAAAGCCATCTGCGAGCGCGAGCGCTGCCCCTATGCCGTGGTGGGCGAGGCCTTGAGCGAGCAGGTGCTGCAGGTGAATGACTGCCACTTCGACAGCAAGCCGGTGGATCTCCCCATGGCTGTATTGTTCGGCAAGCCGCCGAAAATGCACCGCGAAGCCGAGCGCCATCTGCCGGTGACCAAGCCTTTCAACCCGGCGGGCATTAAGCTTGCCGATGCCGTCACCCGCGTGCTCAGCCACCCAAGCGTCGCCAGCAAACAATTTCTGATCACCATTGGTGATCGCTCGGTTACCGGCCAAGTGGTGCGCGACCAGATGGTCGGCCCCTGGCAGGTGCCGGTGGCCGATTGTGCCGTTACCACCAGCAGCTTCGACAGCTTTTGCGGTGAGGCTATGAGCATGGGCGAGCGCACGCCGCTGGCACTTATCGACGCCCCGGCCTCCGGCCGTATGGCGGTGGGTGAGGCGATTACCAATATAGCCGCCGCCCGCATCGGCAAGTTGTCGGATGTGAAACTCTCCGCCAACTGGATGTGCGCCGCAGGCCATCGCGGCGAGGATGAAAAACTCTACCGCACGGTGGAAGCCATCGGCATGGAGTTGTGCCCGGCGCTGGGTATCACTATTCCGGTCGGCAAAGACTCCATGTCCATGCGCACCGCCTGGCAGGAGCGCGGTAAAAACAAAGCCGTCACGGCGCCTATGTCGCTCATCATCAGCGCCTTCGCCCCCGTATTGGATGTGCGCCAAACCCTCACGCCAGAGCTAAAACCTCAGCTGGATTCGGCCCTGCTCTTTATTGATCTCGGTGCGGGTAGTCGGCGCTTGGGCGGTTCTATCCTGGCGCAAACCTTTAATCAGATGGGCGATGACAGCCCGGATGTGGACGATGCCGACCGCCTGGTGGGATTTTTCAACGCCATGCAGGAGACCCTACAGGCGGGCCGTCTCCTGGCCTATCACGATCGCAGCGACGGCGGCCTGTTAACGACATTAGCCGAGATGGCCTTCGCTGGCCGCTGCGGCTTAAACATCGATTTCACCCAGCTGCCCAACGCCGAGCCTTTGGCGCTCTTGTTCAACGAGGAGTTGGGCGCGGTGATTCAAGTGGCCCAGGAGCATCTCGCTGCGGTGGAGGCAAGTTTTGCCGCCGCCGGTGTGCACCATGTGTACAACATCGGCAGCGCCCAGGTGGATCAAACCATCACCCTCGGCAAGGATGGCGAAGTCTGGCTTAAGGCCAGCCGAGCCCAGTGGCAAACCCTTTGGGCGGAAACCAGCTATCGCATGCAGGCCCTGCGCGATAACGCCGATTGCGCCCTCCAGGAGCATCAGCGCATCGGCCAGGACGACCCAGGCTTAAGCGCCAAACTGGTTTACAACCCAGCCGATGATATAGCCGCTCCCTACATCAACAGCGGTGTGCGGCCTAAGGTGGCGATCCTGCGTGAGCAGGGCGTGAATTCTCAGCTGGAAATGGCCGCCGCCTTTGAGCGCGCAGGTTTCACGGCGGTGGATGTACACATGAGCGATATCCTCAGCGGGCGCGTTAACCTGCAGGGCTTTAAGGGCCTGGCCGGTTGCGGCGGTTTCTCCTACGGGGATGTGCTCGGCGCGGGTGAAGGCTGGGCCAAGTCGATTTTGTTTAACAGCCGCGCCCGCGAAGAGTTTGAAACCTTCTTCCACCGCAATGACACCTTCGCCCTGGGGGTGTGCAACGGCTGCCAGATGATGTCGAACTTAAAATCGCTGATCCCAGGCGCCGGCCACTGGCCGCGTTTTGTGCGCAACCATTCCGAGCAATTTGAAGCCAGGGTGGCGCTGGTAAAAGTTGAGCAGACGCCTTCGGTGTTATTCGCTGGCATGGCGGGCTCTCACCTGCCGGTGGCGGTATCCCACGGCGAGGGGCGGGCGGAGTTTGCCGATGCTCAGGCCTTTAAAAAATGTAACGACTCAGGCCTCGTGGCCCTGCGGTTTGTCGATCACCAGATCAATACCACCGAGGTGTACCCCTACAACCCCAACGGTTCACCAGCGGGTATCACCAGCCTTACCAGCACCGATGGCCGCGTGACTATTTTGATGCCGCACCCGGAGCGAGTATTCCGCACCATCACCAACTCCTGGCAGCCACCCGGTTGGCAGGAAGATGGCGGTTGGTTGCGCCTGTTTAGAAATGCCCGTGTGTTTGTTAAATAATTTTTAACACTTCACGTAAAAGGTACCCACTTGAGTGGTTTAACACGGCAGTTAGCGATTATGAGCCTTATCCAAAAAAATATAGGGATTGCGCTATGGATGATCTTAATTGGCGTCGTGGGAATGATGTTCTATGGCTGCCATTGGCTTGGAAATACCATGTGTGGAAATTATACCCATGAAGAGTATCCGTCACCTGGTGGCAAGTGGAAAGCTGTTGTATTTCAGCGAGACTGTGGCGCAACAACTGGGTTTTCAACGCAAATATCCATACTGTCGTCGTCAGAAAGCCTAGAGAATGACACTGGAAATATCCTCATCATAGATGGGCATCCCGATGATGTGGCGCCAAGCTTAAACTGGATCACAGAGCAAAATTTGAGAATAAATCTAAAACGAACTGGCAGTGAATATAAAGCTGAAGAGAGCTACGGTTGGTTTAATAAAATTCAAATTAGCTATGAATAAATTCGCTAACAATCGGCATCAGTCCGACGGCTGGTACTACGCAGTTTTTGTGTTACTCGCTGCCGCTTAAACAACAACTCAAAAACCGCTCCATACCAGCTGCGGCTTTGCCGGGCGTTAAATTGGCTCCGGTGGGTTTTTTATCTGTGCCTACAACTGCGCTCCGGTGCAGGGTGCTGAGACGGTGTGCATCATCTGCACACCTATAAATCGCATATAAAAGCGCATTGCTGTGCGCGTTAGGAATTTTCCCATTTAGGGTCAATACTTGAGGCAATCGCCGCGCATCGCGGGCATTTTCAACGCGTTCCTCTGTGAACAAAGGATATTACCTATGCTTCGGCTCACACCGCTCAACCACTTCTGTGCCGCTTTCACCCTCAGCCTCACAAGCCTTGCGCTCGCGGCTGAGCCGCTGCCTTACCAAAACCCGACCCTGCCGGTAGATAGCCGGGTGGCGGACCTGGTGGGGCGCATGACGTTGGATGAAAAAATTGCCCAGTTGCAAACCCGCTGGTGGGAGATGATTCCGCTGCTGGATGCCAATGGCCAGTTGTCCGCCGAACAGGCGCAGAAAATCATGCCCTTTGGCATAGGTGAGTTGGCTCGCCCAGGGCAGAACAAAAATAACTACGCGCCGAATAAAACCCCGCAGCAAACTGCGCAGTACACCAACGCCATCCAGCGCTGGTTAAAAGAACACACTCGCTTAGGCATTCCGGCAATTTTTCATGAAGAAGCCCTGCACGGCCATTCGGGCCTCTACGCCACCAGTTTCCCGCAGGCCATAGCCCTGGCGAGCAGTTGGCAGCCGCCTTTAATGGAGCAGATTTACACCCATGTGGCGCAAGAAGTGCGCTGTCGCGGCTCCCAGCGGGTGCTGGCACCGGTGCTGGATGTGGCGCGCGACCCGCGCTGGGGGCGCATTGAGGAGACCCTTGGGGAAGATCCTTACCTGGCCGCCAGCATGGGGGTTGCCACGGTGAAGGGGTTCCAGGGGCAGGGCACAAGCCCGGACGCCCAGCACGTGCTCACCACGCTTAAACATCTGGCTGGCCACGGTGAGCCGAGCGGCGGTTTAAACACGGCGCCAGCCAACATAGGCGAGCGCCTGTTGCGCGAGGTGTTTTTATTCCCCTTCGAGGCGGTAATTAAAACCGCGCACCCCGGCAGCGTGATGGCCTCTTACAACGAGATAGACGGCGTGCCCTCGCACGCCAATCAAAAATTATTAAAAACCATTCTGCGTCAAGAATGGGGTTTTGACGGCATAGTGGTCAGCGATTATTTCGCCATCCCTGAACTTGCCAGCCGTCACCATTTAGCCGCCGACCCCATGGGCGCGGCAATAAAAGCCTTTAACGCAGGCGTGGCGATTGAAACCCCCTCCGGCAACACCTACGCGTTGCTAAAACAAGCGCTAGAGTCGGGCAGAATCACTCAGGCGAATTTAGATCAGGCGGTGGCGGGGGTTTTAAAACCCAAATTTGCCTTAGGCCTGTTTGAAAACCCCTATGTGGATGAGAAAAAGGCCGATGCCTGTGTGGGCTCTGAGGCGGCCCGCAAGGTGGCGCTGACGGCGGCTGAGCAATCTATTGTGTTGCTAAAAAACGACCACAACACCTTGCCGCTGAACAAAAAGGCCATCACATCCATCGCCGTGATCGGCCCGCATATCAATGAAACTCTGCTCGGCGGCTACAGCGACGTACCCCGCCGCACCACCACCATTTTGCAGGGCATTAAAAATCTTGTCGGCCCTAAGGTGACGGTTAATAGTGCCCTGGGGGTGAAACTGACGGAGGATAATTGGCAGCCCGGCAGCGACTCGCTTGCCGCCCAGAGCTTGTCAAAGGAGCGCTGGAATACCGACGTGATTACACCCGCCGACCCGGAAAAAAACCGCGCCCTGATTAAAGAGGCCGTTGCGCTAGCGGCGCGCAGTGATGTGAGCGTGGTGGTGGTGGGCGATAACGAAGGCACCTCACGGGAAGCCTGGGGCGAGGAGCATCTGGGGGATCGCACCGACATTACCCTATTCGGCCAGCAGCAAGAGTTAGTCGATGCCCTGGTGGCGCTGGGCAAACCCCTGGTGGTGGTCTTAAACAATGGCCGCCCACTGGCCATAGAAAAAATCCAGCAGAGCGCTCCGGCGATTATCGAGGCCTGGTATCTCGGCCAGGAGACCGGCACGGCGCTGGCGCGGGTGTTATTTGGCGAGGTAAACCCCGGCGGTAAATTACCCCTTAGCATTGCCCGTTCGGTTGGGCAGTTGCCGGTTTATTACAACTACAAACCCACCGCCAAGCGCGGCTACGCCTTCACCGATACCTCGCCTCTGTACCCCTTTGGTTTTGGTTTGAGTTACACCCAATTCGCCTACAGCGATTTAACCTTCGAGCAGGATCAGCTTAAGCCTCAGGATACCCTCAAAGCGAAAATCAAAATCACCAATACCGGCCCAGTGGATGGCGATGAAGTGGTGCAGCTCTACCTTAGCGATCAAGTGGCGAGCCTGACTCGCCCGGTAAAGGAACTCAAAGCCTTTAAACGTATCCATCTAAAAGCCAAACAAAGCCGCTGGCTGGAATTCAGTGTGCCGGTGGCGCTGTTGGGGTTCTATAGCGAGCAGATGGTTTATCAGGTGGAGCCTGGCAAAATGACCATCCAACTTGGCAGCTCATCGGCGGATATACGCCAGCAAAAAGAGCTGCTGATTCAGGGCGATGGGCCTGTTGCTGTCAGCAAGCAGTTTTTCTCCAGCGTGCGGGAGTTATAAACACGGGTTAGGGTAGAACCCCATCCCCTCGGGGCGAGGAGACACCTAGGCTGAGATAACTCGGATTAGGCCTTGCTTCATTTGAGCGACTGGGTTCAGTAGTTCATATATTTTTAACACCCAATAATCGGCCCACAACAAGCCTGCAATACCTTGTTGTGGGCTTTTTCGTTGGCGACTGACCGCAAGGTTGCCAACCGGTCACAGTAGCAAGGGCAAGGGCCTGCGGGCCTGCTTTACACCCGCTTGGTCGCCAGGCTCTACAATCACATCTTTTGAGGTTTTTTCACCATGCAACAAAAACCACCTATCACCATATCTTCACTCGATGCGGCGCGATTGGAAAAAATGCTGGATTCGCTTGAGGGCAAGCAGATTCCCAACACTGATGATCTTCAAGCCGAATTGGACCGGGCTAATATTGTGGCGCCGACCGAGATGCCGCACGACGTAGTGACAATGAACTCAACGGTCGTTTTCCAGATTGCGTCCTCCAGCGCTGAGTTCGCTTTGACCCTTGTCTACCCAAACGACATTGGTGATGGCGCGGGGAAAATATCCATTCTTGCACCTGTTGGCAGCGCACTGCTCGGATTGCGCGAGGGCGACGAGATATCTTGGCCCAAGCCTGGCGGTGGCCTGCTCAATGTGCGCATCCTAAAAGTTGTGTACCAACCTGAGCGCGCGGGTGATTTACTGCGATAGAGGAATAGAGCTGAGGCCTCATGGCAAACCCATGTCACCGAGGCTTCGAGCCTGCTAAACATCGAGATTTAATTATGTGGAACTACCCTATGCCGCGCAGCCAGATTGGCCTGTTGATCCTGTTGTGTACCTCTGTTGCCTGGGCGGGTGCCGAGCAAACGGGTGCCACCAGCGCTGCCCCCTTTGGTGCCAAATCGGCGGAAGCACTGCCGCCTATTCCGGCCAGCCTTGCGGGCCATTGGTTTAATACCGAGAACAGCGCCACGGTGGGTTTAATAGTGCAGGCGGATAAAAGCTGCGAGCTTTACACCGAGCGCCTCACCAGCCCGCGTTCGAGCCGGGGCTGTAAGGTTGAGTACTACCGCGACAATACATTTTTAATTTATTTAAAAGGCGCAGACGGCCAGTGTGGATCGGCCGCTGATTTTGAATTTCGCTACTTAAAATCCTCCGACCCTGCTCTTGAGCGGCTGGACTTGGACACCGGTGGCGACGCGCATTTTTTAATGGCCAAACGCTTGGAGTCTCCATCGCCCAGCCCGGCGGAGAACAAAACGAACAAATAAGGGGATTTGGCACGCCTGTTGCCCATAGGTTGTGCAATTTTGCAACGAACCCCGCTATAATCGCGGCTTTTTCGCCCCGGTATTAAGTGCCGGTGCCCCACCTTATTTAATTCATTTTATAAAGAGGAGTAGTCCATGGCTGTTGAGCGTACCCTGAGCATTATTAAACCCGATGCTGTTGCGAAAAATGTTATAGGCCAAATTTACAGCCGCTTCGAGTCTGCGGGCCTGCGCATAGTCGCCGCCAAGATGCTCACCTTGTCTGAAGCCCAGGCCAAAGGCTTTTATGCCGAACACGCCGAGCGCTCATTCTTTGGCCATCTAGTTAGCTTTATGACCTCAGGCCCTGTTTTTGTGCAAGTGTTAGAAGGCGACAACGCCGTAGCCAAAAACCGCGATCTAATGGGCGCCACCAACCCTAAAGAAGCCGCACCTGGCACCATCCGCGCTGATTTTGCCGATTCCATCGACGCCAACGCCGTGCACGGCTCCGACTCCTTAACCTCAGCAGCGCGAGAAATTGCCTTTTTCTTCGCCTCCAGCGATATAGCAGCGTAATAGATTAATTTCCCCCTCCTTCGGTTGTAGGTAGTGCCATGCAAGACGTTTGTACCCCCCGCGTCAATTTACTTGGGCTGACCCAGCCGAAGCTGGAGGCGTTTTTTGAATCCTTAGGCGAAAAACGCTTCCGCGCTACCCAGTTATTGAAGTGGGTGCATCAGTGGGGCGTGTTGGACTTTCACGCCATGACCAACATGAGCAAGGTATTGCGCGAAAAGCTCAGCCAGGTGGCCGAACTGCGCCTGCCTGAAGTGGTGCAACAACTGGATTCTGCCGATGGCACGCGCAAATTTCTTATTCGTGTGGACGGCGGCAGCGCCATTGAAACCGTGTTTATTCCCGAAGGCGAGCGCGGCACCCTGTGTGTTTCCTCGCAGATCGGCTGCTCCTTGGATTGCAGCTTTTGTGCAACCGGCAAACAGGGCTTTAACCGCGATTTAACAGCGGCCGAGATTATCGGCCAGGTTTGGCTGGCGGCCATGTCCTTCGGCCAGTTGCGGGAAAACGGCCCGCGTCGCATTACGAATGTAGTGCTGATGGGCATGGGGGAGCCGCTGCTGAATTTTGACAATGTGGTGGATGCCATCCATCTGATGATGCACGACAACTGCTACGGTATTTCCAAGCGGCGCGTCACCCTCAGTACCTCAGGTGTAGTGCCCGCGTTGGATCGCTTAGGTGAGTTTACCGATTGTTGTTTGGCTATTTCCCTGCACGCCCCCAACGACGCCCTGCGCGATCAGTTGGTGCCGCTGAATAAAAAATACCCCATAGCGATGTTGCTGGCCTCAGCCAAGCGTTATATCCAAGGCTTGCCCGATACCCATCGCAAAATTACCATTGAATATACGTTAATTGATCAGCTCAACGACCGGCCCGAACACGCCCATGAACTGGCTAAACTGCTGCAGGACGTGCCGGTGAAAATTAATCTCATACCGTTTAACCCCTTTGGTTTGGTGGACTACAAACGCGTCAGCAATAATGCGCTGAAGCGTTTTCAAACCATCTTAATTGAGGCCGGGTATACCGCGACGATCCGCACCACTCGAGGCGATGACATAGACGCCGCCTGTGGTCAGTTGGCCGGGCAGGTGAATGATCGCACCCGCCGCAGTGAGCGCTACTTAGGTCAAGTGGAGGCGGTGCGTTTGGTCGGCGGCCTTTAAGGGTGTCGTCTCGGTAACTAACGGCTTGGTGTGATCGCTAAACAATAAGGCTAAAACTTCAGTTGAGGAGATAGTGAACGATGCGGTATCCCTTTGTACCTTTGGTTGTATTAGCTTCGGCGGTGGTGTTGAGCGGCTGCGTCAGCGAGACGAAAGAAGGGCGACGCAATACGACTCAGGCGGTTGAAACTCGCTTGGAGCTTGGTAACCGCTATTTGGCCGATGGCAATCGCGAATTGGCCCGTCGGCAATTTATTGATGTGCTAAAAATGGATTCCGGTGCTGCTGGTGCCTATTTGGGCATCGCTCGGGTGCACGAGGCCAATGTGGAGTACCCGGAAGCTGAGACCAATTTCAAGAAAGCGTTAAGTAAGGCCAACAAGGAGTCGCGCTCCACTATCGAAATGGCTTATGGTGAGTTTCTCTGGAAGCGCAAGCGCTTTAAGGATGCCGCCAAATACTTTGAGTCCGCCGGAGGTAATTATGATTTCAGCGGGCGCTCGCAAGGATTGTATTGGCATGGCCGCTGCCTGGCGGAGCTGGGCAATTTTGATAAGGCCCAGGGCGCCTTTCAGCATGCAATCAATGTAAGGCCTGAATTCGGCGAGGCCTATATGGAGCTAGCTGATCTCGCCTTTCGTCAGCGCGACTACATCAACGCTGAGCAGCACTACGAACAGTTCACGAAATTTGCCAAACAAAATCCCCGTAGCCTATGGTTGGGCATTCGCCTGCACCGGGTGCTTGGTCACGACGATAAGGTCGCAAGCTACGCCCTGGTGTTAAAAAACCTCTATGGGTCCTCCGACGAGTACCTGGAATATCAACGTTTAATTGGGCAGTAGCCATCTGATGTGTTATGTCTGAAGTATCTTCTGAGGTAATAGAAAGTCTCCAAACACGCCCTGGTGCAGGTTTAAAGCGCTTGCGCGAGTCGGCCGGTTTGACCGTTGCTGATGTCGCCGAAGCCACTCGCATTACTCGCTCGCGCATCGAAGCCCTGGAGCGCGATGACTATGCCAGCGCGGGGCAGTCGCCTGCCCACGTTATAGGCTATATGCGCGCTTACTCGCGCCTGTTGGCGATCTCCGCCGACCCCTGGCTTGGGGTGCTGGAGCGCAAATTGCGCCAGGAGGTTGAGGATGAGCAGAAGTTGTTGCTGCCTGAGCCGGTGTTGGTGGACTCCCACCGCCATTACCGAGTATTGCCCTGGGTGGCCTTTTTGGTGGCTGGGGTGATTGTTTGGTTAGTGGGCAGCGATTTTTATACGGGTGCCTCTCCGCTGGCTCACAAAATTGAAGCGCCAGAGCTGGTGCGCCTCAACGAGATGGCCGCCAAAGATGCCCTCGCCAAAGATATAGTGACACCACAAGCGGCCGAAGAAAAAGTCGTTGATATACAGCCTCTGCCTAAGACCATGCCTGTATTTGACCCCACCAGCCCCGCCAACAGCGTGCCCACTCAGGTGATTAATGTCGGCACACCCGGCGCCGGGGATGCTTTAGTGGTGGCCGCCAACGACGACTGTTGGATCGAAGTGCAGGATCGCTCGGGCAAGCAAGTATTTGCGCAGTTGTTGCGAACCGGGGATAATCTGCGCCTTTTTGGCGTGGCCCCCTTTAGCATCAAGCTGGGCAACGCCCCCGCCGTGAATCTTTGGGTGAACTCGCGGGAAATTCCCGTCCAGCCTGAGAACTCCCGCCGTACCCTACGATTGGTGGCAGGCCCTTAATAGCCTTAAGTTAGTGTTGATTATGCAGTGTGAGTCCCCCATCAAACGCCGAGTGTCCCGTCAGATTATGGTGGGCAATGTGCCTGTAGGGGGCGGAGCGCCCATTAGCATCCAGAGCATGACCAACACACCTACCACGGATGTAGCCGCCACTGTGGCGCAGATTCGCCGTATCCAAGAGGCGGGCGCGGACATAGTGCGGGTATCAGTCCCCACCATGGATGCCGCTGAAGCCTTTGGTGTCATTCGCCAGCAGGTGACTATCCCTCTGGTGGCTGATATCCACTTTGATCACAAAATTGCCCTGCGGGTGGCTGACCTAGGCGTGGATTGCCTGCGCATCAACCCTGGCAACATAGGCAAAGAAGACCGCGTGCGAGCGGTGATTGAAAAGGCCCGCGATCTGAATATCCCCATCCGCATTGGTGTAAATGCAGGCTCGCTGGAAAAAGAACTGCAGCGCAAATACGGCGAGCCAACCCCTGAGGCCCTGGTGGAATCCGCCTTGCGCCATGTGGCTTACCTAGATAAATACGATTTCCAAAATTACAAAGTATCGGTGAAAGCCTCCGATGTTTTTATGGCGGTGGCCGCCTATCGTCAATTGGCCAAAGAAATTGAGCAACCTCTACACCTGGGCATAACCGAAGCCGGTGGGCTTAGATCGGGCACCGTTAAGTCGGCGGTGGGCCTGGGTATTTTGTTGATGGAAGGCATAGGCGATACGGTGCGTATTTCCCTCGCCGCAGACCCAGTGGAAGAGGTCAAAGTCGGTTGGGACCTATTAAAAAGCCTGAAGCTGCGCGCCAAAGGCATTAACTTCATCGCCTGTCCGAGCTGCTCGCGGCAGAACTTTGATGTGATCAAAACGCTTAATGAACTCGAAGAGCGCCTGGAAGACGTTAAGGTCTCGATGGATGTGGCCATTATCGGCTGTATAGTCAACGGCCCTGGCGAGGCCAAAGAAGCCGACATTGGACTTACCGGCGGCACCCCGAAAAACCTGTTGTATGTGGATGGTGAGCCCAACACCAAGCTGGAAAACACCCAGTTGGTGGATGACCTTGAGCGTATTATTCGCGCCAAAGCGCAAAGCAAGCTCGACGCTGAACACAACCTCATCGCCAAAGCCTAAGCACGAGATTCCCTGTGACTAAAATCCAAGCCCTGCGCGGCATGAACGACCTATTGCCGAGCGATTCAGCGCTCTGGCAATACCTTGAAGCCAGTGTGGCGGATGTACTGAGCCGCTATGGCTACCGGGAAATTCGTTTCCCGATTGTGGAATCCACAGATTTATTTAAGCGCGCTATTGGTGAAGTCACCGATGTGGTGGAAAAGGAGATGTACACCTTTAACGACCGCAACGACGAGAGTATTACCCTGCGCCCGGAAGGCACCGCTGGTTGCGTGCGCGCCTGTGAAGAAAACGGCCTGCTCTACAACCAAACCCAGCGCCTTTGGTATCAAGGGCCTATGTTCCGCTACGAAAAACCGCAAAAGGGCCGCCTGCGGCAGTTTCACCAAATCGGCATTGAAGCTTTTGGCATGGGGGGGCCGGACATAGATGCAGAGATTTTGTTGTTGACGGCCAGGCTCTGGCGCGACTTGGGTTTGTTAGAGCACGTGCATCTTGAAATCAATAACCTGGGTACTCCCGAGGCGCGGGCTGAATACCGCGCAGCCCTTGTGGCCTATCTCACCCCGTTGGCCGAGCAGTTGGATGCCGATTCTCAGCGCCGCTTAAGCACTAATCCACTGCGCATTTTGGATTCCAAACACCCCGGCACCCGCGCTTTGCTTGTAGGCGCGCCAAGTCTTGCCGACTACTTGCCGGAGGCGAATCGCCAGCATTTTGCCCAGTTGCAAGCCATGCTTAGCCAGGCGGGGCTGGAGTTTAGGGTTAACCCCTATTTAGTGCGTGGCCTCGATTATTACTCGGATACTGTTTTTGAATGGGTCACGAGCGACTTAGGCGCCCAGGGCACTGTGTGTGCCGGTGGCCGTTATGACGGCCTGGTGGCCCAGTTGGGCGGCCGCTCCACCCCGGCGGTGGGCTGTGCCATGGGCGTGGAGCGCTTGGTGTTGTTGCTGCAAACTCTCGGCAAGGTGCCCGCAGGTATCAGCGACGATACCGATGCCGTGTTTATTGTGCTGGGCGATTACATGCCCGCTGCGCTGGCGCTGGCCGAAACCCTGCGCGATGAAATGCCTCTGCTGCGTTTAAGCCTGCAGGCGGGCGGCGGCAGTTTGAAGAACCAGTTAAAACGGGCGGATAAATCCTCCGCCCAGGTGGCATTGATTCTGGGCGAGACGGAATTTAATCGCCAGCAGCTAGTCGTTAAACACCTGCGCCAAGAGCGTCCTCAGGTTGAGGTGGCGTTTGACGCCGCCGCTGTGCTGCTTGAGCAATGGCTTACTGAATGACCATCACCTCAGCTAACTAATTTATTAACCATAACGACAATAGGAGTGCACTGTGTCTGCACATCTCACAGAAGAAGAACAAATAGAAGCGTTTAAACGCTGGTGGCAGCGCTATGGCACCACCACGGTGGCGTCAGTGGCTCTGGCCTCCGCCCTTTATGTAGGGTGGAATTTATATCAACAGCACCGGGCAGGCGTGGCCGCTGAGGCCTCCAAGCAATACGACAAACTGGCCGAGCTGATTAAACCGCAGGACGCTAAGCCCCTCAGCGCCGAGCAAAAAACGCAAGTGAAGAGCCTTGCTGAGGGCTTGGTGAAAGATCAAAAAGGCAGCCTGTATGCAGATTTAGCCTCCCTGGCGCTGGCTAAAATCGCGGTTGAAGACAACGACCTCGGCACGGCAACCACTGCGCTGCGCCGTGTCGTCGAGACCAGCACCGACGCACCCACGGTGGATATCGCTCGTTTGCGCTTGGCTAAAGTGCTTGCGGCGGACAAAAAAGTGGACGAGGCCTTAGGCCTGTTGGGTGCGGCGGTAAATGCCGAATTTGAAGCCAGTTACGCTGAGGCCAAGGGCGACATCCTGTTGCAGGAGAATCGTTTAGCTGAGGCCTTTAGCGCCTATCAAGTGGCTATGACTGCCGTGAACAAACAGGGTTTTGGTCAGGAGACCTCCATGCGCCGCAGCATTTTACAGTTCAAACTGGAGAATGCCCGCGAGCCGGGTACTGCCGTCAACCCACTGGCTGAGACCCCAGCCAGCCCGCACGCTCAACCCGCAACCGAGGCGGCGCCCGCCGCTGAGGCCAAGCAATGATGCGTATGTGCAAAGCGGCTCTGCTGGTTATGGCCCTGTGCCTAACCGCCTGCAGCAAGGTAGATGAAAACCTTAAGCCGGTGGATTTAGTCAAGATCGAGGCCAGCGTGACCTTAAAGAAACGCTGGAGCCAGTCCATCGGGGCGGGCCATGATCGCTTTTACAACCGCTTTCGCGTTGCGGTGCAGGGCGATCACCTGTTCGTCGCCGACGATAAGGGCGGCGTGTTTGCACTCAATGCCAGCAACGGCAAAACCCTTTGGAAAACCCAGCTGGATACCGCCATTGGCGGTGCCGTGGGGGCTTCCTCCAGCAGCGTACTGGTGGGCACATTAAAAGGCGAGGTGATTGCGCTGGATGCCAGCAACGGCAAAGAGCGCTGGCGAGCCAAAGTCAGCAGCTCCCTGGTGACGCCGCCCCAAGGCAGCGACAGCACAGTTATTGCGCTCACTAATGACAACCGCCTGTTCGCCTTTGATGCGGCGAGCGGCCAACAGCGTTGGACCTATGATCACAGCATGCCGGTACTCACCTACCGCACCCAAGCCACGCCGGTGATTGTCGACGACCAAGTGTTTGTTGGGTTTGATAACGGCCAGTTGCTCAGCTTTGCTCTGGCCGATGGCCAATTGCGTTGGTCCACGCGGGTGGCTCAGCCGAAGGGTCGTACCGAGTTAAACCGCATGGTGGATATCGACAGCACGCCGATTGTGGATGGGCCTTTCGTCTACGCAGGTTCCGCCAATGGCCGTTTGGTTGCCATCAACCGCACTACGGGCCGCATCAGCTGGGGGCAGAATCTTTCGACCCTATTTGATATAGCCAAAAGTGGCGACACATTGTTTGCCAGCGGTGACGACAGTCACGTATTGGCTTACAACGCCGCCTCCGGCGAACCCGCCTGGGAAAACAAACAGTTACACCGCCGCAACATCTCCGCGCCTGGTGTATTGGGCGACTATGTGGCAGTGATTGACGATGAGGATTACCTGCACCTGCTCAGCCAGAAAGACGGCAGCCTGGTCGGTCGGATGAAACCCTCCGGCAGCAGCTTTCGCGCCCCTATGTTGACCCTGGGCGATAGCCTGTTGATCTTCGGTGACGATGGCACCTTATCGGCGTACAGTTTGCAGCCTTTAAAAAAGTAAGCTGCTTTAAATACCTTTTTGCCTACCCCGCTTAAGCGGGGTTTTGCAGTTAAAGGGGGTGAGATTGCGTGTGCACACCCCCCTCATTTTTACGCAACACCTTAAGTGACTCTAATGATTCCTGTAATAGCCATTGTCGGCCGCCCTAATGTGGGCAAATCCACTTTATTTAACCGCCTCACCCGCAGCAAAGATGCCCTAGTGGCCGATTACGCGGGGCTCACGCGGGATCGCAAATACGGCGAGGCTGTGTTTCAGGAGCGGCGCGTGATGCTGGTGGATACCGGCGGTTTAACCGGCCAGGAGGAGGGCATAGATGCGGCCATGGCTGAGCAGTCGCTGCTCGCGGTACAAGAGGCCGACGCTGTATTGTTTATGTTGGATTGCCGCGATGGCCTAACCCCGGTGGATGAGCAGATCGCCGCGCAGCTGCGTCAATACAATAAAAAGATATTTGTGGTGGCCAACAAAATTGACGGCCTCAGCCACGATGTGGTCACCGCACCGTTTTACGAGTTGGGCCTCGGCGAAGTATTTGGCGTGGCCGCCTCCCACGGGCGCGGTACCAATAACTTGCTAGAGGCTGTGTTCAGCCAGTTGCCGCCAAGCGAAGAGGCCCTGCCCGAAGACGAACAGGCGCGCGGCATTAAAATCGCCGTGGTCGGCAGGCCCAATGTGGGTAAATCCACCCTGGTCAACCGCATGTTGGGCGAGGATCGGGTGGTGGTGTTTGATATGCCTGGCACCACACGCGACAGTATTTATATTAATTTCGAGCGCCAGGGCAAGCCCTATACCCTGATAGATACCGCCGGTATTCGCCGCCGCAAAAATATTAATTTAATGGTGGAAAAATTCTCCATTATTAAAACCCTGCAAGCTATTGATGATGCCAATGTGGTGGTATTACTGCTGGACGCCGCCGAAGGGCTGGTGGATCAAGACATGCATTTGATGGGGCAGGTGATCGAGTCGGGCCGTGCACTGGTTGTAGCTTTAAATAAGTGGGACGGCTTGGATGACGACCATAAATCCTACGTAAAAACCGAGCTGGAGCGGCGCCTGCGGTTTGTTGAATTTGCCGATATGCATTTTATCTCCGCTCTGCATGGCACAGGCGTCGGCAACTTGTATCTGTCGATTGAGCGCTCGTACCAAGCCGCAACCGAAAAATTCTCCACTAATTTTTTAACCCGTGTGCTAGAGCGCGCTGTTACCGAACACCAGCCGCCCTTGGTGCATGGTCGCCGCATAAAACTGCGGTTTGCTCATACCGGCGGCCACAACCCGCCGATTATTGTTATTCACGGTAATCAAACCGAAGAAATTCCCAACCACTATGTGCGTTATTTGGAAAAATATTTCCGCACCGCGTTGGACTTACACGGCACGCCTATTCGGTTTGAATTTAAAACCAGCGATAACCCCTATGCGGGCAAGCGCAATAAATTAACCAAGCGGCAAATTGAGAAAAAACGCCGTTTGATGAAACACACGCGCGGTAAAAAATAACGCCTCATTTAACCGGGGCGCTGGTTATGCTGCTGCAATTACTGCCTTTTTTACCCTATTTAGCCCTGGCTGGGGTTGCCGCAGGCCTGTTGGCTGGTTTATTTGGCATAGGCGGCGGCGCGGTTTTAGTGCCTGTGTTATTGACTATGCTGACCAGTTTGCAGGTGCCCACCAGCGACGCCATGGCTATGGCGCTTGCCACCTCGCTGGCCTGCATAGTACCCACCGCCGTCTCCTCCAGTTACAGCCATTTTAAAAAACACCATGTGCAGGTCATTATTCTCAAGCGCTGGTGGCTGGGCATTTTAATGGGCACGCTGCTGGGCGCGCAGGTGATTAATTATTGGCGCAGCCCCTATTTAATGCTGTATTTCTCGCTGTTTTTAGTATTTGTCGCTATCAATCAGGTGCGGCCTAAAATAGCCGTGACGCGCGCGCTACCTGCTAAACCTTGGCATTATCTCGCCTCTTTTATACAGGGGTTTTTATCCGTCTTAGCGGGTGTAGGCGGCGGTACTATAGCGGTGCCCATTTTATTGGCCATGGGTTTATCCATTCACCAGGCTATAGGTACCAGTGCAGCACTGGGTTTATTTATTTCATTATTCACCAGCGCCACCATGCTCATCAGCAGCCATGCGCCTGTATCAGCACCGCCAGGCAGTGTGGGGTTAATTTTTTTGCCGGCATTATTTGTGGTGACACCCATCAGCAGTTTAATGGCGCCGCTGGGGGTAAAACTCAATAAGCGTTTGCCGGAGGTGTGGTTGGTGCGTTTATTTGCAGTGTTTTTGCTGCTGGTGGCGGGGCGTATGGGGTATTTAGCGCTGGCGAGTTAGACCGTTTTAAACAATAAGCGCTTCCCTGCGCTGTAATATCTAGTGGGTATGAATTTAACCTTTTACCGACTTTAAAAAGTTTTCCAGGTTAATTTGGTCGGCTACAAACTTGCGAATACCGTCGCTGAGTTTTTCCGTCGCCATTTGATCTTCGTTCATATTAAAACGAAATTGTGCTTCGCTCTCCACCACTTTAGCGCCGCCGGTTTTGACTTTGCCAGGCTCTAAGGCGCGGTTTAGGGTGCCGGTATCGGCTTCTAAGGCGGCTAATAATTCAGGGCTGATGGTTAAACGGTCGCAACCGGCGAGGGCTTCAATTTCACCAATGTTGCGAAAGCTCGCGCCCATCACGACAGTTTTATAGCCGTGTTCTTTGTAGTAGTTGTAAATACTGGTTACAGAAATTACACCTGGGTCTTCGGCTGGGGTGTAGTCTTTTTTCGCTGTATTTGCTTTGTACCAATCTAAAATACGGCCTACAAAAGGCGAAATTAAAAAGGCGCCTGCGTCGGCACAGGCAGCGGCTTGGGCAAAACTAAACAGTAGGGTTAAATTGCAATTAATGCCGTCTTTTTCCAAGCTGCGCGCGGCGCGAATGCCTTCCCAAGTGGAGGCGAGTTTAATTAAAACGCGCTCTTTATTAATGCCTTGTGCTGCGTATAAATCAATTAATTTATGGGCTTTGGCAATGCTTGCTTCGGTGTCGAATGACAAGCGCGCATCCACTTCAGTGGATACACGGCCGGGTACAATTTTTAAAATTTCACAGCCGATGGCCACGCCAATTTTATCGGCGGCATCGCCAATGGATGCACTGCTGGCTAGAGTTTGTTTGACTAGATCCTGATATTGCGGCATTTGCGCGGCTTTAAATAGCAGCGATGGATTGGTGGTGGCGTCTAGTGGTTGGTAGCGGGCGATGGCTTCTATATCGCCTGTGTCGGCTACTACATCGGAAAACTGTTTTAATTGCACAAGTTTGTTGGTCATAGAACCCCCTTAAAAATGGTCGTTGATTATGGGTGTTGCGACGGTGAGTGGCAACCGTCGGCCGTTAATTGTTGGGTGAAGGCGAGCGCCTCATGCAGTGTTGTTAAATTGGCGGCGGGTTTATTCGCCTGCTCGCTTAAATAACGGCGAAATTGCCGCCCACCGGGTTGTGCGCTAAATAACCCGAGCAAATGCCGAGTAATCGCATGTAAGCGGCCGCCAGAGGCCAAATGCGCCTCAATGTATGGCGCGAGCCGAGTAATAATTTCCTCGCGGCTCGCCAGCGGGGCGGGGTCGTTAAATAACACCTGATCCACCTGGGCGAGT
>Ga0164241_10000418_pt1 | contig 81662 bp, 58 predicted proteins | sample OricomyardsoilBY_FD_108780 | JGI IMG/M metagenome (GOLD analysis project Ga0164241, IMG submission 108780) | Backyard soil microbial communities from Emeryville, California, USA - Original compost - Back yard soil (BY) | ecosystem: Environmental > Terrestrial > Soil > Unclassified | place: USA... | reverse complement strand
GTCGAGCCATCCGACCACACATACCCCGCAAAGCCCGATGGCGCCCAAAGCCGTACGCTGTCGCCATCACAGAATGTCGTCGGACCATCAGCGGTGATCGCAATCGTCGGCGTCGGGTTGACGACGATATCGATCGATGTAGTGGCGCCGCAGCCGTTTGCGTCGGTCACCGCCACACTGTACGATCCGCTCCGCCGTGCGGTGATCTCCCGCCCGGTCGAGCCATCCGACCATCGATAGCCCGCGAAGCCTGCCGACGCCGAGAGGCGCACGCTGTCGCCATCGCAGAACGTCGTCGGACCATCCGGGGTGATCGCGACCGATGGGATCGGGTTGGCCCGCACGTCGATCGAGGCGCTCGCGCCGCAGCCGTTGGCGTCGGTCACAGCAACGCTGTAGGAACCGCTCCGCCGCGCGGTGATCTCACGACCTGTCGAACCATCCGACCATCGATAGCCCGCGAAGCCGGACGGCACCGAGAGCCGTACGCTGTCGCCGTCACAAAACGTCGTCGGGCCCTGCGCAGTGATCGCCACAGTTGGCCCTGGATTGACCCGCACATCGATCGATGCATTCGCGCTGCAGCCATTGGCATCGGTGGCAACCACCCGATAGCTGCCGCTCCGGCGCGCGATGATCTCACGGCCTGTCGAGCCATCCGACCATCGATAGCCCGCGAAGCCGGCCGAGGCCGAAAGCCTGACGCTGTCGCCATCGCAGAACGTGGTCGGCCCCCCCGCGGTGATCGCGACCGTCGGCGTCGGGTTGACCCGCACATCGATCGATGCGCTCGCGCTGCAGCCGTTGGCATCGGTCGCCACGACGCTGTAGCTCCCCGATCGTCTGACGACGATATCGCGCGTCAGCTCTCCGGTGGCCCAGCGGTAGCCACTGAAGCCGGCCGAGGCCGAGAGGCGCACGCTGTCGCCATCGCAGAACGTGGTCGGGCCGCCCGCGGTGATCGCAACGGTCGGCCTCGGGTTGACCCGTACATCGACGGTGGTATCGCTGCTGCATCCCTGGGCATCGGCCACCGTGAGCTTGTAGCGGCCGGAGGTCCTGATGACGGTGGTGACCTGATCGCCGTTGTCCCAGAGGCAGGTCGGGAAGCCGCTCGGCCCCGTCAGCACAACGCTATCCCCCTCGCAGAAGGTGAGCGCCCCGCTTCGGGTCAGCGTGATCGCCGGAGGAGTGCAGCAGGGGAGGAAGTACGGGCGGCTGTCGATGCAGTTCGGCAGACCCTGATAGCCGCTGCTCGTCGGGGTGCCGATGCGAATAGCGGTCGAGGAATAGTTGCATCCGGCCCCCGCCACATTGGGATTGGCGATCACCCCCATCCACTGGGCGTCGGTGATCGTGTAGATCTTTCCATCGGGAGCTATCTGCAGAGCCCAGTTGCCGGTCGGCGTCACCGGATCGGTCGGATCGACGATCAGCGTCTTGGAGGCGAGGACGGCCGTCCGGTCGTAGGGGGTCACCTGATACTGGTAGAGCTTCTTGCCGTAGGGGACATAGAGCTTGCTGTTGTCGGGGGAGAAGGAGAGCCCGTAGGGAAGGAGCGTGGCAACGTTGCCGGGGATCTTGGGGCCGATAATGGTGATGGGGTTCGAGACGACGCCGGTGGCGTTGTTGAACTCGAACATCTCCACCAGATCGATCTGGTTGCACGCGATGGCGAGCTTGGTTCCGTCGGGCGATCCCTTCAGATATCCCGGCGTATAGTTGCCGGCGCTCGGGGTTCCCTGCGACGTCCCGACCTGCGAGTTGACCGGGGTCCTCGCCACGCCGGTGCTTGTCACCAGATACGCCGAAAATGTATTGCCGCCGAGACTGTGGGCGATCACCCAGCAGTCGCGTCCGTTGGCATGGATCACGGCGGTGAGGTGCTCGGAGGAGGTCGCCTGCATCGGGACATTGAGGGTGACCACATCCCCCTTGCCGCCGTTGAGTGTCATATCCACCACCGAGTAATGGAGCCCCTGATTGGGAGGCCCCTTGTACCCTTCCTGATCGGCCGTAAAGATATAGTAACGATTATCGTCGCACGGAAACGGGACGATCATCGCCGACTGGGCGCTCGTCTTGCTTCCCAGCAGCCCCGTGCCACTCGGCATCGGCCGATGTGTACGGTCGTAGACGGTGATCCCCTCGGTATAGAAGAGGAGCGCACCGGTAGTGCGATCGCAGATCGACGCTGTCCCCTCGTCGGTCCAGTGCGCGCCGTTAGCCACGGGCGTCGGCGCCCCGCCACTGAAATCGAGGCCATGGCCGGGACCGAAATACCAGAGGTCGTACTGTCTCTGTGCAACGGCATAAGGGGCCGCAGCAAGAAGTACCGCAAGGAGAAGCATGACTCGTATCACTCGTACCATTGGACCTCCTGGTAGCGTAACGATTGAGTAATGCACCGGTACGTCGCCGCTCCATCGCGCTCGGTTATCTCCCGGAAGGAGCCTTGCGAGTCAGGATCGGAACGGAAACAGAGTCCGTCGGGAGATCTCCGCTATGCTTCGCCGCCGCTGGATACGGACATGGAAGGGCATGCGGATGACGTTGCCGTATTAGCGGCAGCTTCTCGCGGAGGAGCCGGTTATGCTCATGAATTGAAGAAAATGGGAACCCGCCTCACTTCACCGGGCGTCTGGACAAACGCCATGGTTGCGAGCCGGGCATAGCTGGCTATCGATCGAAAGAAACAGGCACGCCCGGCTCTGTGACGGCGGGGCGTAGCCATCGAGACCTTACACATAACGAGTACGATCCGCGATGCGAAAAGGTCACGGTGATGAGCGAAAGGAAATTGTAACAGCGGATGGGTGGTAGTGATGCTTTGTCAGTCGATGCCCCCGGTGGAGCCCCCCTCGTCGATGCCGATCAGGGTCGAGATGATCCTGCGGAGATTGACACGCGCCCGCCAGGCCCTGGTCTTCACCGCTCCTACAGGCTCGCCGAGCATCTCGGCGATCTCCTCGAAGCGATAGCCCGACTCGGTGTGCAGCAGCAGCACCTGACGCTGCCCCTCGGAAAGACGGGGCAGAGCGATCTGCAGAAGCTCTTCAAGACGTGACGGCTCCGGGATGGTCGTCATCGGATGGCTCGTCTCGGGAAGGTCGTCGAGCGGGATCTGCCGGCTCTCCCGTCTGAGCTCGTCGAGGCAGATATTGCGCGCCATCGTCCAGAGGAGGCCCGTCGGATCGTCCACACCGACGCGTCCGGCCATGCAGAGGCGGATCACCCGCTCCCACAGATCCTGCATCAGATCCTCCGCCCGCTCGCGATCCCCCACGAAGCGGAGGCAGTAGCGGAACAGCCGGAGATGATGCTTGTCGAACAGCTCGATGAGCACCGCGCTCTCCACTCCAATGAAGCGGGCGAACCGATAGTGCTCTTCATCGGGAGACTCGGGGGATGGAGCCGTCATTGAAGATAATATGTTGATGCGCGGCATGCCGGCGCTACCATCGCTCGATGGTGGAGGCATCGGATCACTTGCCGATCGACTGCGAGGCGTCCAGGCCGGGCTCGAAGATGATCGTCGGCAGGGTCGATGCATCCTCGCTCAGATGCACCGGCTTGAGCTGCTCCTTCAGCCTGATGCGTCGCCCGGCCAGCTGCTCATCGCTGAGCTCGATTTTGTACTCGCCGGCCGGAACGCCCGAGATAAGTACCGACCCGTCGTCGAACACCTCGCCATCGATCACGATGTTTCCGGTGGTGGATATCAGACGGATAGCCAGACCGTTGAGCACTCCCCCGGGCACCTTGTGGACGCCGCCGGGCAGCTCGACGGTGCACTCGCCGGAGACCTCGAACCCTTCGGCGAAGGGGACGCGGACCACGTTAACCGAGCTTGGGAGCGAATACAGATCGTACTGCGCGACGGTCGGATAGAGTCCCTCGCCGATATAGCTGGCGCGGTCGATCTCGACGACGCACTCGCGATAGACCGGGATCGAAAGGAAGCGGCCGTCGTTTGCCACGGCCGAGGCATGGCCGTAACGGACGGTGGCGCGCGGGCTGTTCAGCTCCGGCTCGTCATCGTCCTGAATGCCGTTGCCGTTCTTGTCCCAGAAGCCACGCACGATGATCGCCGCGTTCCCCATCGAGGCCTGATCGGAGTAATCGATGCCGGCCGAGGAGAAGCGCGTTGCGCCGCGCGTCGAGGAGTTCGCATAGTAGATGCTCCGGTTCTCCTGGTAGTCGGCGCCGAAGCGCGTCTGGAACGTCCCGAAGTTGAATGTGAGGTTCGCGCTGACGATCCCCTTGCGCCACTTCTCGTACACCGAGCCGCTCCATCCCACGTTGATGCCGAGCTGCCTGAACGGGCGGAGCGTGGCGCGCAGCGATACATCGCCGAAGCGATCGTTCATATGGTCGTACGTGCCGCGCGCGGTCATCGACATCCAGCGGGTGATCGGGGCGATCACCTGCGCCGTCGAGACGATCAGCGTGGTGTTGAGCGGCTTCTCGAAAAGCTCGCCGGTGCCGCTGCCCCAGCGCTTGTTCCACTCGAAGCGGGTGTTGACCGATCCGGTCAGACCGAGCAGGCTGCCGGAGAGCTGCGGCGTGACTCCGAACGTGTAGTCGGAGGTGCTGCGGGCGTAGGTTCCGGTGGCTCCGTAGAAGAACGTGCTGTAGGTCGTGCTGGAGAAGGATGCCCGGCTCCTGAAGCTCATGTCGTCGAAGTCGATCGAATCGATGTTCGCACGCATATAGAGGTTTCCCGGCAGACGGGTCACCAGCTCGCCCCAGGCGGCGCGATGGATCGGGTTGTAGCGCAGCCCCATCGAGGTGGCCCCGCCCAGCCACATATCGGCGTTCAGGTTCACGAACATGCTGTCGCGCGAGATATGGGGATAGCTCGATGATGCGACCGAAAATTTTCCGCCGAGGCTCAGCCAGCTCAGAACGCCGGCCCGGAGCACGCCGTTGGTCGTGATCGGGGCGGCCATCGAAAGCTTCTCGGTGGTGGCGTTGAGCGTATACTCGACCTCTCCCTGAGGAATGAGCATCGGGTTGAAGTCGAGGAAACGATCCTCAAGGATGCGCTCGCCGTGTGGGCCGACCGACGCGAACTCGCGCTGGATCGAGCCGCCGGCCGGGACCATGAACCGATAGAAGCCCATGCTGTCGGCCTGGGTGACCGCCACAAGCTGATCCGACTCGTACATCTCGACGATCCATCCCGGCTGGGTATGGCCGATCAGCTCGTGCATCGAATAATCCTCCAGCGGCGCCAGGCGCTCGTTGGAGATCGAGACTTCATACTGCGGCGGAAGGCCGTTCCACATCACCGCGCCGACGCTGAAGCGGCGCAGCAGGTCGAAGTCGGGGAACACCATCTGCCAGTCCCACGAATCGAGCGATCCGGTGAACGGCTTGCTGTCGGGAAGCTGCGGCTGGTAGCGTCCCGAGCCCCGCACGTTCAGCAGGCCGTACAGGAACGGTCCGCCGAGCTGCAGCGATCCGGTTCCTCCCCCCTGCTTCTGCTCGTAGTTGCCGGCAAGCGCCCATGCGAGCGTCATCGATCCGAGCAGCTCGCGCTGGATCGGGGCATCGATGACCTCCTCGGGAACAGCCAGTGCCTCGGCGGTTGCCAGGCGCGCGTACTTCCGGCGGTCCATCTTCAGACGCACGGCCGGAATCTTGTCGTCGGGGTCGATCACCAGACGGAGCGACGTATAGTTGAATCGGATGGTGATCCCGAGGCAGTCCGCCAGGAGCGACGCATTGACGTAGATCTCGCCATCGACCTCACGCACCAGCGACGAGTCGAAGCGGAGGCGGATCGTGTCGTGCTCGGCGAGCCCGGTCGAGCGGGTGATGCTGAACGGGCTGCCGGCCGGAAGCTCTCCCTTCAGAACATCACCGTCGGCGCTGGTGCTGCTGTTCACCTTGAGGAACTCGCAGAAGCGCGCGAACGGGAGATAGAGGGTATCCTCGGCCAGACGGATGAACATGTCGCGCTCGCCGATGCCGGAGAGCTCCACTCTGATGGCTCCTTCCTCCAACTCCGTGGCCTCGTCCGCCTGCGCGTGCGATGAAGCCGCCGCAAGGAGAAGCAGAGCCGCAGAAATCGCTGTAAGTAAAGAGAGCTTCATCGTGTGCTACCGCCTGGTCATCGGGTTAATCGTCTGGTCGCTACTATCTGAACATCGATCGTATGAAGAGCCTTGGCGCACAGCGCGTCAGCCGCCGCAATGTCCGGGACCTATACGCCCGTTGTTATAATTATCGAGGATCGTGGAGAACTCCAGCAGGCGCGAGTCGGGCAACTTGGTAATCCCCCTGTAATGTCCCGTGCATGCATCAACGATATCCTGTATGCTCATCATCTTGTTCCCCTCGGTCATCACGGTGGTCGAGGGATCAGAGCCCTGGGCCAGATTGAGTGATGCGGCGATATACTGCTTGGCGAGGATCAGCCCCGCGTCGCCGCGTGGAGGAACGCCCAGCATATCCGACCAGCTTTTGGTGCCGGCGCCGTACCATGCCGCGTTCGGCGAGTAGCCGGTGGGCCAGTTCGCGTTATGGTTCTTCCAGTATCCCGAGCTGTAGGCGCAGTTGCGGAGTCCCTCGTCGCTGTCGGTATAGGATGCGGTCAGCCTGACGTTGCCGCTGTAGTCGCCGCGCTCCTGCGTGGTGCTGGCGGCGACCGTCCCCCCTACGCGCACCAGGATCGACGAAGGGTCGCCACGGCGAGCCACGGCCGGAAACTGCGTATCCTGGAACAGAGGTCCGCTCGAGAATGTCTCCCATGTCCGTCCGCCATCGCGGCTGAACGCGCACTGCGCGTTGACCAGTTCGATATGAAGCTGCCTGGAGCCCGGCTTGGCGGCGTTGATCAGATCGACGACCTCGACCATCAGCCTTACCTTGCGTCCGGCGCTCCCCTCCACGGAGAACTCTCCGGCGTTGTCATCCTTGTAGCTGATGCGCACGGTGTTGGTACGCTCGAGCCCGCCGAAACGAAGCTCCCTCCGTTCGGTGATCGAAAGGTCCGAGACATCATAGCCGAAGCCGGGAGTGCCGACAAAAAGGGCCAGCAGGGCGGCCACCTGCAGATATCGGCTCTGTATCCGCCAATTCTTAACGCGCGACATGATAGCTATCCTGAATTACTGCACTGGTGATATCACTGTTGATTCGGCGTTTACGGAGCGGACAACGCAACGTTCAGTCCCGATACCTGCATCCGGTAGGTCTTCTTGACTGGCGGTGCCGGAACGATCGCCTCGGCGGTGCTGCCGTTGGATTCGGTCTTCGATTCGAGCGCGACCAGATAGGAGCCATCGGTGATGCGCGGAAGCTTGACGCGGAGACGCATATCCCAGAGCGCGGAGAACTTCTTGTCGCTCGTCGCCACGACGCTTCCGTCGGGACGGGTGACCGTGGCGGTCATGGTTCCGCGGTAGGCGGTATTGCCGGTGCGCTTGGCAGCGACGATCATCACCACACCGCTGTCGTTCGGGATGATATTGCCCATGGCTCCCTTGATGCCTGCGGTATCGCAGATCGCGCGGATATCACCGATCTCGATCCCCGTCTCCAGCGATCCCTTACGGACCGAGACGGGAACGCCGAGGCTGGCGATCATATTGACCTGCGCGGAGATGCCGTTGGCCGTATCGGTCGCCGAGAGGGCGCGCGAGCTCTGCACGCGCTGGCTGCTCAGGATAAGCCGGCTCCAGTACTCGCCGTCGGGGGTGCCATCGGATGGCATCGCAACCACGCGGACGGTGCGGGAGGAGTTCGGCTCGAGCGTAAATTTTTTCGGAAACACCTTCAACCAGCTATCGCAGCTTTTCTGCTTCTCCTCGGCGGTCATGTTCGAATCGAGATAGGTGTTGCCGTTGGCATCGGAACGTACGGCCTTGAACGCAAGATCGGTCGTCACCTGAACCGGCTCCGACGACGTATTCTTTACCATCACCTCGGTCGAACGCTCGCCACTGTTGATTACCACGCGCATCGGCGCCACGCTGATCAGCTGCGCGCGGGTGGCGGCGGTTGCCAGGAGAGTGAGTGCGATCGTGGAAAAAAATCTAAGAGAAAAAGCCTTCATTGTCTGTCGCCGCAAATAGGTTTTGGAAGGGTAATCGATGATTTAAAAAAGAGCGGCCGATGACGCCGGTTGATTCCGGGTCACCGGCCGCAAATCAATCACACCTGATAATCAATCGTGGGTTAGACGATTAATACTGGGTGTAGTCCATGTTGATCGTCAGCGTGCCGCTGTACGGTCCGCGCTGCTGGGTTGCGCTTGCCTGTGCACGTGCACCGACGCTGACGAAGAGCTGGCCGAGGTTGTCGGTGTTCGAAGCGCCGCCGGTGGCGGTGCCTGCGTTGTCAGCGCTGAGCGTGATAGGGGTGCCCGAGGTGTACTGCGGGGTGCCGCCGTTCGGGAAGCCGCCTGGGAGGTTCGTCACGCGGGTCTTCGAGTCCGACTGAGCCGTCAGGGTCGAAGCGACGATGCGGTTGTTGGCGTTGCCACCGTAGCCACCGGCCCAATCCAGGTTGAAGGTCGTCGGGATCGTGATTGCGATCTCGTCGTTAGCATCACCCTCGACCGTGAACAGAGCGGCCTGGGTGCCGTTGCCCTGCGAAGCCCAGATGTCGACGAGCGTGCCGCGGTTCATCGCACCGAAGTCGAGCGTGCTCTGGTTGTTGTAGAATGCTGCGACCAGGGGAACGTAAACATGCGCAGTCGAGTTGATCGTGATCGAGGTCTCTTCGGTCGTGTTGACCTGTGCGAATGCGCTGCTGCTCACGAGTGCTGCCATGGCAGCGAGGGTCAGGAACTTCTTCATGATACTGTGATCCTTCAATAATGAGTTTTCCAGGCTATGCCTGAAGGTTTGATTATGTGAGCGGAGCAGCTCATGTACACCGTTGCACATGTAAGGTCGGTCACCGTCCGCTCTAGTTCGATACAAAATTTTCTGTTGTCAATTGCCGCTGCTCAACCCGGCAACCCGGGGAGAAGAGATTTGCTATCGGAGGGCCGCTCCGAAGGACTCATCGAGCTTGATATCGCCTGCAAGGTTCAGCTTGCCGTGGATGTTCTCCCGATGGTCGCTCACGCTCTGTAGCGTGAGGTTCAATATCTCCGCGATCTTCTGCTGCGGGATATTCATCCCCATCAGCAATAATATCTTCGACTCTACTTTTGTCAGTGCCGACACCGAGGCGGTCATGTAGCGCGCTATCTCGGGGCGCGTCGTCTCTACCTGTCGGCGAAGTATTTCCCAGTGTTCGTCCGGCTCGCCGATGCTCTCGATCTGCTGCATCACGCCGTCCAGCTTCAATCGGATCTCACTCTGCCAGGCCCCCACCATCAATGCCATCTGCATTCTCATCGCGTCCTTCGCATCCTGCTTTGCCACCGGCATCCCCGCTACATCCATCTCTCCGCCGCGGCGCTGAATGTCGCGCTCAATCTCCCGTAGATTCAAATGGCCCGCGCTATGCTCCGAATCATCACACTGTATAATTGTCTTCATGCTTCTCGCACACCCTTGCTGGCATGCTCCTTCGGTCAAGGAGTGGTGGTTGAGAAGAATGGTTCTTTCAACCCGATGATCACGATATTATTGAATCCGACACCGTATCTTCATTGCCATTACCGACTGGCTATCGAACTGCTACCCGGATTGTCAATGAAGAATCGCTGTCGTTTCAGAGATGCGATCGTTGGGGGGAACATCGAAGGCCGCTCTCTATCGGATGACTATTCATTCGCTCCTGCTAACCTGTGATGTCTGCCATCACCACCGCCATTCCCTGACCGCGGATGCAATATGCCACATCCCATTAGCCGATGCGCTACTCCATTAGTACTCCATCGTTCTCACGCCCCATTACGCCGCCTACGCATTATTGGCGTCACATACTCTAATGGCACGCCAAGCGTCGCGGACATACTCTATTCCTACTCTATTTCTTCACCATTACCCCCTCCATCCCCCCCAAAACGACGAAAATCGTAGATGCAATGGAATCGAAAATTATTTGCGCAATACTGAGAGAATAGTGTTGAAATGCCATAATAACGTGTAGTGGAGCGTGAATTTATCAGATATACGGTCGTGGCGGGGAGTACAGTACCACGGGCGTTATACGCAAAGAGCATGATGCAGGCACACCTGCGGGACAGCGGTGGAGATACAAAAAGCCCCCCGACGTATGGCCGGAGGGCTGCGAGACTGCTTAAATGCCCGTCAGGAACGAGACGAGATTCGCCTCGGGGTCGAGCCTTAATTTCTTCCTGAGGCGATAACGATGGTTCTGAACGTTGCGTACCGAGACGAAGAGCATTTTCGCGATCTCCTTGGTGGAAAGATCCATCTTCGTCAGCGCGCAGATCTTCAGCTCCATCGGGGTCAGCGATGGGTAACGCTCGGCGAGCGTCCGCATAAAATCCTGATGCACCCGGTCGAACTGCTGCTCGAAGAGATTCCACCCCTCCTCGGTATCGGCTCCGGCGATAATCTCATCGAGAACCGGCGTGACGATTTTTTCGGAGCGCTGCTTCGAGGAGGCCAGGATATCGGCGAGCTGCCCCTTCATCTGGTCGAGAAATTCGCTTTTCTGCACCAGGCTTAGCGTCACCGCCGTCAGCTCCTTCGTCTTGTCGTGCACTTCGCGGCGCAGCTCCCAGGCCTGCGTCCGGTACAGATCGCGATCGCGCTCCGCCTGCTCCACATCGAAACGTGCACGAAGCTCCCCCACCACCTCATCGCGCTTGCGCCGGATATATTCCTCGCGCGCGCGGTTGAACCGCTTGTGATGCTCGAGCGCCTTCGATAAATCGCCGGTCTCCTCATACACCAGGGCCGCAAGCTCATTGAGCTGGCATTCCAGGATGGGGTTGTTGACCTCGGAGATCATCCCCAGGCCGCGGAGCGCCGCGGCAAGCGACGCCGGGTAATCGAGCTTCTTCCGATGGATATTGCCGATATTCATCAGCAGCGTCGCGCAGAGCGCGGAGCTGCCAAGATCCTCGGCCATCGCCAGCGCCCGATTATTATAATCGAGCGCGACATCGAGATTTTTCTGTTTTTCGTAGATCGCGGCGATAATGGCGAGCGATTCGGTGATATTATGTCGGTCGCCCAACTCCTCGAAGATCATCAGCGCGCGCAGCATATGGTCGAGCGCAGCATCGAGCTCACCGCGGGAGCGAAGGACATTGGCGATATTCACCACGGCCTTTACCATCAGGAACAGCTTCCCGGCATCCTCGAAGATCTGCGCGCTCCGCTGGAAACATTCCAGCGCGCGGTCCTGATCCTCCATATTGCCGTAGATCACGCCGATCTGCATCCATGCCGTGCCGGCAATCACCGGATCGTTCGCATTATCCTGCAGGCGCAGACAATTGAGATAGCATTCGAGCGCGGCGGGATAATCGTGGCGGCGGATATACAGCGATCCGATCGCTTCCAGCGAACGTGCCTCCTGAACGCTGTCTCCAAGGGCGGCAGCGCGCTTCCGGATCTGGCCGTATGCCTCGATCGCTCCGGCATAGTTGCCAAGCCGGGCAAGAAGCACCGCCATTTCCCGGAGAATTTCAAGAGCTCTCGGATCCTCGTCAGCAATCAATCGAAGATCCTGACGCAACTGAGCCAGGCGGACTGTCAGCTCGGCGCCAGGAAGGATTTTTCCACTCACACTCTTTCTGTCTCTCTGTAAACCGATCGACGCTCCATACTGCACGGTATCGGGCGCGACACTACGATTAGCGTTCATAACCCAGCGTATAAATTCATCATGACCGTGGCGCCCGGGGATAGATGGCGCCAATCACAGCTATCTGCCGCTGTTGCCCGCTGTTCCATATCCGTCGCCTGGCGGTCGAACATGTAATCAGAACATTCTCTGCATACTTGCCGATCGTATGCCAGCCCGCATCCATCCACCCGTCGTATAGGATGTGCCGGCATTTCCCGTCCCGGCCGTCCTCCCGGCCCGATCCATATCGGAGCCGCCACCCTTTGTATAGGCGGCTTCGCGACCATTCCCATCCTCACGCACCGCAAGGCAGCGCTCGAGCAGAATTTTCGCCATGTCGTAGCGATAGCTCTCGGCGTAGAAATCGCTGAGCGCGTGGAATATCTCGGCGTGCTCGACGGCATCAGCCCGTCCCGCTTCGAACAGCATCAGCCCGCGCTCATATTCCTCGACCAGATCACAACTGCGCTCGATAATTCCCCAGTATGTAAACAGATCTGTCCGACGCTCCTGCGCGATCAGCGCAATGGTCATCGGGATGTTCACAAGGCATGCGCGCAGCCTGCCGAGATCGGCGGTATGCGCCCACTGCCATGGCTCCTCATCAAGACGCCGGTTATTCAACGGCTGAGCGGCAAAATATTCGGCGATCCTCACACGAATATCGTGCTGGTTGGAAGCCGATCCCAGATAGCGCCGCTCAACCATCATCCGAAGATCATCCTGCAGCACGGCGACAAGGCCATCGCGATGCGCCAGATGATTCTCCAGAACAGTGATCGTTTTTACGATCGCATTTTTCCTGCGGCCGGTGAGCTCGGCGATTTCATCCTCGCTCATCCCGCGATGAGAGCACCAGAGAAGCGAGAGCACATCCTGCACCACCGGACGCCCGCACTCTCCCTCGACCCGATCGAGCAGAAGCGCATACAGATCATCGAGGCCGCGCGTCCGCAGATACGGAGCGATTATTCCGTTCGCATTCTGCGCATCCTCGATATCGGCCAGCTCTACCTGAAGGAACGGAAGCGACTGCGATGTCAGCTCCGCGCAGAAAAAAGATTCGTCCTGAACAATGCCGCTAACATTATCATCTGCATATCCGTTGTAGATGGCAGTACCGGCTCTCCTGTAGTGAGGAAGCGAATATTCGCTTCCGGCAGACCGATAATCGTTAACGGAAAACGACAGAACAGAGGAATCCGGCTGGGAATAATATTCACCTTCCGCGTTGAGCAGGGAATCGCGATCCAGCAGCGAAAGATCATTCTCCCCTGCGATATTCCAGTCTTTCGTGCCGACCCGCGCTGAGAGCGGCAGGTCGTTTAATGCATGAGAGTTTCGGCGAGTCATTGGCATCATCTTTTTTGATGTATCGGCCGTGCTTCCAGCAGCATCCTCTTTATAAGACAACTGTAATGTCGTCTTCATCACATTCTTCGGAAGCGTCATCATAATATCCGGACAACAGGCCCATCGATTATTTAATCTGCGTTCAAGATACATGGCCGCGATTCACTTTCATCGGAATTCCGATTCACTTTTCGCGGCGCAATCGAAGCAGAGATAAATATTTTCAGGGCTTCATACTCTTTATCATCACCCGGTCGTACATCGAATTAACCCGGAAAAACCGGAGCGAGAAATACACGGATATAAAGATCCCAACCCGTACGAATTATATAATTCGACGGCGAATTTTCATTCGGATGGATTTTCAGCCCGCTTTATCCGCGCAGGTATTGATTCCGTAATTCGATCTTGTCGGAGCATAGGGGTGCTCATCGACATTCGGGCGCAAAGCCATTTCAGGGATACGTACCGTCTTGCTCACGTATACGAATACACCGAGCCTACTGACGCTGATGGACCTCAGAAAAGATGCGGCGGAACGCCGCGTATGCAGGTGGCGGATAGCACTGGCTACCGAGGGGGGAACGAACGAGGAAGCCGAATCAGCTTTCTGGGATCGTATCGACTCGAAGCCTGCCATCCTGAATCATTACTCGTCGACCGCTTCGTGGTAGCGCGGCCGGGAGGCTGGACAATGATTCCTGGAACGATATGTCAAGACGTTTCCTGCCGGCACGGATTGCCGGGAAGAAACGATGTAGGACCGAACCGGCACTAATCTACATCAACACATGATCGAATACAATCAACCGGCGTTAATTTTTTTCGATTTCATGCCCGACGCTCCGTGCGCCCCTCTTCCGCCGCCAGATGTACGACGCCTCATCGGCGAAGCTTCTCCAGCGGCAATGGCCCGGTCCCTGGCGGGTGAGCCTCTTCCCTTCTGCGCGGCTATCTCCTGTACCGGATAGAGCCATACTCAACAGGATGAACTTACTACCTTATATGCCCCCCCACAATGGGGAAGCGATACCCAAGGTCCATCCTAACAATTCGATGCATTTGGCCTACTTATACCCTCCTTCGCTTCCTATCCACATGGGATCATCGCGGCAAGAAGCGCCCGCGCGGCGCCGATATGGCGGTGAAATCGGGTTCCTGTAAACGAAATGGCCCCCGCGCAACGCACGGAGGCCATCGTACACTACAGATAGATGCGGTCCGCGCTACTTCTTCGTCGCTTCGCCGCTCCCCTTCTCCCCATCCCCCTGCATAGTGGCCGGATTGCCCCAGAAATTGTAGTAGGTATACTCCTCGAGCCCCTTGGCGTAGCGCTCGGCGAAGGCGACGCCCTGGGTAGGACGGATCTTCTTGGCCTTCACCTGCGCGCGGATCAGGGCGTCCATCCGCTTCTTCAGGTCGCTCGGGAAGTACTGCACCAGCGAGAGCGCCTCGGTAACGGTGGTGCCGGGGATGTACTTCTCGATGTAGAAGTTCTCCGGCTCCTCCTCATCGGCGTAGACATGCACCTCGTTGACGCGGCCGAACAGGTTGTGCATATCCCCGAGGATATCCTGGTAGGCCCCCATCAGGAAGAAGCCGAGATAGTAGTTGTCGCCGTTGGTGGGATGCAGCTCCAGGAAGGAGCGCTCACCGTCATCGCCGATGAACTGATCGACCTTGCCGTCGGAGTCGCAGGTGATATCGACGAGGGTTCCGCGCCGCGTGGGCTCCTCGTTGAGCCTGTGGATGGGCATCACCGGGAAGAGCTGGTCGATCGCCCAGTGGTCGAGCATGCTCTGGAACACCGAGAAGTCGCAGAGATACTGGTCGACGAGCTGCTCCTCGACATGATAGAGATCGGTCGGAAGGGATTCAGGGTCGAGCTGCACCATCGCCTTGTAGAGCCCCTGCATCAGCGCCCAGTAGAGCTGCTCGGTCTTCCCCTTGTCCTCGAGCGAGAGATAGCCGAGCGAGAAGAGAAGCTCGGCCTCGCGGCGCTTCTCCACCGCATCGTGGTAGATCTCCAGGTAGCGCGCCTTGCGCTGTCCGGCGCCGCGGCCGGCGTTGGGGTAGGTCTCGATGGTGCTGAGCGCGTCGTTGAGCTCGCGCACCACCGGCTGATCGGTCTCGGTGACCACCGGAAGTTCGTCGGGGACGCTCTTCTTGGTGGCGCTCAGCACCCCCACCACCAGCACCGAATGATGCGCGGTAAGGGCGCGGCCGCTTTCGCTGACGATGATCGGATGGGGGACCTGCTCGATATCGCAGATCTCCTTGATGGTATAGACCACGCCGTTGACATACTCCTGCAGCGTATAGTTGATGCTCTGCTGCAGCCCCGCCTCCGGCGAGTCGTAGTTGATGCCGAGCCCGCCTCCCACGTCGATATACTTCACCCCCATCCCCATCTTCACCAGCTTGGCATAGACGCGGGTTGCTTCGCGCACGGCCGACTTCAGCGCCATGATATCGGTGATCTGCGAGCCGATATGGAAATGGACGAGCTGGAACGCATCGGTCTGTCCGCGCTCCTTCAGGATGCGGGTAACCTTCAGGACCTCCGGGATCGAGACGCCGAACTTCGAGACATCCCCTCCCGACTCGGCCCAGCGCCCCGTGCCGGCGGTGGCAAGGCGCACTCTGACGCCGAACGCCGGCGGGATGCCCATTTTGTCGGCCTCGACCACGATATCCTCGAATTCCTTGTATTTCTCGAGGATCGGCAGAACGTTCTTGCCGAGATACCGCCCCATCAGCATCGAGCGGATCATCGTGGCGTCCTTGTAGCCATTGCAGATCAGCAGCATGCTGTCGCGCTCGAGATGGGGGAGGGTGGCGAAGAGCTCGGCCTTGGAGCCGCACTCGAGCCCGAAGTTGTAGGGCTCGCCGGCCTCCATGATCTCGAGCACCACTTCATGGAGCTGGTTGACCTTGATCGGGTAGACCCCCTGGTAGATCCCCTTGTACTCGAACTCATCGATGGCGCGGCGGAAGCTTTCATTGAGCTCGATCACACGGCGGCGCAGGAGATCCTGGAAGCGGATCAGCACCGGGAGCTGAATTCCCCGGCGCTTCACCTCTTCGATCACAGCATGGATATCGATCTCGGTATCCCCCTCATAGAGAGGGCGAACGGCAACGTGTCCCTGCGCGTTGACCGTAAAGTATGGCGACCCCCACTTATCGAGGTTGTAGAGGGTCTTGGCATCATCGGCACTCCAGCTCGGGAGATCCTCGGCGGCGGGCAGAGGAAGGGGGGGCACAATGGATGAGATCGAGTCGTCGTTCATGTATCCTGGCTATCTCGTAGAGGCTTCGACGTGAAGAGTAGTCAATGACGGGGGACAACTATCGTACCCGCATTGGTAGGAAGGGCAAAGATAAGAGGAAGTGAACAAATCAAAGGGCGGAAGTCAGTGCCAGCACCGTTCTTCCGCCCTTGATGATATGATAATATGTCGATGGAGCTCTCGCCACCCCCCGGCCGGAGAATACCGGCGCGGCGGCTTGGCCGGAAGCTCTTACGCGGTGGTCTCGGCCGGCGTGCCGGAGAGGGTATCCTCACCCTTCTTCCAGTTGCACGGGCAGAGCTCGCCGGTCTGCAGCGCCTCGAGCACGCGACGGGTCTCCTCGATCGAACGGCCCACCTCTTCATTATGGACGACCATATACTGAAGGACGCCATCCGGGTCGATGATGAAGGTGCCGCGCAGGGCGTAGCCGGTCTCTTCCTTCAGCACGCCATAGGCGCGGGCGACGGTCTTGGTGTTGTCGGCGAGGAGCATGAACGGAAGATCCTTCAGCTTCTCCTCCTGACGGCGCCAGGCGAGGTGCGAATGCTTGGAGTCGGTCGAAACGCCGATCACCTCTGCATCGAGATCACGGAAGTCCTCGTACGACGAGCCGAACGATGCGATCTCGGTCGGGCAGACGAACGTGAAGTCGAGCGGATAGAAGAAGAACACCACCCACTTGCCGCGGAAATCGCTGAGCGAGATATCCCTGAACGCGTTGTCCGGGTTGAGCGAGGCGGATGGTCCACCGACGACGGCTGTTCCCTTGAAATCAGGGGCGGGATTGCCAACCATAACTGCCATGAGTTTCTCTCCTAAAAGTGTGTTGAGATTGCTGTATGATCGATCATCAATGTTTCTTATCGTCGCCACAGGCGGCAGCGAAGCTAGCGGTTAGGCCCCTTCGATACAATCCACCCCCCTGTTACTTTTTGTTGGATGGACACCCCGCCGGGCGACCGTGCGCGGGCTGCCTCAGTCGATCTTGGTGAAGGTCGCGAAGCCGGAGATCAGCGCGCCGACGCGGAGCGCCTCCTCGAACTGCGCGGGGGTGGCCCCCAGCTCGCGGCACTTCGCCATATGCCCCTTGACGCAGTAGGGGCAGTCGTTGATCACCGAGACGATGGCGCAGATCATCTCCACCTGCAGCACCGTCAGCACCGCCGGACGGAGGAAGACGCTGAGCTTGTAGCCCGGCTTGAAATGCTCGTAGCCCGGCTCGGCCAGATGCTGGAACTTGTAGAAGACGTTGTAGGTGGCGATCGAGCCCGCCACCGCGATCGCCTCGGCGATCTCGTCGTCGCTCAGCCCATCCTTCTGCGCCTCGTGAGCGCGAGCGCTCACCACGTTCGGGCCACCGCTCACCGCGGCGACCGCCACGGCGATCAGATGCTTGGTCTTCAGGTCGAGCTCGCCGTCGACCATATTCTTCTTCAGGTTATAGAGCGTGTCGTTCAGGAAGTTCTGGCTGAGGGACAGCGTATGGTATGCCTCCGGGATCTCGCCAAGCTTCTCCTGAACACGATTGAGAAGTTCGGTTACGCGCGCTTCGTCGCGCGTCGATTGCAGCCGTTTACTGAGCGCCATTGAAGTACCTCATGAAAATATCGGTCGTACCGGACCTATATGGTATAGAGAGGGGACAGCCCGTGCGCGTGCGCATGGAGCCTGGCCGGAGGGGATGTTAGCGTTGACGTCACCTGATGGGGGGAATTGCTGTCGCGACGAGTATATGTATGTAACTCACCCGCATCCGACCCCTCCCCGGAATACCCCATCCACCGCCGGGCGCACCTTCCGGCGAATCTCCCTATCTTCGGGAATGATCACGCTTGTTCTTGCATTCCACAATCATCAGCCGGTCGGCAATTTCGGCTGGGTGATCGAGGAAGCCTATCAAAAATCGTATCGGCCGCTGATGGAGGTCTTCGGGCGCTATCCGTCGATACGCTTCGCCCAGCACTACACCGGGATACTCCTCGACTGGTTCCGGGATAATCATCCGGAGTTCCTGGCCTCCATCGGCGCCGCCGTCGACGCCAATCGGGTGGAGCTTCTCTCCGGCGGCTATTACGAGCCGATCCTGGCGATGCTGCCGGAGCGGGACAGGCAGCGCCAGATCGCGAAGCTCAACCGGAGGATCGAGCGGCAGTTCGGCCCCCGCCCGACCGGGATGTGGCTTGCCGAACGGGTCTGGGAGCCATCGCTCCCCTCCACCCTCAGCGACGCCGGCATCCGCTATACGATCCTCGACGATACCCACTTCAAATCGGCGGGGCTGACCGAGAGCGATCTGCGGAGCTACTTCATCACCGAGGATCAGGGGCGGCCGCTGGCGGTTCTCCCGATCGACAAACGGCTCCGCTATACGATGCCGTTCGAGGCGCCCGAGGCGACCATCGACTATCTGAAGGGGCTCGACAGCGACGGCGAGGATCGCGTGGTGGTCTTCGCCGACGATGGCGAGAAGTTCGGCACCTGGCCCGACACCTACCGCACGGTCTACGAGCAGGGATGGCTCGAGAAGTTCTGCTCCCTTATCGTCGCCAACGGCTCCTGGCTTCGCACGCTCCCCCCCGGCGAGGTGACCTCGACGATGAAGCCCGCCGGACGCCTTTATCTGCCGACCGCGTCGTACGCCGAGATGCTCCACTGGGCGCTCCCCACCGCCGAGGCGTTCGGCGAATATGATGCATTCGAGCATATACTGAAAGAACAGAAGCTCCTCGACGAGTTCGGCTCCTTCGTCCGCGGCGGGTTCTGGAGGAACTTCCTGGTGAAGTACCCCGAGGCCAACGCGATGCAGAAGAAGATGATGCGCGTCTCCGAGCGGATCAGACGGCTGACCGGCGAGGGAAAGATCGCCCAGGGCGACGGGGAGATCGCCGGGCGTCTGGCGAGCGCATACGATCACCTGATGGCCGGGCAGTGCAACTGCCCCTACTGGCATGGAGTGTTCGGCGGTCTGTATCTCTCCAATATCCGCTCGGCGATCTACCGGGAGCTGATCGCCGCCGAGCGCGATCTTGACGCGATCGAAGGCGTTACCGGCGGGCGCACCGAGCTGGCCGACTACGATCTGGACGGGTTCGAGGAGCTGATCCACGAGAGCCCGGAGATCAGCCTGTATCTCTCCCCCGCCCGTGGCGGGACGATTTTCGAATTTGATTACAAACCGATCGGCTATAATTTCAGCGACCTTCTGCAGCGCCGCAGAGAGGGATACCACGCGCAGCTCACCGCTGCCGTCCCCTCCGGGGAGTCCCCCGACGCCGGCGCCCCGGCAGCGACGGAGGAGGCGGGGGGCGGAGCCAGGAGCATCCATGATATCGTCAGGGTCAAGGAGCAGGGGCTCGAGAAGGCGCTGATCTACGACAGCTACCGCCATGCGATGCTCGTCGATCACTTCTACGCCGGCGGGGTCAGCGCCGAGGAGCTGCGGAGCGGAACGCTGCGGGAGCTGGGGGATTTCGTCGATGGTGCCTACGATGCCTCCTGGAGCAGGAAGGGGGGCGCCACCACGCTGCGGCTGCGGCGCGAGGGAACGCTCGACGGCGGGGTGAGAGTAAGCGTTGAAAAAGCTGTTTCGATTGAGGATGGTTCTCCTGATATTCAGGTCTCCTACGATCTCCGCTCGCTCGACGGCGTCCCGCTCGATGGAAAATTCGGTATCGAGATGTCCTATACGATGTCGGCCGGGACCGAACCGGACCGCTATTACGAGCTCGACGGGCGGAAGCCGCCCGAGAACGGCGGCCAGCTCAACGGGACCGGAGAGTCGATCGGCGCGGAGTATGCGCTGGTCGACGAGTGGCTGGGCGTCCGCATCGCCGTGGCGCTGGAGCGTCCGGCGGTGATCCTGCGTGCCCCCGTCGAGACGGTATCGCTGTCGGAGGAGGGGTTCGAGCGGAACTATCAGGGATCGATGGTGGTGGCGGTATGGGACCTGGAGGGGGCAACCGCGTGGAAGATGTCGTTCACGCAGCGGATCATGCCGCTGCAGTAGATACTATGATACAGATAACGATATGATGACATACGGGACGTTTCCGATGGCAGCCTCCGACCAGGAGAATTGTGGATAATCGATTCATGAACTTATTCCTCGCGCCCGCGCGCCCTCTGTTCCTCTCTCTGCTCGCGGGCCTGCTGATGGGGGTCGTTCCCGGAACCACGTTCGCGCAGGGAGGATTCGTCCTTCCGCCGGGATCATCGGAGCCATATCCGGGGGATACATCGCTCACCGATTCGGTGGGCCCCTCCTCCCCGATCTCCTCTCCGGGCGATTCGGGGGCCGTGACCGGCGCCCCGGTCTCATCCGATACGCTTACGAACGTTCCGCTTCCCGACCGCAGCCCCGGCACCGACAGCATCGTCATCGAGGATCATCCCCGCATCGAGCAGTGGGAATACATGGACGCCGGAGCCCCGCGCTATACGCTGAACGGCAAGCTTCCCTATCGCGAGACCTATATCCAGAGCGGAACGATGGCGGCGTTCGGCGGCGCCCTTCTCGGGCTTGCCGGCGCTATCACCTGGTATCAGCAGGCGTGGTATCCCGACAGCACCAAGGGTCCGTTCAACTTCCAGGTCGACTGGAGCTACGCCAAGGAGTTCGACAAGGTGGGGCACGCCTTCGGCGGATGGATGGCGTCGTACTGCAGCTACGAGGCGTTCATCGCCTCCGGGCTGTCGCAGGATGACGCGGCGGCCTGGGGAGTGGCCGGCGGCCTCTTCTTCCAGACGTTCATCGAGGTGCAGGATGGATTCCATACCAACTACGGCTTCGACTGGACCGATCAGCTCGGCAATATGATCGGCGCAGGCTTCTTTTACGCGCAGCGGAAAGTACCCTTCTTCAGAAACTTCGATCCCAAATGGTCGGTCGGCCCCAGCGGCCGCGACTCGGCGCGCGAGGCGGCGCAGATCCGCTCCCGGCTGATCGTCGACGACTACGACCGTCAGGATATGTGGCTGTCGATCAAGATGCACAACCTTCTGCCGGACGACCTGAAGCCCTACTGGCCGAAGTGGCTGCAGCTCGCCGTCGGCGCCGGCGCCCGCGATGTGGAGCTGACCGGCTACAAACCGTACCGCGTGCTCCATCTCTCGCTCGACTACAATCTCGTCGAGATGCTCCCCGATCTCGGCCCGTTCGGCAACTGGCTCGTTCAGGGGCTCAACGCATTCCATCTACCGGCGCCGGCGCTCCAGCTCTGGCCGAAAGTGAAGTTCGAACTCATTTATCCATTCCGACTGTGAGAGAAGCCACCGCCGTCGACGTTCCGAACGCCCTCGACAGCCGCTCGCGTGTCATCGGGGGAGCCCCGCGGCGTGGGGTCACCCATCCGACGATCAGCATCGTCGTGCCGGCGCTGAACGAGGAGAAGCTGCTCGAACGGACGCTCCGCTGCTTCCCCGAGGATCTGCGCGAGCGCCACGGCATCGAGCTGATCGTCAGCGACGGGGGAAGCCATGACCGCACCGTCGAGATAGCGCGGCATCTGGCCGATCTGGTGGTAGTGCACACCGAGGAGCGCCGCCAGACGATCGCCGAGGGGCGCAACAAGGGGGCCGAGGCGGCCACGGGGGATCTGCTGGTGTTCCTCTGCGCCGACACCGTCCCCCGCGACGCCGAGGAGTTCGTGGGGGGGCTGCTGGCGCTCGCGGCCGAGCGCGACCCGGGGAAGGCGCCGGTGGCGATAGCATGCCCGGTGGAGGTGGCGCCGGCCGAGCAGCGGATGAGCGACCGGATGTTCCATCTGTTCTTCAACAACTATGTCCGGATGCTCAACGGCATCGGGGTCGGGATGGGGCGCGGGGAGTGCCAGGTGGTGCGCCGCGCGACGTTCGTGGCCGTGGGGGGATACAACAACCTGATGGCGGCCGGCGAGGACTTCGATCTCTACCGCCGTCTGACGCGGCAGGGGAAGATCGGCCATCGCGCCGAGCTCTGCGTCTACGAGTCGCCACGACGCTTCCGCCGCTATGGCTATCTTCGCGTGCTCGCATCGTGGACGGCGAACGCCCTGGCGGTGATCTTCCTGCGCCGCTCGATCTCGAAGGAATGGGAGGAGATTCGCTAGGGGCAGAGGATGGAACGGGGGGCGGGATTCATCCCCCGCATCGTTGCTATCGTCATTCCCGTATCCCCTGCCTTGGCTGTAATCCCCCGCACGTTAGTAAGTTTGTGCCGTCCGCGCAGTCATGCGCTCCGTTTCGGCAATCAATCGATCATCCATGAAGTATACCATGCGCGCATCCCGCTCTACGTTGGCTCTGCTGGCCGTCGGACTGCTCGGCCTCTCCTCCTGCACCGATGACACGGTCGGCCCCGGCGTCGGCTCCGGCACTGAATTCGAGGCGACGATCCGTGGAACGAAGTTTTCATTCGACCCGAACTCCTCGATCGACGAGCCCTCCTACGACGCATCGCTCAACCGCGCCGACTTCAGCGCGACGATCGTGGGCGACACGACCAGAACGCTCTCGATCGGCTTCACCCACGATATCGACAACGGATCGTTCCCGCAGACCCTGACCGACGCCGATGTCAGCATCGTCTATCAGGAGAAGGTCAACGGCGTGAGCACCGTATACAACTGCGCGATCGGCAGCAGCGCATGCAGGATCACGCTCAATGCAACCGATAAGCAGATCGTCGACGGGACATTCTCGGCGACGCTCTCGACGATGGATACGCCGGTCAAGACCGTCTCGATCACCCAGGGGACGTTCTCGGTAAAGTTCTCCCGCTGAGTGGGAGAGCGGCTCAGAGGATCATCGACTATCATCATTCGTATCGACATCATGCCGGGCGCTCTCCCCTCATCACGGGATGAGCGCACGCGGCGGATTCGGCGGCGGCCCACGGAATCGATTCCCGGCCGTCGCATCGGACCCCTACGGCCATCGGCGTGAACCAGCGCGCCGACGGCGATCGCACATCATTTTCCATCATTGGCTTCCGCTATGCCACTCCAGTACATCCTGATCGTGCTGGCGCTGCTGGTTTTTTCAGCGCCCCCGATCGCAGCACAGCCGGGCTTGACGCCCGCGACGCTTACCAACACCCCCCTCGGCACGCTCAACGATGCAACCGCCGTGGGATGGAACCCATCACTTCTCGGCATCACCTCGGGATACGATCTGCTGCTGGCGCTTCCGTACGGCAACAAGTTCGACGTGAACTTCAAGAACGGCTACGCCGCATTCGGCAAGGCCGGTCCGCTCGCCGGAGGCATCATCACCCCGGCCGAGAATACCCTCGGCCGCGACAACTACTATGTCGGCACCGGGTTCAACATCCTCGAGAGCCGCCTCTGGGCGGGATTCGGGGTCAGATGGCTCGAAGGAGGGGGGTTCTTCAAGAGCGCCGAGTATACCATCGCCGGGACGTTCCGCCCTCTGCCGCGCCTTCTCACCTCGCTGACCATAGCGAACCTGAGCGCCAACAACGACGGCGGCATCAGGGTCGATGCCCACGGCGCCTACCGCCTGTTCGACTGGGTACGGGCCTACGCGGGGCTCGGCTATGATGGCGCCGATACGCTTGCCGGACGCTCGGAGCTGCATGGGAACCTCGGCGTTGGGCTGAACCTGTTCGACAACGGGCTGCAGATCAGCGCCGGTATCGATCCGTTCAACAGCAGCTACCGCCTCGGGGCCGAGATCTACTTCGGAGGAGAGGATCATATCGGAGGAGGGACGATCGCCGACTGGGTCGACGGAGAGATGAGCCGGGGCGCTCTGCTGGCCCGCTACGCGAGCGTCGATGATGAAGAGGAGGAGTTCTCCGGAGGGAGCATCGCCACGACCGATATCAGGGGATGGGCCCCCGACCGCGCCTACGTTCCGGTCGGACTCGCTTATAAATATTCCACCACCGATGCGGCGGCATCGGGCGACGCGCTGGTGCGCCCCTGCGACGGCAGCGGCGCCGAATACGACTCCCCCGGCGGGCTGATGTCGGTGCTCTCCCGGATCGGCGCGCCATATACGGGGCTGAGCGGCAGACTGCAGCGCATCTCCCCCAGCCCGAACGATCTGTACAAGAATATCCGCCGGGACTTCTATACCTCCCGCATCCGCAACAGCGAGCTGCGCAGCGGCGACTCGCTGGCGCTTCTGTCGCGCCAAGGATACTCCCTCGGCATCCAGAGCGTCGATGTGACTGACTTCCCCCGCGTCTCGATGATCATGCAGGTGACCGACAACAGCGGCACCAACGTGCGCGGGCTCGGGGCCGGGGACTTCGCCTTCCGCGACACATCGCTGAAGATCCTCTCGGTGAAGCAGACCGATTCGAGCTTCAGCGTGCCGGTGGATATCGTGCTGATCGTCGACTGCTCCGGCAGCATGAAGGATGAGATCCAGGCGGTGCGGGCCAACGTGGAGAGCTTCGTCAACACCATGCAGACGCGCGGCGCCGACTACCGGATCGGCGGCGTCCTCTACGGCGCGATGATCTACGATACGCTCCACCCGACGAGCGATCTGGACAACTTCAAGGAGTTCGCTGCCAACGCCGACGCGATCGGCGGCGACGAGATCACCTCGCTGGCGGTGAAGACGGCAACCGAAATGAACTTCCGTCCCGGCTCGCAGCGGGCGTTCATCCTGATCACCGACGACTGGGCGATCCAGGACAACGCGGCGCTCACCGAGCCCGATCTGACCGATATGCTCTGGAACACCGGGGCGCGTCTCTATGTGATCGGCGATCCCTGCCACAATAACAGCTCGGTGATGACGCGCCTCTCGCTCGGGCGCGAGTACGATATCAAGAGCCCGTTCAACTCGATCCTCGACAACATCGGCGCCGATGTGACCACGCAGTACGAGCTGGTCTACGAGTCGCGCGTCAGGCAGGAGGAGGTCGCCCCGAAGGTGACGATCCTCCGGGGGAGGCTCCGCGATGAGACGGGGCGGCCGGCGCCGGTGGGGATGACGCTCACCGGAGGTCCCGGCACGATCCCGCCGGTGGCGGTCAATCAGACCACCGGCGAGTACGAGGTGGAGATCACCGAGGGGAACGTCTATACGGCGAGCATCGGCGGAGGGCGCTATCTGCCGCTGACCGAGAGGGTCGATCTGACCGCCGCGCGGCAGGGAGATGTGATCGTGCATGACTTCACGCTGCGTCTCCCGCCGACCATGCTGGCCGGCCAGGTGACCGACGACAGGAACACACCGGTGGCCGCCGAGATCAGGATCGAGGATGCCGCCACCGGACGGCGCGTGCTGTCGGTGCACACCGGAAGCGACGGCCGGTACGAGACGCTCCTTCCCGAGGGAAGCACCTATCGTATCGAGGCGATCAATCCCGACTATATCCCGACGCCGGTCGAGCTGGATGCACGCGGCGTGGAGCGGGGAACCAGGATGACGCAGGATCTGAAGGTGACATCGATCGAAACGGCGATCGCCAACGGCCAGACGTTCAAGGTGAAGAACATCTTCTTCGATTTCGCCAAATGGTCGCTCAAGCCGGAGAGCTTCCCCGAGCTCGATCGCCTGGTGGCTCTGCTCAACGAGTATCCGCGGATCAACGTGGAGATCGGCGCGCATACCGATGCGATCGGCAACGACCGGGACAACCAGACGCTCTCGGAGAACAGGGCCAAATCGGTGGTGGATTATCTGATCGGCAAGGGGATCGCCGAGACGCGGCTCCGTGCCAAGGGCTACGGCAAGACGGTGCCGATCGCCAGCAACGATACCGACGAGGGGCGCGCGCTCAACCGTCGCGTGGAGTTCAAGCTGGTGCGGTAACCGGATCGCCGATGAGTGGATGAATGTGTTCGGGCGGGGTTTACTCCGCCCGAGCCGTATCGAGCCATATGATCTCCGTCCGTGGGCCCGGAGGAAATCCCGGACGATGGCCTACAGCATCGGTGATAGTTCAACGCCCGGCGGATTGCTCCGCCGGGCGTTGAATATTGATGGCTGCGATAGACTCGCATCGAACAGGCCCAGATAAGGACGGATGGTTCATGTTCGGGCGGAGTTCTACTCCGACCGAGCCATATCAAACCGTATGGAGAACCACCAGATCTTCATCACATGCCGAACCGACTAGTTCAGCAGCGAGGTCAGATCGTTCAGCAGGATCTCGTCGCCGGTCTGATCGTTGATGAACGAGATCGGCGGTGCGCCCTGCTCACGGTGATAGAGCTCGTTGACGAACGGATTGAACGACTGCACGCGCTCATTAACCAGGCGAACCTCCTCCCGGCTCCGATATACCCCCGGCACCCCGTCGATCTCGGCGATGGCGAAGAAGCTGATCGTGCCGTAGGCCGGGAACTGCCCCTTGTCGATGCCGCGAAGCGTCGCCGGCGAGGCCGGACGGCGCGGATCGTTCCGCCAGTGAATCGTGCCGAGGTTCGGGTCGTGGGCGATGCCATCGAACTGCTGCAGGGCAAGCGTCACCTGCCATGGCTGGGCGGTGCACGGTGGTGGCGGGATGCAGCTGGTCACCAGAAAGCAGCCGTTGGTCGTGGCGACCACCGTCAGCTGGGAGCCCATATGCTCGAAATCGGCCTGCGACGAGCCGGGGCAGCAGATCTGCTGGCCGACCGTGGGGCACATCTCCTGGCAGTTCTGCGCCAGTGCCGCCGGGGAGGATGCGAAGGAGCCGGCAATGGCAAAGCCCAGAGTGGCCCCTGCGGCGGCGAGGTACGTTTTGATGCTCTTGGAAATCATGATCGATACTCCATGATACTGTGAATGGTGTAGGGGAGCATGAATGGCTTACGATGAGCGCTTCATTCCCCGTGAGCGGATGGTCGAACCATCCATACCCTCCCATCGATGCATGATTTCAAGGAGATATCTCCGCATGGTCTGGAGTGTATGGAACACCAGACGGATCAATACAAGCCATGGGAATCATGCGCGATGGCAACAGTGGAGGGGCTGCATCAATGGTACGGAGTAGCCGTTCACCGAACTTCTTCCAGATTGCCATTGATACGCGCGATGCGATAGTGAGTGGACGCCCATCCCTCGGACATCGCCACGGCCTCGCCGGTACAGCGGTACCGGAACCGTGGGCCTGGAACATCTCTCGGGATGATATCCGGGATATAAGGCTCCGCCGAACCGGATCGGCCGGCGGGGATATCTGCGGGCGGATATATCCCGGCCAGGGGGATTGCCCGGAAGCACGCACGGCGATCGGCATCCAGTTCAAAGCCCGACGGAATAATCCGCCGGGCTTTGAATATCGATGGCTGCGATAGAGAATCGCACGAACGTCGAACAGGATCAGTTGAGAAGCGAGGTCAGATCGTTCAGCAGGATCTCGTCGCCGGTCTGATCGTTGATGAACGAGATCGGCGGAGCATCCTTCTCACGGTGATAAAGCTCATTGACGAACGGATTGAACGACCGCACCTGCTCGTTGACCAGGCGAACCTCCTCCCGGCTCCGATATACCCCCGGCACCCCATCGATCTCGGCCATCGCAAAGAAGCTGATCGTGCCGTAGGCCGGGAACTGCCCCTTGTCGATGCCGCGCAGCGTGGCCGGCGATGAAGGGCGGCGCGGATCGTTCCGCCAGTGAATCGTGCCGAGGTTCGGATCCTGGGCGATCCCTTCGAACTTTTTGATATTCAGGCTGACCTGCCATGGCTGGTTGCTGCATGGTGGTGGCGGGATGCAGCTGGTCACGATAAAGCAGCCCTCGGTCGTCGAGACGATCGTAAGCTGGGAGCCCTGATGCTCGAAATCGGCCTTCGACGAGCCGGGACAGCAGATCTCCTGGCCGACCACCGGGCACACTTTCTCGCACTGTGCCAGGGCCGCCGGGGATGACGCGAAGGACCCCACAAAGGCGAGACCCGCCGCCGTACCCGCGGTCGCCAGGTACTTTTTGATGCTCTTGGAAATCATGATCGATACTCCATGATGGTTGTGGATGAGCCTGACGGAATGATGAGCTGCTCACGACGAGCGCTTCACCTTCCGTCAGTATATATTCCGACCTGTCACGCCGTCCCATCCCCACATCATACCCCGGTCCGTCCTGTTGACACTGATCTGCATACGCCCTGAATCAGCCGAAGGAGATTCAGCACTGGCAGATCGAAAACAAACCACGGGGATCATGCACGATGGGGATCGGCAGTGAAATGCGAAGGGGCTACGCCGATGATACGGAACAATCCTCAACAAAACTTCTTCCAGATTGCTATGATGCCGGGCGATGAATCTCCATATTTCTGCACATCGATTCCCTCATCGCGATGTTCAGGCAATGGCGCGGCACGAAACTCTCGCAACGACTACATCCCGAGCGGGGCCGGGCGATGCCTCAATTTGCTGGAATGCTGGGTCGAAGTTCAACCCCGGCCCACCCACCCGGCGATCGATGCGAGACACTATCCGCGCCCGAACCGTGAGCGGAGCCGCCGGAGGCTCCGTCATGGAAAATCGACCCGGCAGAGCGATCCATTCCCGGACAGAGTGATGAAAGCCCTCCCGGAGTTATATATTCTCCGCCCGGGAGAGCACCGGCCCTCCTGGCGCAAACGGCCCGGGAGATCATGCAACGATCCGTCGCCGACGGCCGGAGGGTGGGCCCGGCATGCCGGAACGGCAGTGCTGTCCACGAACGTTCCGCCCCGCGACCCATCCGGCGCGCGGTGCACAGGGTCCGGCGACGGCTTTCACGGCACGGCGCGCATCAACACGATCAATACAAATACTATGAACGGCGAATACTGGCTGAGCCGCTGGGCGAGCAACAAGGCGGGGTTCCATCAGATGCATGTCAATGCTCATCTGGAGCGCTGGGCCGACCGGCTGGAGCTTGCCGAGGGGGATGCTATCTTCGTCCCGCTGGCGGGAAAAAGCCGCGATATGCTCTGGCTTGCCGAGCGCGGCTACAGAGTGATCGGGGTGGAGCTGAGCACGATCGCCGTCGAGGCGTTCTTCGTGGAGGCGAAGCTCGATCCGGTGATCGAGGAGCATGGGGCATTCACCCGCTACAGCAGCGGAAGCATCGGCCTGCTGCGGGGTGATTTCTTCGATCTGGCGCCGGACGATCTTGCGGGCGCAACCGCGGTCTACGATCGCGCCTCGCTGATCGCGTTCCCACCGGCAATGCGTGCCCGCTATGCCCGTCATCTTGCCTCCATCGTTCCGTCGGGAACGCGGATGCTCCTCATCACCGTGGAGTATCCCGATGGCGAGATGGAGGGTCCCCCCTTCTCCGTGCCGGAGCAGGAGGTGCGGCATCTCTTCGGCGACCACTTCACGCTCGATCATCTCGACGAACGCGATGTCCTCGCCGATAACGAACGATTCCGCCAGCGCGGTCTGACGCGCCTCAGCGAACAGGTCTATCTGCTGAGACGCGCCTGAGCCTCCCCGATATGGGGATCGCCCGGCAGGACCGCTCCAGCTTCCACACCCGGAACGGATGCCCGGAAGGAGGCTGGCGCATGCCATCGAGAACATCGGTTCCCCGCGATACCGGCATGCCCGTCGGCACCATTGCCGTCGGCAGGCCGCACCGTCCCGTCCAGCTCACACCAATCCCATGGTCATCATGAAGCGATCGATCATTCTCTCCCTTATCGTTGCCCTTCTTCCCGTCGTGCTGCGGGCGCAGGCGCTGGTGAACCCCTTTACGTTCGTGATCCCGAGCTACGATTCGACCAGCTCGGCGTGGCTGCCGAGCATGCCCATCGACGATGTGGAGGGGCGCGGCTGGCTGCGAAGCTCGGGCGACGGACATCTGGAGTGGAGCGATGGAACGCGGGCACGGTTCGTCGGCGCGGGGCTGATCGGGAGCGCCTGTTTCCCCGACAGCCTCGGGGCCATCGCGATGGCCGGGCATCTCCGGAAGCTCGGCGTCAATATGGTCCGCTTCAACAACTTCGACTATCACAACAACGACGGCGCGTCGACGCTCGCGCCGGGAACGCGATCCGACACGCTCTCGCCGGCGCAGATGAAGAAGCTCGACTGGCTTCTCTACCAGCTGAAGCGCAACGGCATCCACGCGCATTTCGTGCTGAAGTCGCGCAACGGGCCGCGCCGGGAGGATGGCGTTCCGGGATGGGATTCGACCTACAACAACGGCCAGTATATCACCTATATCTCCGCCCCCTACCAGCGGATGCAGCAGCGCTATCTGACGAAGCTCTTCACCCATGTCAACCCCTACACCGGCCGCCGCTATGCCGACGACCCGGTGATAGCGCTGCTGACGATCAACGATCAGAACTCCCTCTACGATCGCTGGGTGGGGGACCGGCTGCACCAGGCGGCCAACGTGCTGAGCTACGGCCATGCGCGCCTGCTCGACACCCTCTACACCGACTTCCTCCGCCGCCGCCACGGAAGCACCGCGGCTCTGCGAAGCGCCTACCGCGAGGGGATCGCGACGGCCGGGCCGAACCGGATCAAAAACCCCGGCTTCGAGGAGTTCACCGACAACTGGACGCTCCAGGTCGGCGAGGGGGCACAGGCAAGCCCGGTGATCGTGCAGGGGGCCGATGTGGCGGCGGGCGAGGGAAAGAACTCCCTCAGGATCGCCGTGCGGAAGGTCAACGGCACCGAGTCGAGGATCTACCTCGAACAGCGCGGCTTCCCGTCGCGCAGGGATGGGATCTACCAGATGACCTTCAAGGGGAAGACCGACTCGGCGGCGGGAAGGGTTCTGCGTGTTGCCTCGAACTTCGGGCTCGACACGACCGTGACCCTCACCACATCGTGGCAGAGCTTCAGCGTGGTGTTCCGCGCGACTCTCACCGACAGCCTCGCCACCTATCTCCGCTTCTATGCCGGCAAGGTGATGGGGGATGTCTTCCTCGACGGGATCGGTATCCGCGAGACGGGACGCGACGGCCTGGCCGCAAACGAGTCGCTCGAGAGCTATTCGATCTACCGGGGGAAGTTCCGCGAGGTGCCGAAGATGTCGCTGCGCCGGATGTACGATCAGGTCGATTTCTACGACTCGCTGGCGCGATCCTACTACCGGACGATGCGCGACCATCTCCGCTCGCTCGGCGTGCATGCGATGATCGCCGGCACCAACAGCAACAACAGCACCGCCAGCGCCGATACCTGGATACAGTCGGAGTTCGAGTTCACCAGCGAGACGGCGCAGTGGGACTACACCGGCACGCGCGCCGGATCGCCGGGAGGGGACTCCACCTGGGTGATGCGGAACTATTCGGTGCTGAAGAGCAAGGACTACAAGATCCCGGAGTTCGCGCAGAACGCCATCATGGGGAAGCCGTTCATCGCCGAGTCGTACCTGCACATCTTCCCGAACGCCCATCGCTCCGAGTCGATGCTCTTCTTCCCCGCCTACGCGGCGCTGCACGACTGGGACGGCGCGTACTTCCACTGCTACGCCGAGCGCTCCTCAGAGATCGCCGACCGGCGCCGCGTCTTCCAGGGGGATTACAGCAGCTTTATCGCCGACCCGTCGATCTGCGCGCTGATGCCGCAGGTCTCGCTGATGCTCCGCAACGGGTGGATAGCGCCGGCCGAGCGGACGCTGAAGATCCAGCATGATCTCAACGAGCTCCGCTCGCTTCCGCTGACCTACTACGGAACCAACGCCAACACGTTCAGGACCGATGGGGCGCTCAACAATGTGATCAATCTGGTGGGAGGGGTGCGGATCGACTCGTTCGCCGCGGCGCGGCACTATACGGCGAACGATTACTACGTCACGATCCCGAACGACGACAACATCGCGAGCGACACGCGGCAGATCATGCTCGATCTGACCAAGGGGATTCTGCAGCTGAACGCGCCGCGCGTGCAGGGGGCGAGCGGGGCCCTCGGCAACGCATCGGCGATCCGCACCGACGGGCTGAGCGTGAGCTGGATCGACGGCGCCGCCCATATCACCTATCTCTGGACCCCGCTCGATACGCTCCCGCTCGACAGCACGCGGCGCTCGCTGCTGACGATCTCGACCCGCGCGCTCAACAGCGGCGCGATCTGGCAGTTCGGCGACTCGAGCATCGGAAAGAACTGGGGGACCGCGCCGACGCAGATGGAATCGGTCAAGCTGGGGATCAACTTCACCACCGCGGCCGATTCGGTGGCGATCCATCCGCTCGATTCCACCGGACAGCCGACCGGGCGGACGATCGCCGGAACCCGCGCCACCAACGGCTCCTGGCGCGTGACGCTCGATCTTGCCGAGGAGAAGACCCCCTGGTTCGGCGTGGAGCAGATCTTCGACACCGCCACGATCGAGAATCCGCTGAGCGTCCCGGCGGCCGGGGAAGGATCGGTCCTGATCGGGGAGATCCAGCCGAATCCCGGCACCGGCCGCAGCTCGGTCCGGATCGTCGTCCCACCGGGAGGAGCCGCGGTGAGCGCCACGGTGGTCGATATGCTGGGCCGCACCGTGGCGACCGTGCCGGAGCATCGCGCGGTGGCCGGACAGAGCATGCTTGCGCTGGAGCTGAGGGATCTGGCGGCGGGCTCCTATATCTGCCTGATCAACGTCGGCGAGACGACGGTCGCGCGGCATCTGGTGGTGCGGAGGTAGCGAAGCCGGGGATATTCCGGGGCGGTGGAGAGAGGGAATCGGGATGAGACGGCGTATGACGGGGAGGGAGATGGAGAGCGTGGACTTCCCTCCCCCGATGCGACGCGCACGGAAGGCCACCGGCGTGCTTCTACCCCCCCGCCTTCCCGAGCATGAACGAGAGAAGCAGGAGCATCAGCACCACCGACGTAATGACCACGAACACCCGGTCCTTCTGATAGAGGAACGCGAAGATCGATATCGCCACGCGCGCCACCGGCGTCGCCACCAGCAGCAGCAGACCGAGCACGGTGATCGCCTCGCCGCTGAACGCCATCAGCCCCGCGACCACGGCGGGGATGGTATGCGGGAAGACCGCGTTGGTCTCGGTCATCTGGCGCAGCGCCTCGGCCGAGGAGACCATCTCGGGACGCTGGATGAACATCACCACGATGCCGAACACGATGACGCAGAGGCTGGCGATGACGCCCACGCGCAGCAGATTGCTGATCAGCAGCTCGACCCGTCTGACGCGCGGATCGTCGTCGTGCGGGAGATGTGATTCGGAGAGGTTCATGGTCTATAGTCCCTTCAGCAGCATTTGTACCGATACCCAGAGCAGAACGACAACGAACACGATCCGGATCGTGGAGTTCTTCAGTTTGCCGAGCAGACGGGAGCCGAGCATCGCCCCGATCAGCACTCCGGCGGCCACCGGGGCGGCGATCATCGGGTTGATATCGCCCCGCATGAAGTAGACGCCGGCGCTGGTGGCGGCCGTCACGCCGATCATGAAGTTGCTGGTCGCCGTCGACACCTTGATCGGCAGATGCATCGCCAGATCCATCGCCGGAACCTTCAGCGCTCCGGAGCCGATGCCGAGCAGGCCGCTGGTGATCCCGGCGATATACATCAGGGCCAGGCCGAGCTTGGTATTGGCAACGCGATAGTGGATCTCCTTCCCCGTCGCCTCATCGAAATAGCTGCTGTGCAGACGGAGCCTGTCGGCAAGGGGAGAGGGGGCGGCATCGCCGTCGTGGTGCTCCTTGTGCTTGAAGAACATCGCGAGCGAGGAATAGGCCATCACCAGGCCGAAGATGATATAGAGCCATCGCTCGTTGATCAGCCCCGCCAGATATGCCCCGGTCAGCGCCCCGAGCGTGGTGGCGATCTCCAGCAGCATCGCCACCCGCAGGTTGGTCATACGCTCGCGCACATAGGCCGCCGCCGCGCCGCTCGAGGTGGCGATCACCGAGATGATGGAGGCCCCGACGGCGTAGTGGATATCGATCTTCAGAAGGAGCGTAAGGGCGGGTATGACGATCATCCCCCCTCCCAGCCCCAGCAGTGAACCGAACACTCCCGCCGCCAGCGCGATGACAAACGAGAGGAGCGCGAACTCAAGAGGTGACATGCTTACCTGTTACTGACGTCCGATAATGAGCAATTGAAGCGGCAATAATAGCTGTATTCCACCGAACAAACAGAGCGATATGTCGACGGGGGAAGCCGGGGGAATTCTTCGCGCCGTTCGAGCGTTGAGCGATGTATCTTCATTCCGACTATGACCTATCTCGACTTCCATCTCATCTTCAATCTCCCGCTGCTCGTGCTGCTCCTCTGGCTCGGCAGGAAACGCCTGCGCCCGGCCCACTGGAAATGGATCGGCGCGGTCTGCCTTATCGTGCTGGGGTTTACCTACCCGTGGGACAGCTGGGCTGTGGGAAAAGGGATCTGGGAGTTCGAGGAGCCACGGGTCCTGCTGCGGATCGGGAACCTTCCGGTCGAGGAGATCGCGTTCTTCCTGATCGAGACGCTGGTCGTCTGCCTGGTGACGATCCACTTCCTGCCGCGCGCGCCGGAGGATCGATGATCCGTCGCGATGCATTCCATGACTGAACCCTGAGACCGACTTCCGATGCATACCAACTATCTGTTCCACGTTCTCGTCTGGATGCTGCCGGTGGCGGCGCTGCAGTGGGCGCTCGCGTGGCGGTCGTTTCGCCGCAACCTGAGGGGGGTGCTGCTGCCGCCGCTGCTGGTCGGCAGCTACTACACGATCGCCGATTCGTTCGCCGTGCGCGACGGCATCTGGTACTTCGATCCGGCGCAGATCCTCGGCGTCTTCCTCGGCGTCCTCCCGATCGAGGAGGTGATCTTCTTCTTCCTGACCGCGCTGCTGGTCTCGCAGAGCTTCGTGATGTTCCTGCCGAAGCGCTACCGGTACTGAGATCGCGGCCGCCCGGCGCGCCACCGACAAACCGGCGGTGGCTCAGCATGCCGGAATGGTGGGCCGGAGTAGAACTCCGGAGTTCTACTCCGGCGTATCATCGCTCGACAATCGATCCCAGACATGGCCGGCGAACACGGGGATGCGGACATCCCGGAATTACCATTTTTCCCCCCGCGTAACTCTCCCTACCTTTGCCCATCCAGTGAGATATACATCGGGATCACACGATGAGCAAAAGCTCCCGCGGCCGCCGCGCAATGGCGGAGCAGCTTGGATTGATCGACCAGTATGATCAGCAGAGAACGACCGACAGCCAACCATCCGCGCCGGGGCGCAGCGCCGGCCGACGGCCGCAGAAGCCTGGGGGACGCCCGTCGCCGCCGGGGGCGCCGGGACGCGGGAAGCTTCCATCGGACCGAGCAATCGCCGGAACCATGATCGGACGCCTCCTTCGCTGGGCCGTCAGGCTCGTGGCATTCTTCCTGCTCGCCTCCATAGCGCTGGTGCTGATCTACCGCGTCATCGATCCCCCGTTGACCCCGCTGATGGTGATCCGCCCGCTCGAAGGGCTGGCCGGCATCGATCTGGTCGGCGTCGACAAGCAGTGGGTGAGCATCGAGGATGTGAGCCCGGCACTCCTCCGCTCGGTGATCGCCGCCGAGGATGGACGCTTCTTCATCCATAACGGCGTCGACTGGAAGGCCGTCGACCAGGCGCAGAAGCGGAACGAGCGCTCCAACGGCAAGAAGCTCTACGGCGCCAGCACCATCACCATGCAGTGCGCGCGGAACGTGTTCCTCTGGCAGGGACGCAACTACGTGCGGAAGGCGCTCGAGATCTACTTCACCTACCTGATCGAATTTCTCTGGAGCAAGAAGCGCATCCTCGAGGTCTACGTCAATGTGATCGAGTGGGGCGATGGCGTGTACGGCGTGGAGGCCGCCTCGCAGAAGTATTTCGGGATACCCGCCTCGCGGCTCAGCGCCCGCCAGGCCGCGCTGCTGGCGGCTGTGCTCCCCAACCCCCGCGTCTGGAATCCCGCCCAGCCGACCTCCTATATCAACCGCCGCGCCGCCACGATCCAGGGGCGCGCATCCGGCGTCGGTATCGGCCCGCTCGAGCTTTCCGGAGGGGCCACCGAGAAGAAGCCGAAGCGGAGCACGAAGGAGAAGAAGTAACCGCCCCCATCATGAACGCTCCGATGGCCGATGAACCGATGGAAGCAATGAAGACCGTGATCTGGAAGGCCCTCGCCTGGCAGGGAACCGAGCGCATGACGATCGCGATCGGGCCCGACATCATACGCGTAACGAGCCGGATGTCCGGCGCGGCCGAGGAGGGAGCGCCCTTCGACATCGACTATGCCGCCGAGCTGCGCGGCGACTGGAGCCTGAAGCGGATCACGATCGCATCCCGGCTCGCTCCCGACCGCCGCATCGAGCTGTGGCAGCCGGAGCCGGGGATCTGGCGCGATGCCGACGGGAGCCATCTGACGGAGTTCGACGGCTGCCGGTTCATCGATATATCGCTCACGCCATGGACCAACACCCTCCCCATCCGGGCGCTCGATTTCGCTGACGCCGCCGAGCGGAGCATCGAGGTCATCTACATCGATCTCCCGGCGTTCACGCCCCACCGCGCCCGCCAGAACTATTCCCGCATCGGCGCATCGGTCTACCGCTATACCGATGCCGAGCACCCCGGCTTCCAGGCCGATATCATCGTCGACGGCGACGGGCTGGTGGTGGACTATCCGGGGCTGTTCACCAGAGCGGAGGGATAACGCACGACGTTCGTTCCCACGTCGACTACCGTACTGAATGTTGGCGCGGAGATGCTCTCCGCGCCCGCAGGGCTACTCAGAGAGGGGGCTTCAATCCCATAGCGGCAGCCCCGGCAACCATATGGAGCCAGGCTGATGATGGAGCATGGCGGTGTATCGATAACATCGCCCGAAGCGGCCCGGCCCCTCCTTCGGGGAGAGGCCGGGCGCGGAAGCATCAGACCACCGGGATATGGATCTCGGTGCGCAGATCCTCGGGAGCGGTCTTCGAGGCATCGTTGAGGTACAGCTCGTAGGGGGCGACATCGCGAAGCTCCATGCCGCTGGCCGGGAGCCAGTCGCGGTAGATCGATCCCCAGGTCTCCGCCAGCGTATTGTACCGCCCCTCGTGCACGAACACGGCCCAGCGTCCGGCGCCGATCGTCATCATCTCCACCTCGCCGGCGACCGGCACCTGATCGCGGATGATGACGCCCGCCTGATAGCGGCATTCCTCGGCCGGCGTCGTGGCCGTATCGTCGGGGCAGAGGGCGACGCACGCCACCACCGAGCCCCATAACCCGTTGCCGTCGATATATCCGATGATGGCGGCGAACGCCGCCTTGGCCGCCCTGCTGAAATCTCCGTTCTCTATCCCGGTGCGGGTGACGTAGAGCACTCTCCGCTCCGGGAGCGTTCGCATCTCCGGCTGCATAATAATTCTCCTCTGGTCTGTATGATTATGATTGTTGTTATATGCCTGGATCGATGGCGACGCCGCTCCGCGAGCCGCGCGATACTCCGACGGGGCGACGCCGTAAAATTTCTTGAACGCCTTGGCGAATGAAGCAGGGGTATCGTACGCCGCATCGAACGCTATCGCGGTGATGGGCTCGGATGATGCAAGCAGCCTTCGCGCCGCGCTCTCCAGACGAATCCGGCGGATATGCTCGAAGAGCGTCTCCCCGACATGCGCCGCGAAGATCCTGTGGAAATGGAACGGCGAGAAACAGGCGATCCCCGCCAGCGCCTCCAGCGTCAGCTCTCCGCCGATGTTCGCTCTGATATGACACAGCACCCGCTCGATCCGCCGGCGATGGTCGAGCGCCCGCTCCGATGTGCTGTCGGTCCTGCTGTTGCTCTGCTTCATAGGTATGGCAATATTAGCCCGAACCGTGCCGGCCGGGCTACTCCATCCTTGCGAATATGTCGGAGCGGAGCGCCGGAGGGGACGACCGTGCGGAGGATGCAGAGGAGAGATGTGGCGGCGCCTGCGTGATACTTTTGTAGACGTACACCAGATATTCGGAAACGGGACAACGCCGCACGGAAGCCGCCGGGAGATATCGCCGCAGGAGAGGATCGGAACGCGAAGATCATCCGGTCTCCGTATATACCTCGACAGTTGAGAATAAACCGTATGAATCACGACGACATGGATACCACGATCGACGAATCGCGCTGCGTCTTCTGCGGCGGAGAGAATCGCTGCACGATGGCTGCGGGAGCCGGCAATGCGGCCCTTTGCTGGTGCACATCGCTTCGCATACCGCGCAGCCTCCTCGAGCTCGTCCCCGATGCGGCACGTGACCGCGTCTGCATCTGCCGCGACTGCATCGAGCGCCATATCGCCTTGCTGGACGAAGAGCAGGTGACCGATCGCTGAGCACATATCCCCGGGTGCCCCCGCCGAGCTGCCCCGGCAACATACGGGTACACAAAGATGTACTCCCATGCCAGTCGAGTCGTATTGTATATTCGTCCCATCAGATACCCTTTGGTATCTCATCATTACGATGGAGGCATGGTATGGCGACAATGCATGCATGGCGGCGGCTCCGATGGCTGTTGACGGGGATGGCACTATGGTGGGGATCCGGCCACGAGGCATCGGCCCAGTTCCCTGATTTCCACCAGCATCCCGAGCTCTATGTCCAGGTAGCCGATAGTTTCTGGATGTGCCGGGTCACTGGTGGCGGCCGCGATACGACGGCACCGGAGGATATAGCGACCGCCTATATCTTCGAGATGGAGAACGATTCGGCCAGCCTGACCCGCTACATTTTCGGAGAGTGCCGCCGCAACGGCGAACGGATCTGGCTCGATCAATGGGAGAACGGAGCACGCCGAACGACCGCGGCGGCCGTGCTCAGCTACAACAGCCGCACGATACGCTTTCGCATGGCGGCCGGCGATACGCTCTCGTTCTACCGGGAACTCTACCTGTACAACCCGGCGATGAACCGCCAGCTCTCCAACGAATACCATTTCCGTGATACCCTCGACTATGCCGTCGAGCTGGTACGTCCGTCGGATGAGAAACGGCTGGCGTTGCTCGACAGCATTGGTATCCTGGCAAGCCTTGAGCGGGGCACCCCCGTGGTCTATGGCTCACGGCCTATCATGGCGAAGGTCGAGTATGTGGTGCCGCCGGAATTCTCGGGCGATACGGCCATCATGCGCGTGGTGCTCTACAATCGTGGAGAGGGAGACTACTGGTTCGACCGGCGGGATGTGGTACGCGCGAACATGAGCAGGCAACTGACGTTCCCGCTCTGCAAACAGTATCTCGCCGCATGGGGTCTTCTGCTCGGCCGACCGGCATTGAAGCCCGGCCAGGAGAGCGCAGACGACAAAGTGACACTGGCTGTCACACGAGTCGACGGCTCGCGGAATCGGGTGAAGATCGCTTTCAGTACCGCACCGAATGGTACCGCCACATCGATCGCCATCTATGATGGACAAGGACGTCTCCTCTTCTATCCATTCTCATCACAGTCAGCAGTGGAACATGAAGAGACGTTGTATCACTTCGAGCGGAGTGGCCTATACTTTATCGGCCTGCTGCACAATGGGAATCTCGTCCGCACCGAAAAGATCACCATAACCGAATAAGCCATGAACATAGTTCTCTCAGCACTTGTGATGATCATCGTCATCTGTACAGGTCCGGCGACCTATGGAAAGAACCGGAAGGCACGTCCGGCACGGGGTATCGGCAGCATTGGAGGATGGCTCCCACGAGGCCCGATTTTTCCGATGGGATGTCCGGATGATGGGTTGTTCCCGCCATGGTACAACAGCGGCCCGACGTTTGGCGGCGACGATGATGGTGAATGGTTCGGCGGAGGATCGACCGGAGATCTGTTCGGTGATGGAAACGCCGATCCGTTCAGGCGCCGGGGCGATGGCTTCGGGTGGGGCAGCAACGGTCATTGGAAGCCGGGAGACTCCGCGTACGGATGTCCCTCGGGAGATTGCGTGCAGGCGTCGATGACAGCGGGATGCTGGTACAATTGCAAATGCTCGGGCTCATATGACCAACGTTCAGGAGCTCGTGATGGAGTGACCCAGTTGCAAGGAAAGTGCACATACTGGGTCTGAATGAAGGAGAGGCCGAATGTAGATATGAGCTTCAATCCTGCATAGAATATTTATAACGACAGCTAAAGAAAGCGCCCGGTATCCTTCTGGATACCGGGCGCGTTACTATCATGACGAGAGGGATACTATACGATCCTCCGGCTCACCTGAAATAAAAATAGAACCCCGCCTCGGGGGTTGGGAGCACTTCACCGGTGCTCGGGAAATAGGTCAGCGCGCCGGCGATAGAGAAGACGAACTGCGGTCCGAGGAACTTCTCGTAGCCGATCCCCAGGCCCAAACGGAACGGGTTGGCGATACGATTGCCCGGACGCAGAGTATCGTCGGTCACGGAGCTGTAGATGCCCGCGCCGAGCAGCGAATAGAGCCGCCAGTCGGTCTGGCGGATGAACGCGTACTGCGCCTCGCCGCCGACATTGAAGTGTGTCCACTGTCCGGCGGTCATCACGAAGAACGTTGCCTGCGCGGCGAATCCTCCGGGGAACGTGGCGCGCCCCGAGATGCCGGCGCCCGAGATCAGCCCCGCCATCAGGCCGACACCGTAGGATGGGATGCGATAATAGTCCTGCGCGTTGGCCGCCGTGTCGGCGACGGCGATCGGCGTGGATGTCTGCGCGCAAAGCCGGCCGGAGCCCGCGGCACCGAGAACAAGAAGGAGTAACGCCGTCAGAGTTCGTTTCATAAAGGATATCCTGGTAAATGACGGAACCGAAGCGATCCCGAAAAGAGGGCGCAACTTCGATACTGATACCGTTGTGTGCAAAGAATGTTCCATCGCCGCGATGAAAGCCCGCCCTATCGCCCCATGTCGGCGATATCCTCCCGCAACGTCTCGCCGATCTCTCGTCCGGCATCGACGGCGGCCCCCTTCATCACCTTCCGCATCTCCTCCTCGCTCAGCGACAGCAGGCGCACCGCGTTGAAGATGCTGGCGCCGGAGGCGGCGGGCTGGGGAGCGATCCCCGCAAGATAGGTCTCCGACAACGGAATACTCTGGGTCTCGGAGTTCTCCCAGACGATTTCGCCGCTGCGACGATCGATGATCCGCGACATCCCCGTGACGCGCACGACCAGGCCGCTCGCCCCGGAGCGGAGCGTATAGTCGGTCAGCTCCGTCTCGATGATCAGATCGGGGTCCTCGGCCATGCTCTCGGCCGGGCGGAGGCTCAGATAATCGGCCGTGGCCTGGCGGATGCCGAGCGAGACATCATGCGCCAGCGAATCGCCGTTGATGGCGCGCTCCAGCTTCCTCCTCCCCTCGGCGCTCGCCACCGCCGATCCGATCGCCGCGAGGATATCCGTCGCGGTGTTCCGGGCCGGGCTGTGGATATAGGAGGCGGATGATGAGGCATCGCCGCTGGCGACGGCACGGTAGTAGGCGGTTTTGCCGGCGATCTTGAAGCGCGCCAGGTTGTTGGTGTGGCCGCATGCGCCGAGCAGCGCGACGATGGGGAGCAGCAGAAACAGACGCAACATGTTCATGGGAGTACGAAGAAGTTGAAGTTGTAGATGCCACTTCAACGCCCGCCCCGCGGGGGCGTTGCATGGATGTACATCCTGTTACAACACTGCCCTGCCGACAACGGCGCTCCATACATGGGGACGCCGGCCTCCCGACCGCCGTGGTGCGATCGCGATGCCGGCGCCTCATCATTCATCTCCCGCCCCGCACTACTCCCCGACGCCGAAGCTGAACTGCAGGCCGTAGGTGAGGTTGCGAAGATCGTCGAGCTTCCCGTTCCCCACCGGCATCAGATAGTTTATCCCGAAACGGATATCGGTGAAGGGGATCGGCGAGTAGCCGATGCTGATCCCCGGCCGTATCGCGTAGAAGCTCTCGTTGCGCGCCCGCTCGAGGATATCGCCGCTTCCGACGACCGTCAGGTCGGGGCGCTTCCTGACGATCTGCATCCCGCCGGCGCCGAGGAGCAGATCTCCCCGCAGCGTCAGCGCGCCGTAGAAGATCCGTGTGTCGTAGCCGACCAGCAGTCCGCCGTAATCGAAAGTAAAATCCTCGTACTCGGCTTCCATGCCGTAGAGATGCCCCCAGCTCCATTCGCCGCCGATCAGCAGGCCGTTCAGCAGCGTATGCCCCTTCACCCCATAGAACAGCAGCGTCCCGTCGGGTCCCGGACCGGGGGACGCCATGGCAAGCGATGTCGTCTTCAGGCCCGTCATCCCCACGCTGACCCCCGCGTAGAACAGGCCGCTGCGGCTGCGGAAGAATGTCTCGGGCTCCGGCGGATCGAACAGATCGGAATCGCTGTCGATGCCACTCAGGAACGCGCTGTCGGCACTGGAGCCGGTTGTATCCATGTACGTGGTATCGACCGCCCAGGTGGAGTCATCGGTGAACGTATCGTCCTGCGCCGAGGCACCGACTGTGAACGCGAAGAATCCCAGCGCCAGCAGCGCCGAACGGAACAGCGTCGGAAGTGATTTCATGATAGGCTTGTAAAGAATGTCGCAACGGCCCGGCTCCGCGATAACGGCCGTCATAATATACCAGCTTGTCGGCCCGATGCACGGAGCCGGCGAATCGGAACGCGGTTCGGCTCCGCGCTCACCGAGCGGCGATCTCGGCGAACGATTCGTCGATGGCGTGCAGCGTCGCGTCGATCTCCGGCTCGCCATGCGCGCGCGAGATGAACCACGCCTCGTACTGCGACGGCGGAAGGTAGATCCCCCGGCGGAGCATCGCATGGAAGAACGCTCCGAAGCGGGCCGTATCACTGGTGACGGCGCTCGCGAAATTTCTAACATCGCGGTCGGTGAAAAACGGTGTGAGCATCGAGCCCACCATGTTGACCGTCACCGGCACCCCATGCCGCGCGGCCGATTCCTCGAGCCCCCGCGCGATACGCACCGCGGACGCCTCCAGCGCCGGATAGGGCTCCTCCTCGATCAGGATGCGAAGGGTCTGCAGCCCGGCGGCGACCGCCAGCGGGTTGCCCGAGAGGGTGCCTGCCTGATAGACGGCGCCGACCGGGGAGACCACGCGCATGATATCGCGGCGCCCGCCATACGCCGCGGCGGGGAGTCCGCCGCCGATGATCTTGCCGAGCGTGTACATATCGGGGACGATATCGTAGAGCGACGCGGCGCCGCGCAGCGCCACCCGGAAGCCGGTCATCACCTCGTCGAAGATCAGCACCGCCCCATGTTCGGTGCAGAGCGCGCGAAGCTCGCGCAGGAACTCCGGCGTCGAGGGCACCACCCCCATATTGCCGCCGATCGGCTCGATGATCACCGCGGCGATAGCGCCGTTGTTCGAGTCGAACAGCTCGCGCACCGACGCGATATCGTTGAAGGTCGCCACCAGCGTATCCTCGGCGGTGCCGCGCGTCACGCCGGGGGAGTTCGGGGCGCCGTGGGTCAGCATACCGCTGCCGGCCTTGATCAGGAAGGAGTCGCCATGCCCGTGGTAGCATCCCTCGAACTTGATGATCTTGTCGCGTCCGGTGAAGCCACGGGCCAGCCGTATCGCCGACATCGTCGCCTCGGTTCCGCTCGACACAAGCCGCACCATATCCATCCCCGGAAGCAGCCCGGTCAGCAGCTCGGCCATCTCCACCTCCAGGCGCGACGGAGCGCCGAAGCTCGTGGCCCGCGCGGCCTGCCGGATGATCGCCTCGGACACGCGCGGCTCGCCATGCCCCAGGATGAACGGCCCCCAGGAGCCGACATAATCGATATAGCGGTTGCCGTCGGCATCGGTGAGATAGGCGCCGAGCGCCTCCTCGAAGAAGATCGGTGTTCCCCCCACCGCGCCGAACGCGCGCACCGGGGAGTTGACGCCGCCGGGGGTCACCCGCTGGGCGCGATCGAACAGAGAGCTGCTGGCTGGATATGAAATGTCGGCCATGGGATGTAGTCGGTAATCACGATGAACGGTATGCTGCCCGGCACGGGACCAGGGCCACGATACGCGACGCGTCTCAGCCGCGCCGGGCCTCGGCGATGCGCCGGGCGAAATAGGTGATGATGATCGATGCGCCGGCGCGGCGGATCGCCAGAAGCGACTCGCGCATCGCCCCGTCCAGATCGAGCCAGCCGTTGCGGGCGGCGGCATGGATCATCGCGTACTCGCCGGAGACCTGATAGGCGGCGACCGGAACATCGGTTATATCGTGGAGCGACTTGATGATGTCAAGATAAGGGAGCGCCGGCTTCACCATGATGATATCGGCCCCCTCGGCCAGATCGAGCCGCGCCTCCTTCAGCGCCTCGCGCGCATTGGCCGCATCCATCTGGTGCGAGCGCCTGTCGCCGAAGCTGGGTGAGGACTGGGCGGCATCACGGAACGGGCCATAGAAGCTGCTCGCGTATTTCACCGCGTACGACATGATCGGGATATCGTTGAAGCCCGCGGCATCGAGTCCCCGGCGGATGGCGCCGATACGGCCATCCATCATATCGGATGGGGCGATGATATCGGCCCCCGCCTCGGCGTGCGATATCGCCGCGCGCACCAGCAGTTCCACCGTCGGATCGTTCAGGATATGCTCGCCGTCGAGCAGCCCGCAGTGGCCGTGGTCGGTATACTCGCAGAGGCAGACATCGGTCACCACCAGCATCGATGGCACCGCGCTTTTGATGGCCCGCACGGCACGCTGCACGATGCCGTTGGCGTCGTAGGCGCCGCTGCCATGCGCGTCCTTCTCCTCCGGTATGCCGAAGAGGATAACGGCGGTCACCCCGAGCGCGATCAGCTCCCGGCACTCCCGCACCGCCTCGTCGATCGAGAGGTTGTAGACTTCGGGCATCGAGGCCACCTCGCGGCGAATTCCATCCCCCGGCACGATGAACAGCGGATAGATCAGGCCGTTGAGATCGAACCGGGTCTCGCGCACCAGATCGCGCATCGCCGGGCTGCGACGCAGCCGCCGGGGACGCGCCAGGCCGGTGATAGTGGAGGTGGAGAGATCGGGCGTATCGTTCATGTCGGTCATCGTTTCGGTTGTTCGGTTCATGGTTCGATGTCGCTCACCGCGCTGCTGCGTCGAGATGCATTGGCCCACCGGGCCGGAGTCGGTCTCCGTGGCGTCCCCGGGGGCCGCGCACGCGGACACCGGCGCGATCAGCTCTCCTCGTGGAGCTCCCCCCCATCATCCCCCTCGGCAGCGGCGGCTTCGACGCTCGCGGCGCCATGAAGCCGTCCGTCGCTCAGGATGCGATCGGCGAGCATCATGCCCGACTGCACGCAGTGCCCCACCGAGACGCCGCCGCGATAGTTGCCCAGCATATGCAGTCCCGGAAGCCGTAGCTCGGCCGCCGCCAGGGCATCGAGGATGGAGCCGTAGCCGAGGTTGTACTGCGGGATGGCGCGGCGCCAGAGACGAAGATCGACCGAGAGAGGAGGAGCGAAGATGCCCAGCGCGCGGCGAAGCTCGCCATGGATATCGAACTCCAGCTCCTCGCGCGAGCGCAGCGCCAGCTCGGGAGAACGGGAGCCGCCGACGAATGTGGTCAGCAGCACCTTTCCATCGGGAACGCGGCCGGGGAACAACGACGAGGAGAAGATCACCCCGAGGATGTTCCTTCCCTCAACCTCCGGCACCAGCATCCCGAAGCCATCGAGCGGATGGGATACTTTATCGCGATCGTAGACCGATGTGGCGACGACGATGGGGGGATACTCGATCGAGCGAAGCGCCGATGCTGCGGCCCCGTCGTGCTCGGCGATAAGATCCGCGGCGGCCATCGCGTCGGTGGCGATCACCAGACGGGGGGCCATGAAGCGCTCGCCCCGCACCACCACATGCCAGACCCCGCCGATATGATCGATCCGCTCGATCTCGGCACCGGTCCGCACATAACGCCGCCACCGCTCCTCGATGGTGCGTGGCAGAGTGGCGAGACCCTCGGCGAACGAGAACATCCCCTTCAGCTCCTCCCCCCCCTCGCCTCCCTTGCGGCGCGCCTTCTTCCGGGCCCGCATCCGTTTGATCCCCCCCTTGACGAGGCTTCCGCTCCCCTGCTCGAGCTCATGGAGCAACGGCAGCGCATAGCGCACCGACAGAAGCTCGGGGCGGCCGGCATAGACCCCGGAGATGAAGGGATTGACGGCGTAGTCCAGAACCTCGCGGCCGAGCCGCCGCTCGACGAACTCGGCGATGCTCTCCTCGGAATCGGCCGGGGCCGAGGCGATGAAGGGCTCGCGAAGCAGACGGCGCTTGGCCTGCGGGGTCAGAAGCGTGCTGCGGAGAAACTCCCTGGGGGACCGGGGCGCCGTCACAAGCCTCCCCTCCCGCATGATATACCGGTTCGAGGCCTCGTCCGACGGACGGACGAGACGGTCGGCGAGCTTCAGATCGTTGATCAGACCGATCAGCTCCGGCGTGTTGAACTGCGCGCTGTTCGGCCCGGTCTCCACAAGGGCGCCCAGGGCGTTGCGGGAGGAGCCCATCACCCCGCCGAGCGATTCGGCGCGCTCGAAGAGGATGACGTCGGCGCCTCCCCTGGCAAGGCCATGCAGCGCCGCCGCGCCCGATATGCCGCCACCGATGATGATGGCGTCCAGATTACGCATCGGCGCTCTCCCTCCCCGACGTCGCCGCGCGGCCAAGCTCGCGGCCATAGCGCGACTCGACCAGATCGGCGAGCGCGGCGATGAATGTTGGTGTATCGTTCAATGCCAGCATGACTTCATACTTGTGGATGCCCGCATGCTCGGCGACCTCGCGCAGCTCGATGTCGAGCTCGTGAAGGGTCTCGATATGATCGGTGACGAAGGCGACCGGCACCACCAGAAGGTTCCGCACCCCCTCGGCGCCGAGCCGCGCCAGCGCGTCCTGCGTGTAGGGCTCGAGCCATTTGACGGGGCCCACCCGGCTCTGAAAGGAGAGATGATGGGGATAATCGTTTCCGCGCAGCTTCATCACCGCCTCGACCGTCGCGGCGATCTGCTTCGAGTAGGGATCCCCCGCCTCCACATCGGAGATCGGCGTGCCATGGGCCGAGAAAAGGAAATGGAGGCCGCGGCGCTCCTCATCGCTGAAACGCTCGGCGAGCGTGGCGTCGATCCGGTTGTTGATCGCCTCGATATAGCGCGGATGGAGATAATAATCCTTGACCGACTTCACCCGGAAGTACCGGCCGTAGCGGCCGCGATTCAGATCGCGCCACTCCTTGAAGCTCGACCCGGTGGTGGTACGTGAATACTGCGGATAGAGGGGCATCAGAAAAACCTCGTTCACCCCTTTCAGCTTCAGATCGTCGGCGGTCTCGGCGGTGAACGGGTGCCAGTAGCGCATCCCGAGCCGCACATGAAACTGCGCCTGTCCCGCGAAGCGCCGGTTCAGCTCCGCCTCGAGCGCCCGCGCCTGATCCTCGGTGCGCTCCACCAGCGGCGACTTCCCGCCGATCGCCTGATAGTTCGGGATCACCTTCGGGGTGCGCCGCCGCGCGACGAACTCGGCGAACAGTCGGCGGGGAAAGAAGCGGCCGAGCATTCCGGGAAGCGGAATCTTGATGATCTCCGGGTCGAGGAAGAGATTGGTCAGAAAAGGACGTATCGCATCAAGCGAGGTCGGCCCGCCGAGATTGTGCAGAATGATTGCGATCTGTTTCATAAGCGCCCAGTGCGGTACGTTGGTTGAAGGATACTCCGGTAACAGTGAACCGCCCGCCATAGTTCTTCCCCGGAATACTTCACCGGCGGAAAAATAATCAGGAAGCCCCCATCCTACCGTCTCAATTCGTCAACATCGCCACGATTCCCGGCGTCCCGCCCGCCGGATCGCCCGCCGGGGTAAGCAGGGCGGGTGGTAACTTGCGGCACCACGGGCCGGAGCCGGACGGAAGCTCCGTCACCGGCGGTCCGCCCGGAGGATTGTGCAACGCAAGGTACTCCCGCATGAACATTCGCGGCGCGCTCGTGGCAGGCTATCTCCGGCGCAGGGCACGGAAACGATTCGCAGCCATCCATATCCGTGGCCTGGAGCAGATCGCGCCGTGGGAAAGGGGGGGCGGGGCGGAGCATCCGCTGCTGGCGGTGGTCAACCACTCCTCCTGGTGGGATGCAATCCTGCCGGTGATCGTCTCGCGCGGCGAGCATTACCATGACGGCTATGGGCTGATGGATCGCGTGCAGTTCGACCGCTACTCCTTCTTTCGTCACGTCGGCATCCTCCCGATCGATCGCCGGAACCCGCGCCGGGCGCTCGCCTCGCTCGAAGAAGTCGCCGATGCGATGCGCGGGCAACGGCGGACCCTCTGGATATTCCCGCAGGGGAAGATCCTGCCGAACGACCATCGGCCGATCGAGGTCGAGAGCGGAACGGCGCACCTGATACGGCTGCTCGGGAAGTGCTCGGTCGCCCCGGTGGCGTTCCGCTACGAGCTGGGCCGGGAGGAGCTTCCGATCGCCTATATCAGCGTCGGCCGGGCCGAGCATCTGCCGGCGGGGGACGCGACGCCGGTGCGCGAGCGATCGAGGCTGATCGCCACTGCCATGACCGATGAGCTGAACCGCCTCCGCGACGATCTGAATGAGGAGAGAACCGGGGGATTCGAGCTGCTGCTGCGGGGGCGCAGCTCGATCAACAGACGATGGGACGGGGTGCGGGGGATCGATGACGGGGAGTGACATTCATGGGCCGGAATGGAACTCCGGCCCGGCATGACAGGGATGGGGATCGATCTATGGTCACACCCGGCCTCTCTCTGCTGGGCGGGAGTTGCACTCCCGCCCAGCACACTCAAACGTGCCCTTCACGGGCCGGAGTTGAACTCTGGCCCGACACGCCAGGGAATAGAGCATTGATCCATAGTCCGGCACCTCACAGAGCGCAACGTCCGGGGAAGGAACTGCAACTCCGGCCCAACACACAGGTGATGCAGCGACCGCGATGACGGAACACGCCCGGGGGATTGCCGTGCCGGTCCCGCTCCGCGTCGGATCCGAATGACGCCGGTCCGGCATACGGGCAAGAAAATCTCTTCACCAGAAATCGGGATCTCTCTACCTTGCGGAATTCCACGGCATCGGGCGTTTCGCCCCCGGTACTCTTTGGTTGCTTCGCATGCTCTTCTATCTCGCGCTTCCGTTCGTCATCCTCGACACGATCCTCCATACGTTCCTCTCGATGGGGGCGGCATTGATCGACCGCAGCGGCAGGCTCTACAACGCCGTGCTCCGCCGCTGGTCGAAGGACCTCCTCTGGCTGCTCCGGATCAAGGCGACGGTGCATGGCGTCGAGAATATCCAGCGCGGCACCAACTACGTCTATCTGGCGAACCATGCCAGCTATCTCGATATCATCACGCTCGGCGCGACGATCCCCGACAACATCCGCTTCATCTTCAAAAAGGAGATCACCAAGGTGCCGATCTTCGGATGGGGGCTGGCGCTGGGACCATATATCACGATCGACCGCGCCGATCCGCGCAACGCGATGGCGAGCATCGAGAAGGCGGCCGGCGAGATCCGCGACGGCGCATCGGTGGCGATCTTCCCGGAGGGAACCCGCTCCCCCGACGGCGAGCTCGGGCAGTTCAAGCGGGGTGGCTTTCTGCTGGCAACCCGCTCCGGCGTCCCGATGGTGCCGGTGGCGATCAAGGGGACATATCAGCTTCTCTCGCGCCATGACTTCAGGGTGAAGCCGGGCCGGGTCGAGGTGACGATCGGCACGCCGATCCCCGGCAAGCAGGATATGAACCGCGCCGAGGAGCAGGCGGTGCAGGCCGAGGTGCGCGCCCAGCTCGTGCGGATGCTCGGGGAATCGCGGAGATAGAGGGACGTCGCCAAGGCGCTCCGCCCGACCGTGCGGAGCGTGGAGATCACTAAACAGTTGGGCGAACGCCCGGAGAATCGATGCCGCAGCAATGGGATGATGACGATAAGCCATCGCCGGAGAACGATCCGAAGCCTCCCGCAGGCACCCCTCACCACACGGAGGGGGAATACGACTACGAGGTGGTCGACCCCGACGCGGCCGAGGAGGAGTTCAACCAGGCGGTCGGCGAGCTCGACGAGGAGATCCAGACCAACCGCCCCATCGTCCGCTGGCTGCCGCTGCTGATCCTGATCGTGCTGATCATGGCGGTGGTATGGCCGCGCGAGGGATGCGCGATCAGGGAGAAGGTCCGCACGATCGAGCCGCCACCGGGGTACTCCCGGTAATATCGGCACCACGCCGGACGGGCATGCGCGCCGGGCTCATCGGCGCGCCATCGGCGGAGATAACATCCCCCTCCCTTTTCCCACGTTGCGTGTTCGGGGCTCCTTCGGTAAGTTTGTCGTCCAGCATTCCCGGCGATGCCCGGGACCGAGCGGCAATGGCGCGGACAGGCCGGCCGTTCGAGCTGATCCCATTTCCATTATTAGAGTTGAGAACCGTGAGAGATCGCGTTGAAGTCCGTCTGCTGAAGGATCATGTCGGAGAAGAGGTCACCGTCGGTGGCTGGTGCTACAACTCGCGCGGCAGCAAGAACGTGAAGTTCCTGGAGCTGCGCGATGGCAGCGGCACCGTCCAGTGCGTATTCGGGGGGAGCAGCACGATCAATAATGCCTTCGAGCGGTTCGACGAGATCACCCAGGAGACGAGCCTCTACGTCACCGGCGTGGTGACGAAGCATCCGAAGCGCGAGGGGGTCTATGAGATCGATGCCCGCGACTTCGAGATCATCCAGAAGGCGGTCGATTACCCGATCACCCCGAAGGAGCATGGAACGGAGTTCCTGTTCGATCGCCGGCATCTGCATCTGCGCTCGTCGCAGCCGCACGCGATCATCCGGGTGCGGCATCGGATCATCAAGGCGATCCGCGACTATTTCGACTCGCACGGCTTTACGCTGCTCGACTCGCCGATCCTCACCGCCAACGCGGGAGAGGGGACCAGCAACCTCTTCTCGACCGAATATTTCGATATGGGGAACGCCTATCTGGCGCAGACCGGCCAGCTCTACGGCGAGGCGGGGGCGATGTCCTTCGGCAAAGTCTATACGTTCGGCCCCACCTTCCGCGCCGAGAAATCGAAGACCCGCCGCCACCTGACCGAGTTCTGGATGGTGGAGCCGGAGGTCGCGTTCCTCGATCTGGAGGGGGACATGAATCTGGCGGAGGATTTCCTCTGCTATATCGTCGAGTGCGTGCTGGCCGACTGCGGGGCGGAGCTTGCGACGCTCAAGCGCGATGTGACGAAGCTCGAAAGCGTCAAGAAGCCATTCCCGAGGATCACCTACACCGAGGCGGTGGAGATCCTTCGCAGCAAGGGACGGGAGTTCACCTGGGGAGAGGATTTCGGCGCCCCCGACGAGACGCTCGTCAGCGAGGATTACGATCGTCCGGTGATCATCACGCATTATCCGACCGTCTTCAAGGCGTTCTATATGAAGCGCGACCCGGACAACCCGGAGGTGGTCAAGGCGATGGATATCATCGCGCCGGAGGGATACGGCGAGATCATCGGCGGATCGCAGCGCGAGGACGACGTGGAGCTTCTGAAGGAGCGGATCGAGCATGAGAAGCTGCCGATGGATGTCTTCGAGTGGTATCTCGACCTGCGCCGCTACGGATCGGTGCCGCACGCCGGATTCGGGATGGGTCTCGAGCGAATGGTTGCATGGATGTGCGGACTGGACCATATTCGCGAGACGATCCCCTTCCCGCGCACGATCGCCCGTCTGACGCCGTAACGCATCGCTGCCGGCCCGCCGGAGATGACGTGTGCCGGAACACCGGCGTTTCCCGACCGTTGAAAGCGTTCTGCTACTTATTACTGATTCATATCCAATGACTATCGAACTGGCCCTCTATCTGATTCTCGCCATCATGGCTGTGGTGAGCGCACTGATGGTGGTGACGCGCAAAAGCCCGATCACCGCGACCATGTATCTGGTGATGCATTTCATCACGCTGGGCGGACTCTATCTGACGCTCCACGCGCAGTTCATGGCGGTGATCCAGGTGCTGGTCTATGCCGGCGCCATCATGGTGCTGGTGGTGTTCGTGATCATGCTTCTGAATCTCGGCAACGAGGAATCGCTCCGCAAAAAGATGACATCGCGCGAGTCGCTCGGCGTCTTCTTCTCGATCCTCTTCGGCGGCGCGCTGATCTGGGGGATCTCCGGCAGCGCCCACACGAAGGTCACGGCCAGCGCCAACGCGCTCGCCAACGGGACGATCGAGGGGGTCGGCAAGGCGCTCTTCACGACCTATGTCTTCCCGTTCGAGATGGTCTCGCTGGTGCTGCTGTCGGCCGTGGTCGGCGCGGTGGTGCTCACCAAGCGTCACCTGCAGTAGCCCCGGGGCGATCCTGCGCGAGGATGCGGGGGGATGAACGTCCTCCCGCCGGTCGATGAATATTCCGCGATCCTGCGACCCTAACTTTCTCAACTGCGTTGCTCCTATGCTCTCGCTTCCCATCGAATACTATCTCATTCTGAGCGCGGTGATCTTCGTGATCGGAACGATCGGCGTGCTGACGCGCCGCAACGCGATCATCATCTTCATGTGCATCGAGCTGATGCTCAACGCCGTGAACCTCTCGCTGGTGGCCTTCAGCCAGTATCTGGGGGATATGTCGGGACAGATCCTGGTGCTGCTGGTGATGACGGTGGCGGCGGCCGAGGCGGCCGTGGGCCTTGCGATCGTCCTGGCGCTGTTCCGCAACAAGCAGACGGTCTATCTCGATGAGATCAACCTCCTGAAATGGTGATCGGACGCGCGGCCGGTCCCCTCCTGAACGGGGGGCTCCATTGCGATCCCCCGGCATTCCGTTCCGGACGATGATCGAAGCCCAGCCGGCGACGAAGCCCCCGCAGAACGATCTCCCGGCGCGGAACGGCCGACGATGGAAGGGGCTCCTGAAGGGAGCCCTGGTCGTTGCGGTGCTCGGCTTCTCGGTCTGGTATATCCTCGCCAACACCGATCCGGATGAGCTTGGCCGGGCTCTGGCGGGGATGCATCCCGGCTGGACGATCGCCGGGGTCCTCTCGACGCTCGCCGCCCATCTGGCGCGAAGCCAGCGCTGGCGCATCCTGATCCCCGGCGGCGGCTCGATCTCCCTTCTCAACGCGTTTTCGGCGACGATGATCGGGTATATGATGAACAACATCATCCCCCGCAGCGGCGAGGTGCTCCGCCCCGTCGTCCTCGCCAGCCGCGAGCGCCGCCCCGTCGCCTCATTGCTCGCCACCGTCCTCGTCGAACGGGTTCTCGACGGCATCACCCTTCTCCTTCTTATCCTCCTGCTGGTGGTCACCGAGCGCCCGGCGCTCGAACGGGTGTTCGTGGGCTATTCCATCTCCGGCATCCTGATGGGGATCGCCATCCCGCTCGGCGCGCTGCTGGCGGGGATGGCAGTCATCTGGAAGACGTCGCTGGGGGAGCGGCTGCTCGGCTGGATCGGTGGACGGCTTCCGGCGCATATCGCCGGGAGGCTGCTGGCGCTGCCGGGGGAGTTCCGCGCCGGCGTCGGCGTGAAAGGGGTTGGTGCCAGCGCGGCGATCCTCTTCTGGACGGTGGTGATCTGGGGAGGCTATGCGCTGGCGATCTACTGCGGCTTCCTGGCCTTCGGGTTCGATACGGCGCATGGCCTGGGCGCGCCCCAGACGATCCCGATGCTCGTGGTCACGGCCGTAGCCACGACGCTCGCCCCCACCCCCGGCGCCATCGGGGTCTACCATGCGTTCTGCATCGCGGCGCTCACCGCTCTGTTCGGTGTTCCGGAGGGGAAGGCGGCGGCATTCGCCATCGTCACCCACGCGGCCCCCTATCTGGCGGTGATGGCTACCGGGGCGCTCTTCTTTTTCCGCGAGGATATCTCCTTCCGGGAGGCCTTCGGCCGGGGAAGCGTCGCGTCGCGCTGAGCCTTCCCCCGACGACTCCTGCCGCCGCCGGTAGGGATGGCGACGAGCGCCGCGCCGAGATGATCGGACGGCGGCAGCGAAAGGGGATAAAAAAGTCGGTCGGAAGGGTTAATTTCCACCTCCTCTATCCTTATATGCACTAGACGCAGGGCTTTATCGCTCAATAGCTACTATCTACCGTTGTATGTTTCTTTCTTCGGACCTCTGGAATGCCTTTCCAGGGGTATGGCCGGCACGTCTGGAGCAGGATGTTACAACACATCCATCGCTGCGTTTATAGAGTGGTGTCGGGACCGACCCGAAGGTTGCCACCTGGTCCGATCACCCGATGCCGGATAGACCAGTACTTTCCAAAATTTCGATCCTCACAGTTTTGAGCGATAGAGTTAAGCGCCCCGAGACGTACCTGATGCAGGGCATCTGTCTGGCCGTATTATGGCTGGCCGGATCGCTGCACCTGGTCGCGCAGCCCGATACGACCGGGGGACGAGCGCCGCAATCCCCCGATCAGGCTCCGGTCTCGCCACGGCTCCCCCTTTCCCCGTTCGGCGATCCGTTTCCGTACGATGCCTACAAGCATTCGATCGAGTTCGATCCCACTGCCGACAGCGTCTATCTGCGCGAGAGCGTCTTCGGGCTCGGGCTGGGCCAGCCCCGGAGCCTCTCGCTCGACGAGTTCCTCGATCTGCGCCGCCGCGAGCAGGAGCGCGAGATGTGGGAGCGTAAAGCCACCAGCTATACGCTCGACACCAAGGCCCCCGAGGAGCCGAAGGACCCGCTGGAGCGGCTGATCGGCGACGGCACCAAGTTCGAGATCCCGATCCCGCAGAACCCGATCTTCTCGATCTTCGGCGCCCCCACCGTCAGCATCAACGTCAACGCGAGCGTCAACGTCTCGGCCGGATGGCAGTGGGACAACAACAACCTGACCTCGATCAGCTCGCTCGGCTCGACCCAGTCGGCGCCGTTCTTCAACCAGAACATCACCGTCTCGGCCTCCGGCAAGGTGGGCGACAAGCTGAAGCTGAGCGCCGACTTCGATAACGGCCGCTCCTTCGACTTCGACAACCAGCTGAAGATCAACTTCGGCGGCGGACCCGAGTCCGACGACGACATCATCCAGGGGGTCGAAGCGGGGAACGTGCAGCTTACCACCCCGAGCACGCTGATCGGCGGCAGCCAGGCGCTGTTCGGCGTCAAATCGACCTTCAAGTTCGGACCGCTGCTGCTGACGACGATCGCCTCGCAGAAACGGGGAGAGCGGAAGACGGTCAGCGTATCGAGCGGCTCGGTGAAGGCGCCGATCTCGATCAAGCCGTACGAGTATGCGCAGAACCACTTCTGGCTCGATACGGCGTACAAGCGCTTCTACGATATCTATTACACCAACACGCCGCCGACGGCCACCACCGAGATGCGTGACTATGGCATCCAGGATCTGGAGGTCTATGAGCAGGTGAAGGATGGCTCGATCCCGGCGCAGTTCCAGGCGATCGCCTATGCCGACCTTCCAGCGCGCAACGGCGGCTACCCCGAATCGCTCCGCGACTATCCGGCGCCTCCGGTCGAGGCGGGAAGTGTGCAGCTCGGCTCGTTCAAGAAGCTCGAGCTTGGAAGCGGCTTCGAGTACGACCGCCAGCTCGGCACGATCATCATCAAATCGCTCCAGCAGGATAAGCTCTACGCCGTCGCCTATCGCACGGCCGACGGCCGGCAGTATGGCGAGATGTCGAACATACGGGGCGATCTGACCAAGCGGGCGATCCTGAAGCTGATCTACATGAACAACATGCAGCCGAGCTTCAGAACCCTCTGGTCCCGGCAGATGAAGAACATCTATCCGCTGCAGGGGGTCAGGAACGTCGATCTGGAGAACTCGACGATCAGGATCACCTTCGGCGTCCCGCCGGACACCAGCGAGGTGATCCGCAACGGCGGCGGCCGCCGGCTGGTGGAGGTGCTCGGCGTGGACCGCTTCAACAGCGCCAACGAGGCGCAGCCGGACGGGGTGTTCGATATCCGCTCCCCCTACTTCTTCGATCCGGCGCGCGGCGAGATCATCTTCCCCTCCACCGAGCCGTTCCGCCGCCAGATCCGCAGGGCGCTCGGCGTCAACGCCGAGCCGTATGTGCTCGACGCGATCTACGACAACACGCGCGAGGATGCCCGGCGCGATACCAAGGCGAGCCAGTATACGATCGGCGGCGAGATCGCCGGAGCCGGCGGCAGCAAGATCGCCCTCGGCGTGATCGGCCTTGCCCCCGGATCGATCAAGGTGACCAGCAACGGCGAGCTGCTGCGGGAGAACGAGGATTACCGCGTCGACCAGACGTTCGGCGAGGTGACGCTGATCTCCCCGAAGGCCAACAGCCCCACCGGCAATATCGTGGTGGAGTACGAGCAGAACGATTTCTTCACCACCGCGGTCAAGACCCTGCTCGGCGTCCGCGCCGATTACGACCTGTTCCATAAGAGGAACCTCGACTCGCGCATCGGCATGACCTTCATGCGCTACTCGCAGTCGATCCAGACCGACAAAGTGCAGATCTACTCGGGGGATGAGCCGACCACCAACATGATGCTCGGCTTCGACGGGAACGTCAGCTACAACGCGAAGTTCCTCACCAAGGCGATCGACGCGCTGCCGCTGATCGACACGAAGGAGCCCTCGACGCTCAGGCTGAGCGGAGAGTGGGCGATGGTGATGCCGAACCCGAACACCAAGGCCAGCCTGGTGGCGAGCGACCTCGGCAAGGGGGCCGCATATATCGACGACTTCGAGTCGGGGGCCAAGCGCCAGATCCAGCTCAGCACCAGCTACTCCTACTGGCGCCCGGCAAGCCCGCCGGTCGAGAACGCGCTCGGCATCAGTGATTCCGACCGCGTGACCAAAAAGGGGGAGTTCTACTGGTTCAACCGCCTCCCCGCGGTCACGCCGATCAAGGAGATCTGGACCAACCGCGATGTGTCGGTCGAATCGCAGAAACAGACCGTGCTCGACCTGGTCTACAACCCCGACAACCGGGGGATGTACAACTGGAACTTCAACTACGGCCAGGGCCCGCAGAGCGATTCCCTCTGGGGAGGGATGATGCGGAGCCTCTCGTTCTATACCACCAACCTCGATGAGGAGAACATCGACTATATCGAGGTGACTCTGAAGGTGGACAGCATGGGGCCGAACGCGAAGATGTATATCGACCTCGGCCAGATCTCCGAGGATGTGATCCCCAACCTGCAGCTCGACACCGAGGATGGCATCGCCGGCAACACGCAGCCCGACGATATCCTCAACGAGGGGGAGGATGTGGGATTCGACGGGATGAACGACGAGCAGGAGCGCCAGCGGTTCGGCGTGAGCGATCCCGATCCGTCGCGCGACAACTATAAGTCGTACACCGAGCTCAACGACGCCAACCCCGACAACTACCGGAACTACACCAACGTGGATGGCGTGGAGGCGAACGTCGGCCAGGAGCGCGGCCCGTTCCCCGACACCGAGGATCTCAACGGCAACAAGGGGCTGGATCTGGACAACACCTATTTCCGCTACGAGATCAACCTCGATCCCGATCCGGCGCGCAACCCGCAGATCGTCGGCGGCGGCGACAACCCGTACGGATGGCGGCAGTACCGTATCCCGATCCGCGTCGGCTACGCGACGGTGGGCAACCCGTCGTTCGCCAACGTGCAGTTCGCCCGCGTCTGGTTCAAGGGGAACTCCTTCGCCCATGTCCGCGTCGCCGAGATGAACCTCGTCGGCAGCGACTGGCGGAACCTCAACGCCCAGAACGACAGCATCCGCGATCCGAAGCTCGACATCGCGTTCGTGAACGTCGAGGACAACTCCGATCAGCCCGACTACTACACGATCCCTCCCGGCGTGCAGCAGGAGCAGGACTACTATTCGGAGGCGCTGAAGAACGAGCAGTCGCTCTCGATCAATGTGAAGAACCTGGAGCGTGGCGAGTCGCGCGGCGCCGTCCGCATCCGTCCTCGCGCGTTCGATGTGTTCAACTACAAGCAGATGAAGTTCTTCCTGCATGGCGGCGGCGATATGGACGACGCGCAGGCTCCCGGAGAGCCGGCCAAGGTGGTGGCGTTCATGCGCTTCGGATGGGACTCGCTCAACTACTACGAATATCGCGTCCCGCTGCTGCGCGGCTGGAACGAGTACACGGTGAACTTCGGCGATCTGGCGGCGATCAAGCAGATCCTTCCGCTGATGCAGAATGGCAACGGCAAGACGTTCTACGCGGTGCCGGGGCAGCCGGGCAATCAGTTCGCGCTGCAGGGGATCCCCTCGCTGACACGGGTGCAGTTCATCGCCTTCGGCGTGGAGAACAACGCCTATCCCGGCGCGCTCTCCACCACGATGTGGGTCAACGAGCTGCGGGCGGTGGGAGCCGAGGATGAGAACGACTGGGCGGCGACCGTCGCGGCCGATGCCAAGCTTGCCGATCTGGGAACCATCACCTACAATGCGTCGCGGATCAACCCGAACTTCCACAGACTGGAGGAGCGGTTCGGCAACCGCGTGGAGGCCACCAACTGGGCCGTCAGCTCGACGCTGCAGCTGCAGAAATTCCTCCCGGGGGAGATGAAGGAGTCGTCGATCCCCTTCGTGTACAACCACGTTGAGCGCATCGAGAAGCCGCGCTACGTGTCGGAGTCGGATGTGGAGGTGAGCGCGGCGGTGACCGAGATCCAGAAGGGGACCGACCAGATCGAGGCGCAGCGGCGCGCCGACAGCCTTCGCACGGCCACCCAGACGCTGGTCATACGCGACGGGTTCTCCTTCCAGAACTTCCGTCTGAAGATCCCCGGCACGAGCTGGCCGGTGCGGGATATCCTCAACCGCTTCAACTTCGGCTATACCTACGATCAGACCCGCGAGCGGTCGCCGATCATCGCGCAGCGCTTCAACTGGAACTGGGATTTCCTCGGCCGCTACTCGGTGGATATCCCGCAGAACTTCGACCTGCAGCCGTTCAAGAAGGCGTTCGAGGGGGTGCCGGTGCTCAGCTTCTGGAAGGACTTCCGGGTGAACTTCCTCCCGAGCCAGTTCTCGGCCAACGCCGCGGTACACCGCGAGCGGACAACCGAGCAGCTCCGGAACATCCCGGAGCCGAGCCCGGTACAGCGGAACTTCTACGCGACGCGCGGCGCCGCCTTCAACTGGCGGATGACCGAGGGGGGCCTGCTCAACGTGACCACCGACTATACGCTCGACACGCGGAGCTCGCTGACCTATCTGGAGACCGACGCGCTCGGACGCCAGCGTGCCGCGGGAGAGATCTCGAAGGATCTGTTCTTCAAGGAGGGGCGCCTGTTCAACTTCGGGCAGGACAACGATCTGCAGCAGAACATCCGCTTCAACACCCGGCCGAGGATTCCGTTCATCCCCGACATCGACCGCTATGTGACGCCGTCGGCGGGATACAACGTGAAGTACTCCTGGCAGGATCAGCTGTCGCAGACGTCGCTGCCGGGAAGCGTTACCAAGACGGCGCAGTGGAACAGCACGGCGACGCTCGGGCTGGTGGTGAAGCTCGCCTCGATCGGCAACGCGATCTTCGGCGACACGCCGGGACGGACCGATACGACGGAGACGGGGCTGAAGGCGATCCTTCGCTATCTGGTGAAGATCCCGTTCCTCGACTTCCAGGATCTCCGCTTCGGCTACACGCAGAACAACTCCTCGAAGAACCCCGGCGTGGTGGGCTCCACCGGCGTCTCGAACCTCTGGGGCCGCTCGCTGCTGTTCCGCTCGGAGTCCCCCGACTTCGGCCCGGGAACGGCGTACCAGCTCGGACTCACATCCGATCCGCACGGCAAGCTCTCGCTCGGCCTCGGCTCGGGCTTCCCCTTCATCAAGGTGACGTCGGAGCAGGGGGTGCGGGCGCCGAACATCTATGTGCAGGACAACTACTCGCAGAAGAACAACCTCAACGCCAGCACCGACCGGACGCTCTGGCCGGGGGCGACGCTGAACCTGAACTGGAGTGTCGACTGGGGATACAACAAGAACTACATGGTGGTCACCGATGGCGACGGCATCGTCACCAAGAGCAATATGATCATCACGTCGAACGTTTCGCGGACGTACCTGAGCCTGCCGAACTTCCTCTTCTTCAGCTTCTTCGATAACGACATCGAGGGGGTGGTCAACAAGTATGGTGAGGAGAAGCAGAAGATCCGGCCCCCGGTGCGGTCCGACTTTGGCAGCGACACCCTGTTCAACGTGGCGACCGACAACTACAACCGCCAGATCACCGAGCTGCTGTCGCAGACGTTCGAGGAGCAGCTCGAGGCGCTCAACTGGCTGCCGGGAAATATCAGCCGCTATCTCCCCCGCGTGAACTGGCGCTTCACCTGGAACGGCATCGAGAAGCTCCCCTTCCTGAAGGACTGGGCGCAGAGCGTCACCTTCCGTCATGAGTACAAGGGACAGTTCACCCGCAACTTCCGCGTCACCGACGACGAAGGTCTGGTGCCGGAGACGCACACCGTCTCGCGCGGGTTCTCGCCGCTGGCGCAGATCACGATCACCGGCAAGCCCGATGTGTTCAAGGGGACCTTCACCGGGTCGATCAGCTACAACACGACCACCGACTTCTCGCTGGTGGCCGCCGCCCGCGCGGAGATCTCGAAGGAGCTCAAAAGCGAGCTGCAGACGCAGTTCAGCTATCAGAAGCGGGGGATCAGCCTGCCGATCTTCGGGCTCAACCTGAAGAACGATATCGAGTTCGCCCTCAGCCTCAGCATGGGACGCACCAACCGGAAGCGCTTCAATCTGGTGGAGTTCATCCCCGAGGGGAACAACGACGGCTCGACACGCCTCAGCATCAGGCCGAGCGCCCGCTACTCCCTGTCGAACACCGTGCAGGCATCGGCGTTCATCAGCTACGACGCCACGATCCCCGACGACGACGGATCACGCGATATCCGCCGCAGCACCACCAAGGTGGGCGTCGATATCCGCGTCGGCATCTCGGGAGGACGCTAAACGTAATCGCCTCCGGCATGGAGGAGAACCAACATCGAACGGCCGGAATCGGGGAGACTGGGATGACCAGCGACCGGTTCCGGCCGTCACGCATATACGGCGTCCGGAACCGTCGGAAGGAACCGCGCGACGGCCCGGCATGTTCAGCGTTGAGTAACCCTGGCCCCCGGTTTGCACCGGTCAACCCGACGATGACGACGCACCAGAGAGAGCATATGAAGACGACACGATTCAACAGCGCGGCAACATCCGATACGGCCTCCAGCCCGAAGCTGCGGACGCGGCGCTATCAGGCGACCCCGGCGGAGATCGCCCAGGCGCTCCGGACGCTCGCGCCGCAGCTCAAACGGTGGCGCTATATCGGCTACGACCGTTCGAGCGCCACGATCCATATGGAGCACGATACGCCGATCATCACCTTCACCGACGACATCCTGCTCCGGATGCGGGGGGAGGGGGAGCTGACGACCGTCTCCGGTGAAAGCCGGTCGCGCGTCGGGAGCTACGATTTCGGCGTCAACGCACGGAACCTCCGCGCCATACTCGGCGCGCTCGACCGCGTGCTGAAGAACGTCGCCACGGCGCCTCCGGCGGAATAAGCCGGCGCCGCACTGCCGGACGGCTCCCGGTCATCTCCGCCCCGATGCTATCTTCCCCTCCATGTCGGTGGCGTTCATCTCTTCATCCCGTGCGATATCTCCCAGCCATGATCATACTCAGCAGCTATCTCCTCGACGACGACAACAACGCCCGGATCGAACGGGCGGCAACAGGTTTCGGCGACAGCTTCATCCCCGCTCCGGCGGGGCGGGAGGATCGGGTGGCGCTGGTCGACCGGCGGATCGCCGAGGCTGATATCTTCTTCGGGGGAAGGCTCACCGGGGAGCAGTTCGCCGCCGCCGGAAGGCTCCGCTGGATTCATGTCCCCTGGGCGGGGGTCAACAGCCTCTTCACCGTCGAGGCGATCAGGGAGAGCGCGCTGCTGATCACCAACTCCTCCGGCGTGATGAGCGATGCCGTCGCCGATCAGGTGATGGGATATATCCTGGCGATGTCGCGCGATCTGCCGCGCCAGATCCGCGCCCAGAGCCGGAGTCAGTGGCTGGAGTATCAGACCGAGAGTCCGAGGCGCCGCATCCTTCGCGGCCTGACCCTCGGGATTGTCGGCTACGGCGCCATAGGAGCCGGGGTGGCCGAGCGGGGCCGTGCCTTCGGGATGCGGATCATCGCCACCAAGCGCGATGCCTCGACGACGCCATCGGGCGTCGATGCCATCTATCCATCGGCCGAGCTTGGCCGGCTGCTGGAGGAATCCGATATCGTGGTGCTGACCGCCCCGCTCAACGAGGAGACGCGTGGCATGATAGGCCGCCCGGAGCTTGCGCGGATGAAGCCCGGAGCATTCCTGATCAACATCGCCCGGGGCCCTCTGGTGCGTCAGGATGAGCTGATCGAGGCGCTCGGGAACGGGGTCATCGCGGGGGCGGCGCTCGATGTCTTCGAGGCCGAGCCGCTGCCGGCCGACTCGCCGCTCTGGGGGATGGAGAACGTGATCGTCACCCCACACTCCGCCGGAGGATACCACGGCTTCTGGAATGCGACGGTCGATCTGTTCCTCGACAACTATGAACGCTACCATGCCGGAAAGCCCCTGCGCAACCGCGTCGAGCCCGAACGGGGATACTGAGCCATCCGCCAGCCGCATACTCCGAAGGGGAGATCGACCGGCAATCTAACTGGTGGTGGCAGAGCCATTACAGCTATGGTGGAGATGGCTGGAGGAGGAATCCCCGCCGGGTGTTCATTCGAGCACCCAACGTACATTACAGTGCCCGATCGTTGCGCATTTCCCGCAGCCCATTGATCGGGCGCTGCTTCCTCTCTATCTTCAGCCCTGTTCCTTCTCTCCATCGGCGGAGCTTCAGCGTATGATATCGAACATGGCCCAACGATCGTTTCTCCCGCGCCTCGTAACGGTTCTGTTGATGATTGCCGCGATCACTTCATGTGACGCTGGAGCTGAGACGCTCTATGCCGTTGTGCTCGGCAACCCGAAATTCGTGGTCGGATCGAGCACCCTCCACAGCGGCCTGTTCGCCAGCCGCGACGGAGGACGGAGCTGGACGCATATGGGACCTGAAAATCTGAAGGCATACTCGATGGATGGCGTGGATGCCAGCGGCGGCGGAACGCTCTATATCGCCGCCGGCAATGGTGTTCATAAATCCACCGACTCAGGACGGAGCTGGAAGATCGTCACCGACTGGCGGATCACCGAGGTGCTCGACGTGAAGGTCGACCAGCGCAATCCCGGCAGAGTCTTCGCCGCCACGGCCTACGGCTTCTGGGTCTCCACCGACGGGGGCGCAAGCTGGGACCGCCCGATCGCGCCCCCCGCCGAGGGCTATATCTACCGCCTCGCCTACCGCGACCGCCAGGTGATCATCCTGGGGGACAGCGGCGTCTCCAGGTTCGAGCCGGAGATCGGCGTCGGAACGTTTTCCTCGGAGGATAGAATGCCCGCCCCGAGAGCGCTGGTGGAGATCCCCCCGTTCGGCACCATCGTCTCGACGGTCGGCAGCCCGACGCTGAATCGGCTGGCCTATCTTCGCTCCCCCGATCCCTACGCGAGCGGGTCGCTCCCGCGCGCCCCCGGTCCGCGTGAACGGGGACTCGCCCGGGCGCTCCTTCAGGCTCCTACGATGAACATCTACGATCTGCTCCTGAGCGGCTCCCCCGACAGCATGCTCTATGCCGCCGGGGATGCCGGTGTCCATGCCATCCCCGCATCGTTCGCCTCCTCATGGAAGGACCTCACCGGCTCGCTGCCGAACCGGATGGTCCACGCGCTGGCGTGGCTCCCCTCCTCCGGAACGCTGATGGCCGGCACGTTCGGCGACGGAGTGTTCCGGCGCGAACGCTCCGGCTGGGTGGCGGCGGGACTCGATGGAGGCCAGATCTGGCGACTGGTGGTGAAGCCATGGTGACGATCCCCTCCCTCCTCCGCTGGCTCCTCCCGGCCCTTCTGCTGGCATGGGGAGCGCATGATCTGAGCGCCCAGAACGGGGAGCAGGGACCATCGGCCGACCAGCGCGCGACGGCGCTGCGCAGGGTGGCGGCGATGCCGACCCGGACGTTCCAGGGGATTGCGGCCAAGCTCAGACTCGGGGTAGATACGGCGCTGGCCTGGCGGCAGCTCGATACGATGCTGGCGAGACCGACCGGCGATATGTTCTGGCTCTACCCGGCGGCGGGGATGTATTTCTACTGCCGCGATCTGATGACCGACGCATGGCGCGACAGATTCCGCCAGACGCTCCGGCTCTACACCCCCTACCGTGGGGATACCGAGAACCACTTTCTGATGTACTACGGCTCGCTGCTTCTGTTCAGCCAGGAATGGCCCGGCCTGCCGGGGGAAGCGTGGTTCAACGGCAAGAGCTCGCGCGAGAACTACGCCGAGGCGAAGGAATATCTGGAGCAGTGGATCGATACATCGGCACGCCAGGGGATCACCGAGTGGGACTCCCCCCGCTATCTCTACTACTACGTCACCCCCCTGCTGACGCTGAGCGATTTCACCGCCGACACGCTTCTGCGCCGCCGGCTGGAGATGACGCTCGAGATGCAGCTTGCCGACTATGCAGCCGAGTATCTCGACGGCTCCTACTGCGGCGCCCATGCCCGCGACGGCGACAACTCCGTGATCGATCCCCGGAACTCCGAGGCGAACAGCTATGCGCAGTTCTATTTCGAGGACAGCCTCGGCTTCGTCCTCCACGATCTGGCATTCGCCGCGATGAGCCGGTTCAGTTGCCCGGAGATCATCCGCTGCATCGCCCACGACCGGGGGAAGATGTTCGAGCATCTGGAGATGAAGCGCTCGCGCGCGAAGATGCGCTATGCCCCCGAGCTGCATACGGCCGTCAGGAAGTACGACTACATGACCCCCGACTACTGCATGGGCTCGATGGACGGCGGACTGCAGCAACCGATCCAGCAGCACTCGTGGGGGGTGACGTTCGCATCGCGCCGCCCCAACAACACGATCTTCGGGCTGCACCCGCAAAGCTCGGCCGAAGAGCTCGGGACGTTCTTCCCGGAGGAGCCCGAGCTGATGGCGGCGACGATCACGCAGTCGAAGGCGAGTTACGCAAGCGATACCAAGTGGGTGGGAGGATCGCCGTACGAGCGCCTGTTCCAGTACCGGAGCACCCTCATCGCCGTCTACGATATCCCCGAGAAGACGAGTGCCCCCCATGTGGACCTGTTTCTGCCGAAGACGCTCGATACGATCATCCGAGATGCGGGGGGATGGACCATCTGCCGGATGGAGGGGGCGTTCGTCGGCATCAGGTTCCTGGGACGCGCCACGCCCGAGTGGATCGAGGAGGAGCGCAACTGGCGACTCCGCAGCAACGATCTCCATACGCGCTATATCGTCGAGTGCGGCTCCGCGCGGGAGATGACCTTCGAGGAGTTCGTGGCCGCGCTGACGGCGATACGGCCGGCCGATCATATCCAGAGCACCGAGGATGAGATCCATTACATCGGCAGAAACGGCGATATGCAGGTGCGGCTGAACGCCGCCGGCGGCGAGAATGCGATGATCGTACGTGATGCCCCGGCCAACGATCCGATCCAGGGGTCGCGCGGCAATCTGTTCCTCGGCCCTCACCTGAAGAGCAGGATCGGATCGGGAGTGCTGGAGATGCGATGCGGCGGGATGACGCGAACGCTCGACTTCGTTCACGGGACGATACGGGAATGAGCCGGGGAATATGATAACCGAGCGCACCGATGAGATGTGAGCGACGGCATCATCGCCCCGGCAAATCATCCAGCTAACCGCCGCCGTACCACCGTCTCCACATTTATTTCGCCGACCAATCGCGCCTATATCGATCCCGCCAGGCTCGCGCCATCACTCTTTCATCGGCGTCAAGACAAATATTTCCGCCACTGACGAAAAATAGTTTCCCCGCGACCGCATAATGGTATTGCGCAACAGCATATGAATAAGTCAATTGCGCACCGATCATTAATCATCCTGTGCATGCGGCAACGATGACCGGCGCGCCCCCATGGAGACATGTATGCCGCCATCGTCCGCATCGGCTCCGCCTGCCCATTCCATTTTATCCCCATACGCACGGAAGCCCATACTCCACGGATACACCATCTGCACGACCGATGTGGTGGGAGTCTCCGGCTGGCCCGGCCAGCCGATGGAACACCCATATGACAATCAACATTCCGTAGGAAATAATCATTATGGCGCGTACGACCATCAGTGTGGCTGTGCTTGGCGGAGGCGTTGCCGGCGTGGTAACGGCAAACGAGCTCTCCAGGCACGGAGGATTTTCGGTACATATTATCGAAAAAGAACAACAACTCGGAGGATTACAGCGATCGATATCGCTCGGCGGAGTTCAGTATGATATCGGTGCGTTCGTGTTCGACCGAACGCACCAGCTTCTTCGTACATTTCCGGGGCTCTATGAGACGTTCGTCGAGACATCTCACACCAATATGGCGCTCAGGGAATCGGGCCGGATAGATCATTATCCATTGAGCGTTCGCGGATTTCTGCGGGACAACGGATTATCCGTGACGATGCTGGCCGCGCTGGACATCCTCTACAGCAAAGCACGCCACGCCAGGCGGGACGATCTTATTTCCTATATCAAATATTATATCGGCGATACAGTATATCAGCGAAGCGGATTGAAATCATATATCGAACGATTATATCAGACAGACGATATAACCATCGATCTTGAATTCGGGAAGCAACGGCTGCAGGGGATAGAGCGGGACTGCTCACTGCGGAAAAACGGGCCGAGAATTGCCCGACAGATTTTCAAAGCCGGGCGGGAGGAGATTCCCTGGAGATGCTTCGTCCGCCCCCGCGGAGGCTTCGGAGAGGGATACGATGTCGTCGCCGAACAGCTCCGGAGGCAGGGAGTGACGATAGAGACCGGGGCGGATATCCGGACGATAAAGAAATCGGGCGATGGCTTTCTGATATATTTTCCGGATCGGGAGGAATATTTCGACAGAATAATTTCCACGATACCCATCGCAGCCACATCGGGCTATATCGGCATGCGACTCGAGCACGATCTGGAATATATGAGCCTTGTTTCCCTGTTCTACCGGTTTCGCGGGGAGCTGGGGTACGATTCGCCTTATCTCTATAATTTCACGACGAGCGGCGACTGGAAAAGGATCGCAACATTTTCCCGCTATTACGGAACCGATGGGGGCGATCATTATTTCGCCGTGGAATGTACCGTCAGAGAAAAGAGCGCCTATTCGATCGAGGAGCGCCGCGATGGGTTCGAGCGGCATATCGGGGCCTATCAGCTGTTCGATGGGGAGCTCCGCTATCAGGGGGGAGCGGTTACGCCCAATGCATATCCGTTCTTCCGCCGGGGAGATACCGAAAAGATAGGGCGCACACGCCAGCGCCTGGCCGACTTCGGCATCGAGACCGTAGGCCGGCAGGGGAGCTTCGTCTATACGACATCGCATGAGACGGCTCTCAACGCGGCGGCGCTTGCCGGAGCACTGAAAGCCGGAGCCCGCGACCGGAAATAATATCCCGATACGACACATCCCATCCGCCGGATGGCGTGACGCTTCACCTGCGTATCGACGCGGAGCGAGCGCGATCACGACGGAAACGGATGGCGGTATCGCCCACTGAACAAGAGCCAGCGCCGATCACCAACCCCATGACCGGCAGCTCTTGTCCCCGCTCCATGCTCCGGGACCAGCTTCTCCCGCACGCATTGCCCGACGATGCCGGGCCGATGGCATTCGCCATCGGCCCCTCTCTACCGGATTGACTGCCGCCTCCTGTTTCTGTACCTTCTGCCAGTCCCTCCGCTCCATCCGACCATCCATCCTTCATGATCGTCGGGCGGTTCCAGCCATCCGCGCGCATATCATCGCCATCCACGCCAGGCCCCATCGACAGTGGACTGTGCGGCGACCGCGCCCTATGTTGAAGAGCATGCGAGGGAGTATGCAGGCCCCCATCCACCAGATCACTCTCCGTTCAGCCGCCCGGCTCCTGATGCTGTTGCTGCCGGCTCTGTGCGCCGCTCAGCAGGAGTCGCTGCAGTTCGACCATATCACATCCGAGCAGGGGCTCTCCGACAACTACGTCCTCTGCGCGATGCAGGATCGTTATGGTTATATGTGGTTCGGCACCCGCGACGGCCTCAACCGATACGACGGCCACACCTTCACCATCTACCGCCATCAATCCGATGATCCCGGCTCGATCTCCGACGGCAGCGTCAACTGCATCTTCGAGGATTCCGATGGGGCGATCTGGATTGGAACGCACAGCCGGGGGCTGAACCGTTTCGACCCCATCAGCGAGCGGTTCATTCACTACCAGCATGATCCCAACGATGACCGGACGATCCCCAGCGGGCGCGTCATCTCGATCTGTGAGGATGCAGGGCACAATCTCTGGATAGCGACCACGGAACCTGGGCTGGCAAGGCTCGATCCATCCAGAAGAACGGCCACCCGCTATCATCACGATCCGGCCGATCCGGGAAGCCTGAGCAGCGATAAGGTCAACTTCGTGGCACGCGACGCGCATGGCGCGATCTGGGTGAGCACCGGCGACGGCGGAATCAACCGGTACGATCCGGCGACCGGCAGATTCATCAACGGCCACCATATCGCGCGCTATTCGTTCGATTCGCTCGGTCCCGTCGGCGAGATCTACCCCGACGCGCAGGAAAGGATCTGGCTTCGTGACCAGGGGACGATTCGCGCACTGGATATACGGACCAACACCTACGATGCAGAGGCCACATCGCGTATGGCGGGCATCGCGGGTGATTTCATCTCGGCGATGCATCGCGATCGCGCCGGGGATCTCTGGGCCGGAACGTTGCTTGGCGGAGTGGTTACACTCGGCGGGAGCGGAGAGCTCCGCCGCTACAGAACGAATCCCACCCTCCCCTACAGCATCACCAGCAACATGATTTTCTGCATCGCCGAGGATCGTGCCGGCAATCTCTGGATCGGCGGTGACCGCGGGATCAGCCGGCTCGATTACCGGAGCGCATCCTACCGGCACTATCATCATGATCCGCTCGACTCCCAGAGCCTTGCGCACGACCGCGTCCGGTCGATCCTCGAGGATACTCGGGGCGAGCTCTGGATAGGCACGGGGGGCGGCGGGCTCGATAGAATCGGGACCGACGGCACGATCCATCATTATCGGAACAATCCGCGCGACCGGCGAAGCCTGAGCCAAAACACTGTGAACGTCATCTACCAGGACAGGCACGGCGATCTCTGGATCGGCACCAACGACGGGCTCAATCGCTACGACCGCGCCACCGACGGCTTCGTCCGCCATATGTACGATTCGACCAACCCCTCGGGACCGCGCCAGGGAGGATTCTGGGCGATTCTGGAAGATCGGGATGGGGCGATGTGGATCGGCCAGCTCAATGGCGGGCTGAGCCGGTTCGACCGGCGCACCGGACGCTTCACCTATTATCTCCACGATCCCCGGCAGCCCAACTCCCCGACAAGCGACAAAATTCTCTGCATGCTCGAGGATCGTGATGGAATGATCTGGGTAGGCACCGACGACGGCGTGACGGTGCTCGACCGGCGCACCGGCCGCTTCACCCGGCTGCGCCATGATCAGAACAGCCCCGGCAGCCTGAATAACGACCGCGTCTGGTATATCCATCAGGATCATCGCGGCACACTCTGGTTCGGCACGTCGGGAGGGGGAGTCAGCCGGTACTCCCGGGCCGACCGGACGTTCCGGGCGTACACCAGCCGCGACGGGCTGGCGCACAACACCGTCTGCGGCATTCTGGAGGATGATCGAGGGAAGCTCTGGATCAGCACCAACATGGGGCTCTCGCGCTTCGATCCGCTGACCGAAACGTTCACCAACTACACCGCCAGCGACGGGCTGCATATCTCCGAGTTCCACTTCAAGACATGCTTCCGGCATCCCGGCGGGGCGATGTATTTCGGCGGCATCAACGGCGTCATCCGCTTCCATCCCGACAGCCTCGTCAGCAGCGGGTTCACACCGGAGGTGGTGCTCACCTCGTTCAAGGTCTTCGACACGGAGCTGCCGCTCGACACCGCCATCGGACTCAAACGGGAGATCCATCTGGAGCATGGGAGCAATTTCTTTTCGATCGAGTTCGCCGCGCTCGACCTCACCAATCCTCTGGCGAACAGCTACGCCTACCGACTGGAGGGGTTCGACCACGGCTGGCGGCGGACCGGCGGCACGCGCCCCGTCGCCAGCTATACCGACGTCCCTCCCGGCCACTATCGCTTCCATGTGCGCGGCTCCAGCAGCGAGGGCGTCTGGAGCCCGAGGAGCGCGACCCTGATGATCGTCATCGAGCCGGCGCTCTGGCAGACATGGTGGTTCCGGGGGATTGGGGCGCTGGCCGGATGCGTGCTGATCGGGGCGATCGGCGTTCTGCGGATACGCGCGATCAGGCGCAAGGGAGAGATGGAGCAACGGGTGGTGGAGTACCGTCTGAAGGCGCTCCGGGCGCAGATGAACCCCCACTTCATCTTCAACTCGCTCAACTCGATCCTCTCGTTCATCGTCAACCACGACGCCGAATCGGCCCACACCTATCTCTCGAAATTCTCCCGGCTGATGCGCCTGACGCTGGAGAGCTCGATCAATGAGTCGATCACGCTCGCCGATGAGATCGCATCGCTCCGGTTCTATCTGGAACTGGAGATGCTCCGCTTCGACGGCAGATTCGTCTACGAGATATCGGTCGATCCGGCGATCGATCCCCGCGCGGTGGCGCTTCCGCCGATGCTGATCCAGCCGTACGCGGAGAACGCCATCCGCTACGGGCTCTCCCACCGCAGCTCCCCCGGCAGGCTGCTGATCGAGATCAGACGGGGGGAGAATGAGATCGTCTGCTCGATCATCGACAACGGCATCGGCCGCGCGCGCGCGGCGGCACTGGGGGCGCTCCGCCCCACCCCGCATACCTCGCGGGGGATGGGAATGACCAGGGAGCGTCTGGAGATTCTCAACGCGCTGAGCGGCGCAGGCTTCAGCGTGGATATCATCGACCTCGACGACAACGGGGCGCCCGCGGGCACCCGCGTCGATGTCCATATTCCGATCACCACGGTGCGCTGCTTCGCCGCGCCCCTTTATCAGCCCACAACACCATGATACGCACGATCATCATCGACGATGAACGAAGAAGCAGGGAGACGCTCGCAACCCTCCTGCAACGATACTGTCCGGATATAGAGCTGCTCGACACGGCCGAATCGGTGGCGGCCGGCGCCGAAACGATCCGCAGCCAGACGCCGGACCTGGTCTTTCTGGACATCGAGATGCCCCACGGCAGCGGATTCGATCTGCTTGATACCGGCCACCCGGAGCGCTTCGAGGTGATCTTCACCACGGCCTACGACCGGTACGCGATACGCGCTATCAAATGCTCTCCGCTGGATTACCTGATGAAGCCGATCGACCGCGACGATCTGATCGCGGCGGTGGAGAAGGCACGGAAAAAGCTCGCGCCGCAGGAACAGATGGCCCGCTATGTGGGCGCGGTGCTGGAGACGATCAGAAGCCAGAGCGAGCGGCTGCATAAGGTCGCGCTTCCGACATCCGATGGGCTCCTTTTTATCGAGCCGGAGCAGATACTCCGTTGCGAGGCACAGGGGAACTATACGACGATCCATCTGATCAACGGCGAGCGAATCCTTGTCACCAGAACCCTGAAGGAGTTCGACGGGCTCCTGACGCCGATGAACTTCTTCCGGGTCCACAACGCCCATCTGATCAACCTTCGCCATGTCCGTAAATACGTCCGGGGCGATGGAGGGCATATCATCATGTCCGACAGCAACAGCATCGAGGTCTCCAGACGACGGCGCGACGATCTGATGCGACGGCTCGCCCAGCCATAACCGGCACCACCCGCCCCGCTACCCACTCTCTGATATCCACCATCCAGTCGGCGGCCCCCGCCGCCGGCTCGGCCGTGGTTGCAGGGCCACCCGCGCGATTCAAGATTGCGACCGGTGGCGAGATTCAGAGCCTGTCGATCAGGCGTGCTTCAGCACCATCTCTCTACCGAGCAACGCTTCGTTCCCCGATCTCCATCCCCGGCCCATGCGTCGGGGAGAGCTTCCCAGGATGACGCCGCTCGGAGACTCGCCCCGCACCAATCACTATTCATCCGGAGTAACGCCATGAGACATCTCGATGCCCACTCGCCCACACACGCCCCCAGGCCCGACCCACAGCGCGGGAATCATTCCGGTACGCTCTGGAGATCCCTTCCTCTGCTGCTCACGCTGTTGCTTGGAGCGTTGTATTCAGCCCAGGCCCAGAGCAGTCCGCACGAGGGCCTCCCCTGTTCCGATAGCTGCTGCCATACCGATGTGCTGGTGATCAGCAGCGGCTACAATAACGATACCGGCCACCCTTACCCGGTCGGCAGCGCCGATAATTTCTGGACGGTGACGGCCGATCCGGCCGGTGGGATCGTGCCACGCTGCGCCCGGGTGATCGTGCCATCGCCCGTCTGGAGGCCCCCCTTTCCGAACAGCCAGTGGATATCCTCGAATCCCACCGATGCAAACAATGTCAATGGCAGATACACCTATCAGAAATGCTTCTGTGTCTGCAAGGAGGGGGACTTTTATTTCGACCTGCGGGCAATGGCCGACGATGGCGGTACTATCACCCTCGACGGCATTCCGGTCGGTGCGCTCCCGCTGGCATCCCCGCCGGCCGAAATGCGCTTCACCTTCGCCCGGCATCTCCTTCCGGGACAGCACTGCATCGAGGTCAACGTCGACAACACCCAGCAGATATCGTCGGGGTTCGATCTGAGCGGCAACATCCAGGGGGACGGGCTGCTGAAGTTCGCCTGCTGCGGAACACGCTGCGACACCACGCGCCGGTATGATGATCCTCCATACGATCCCCCCTTCCGGTGCGATACCACGCGCCTGAAGCTCGGCAGCGACAGCACCTGGACCGTCGTGGATGATCCTGCCGGAGGGATCGTGCCGCGCTGTGCCAACATAATCACGCGGGATCCGCACTGGGGCCTCCCGATCCCCGGCTCGCAGTGGATCGGGACATCCGGTGGCCTGGGGGCCTCACCGGTGCTCGATACATTCGTCTACCGCAAATGCTTCTGCGTGTCGCGCCGCACCACGCTCACCGCCAGGATCAGAGTGATGGGGGACGATCAGGTCAATGTGGTCTTCGATGGAGATACCATCCTCTCGGTTCCCAACTTCGCGGCGGACATGCCCGATACGATAACCCTTCCGATCTCTCTCGACTCCGGGTGCCACTGCTTCTACTTCCGGGTATACAACGAGGGCGGAGTGGTTTCAGGGCTCGATGCCATGATCGAGCTGGACGGATATGGGCTGGTGAAGGAGGAATGCTGCGAGTGCGCTTTCTGCTGGAACGAACGTCCGCCGCTCAGGACGATCGATCTCTCCGGAGAACCCACGGCCGAGCCCACCGAGCGATCGGGGAACATGCTGCTGAGCATTCCGAACCCGACCACCGGCGAGACCACGATCCGGTATACGCTCCAGAGGGGAGGCGATGTCAGGCTCGATATCTATGACGCGGCCGGCAAGCTTGTCCAGACGCTGGAGCATGGGTTCAGATCCGCCGGGAACCATGCGGTCTCCTACAACGCCGCGACGGCATCCTCGGGCACCTATCATGTGCGGCTCAGCGTGGGAAGCGAGAGGACCTATACGATACCGCTGCAGGTGCAGCGCTGATCCAGGGGAATGGTCCATGGTGACAGCCGCCATGACATGACGGCGATGAGCGTGGGGCCTGCTTCGCCCCCACAAATATTTTTTATTTTTTTACGCTCTACACACTATTCCAATTGCTTCGAGCGTTATTAGTGTGTAGCTTGTCTACAAGTGGTGCTGCACTGGGAATTTAACAGGGTGATTTCCGGTGTGTATTTCCAAACCCTACTTACAGGAGGTGATCCTTTGTCTAGTCATAGATCGGGAGCCTCTGGTGACGCCTGCTAGCAACATGCTGCAGGGGCTCCCAGGCTTATTAAAAAATCCCCGACTCCAATGGAGTCGGGGATTTCTTTTACCATCCACATTCATCCCTCCGCTATCCCTCCGGCGCCTGTTCCGCACGATGGTCCGGGATTCCACACTCCGGAATGGCGGGACACTATTCCCCGGCATGGATTTGGTCTTTAACCCTTTGCAGACCTCGGTGTCTTCTTCACAGATGACGCGCATCGCAACGGCCGATAGGTTCGCGTGGCGCGGGTATCGGCGATACTGAGCAAGTACTAGCGAGAGAATTGCAATGAAAGCGAAACAGGAAATATTCAGAGGACTGGGAATCATCCTCGTGGCCGGAGCGCTGGGGCTGGGCGGCTGCGCAAGCAGCACCAGCACAAGCTCCGGTGGAACCACGGCGACCGAAACCGAGACGGGGGGCGAAGGAACAGCGCCCCTGAACCTCGGCGATGCACAGAAAATGCTGAACCAGGCCATGGCAAAATGGGAGCGCGCCGGACTGCACAGCTATTCCTACCGGTTCGAGCGGAACTGCTTCTGCCCGGAGGAGTGGAGGAAGGCGACGACAGTGACAGTGGTGCGCGATAGCGTCGCGAGCGCCCGGTACGTCGAGCCCGACGCGCAGGTGCCGGCCGAAAATATCGAGCGGTATCAGACGGTGGGCGAGCTTTTCGCGAAGCTTCAGGAGGCGATCGACCGCAAGGCGTATCATATGGAGATCACCTATGATCCCACCTATGGATATCCCACATCGGCGATGATCGACTACGATGAACACATGGCCGACGAGGAGATGCGGTTCACGGCCGGAGAGCTGAAACCGCTCCGATAGAAATAATCGAGCCGTAACCAGAAGGGCCGGGGTACTCCTCCGGCCCGATATGGAAGAAAATGGCGTGTGGAAATTCCATCCGGAGCACCCACGCCACTCGCACTTTACCCCCGCTCAGTCCCGCAGGCTCACGAAATAATCCCAGGCCAGCTTCGCGATATCCGCGATGATCCTCTCATTCGTCTCATTGCTTTCCTTCGAGTTGGAGACGAAAACACCGATGGCGAAATGCCGGCCGTTCGGCAGGGTCACGATCCCTATATCGTTTATGGCGGCGGTGACCCCTTCCTCGTTCGTATCCGACGTACCCGTTTTATGAGCGACCACCGTTCCCGCCGGCAGCCTCCCCTTTATCCTGTTGCCCCCCGTCCTGGTCGCCGCCATCGTCTCCCACAGGAAATCATAGCTCGTCCGGGATAGAATATTTCCGCCATGGAATGTTCGCAACAGCTCCACCGCCGATGCGGGCGTTGTCCAGTTGCCGAACTGCACGCTCCACTCCCTATGCATCTCCGCTTCATTGGACTGAATGGAGACATCCTTGATCCCGATCGCGCGTATATAATCGTTGACCGCCGCAGGTCCGCCGACAAGCCTCAGCAGCAGATCGCACCCGTTGTTGTCGCTTTGCGCGACGGTATACTCCAGGATTTTCGCCAAGGTGAGCGAGACATCGCCGTTGGGATATGCATCACGCAGCGGGCTCCATGTATCCGGCAACAGATCGCTTTTCCTGACGAATATTTCCTGCGTCAGCGCGAGCTTTCCTTTATCCACCGCATCCAGTACAGCAAGGGCAATATGAAATTTAAACACGCTCTGCAGCGGATAATGCATATCGTTGTTCACGCTCAGCGACTCCCGCCCCTCGATCGCGGCGATGGCGACACCGATCGTCGCATGCTTTGATGCGATAATCCCCTCGATGCTCCGCCTCAGCGAATCAGTCTGGGCCGGCACATCGAACACGGCGGAGAAAAACAGGGCCGCGACAAGAGATATTCTTATCGCGGCCCTTCTCATCTGCGTGGCGCTCGTCGGAATCATTATCATGCGCGAAGTAAAAAAATTACGAGGAAGAACCCCGGCTACGGTGCAACAACGTATGAGAGGCAAAAGGCCATCTCATCGCACCGGCCGTGCGATCCGGTCGCAGCAAGGCTTCGCGGACAGCGTTACAGCCGCCTCACCGGCAGCCGGGAACGTTCTATTCAGTTTTAATTATCGATCAGCCGAACCTGCCATCCCACCGGAAGCCGAATTATCGATAGAACGAATAAGCGTCGCCGACGATAGCGGGATCGAACTCATGGCGCGGGGCCTCGGCGCACTCATGGGAGCAGGAGCGGCGGTGGGGAACCTCGCACTCCTCGCAGCAGAAGAACTGGGTATCGCAGTCGAGATTGCCGCAGTTGACATAGCGATCGGAGGGGACGCCGCAGTGCCGGCAGTGCGAGATGATGGTGGTCCCCTCGGTATGATTCACCGGCACGGCCACCCGCTTGTCGAACACATAGCATTTTCCGTCAAAGAGCTTTCCCCGCACCTGCTGGTCCTGCGAATAGTTGATGATGCCGCCGTGCAGCTGCGACACATCGCTGAACCCTTCCTTCAGCAGAAACCCTGAGAACTTCTCGCACCGGATGCCGCCGGTGCAGTAGGTGAGGATCGTCTTGTCCTTCAGATGCGAGAGGTTCTCCCGCACCCAATCGGGGAACTCCTTGAAGGTCTTCACATCGGGACGGATCGCGTTGCGAAAATGCCCCAGATCGTACTCGTAATCGTTCCGCGCATCGATCACCACGACGTCCTCATCCTGAAGCGCCGCATGGAACTCCTCCGGCGACAGACGGCGTCCGGTCACCTCGTTCGGATCGACGTCATCCTCCAGCGCCATCGTCACGATCTCGCCACGCGGCCGCACGAAGATCTTCCGGAACACATGCTCATCCGCCTGGTCGATCTTGAACTCCATCGTCGCGAACCGGGGGTCCATATGCATCGCGTGCATATAGGCATCGGTCTGATCGACCGTGCCGGAGAGGGTGCCATTGATCCCTTCAGCGGCCACGAGGATGCGCCCCTTCACCCCGAGCGCCTTGCAGAAGGCCAGGTGGAGCCGGGCATATTCCTCCGGGTTCTCGATACGGACGTACTTGTAGTAGAGCAGGACACGATAAGGCTTTGACATCGATTCGGATACCACGGTTACAATTGATTGAATGGGATCGGGAGCCGAACTCCGCAACGGCTGAAGAGCATGCCCGAACAACGGCGGCGTTCCTACGACGTTCTTCCGAAACGGCGGTCGAGCTCCGCCAGATCGATCCGGATGACGATCGGCCGTCCATGCGGACACACATAGGGCATCGAGGTGGAGAAGAGCTGCTCGATAAGGTTCAGCATCTCGGGCTCCGACAGAGGATCGCCCGCCTTGATCGAGGCGCGGCAGGCGAACGATGCGGCGATCAGATCGCGCTGGTCGGTCATCCCCATCCGCTGATACTCCTGATACTGATCCAGAAGCTCGCGGAGGATCGCCCCCTCCTGTCCGGCGCGGACATCGTTGGGTACCCCCTGGATCATCACCCGCTCGCCCCGCTCCAGCGAGATATCGAAGCCGAGCGCCATCAGATCGGAACGGATCTCGCGGAGCAGCGCGAACTCCACCGGCGAGGTCTTCATCTCCAGCGGGAACAGAAGCTGCTGCGACATCGGCATGGCGATCTTCATGCTCCGGAGCGCCTGTTCGTAGAGGATGCGCTCATGCGCCACATGCTGATCGATGATCATCACGCCGGAGCGGATCTGCGACATGATATACTTATTGTGGATCTGCCAGAGCCCCGACTGCTCCTCGGCATCCTTGTCGACCGGGCGCACCTCCTGCTGGATGGTGATGCCGTGCGTCTCGCCGGAGGGCGCCGCGAACATATCCTCGGTCCTCGCCGGAGCGCCGGCGGGCCCGGCGGCGGGAGCCCCCTGCTGATTTCCGGTGGCCGACTCCGGGCTCCCGAACAACTGCCGGAGCATCTCGCTGTTCATCCCGGTCGAGCCGCGACGCTCCTCCCGGAATGCCGGCGTCGCCGCCGGGGCATCCCCTCCGAACGAGCCTCCTCCCTGCTGGCGCGGGGAGCCGGGGGTCGGGAACTTCTCGGCGCGATCGTACTGCGGCAGCGCGATGCTGAGCGCGTCGATGACGCTCTCGGCGGTATCGCCGGCCGGCAGCCGCATCGCCGGGGTCAGGTTGTGTCCGGCCAGCGTCGCGCGCGTCCCCTCCTGCAGCAGATGGTAGATCCCGTTCTCGTCGTCGAACTTCACCTCGGACTTCGTGGGATGGACGTTCACGTCGACGCGCTCGGGGTCCACATCCATGAACAGCACATACGGAGGGTAGCTCTGCGCATCCATCAGATGCTCGTAGCCCGTATACACCGCATGCGACAGCAGCTTGCTGGAGATATAGCGGCCGTTGAGGAACATATACTGGTCGCTCTTTGACTTCCGCGCGAAGTTCGGCCGACCGATGAACCCGGTCACCGTGATCCCGTCCGCGGCGGCCTCGAACGGCAGCAGCGCGTTCATCATCTCATCGTTGTAGATGGCGCGGATGCGCTCCTCGATCGTCCCCGGCGTCACATTCAGCACCACCGAATCATCATCCGAGAGGGTAAAGGCCACGTGCGGATAGCAGAGGGCGAAGCGCTGCATCACCTCGACGATATGCTTAAACTCCGTGGCGTTGGACTTCAGAAACTTCCGCCGCGCGGGGACCGAGAAGAAGAGGTTCTTGACGGAGATGGACGTTCCGCGCTCGCATGCGGTCTTAGTGACCTCGATGATCTGGCCGTTCTCCACCCGCACATGGGTGCCGAGCTCCTCCCCCTCCTGCCGTGTCTTCAGCTCCACCTGCGCCACCGCGGCGATCGCCGCCAGCGCCTCTCCACGGAAGCCGAGCGTCATGATCCTGTCCAGGTCCTCCTGCGTCGCGATCTTGCTGGTGGCATGGCGGAGGAACGCCGTCTGCGCGTCCGACTCGTCCATGCCGGCGCCGTTGTCGGAGACATAGATCAGCGATTTGCCGGCGTTCCTAATCACCACCGCCACCTGCGTCGCCCCGGCGTCGAGCGCGTTCTCGACAACTTCCTTGACGACCGATTCAGGACGCTGCACAACCTCGCCGGCGGCGATCTTGTTGGCAAGGGAATCGGATAGTTTATGTATACGGGACATAATGCGTCAGTAGTTGATAGTCCGTGACCCGGCGGGCCGATCGATGCGCGGCGACATCGCCATAAGCAGGATCATCGCCCGAAAGAGCCGCACCGGCTGCGGCACGGCCGTCGTGGCGCGCGGTGCTCATCCACGCCGAACACGAAACTTAACGAATGGCCTGAACGGAGCAACGCCAAGCCGGGGAGGACGAAGAAATTCGGTGATCCCCCTCCCATCCACCCATCGTTCCCCGTTGTAGGTAACCTCCATCGGAGAGAGAATGCGGTGATAGAACGGGCCCGAGTCGAGCGCCCTCCCCCCGGCCGCGCTGAAACCGATCGGCCCGGAACTCCCGGCCACATGCTCCGGAAACCGGAGCGTCGACCAGTGCCCTCCACGCATACCGATATCGGGGCTGAACGACGAGGCCGCATCGACGAGACGGCCCCGTTCCATCAGCAGGGCCCGGGTAAACGGAGTGGCGTCGGGGGCATCGGGGAGGACGGCGAAGTAGACGAACAGACGGCCGTTGGAGTGGATGCGCCCCCAGTGCCAGTCGGCCTTCAGATGATGGAGCGGCTCGCTCCCGAAATTCCTATCGTGATAGGCGCGGCCGCTGAACCGCGCCCGCTCGACGCCCCGGCCGAGACGCCACAGATCGAGCCGCGCGGTGAACGCGCCGTCGGGCGCGGCGGGAACCCAGAAGTGGCGTCCGGCTGTTGGATCGTATGCCGACACCAGATCGCCGAGCTCCCCCGGAGGAGCGGATATCTCGATATCGCCGCTCAGCCTCCCCGTCTGCGCCCCGAACCTGGTATCGAGATAGATCAGGTAGCGATGGTCCCCGGCGGGGCTTGCCCCGTGGCGCACGGCGTTCCCCCCCAGCCGTATCTCCGGCCCGCGCGGATCGGCCGAGAAGAGCTCGCGGGGGCGCTCATGCAGCATCGAATAGACGCGGCGGCCGCGACGGTAGAGGCTGAAGCTGAAAGCGGCGTAATCCTCGGGGTCGGGAGGGGCCGGGGAGGGATTGCGGAACCATCGGTCGATCGCAGCGGTGTAATAGGGGGACATCGGGCAGCCGCGAAACCAGATGGCGACGAAGCCCCACTCCCCATCCTCGGAGAGCCCGTCGAAATAGCTCCACTCGTAGGAGCCGGGGTCTATCAGCGCGTGGGAGCGATCTTCCGATCCGTCGAGAATGATCATGGGCGTAGAAAGGATCTCCATGGAGAGGATAGTGTCTCAGATTGACTGCCGGGCGCTGAGTCGATGGGCCGGAGTTGAACTCCGGCCCAACATTCCGAGGATGACATGGGCGTAGAAAGGATCTCCATGGAAGGAGCAGAGCATATGATATCGGAAATGTTTGAGTAAGATAGCAGGAGAATTCTCCCGACCATCGCCTCGTAGCGCTCGGTTACACGATCGACAGATGTACTACCAACTGATCATTCTCCTCCTGCTGCTCCTCCCGTTCGGCGTGGCGCTCGGCAACTACTTCACCTTCGCGGAGATCCGGCGGCGCGGGCGTCCGACCCGGTTCCCCCGGATCTCGGTCCTGGTGCCGGCACGGAACGAGGAGCGCTCGATCGAAGGATGCGTCAGGTCGCTCCTGGCGCAGGAGTATCCCGACTTCGAGGTGATCGTCCTGAACGACGGCTCCGACGACGCCACCGGGGAGATCCTGAAGGGGCTGCTGGAGGAGCACCCGGACCGGCTGCGCGTGATCGACGGGAGGGCGTTGCCAGCGGGATGGGTCGGCAAGAACTGGGCATGCCATCAGCTGAGCCTGAGCGCCGACGGCGACTGGCTCTTCTTTACCGATGCCGACACCCGCCACACCCCCGACAGCATCGCCGCCTGCATGGGGTTCGCCGAGCGGCACGGCGTGGGCTTTCTCTCCGGCGTCCCCTTCCAGCGCATCGAAAGTTTCTGGGAGGAGGTCATCATCCCGATGGCGCATTTCCTCTACTTCGCGTATCTGCCGAACCGCTGGATCACCAGGCGGGCCGATCCCCGTTACTCCGCGGCGAACGGACAACTGCTGCTGATAGAGCGCGGGGCATACGGCGCGATGGGAGGGCATGCCGCCGCCCGGGCGCAGCTTGTGGAGGATGTATGGCTGGGGCGCGCGGCGAAGCGCGCGGGGGTCCGTACTGCGCTGGCGATCGCCGCCGGAATCGCCGAGTGCCGGATGTACCGCTCGCTCGACGAGATCGTCGCGGGCTTCTCCAAGAACCTCTATCCCGGGCTCGGCTACAGCCCGGCCGCGCTCGCCATCTTCCTGGTGAGCTCGCTCCTTCTCTACGTGCTTCCACTCTTCTTCCTGACCGCCGCGCTGCTGCGGGGGGACTTCACGATCGCCGGGGCCGGGCTCCCCCTGGCGCAGCTTCTTCTTGCCGGATCGATCCGGTGGATGCTG